>Ga0335069_10004484_pt1 | contig 20691 bp, 19 predicted proteins | sample Lox_Sample_11_FD_206714 | JGI IMG/M metagenome (GOLD analysis project Ga0335069, IMG submission 206714) | Soil microbial communities from Loxahatchee National Wildlife Refuge, Florida, United States - Lox_Sample_1.1 | ecosystem: Environmental > Terrestrial > Soil > Wetlands | place: USA... | reverse complement strand
CCGGGGGTGCGACGTAGCGGAAGGCGGCGGAGCCGGAGTCGATGTCGAGGCGGAAGGAGGTGTGGCCGCCGTTGCCGTCGTCGTGGAAGACGTTGTGATCGAAGGTTCCGGAGGCGAAGGCGGGGAATCCGCGGCCGACGACCTTGGCCCAGAACATGGGGAGGTTTTCGAAGTTGCCGAGCTTGGTTTCTTCGAAGTCGAAATTGTGGAGGATGCGGGAGCCGGGTTGAGCGGCGGGCTGGCTCTCGGCGGTTTGGGTGGAGGCGGAACGGGTGGCGGGCTGGGAATCGGGCGCAGTGGCGGGCTGGGTATCGGATTGAGCGAAGGCGCACGGGGAGAAGGTGGCCAGCCCGAGGGTGGCGATGAGGACTGCGAGACTGCGCATGAGGAGTTTATCGGACAGGAAGGAGGGGTGGGATTAGTGGGAACGGGCGAAATCAGGATAAGCGAATAAGTGAATAAAGGAGTGGGAGAATGAGGGGTGGCGATGTCCCTATCGCGCGGGGCGGCGCGCGAGACCGAGTTGGGTGAGGTCGTGGAGGAAGGCGAGCAGGACGATCAGGAGGGACCAGAGGTTGTCTTCAAGCCGGCCGAGGTAGTGGACGCAGAGTTCGTAGGCGAGGGTGGTGGTGGGGACGAAGAGGAAGCCGAGCAACGGCCAGAGGGTGGTTTTGAAGACCAACTGCGGGAGGGTGGTGAACAAATAGATGAAGATCAGCGCGAGGCGCGGCCAGATGGCGCCGATGATGGCGAAGAGACAACAGCCCATGAGCGGACCCTCGGGTTGCGTGCTTTGAAACGGTAGGAGCGGGGCGCGGTGGAATCAAGGAGCAGGCGGGGTGGGTCGAGAGTGGAAAGACTTCTGCGGGGCAAGTTTTTCTCTGCCGTCGGCGTTAAAGTCTTATGTCCCGCGGCGAGGCGCTGTGCCCTGCCGCCCGTCCAGTTGCACCGGAGTTCCCATGCTCGATCACCATCGCTCGCTCGCCCTGCTCTTCGTCGCAGCCTTTGCACAACCGCTCCTCGCCGCCGCCGCTCCCGCGCCCTACACCCCTCCCGCCACCGCGCGTCAAAAGCTCGACTTCAATGAAGGCTGGAAGTTCATCAAGGAAGACGTCCCCGGCGCCGCCGCCCCCACTTTCGACGACTCCACCTGGCAAACCGTCTCGACTCCCCACACGTACAACGACACCGACACCTTCAACAAAATCATCTCCCACGGCGGAGGGCAGGCCGGCGCGTACATGGGCCCCGCGTGGTACCGCAAACATTTCAAACTCCCCACCGCGATGAAGGGCCAGAAAATCTTTCTGGAATTTGAAGGCATTCGCCAGGCCGCCACTTTCACGCTCAATGGCAAGGAGCTCGGCCTGTACGAGAACGGCGTGAACGCCTATGGCCTCGACATCTCCGATGCCGCCAAGTTCGGTGATGAAGAAGATGTCCTCGCCGTTCGCGTCGACAACAGTGACAAATATCTCGAGAAAGCCACGGGCGTCGGCTACGAATGGGAATCGAAAGATTTCAATCCCAACTACGGCGGCATTCACGCACGCGTCTGGCTGCACACCGCCGGCAAAATCTACCAGACGTTGCCGCTGAACTACGGACTCGAAACGACCGGCACCTATATCTATCCCTCCGAAATCAATGTCGCCGACAAAACCGCCACCATCAACATCGAATCGCAGGTCTCCAACGAGTCCGGCGACCAGGCCTCCATCACCCTCTCCGCGGTCGTCGTTGATCCCGCCGGAAACGCCGTCGCCAAATTTGACGGCGACACCATCGACATGGTCGGCGGTGAAAAGGACACGTTTCACGCCACCGGCAAACTCACCAACACGCAGTTCTGGTCCCCCGACTCCCCCGCCCTCTACACCGTCTACACCATCCTCTCCAAAGACGGCAAACCGATCGACGTCACGCCCACCACCACCGGCTTCCGCAAGGTCGAGTTCAAGGGCGGCGCCGGCAGCGGTGGCGTGTACATCAATGACAAATCCACCTGGCTCACCGGCTACGCCCAACGCTCCACGAACGAATGGGCCGGCCTCGGTCAGGCCTACCCCGCCTGGATGCACGACTACAACGCCAGGCTCCTTCGCGATTCCAACGGCAACTACATGCGTTGGATGCACATCTCGCCGCAGCGCGTCGATGTCGAAGCGTTCGATAGGGCCGGCATCGTCGAAGTCTGCCCCGCCGGCGATAAGGAGAAAGACGTCACCGGCGTGCAGTGGGATCAGCGCATGGCCGTTATGCGCAACTCCATGATCTATTACCGCAACAACCCCAGCATCCTCTTCTGGGAGGCCGGCAACAACAGCATTTCCGTTGACCACCTCAAGCAGATGGTCGACCTCCGCAAAGAACTCGATCCCAGTGGCATGCGCGCCATGGGCTGCCGCACGCTCACCGATCCCGCCACGACGCCCATCGCCGAGTACTACGGCGTGATGATCGGCCAGGACAAGCGCACCGACGAACTCAAAGGCCCTACCGATATGTTCCGTGCGTATTCCGCCGAGCGCCGCGATCGCGCCCCGCTCATCGAAACCGAGGACTTCCGTGATGAAGCCGCGCGCCGCTTCTGGGACGACTTTTCCCCGCCCCACTTCGGCTTCAAGAAGGGGCCCAAGGACACTTACAACTGGAACCAGGAAACCTTCTGCCTCGCCGGCGCGATTCGCTACGACGCCTACTGGACCAACCGCATTTCCAACCCCGACCCCGCCCACGCCAAGTGGTCCGGCTACGCCTCCATCTACTTCTCCGACTCCAACGCCGATGGCCGGCAGGATTCCTCCGAAGTCGCGAGAGTCTCCGGCAAAGTCGACGCCGTCCGCCTCCCCAAGGAAATGTACTTCGTCTCGCGAGTGATGCAGAACCCCAATCCCGATATTCACATCATCGGCCACTGGAGCTATCCGGAGAACACGAAGAAAACCATCTACGTCGCCGCCGCCCACGCCGCGCTCGTCGAGCTCAAACTCAACGGCGAAACCATCGGCAAATCCGACCACCCCGCCAGCATCGCCTTCGACAAAGACAGCAAGCCCCTCATCGACAGCCCCAAAGCCGAACCCACCGGCTTCATCTACGCCTTCCCCAACATCCCCTTCACGCCCGGCACCCTCACCGCCATCGCCTACGACAAGTCCGGCAAAAAAATCGCCGAAGACCAACTCCAAACCGCCGGCAAACCCGCCGCCCTCAAACTCACCCCCCACACCTCCCCCACCGGCCTCCACGCCGACGGCGCCGATGTCGCCCTCATCGACATCGAAGTCGTCGACGCCAACGGCCGCCGCTGCCCCACCGAAGAATCCCGCATCGACTTCCAACTCACTGGCCCCGCGATCTGGCGCGGCGGCTACAACTCCGGCATCGTCGACTCCACCAACAACACCTACCTCAACGTCGAAGATGGCATCAACCGCGTCTCCATCCGCTCCACGCTTGCTGCGGGCAAAATCAGTCTCACCGCGACGCACAAAGATCTTCCCCCCGCCACCATCACCATCGAGTCACATTGATCCCCCCCCTTCCGCGAGGTGGGTAGATGACTCGAGACCGCGCCGACCGCCGACTGACCATCACCACGGCGCGTCTGATACAATCACCTGCCATGAGCGACCCAACAATCGAGCACTACACGGCGGAACGCATCCCCAACCCATATCCCGCAGGTGACCTGCCGTGGCAGGTCTACCATACCGTCCGAAACGCCGTCTTCCGTTGTTGCCAACGCTTCGGTTCAAGCGGGCCAATGGGCGAATGCCCGATCTCCACCGCTGAAGAACCACCCAGCAATCAATGGCCGCTCGGTGACGCTCGCCCATCGGACTACTTCATAGTGGACGACCAGCTCAATGACGAGCGATACATCTACGTTGAAATTGTCCGCCCCGGTGCGTTCACCGTGGAGTGGCTGCGCGACCTCGTCCATACGCTTGCCGAATATCCCGGGTGGGGCGTCGGCATGCAGATCAATGCATTGAAAGCGGGGTACATTCTGGCGTTCGCCGATAAATTGATGGTCACCGGTGAACCCTTTGTCGATTGTCACGATTTCGCAAGTGTCGTTTACGGTGCACAAGCTGCGCTCGCAAGATTGCAGAAATGAAAACCCTTCGTGGTCCTTCGTGTCTTCGTGCTCTTCGTGTTTAATCCCCCCGCCGCCCCCCCACCTCTCGCCCATACAACACCGAATACTTCAACAGCACCCCAATCGTCGTCTTATACGCAATCACCAACCCAAACCGCCCATCCAGGAAACTGCCCTTCAGCACGTAATACTTGAAAAACGCCAACCCCGGCCGCGTGATCAAATCCAGAAACCCCGCCCGCTTCCCCCGCGCCCACATCGCATCCGCCAAAATATTCGCATGCTCCTCCATCCGCCGCCCATCACAAAAATCCGTCGCCACAAATGCCGTCAACCGATTATGCAAAAGCGCCCCCCGCAACCGCCTCACAACAAACCCCGCCTTCGCTGTGCGAATCTCCGGCGCACTCTGCTGCGCCCACTCCACCCGCTCCTTATGTATCAACCGCGTCTGAAAATCCGGCGACCAGCACCGCACATACCGCTTCGCAATAAAATTCTTCCGCGGCATCTCAAAAATCGCCACCCCCTCCACATCCTTTTCCGCCAACCCCAAAATCTCCCCCCGCAACTCCGCCGAAACCTCCTCATCCGCATCCAGCATCAACACCCACTCATTCACACACTGCGACGCCGCAAACTCCCGCTGCGGGTTATACCCCCGCCACTTCTCCTCCATCACCCGCACCTTCCCCGACCCATGCCCGCGCGCCAGTTCAATCGTCCCGTCCGTCGACCCCGAATCGACAACGACGATCTCCTCGCACCAGGCGAGCGAGTCCAGCGCCAACCCAATCCGATGCGCCTGATTCTTACAAATAATACATGCAGAAATTCGCGGCATGGCGAGAAGACTAAAGCCCCCCGCCCTCTCCGTCCAGGGACTCACGGCGAGCCACGGCTCGCCCAGACCCACAACCCCCAGTACAACAACACAATCCAGACAACTCCTCCAACCACTCCCACCTCTGCCAGCCTTCGCCCTCGCAGCGGAAGTTCGCTCATGCGGTCACGAATAAAATGGAGTATTCCCAGCAGAATCGCCGCCACCGGCATTGTAAAAATCAACAAATTGTGCAGCACCGCCCCCACGCGCCCGTTCAACACCACGTGCGGCAACACACACACATTGAAAGGAATCGTCCCCAACACGCACAACACCGCCAACGGCGCCAGCACATCAAATCGCTTCGGAAGTTCGCTCACCGCATACCTCTCCCATGAAGAGCCCGCCACACGGTATCCCTAATACACCGCTACCACTCATACACGGATATCACTAAATGGACGTCTTAATCCCCATGGCCCGAAGGACGCACCACTTCTTTCGCGATTCAAAAATTGCGAATCCACCCGCCCCCACGCACCCCGCCGCGATGAGCCACAGCCACCATGTCCCCGCCCAGAGCGCCAGCCCCCCCAGAATGACCCCGGCCGCGCAGGCCCCGATTCCCCACACCAGCCGCATCCGCGCACCGTTGCTGTCGATATTGCACTGCATGAGCCGGGCTCCAAGTCACAGATTCACCGAATGTTAACCACCGGCGAGCCACCGGGAAAGCAGCTCTACTGAGCCGCCTAAAACACTGTAAATCCGGGAGATACAAATGGCTCTGACGCCCGAGGTTGCCCCACATGTCAGCGCCGCGGCAAGGGGGGCAATTATTTGCAGATTTTGGAGTGCCATTGGCCGATGAACCCGGTATATTCTACCCTACAAGTCTACGTGTGGAGGATCCCGCGGCAGACAGGAGCCGTCAGGTCGGCGCCTGGGGCTGCGGTTGTTTTTTTAGGCGAGGATCGCATGAACCTCGAGTTTTCCGTCGACAAGCTCTACGAAACCGGCTGGCAGCCAGAATGCGGTGCGCTTTCGAGTGTTCTCCCCGCAGGGCTGGAGCGCCTGCCCGACGGTCGGCTCTATCCGACCCTCCTGAAGATCCAGGAAATCTTTGCCGCCCAGGGCTTCGAACTGGCGATCCGCTACGTGCAGCTCTTCGACTGTTATCGGGCGGTTTGGACTGATCGCACCGGGGCCGCACAGGGTGCCGTCGTCGGGTCGGATGAACGCGAAGCCGCCGTCTATGCGCTGGCCCAGCTTCGCAGAAGCACGAACGGAGTGGCGACGGCGAAGCCGTAGTGAGCGACGAGACAAAGAGACGGCGACGAGTGGAGCGCGGCCATTGGTGTTCCCATTGCGGATGGATAGAATTATTCCATGATCACATCGCGTTATTCTTTGTCACACGTGCGGCCGCGGACGAGCAAGCTTTCTCAATTGGTAAAACGTCGCCGGCAGCTTGCATCGCAACTTGAAAAACTCGAAGGACAGATAGCCGCGTTGGGAGCGAGTGGCAGTAAAGCCAAGGCGATTTCGGCGGCAACTCTGGATCGGATTCTCGACGAACTTGCCCAAGGCAAGCCGCCGTTAAAATCGCTTCCGGTGGATTTTTCGCGCGCAGACATCTATGACGATCATGATTGATGGCTTTGATGCGTTATCTGCTTGACACAGGCATTCTGCTGCGACTTCCCGATCGTTCCGACCCGTTTCATTCCGTCGTGCGTGAGGCCGTGCGGGGTCTTTCGCCCCACGAGCTTGTCACAGCCACCCAGAATATCGCTGAGTTCTGGAATGTTTGCACCCGGCCATCCACTGCGCGCGGTGGATTGGGGCTGGCCGGTCACGAAGCGCAGCGCCGGTTGCGCTTGTTGGAAAGACTTGTCGTCGTGCTACGCGAACCACCGTCAGCATACGAAAGATGGAAGACTTTGGTGATGCGTTGCAAAGTTCAGAGGAGACAGGTGCATGATGCGCGCCTCGTCGCGCTCATGAAGGCCTACCGGATCAAACGCGTTTTGACGCTCAATGCGCCGGACTTTGCTCGCTACCCTGGGGTTGAAGCGATCACGCCGCAGAATGTCGTTCGCGATCTATCGTCGGGTCAGTAACCGCCTGGATTTTGAATGTCAGGAGGCGTGGCGGCTTTCGGTGGGGAGAGTCCATCGAGAGTGAGTTCTTTCCAGGTGTGGGTTTGAGGATTCAGGCGGAGGAGGCGGTGGTTGTTGGTGTCGGCGATGAGGAGGTCGGACGTACCGGACAGCGGCACGACGGCGGTGGGCTCAAAAAGCTGAAGCTGCCCGTCGGCCGTGGCGGTACCGGGCCTACCTGTGCCGGCGATGCTTGTCACGGTAGTCGTCGCGAGATCGATGCGCCTGATTTTGTGGTTGTAGGTGTCGGCGATGAGGAGGGATTTGCCGTCGGAGTCGAGGGAGAGCCCGATGGGGTGCTGGAAGCGGGCTTGTTGGGCGTTTCCGTCGATGTCGCCGAAATCAAACAGCCCATGCCCGATGAGCGTGTGGACCTGTTTTTTCTGCAGATCGAGCGAGCGAATGCTCGACGTTTCCGAGTCCGCGAAGTAGAGCGTTTGCGTAGCGGAATCGAGAGCGAGTTGGGAAGTCTGCGCGAGCTGTGCCTCGAGCGCCTCGCCGTCCCGAATGTTTTCGCGGCCGGACCCCGCGGCCACTTCCGTCATCCCCGTCATGAGGTTCATCGCGAAAATCTGATGCTGCCCCGCATTGCTGATGTAGAGCCGATTCCCCGCAACGGCCACATCCCACGGCGAATTCAGCCCCTGCTGCCGCCCGGACTTGCCCGCCTCCGGATCGAAGTCCTGCTTTCCGGTGCCGAGGATGGTGGTAACCGTCTGCTTCTGAAGATCGACGCGGCGGATCATGTGATTCTCGGTATCCGCAACATACAAAACGGTGTTCGCCCCCCCACCGAGCGCGGCCCCCTGCGGATGATGAAACGTGGCGGCCGCAAAGTTTCCATCGGCAGCGCCCTGTTCACCCGAGCCGATGATCTGCTCCACGGAAATACTGCCGGTATCCGTCGGCCACGTGGTCACGACGATGCGGTTGTGATTCGAGTCCACGATGAAAAGCCGTTTGTTGACTGCATCCGCGAGAGCTTTCGCCGGGAACGACAGCCCGGAGGCCGCCGGCACCGTCCCTTCCTTCGCGAGTTTCAACGGCGCATCCGCAAGGGTGTGCTTGGCTTTTGCATCCGCGAGGGCTCGAGAAATGGCCTGATCAAGCAATTCGCGATGCCCTTCGCCCGAGACTTGACCGATCAGCCGCCCGTCTGCACCGATCAGGACCAGCGTTGGCCAGCTATTCACCGCGAAGCCGTCCCATATCTTATGATTCGGATCGACGACCACCGGGTGATGCACGTTGTACCGCTGCACCGCCGCACGAATCATGGGAAGCAGCCCCTCATTCTCGAACTTGTTCGAGTGCACGCCGATAATCACCACCGGCTGATCCTTGTACTTCCGCTCCAGGTACTCCAGATCCGGCAGCACGTGCATGCAGTTGATGCAGCAGTACGTCCAGAAATCGAGCAGCACCACCTGCCCCTTGAGCTCATGACCAAAGCGCAGCGGCTTATCCGTATTGAACCAGGCGGCTTCGGGCGGAAATTCCGGGGCGCGGACGGACATCTGCGAAGGCTCCATTTGGGCGCTGGCCGTGCCGCGGAACAGGGCGGCAACGGCCAGAACAACGATGATGCAGGGAATGACCAGTATTCGCCAGCGGGGAAACAGCGGGAGGTTCATGCGACGGCTCCAGGGTGGGCAATGCCTATTTTAGATGCCCCGCGCAGCACGCCCGTTGCCGCTACTCTTCCGCATTTTCATCATCCTGATAAGCCCGACATCCGTATTCCCGTATAACTTCGGAAAAAGTCAGGATAGGACGCGCCGCAAAGGCGGAACTTGCATTCCGAATTAGCCGATAATTTCGGTTGTCGGGTAAACTAAGTGGCTGCGCTCCCCTGCCGCTCCGGGATTTCGGCGGGCGGGCCGCCTTTTTCATGAGGATCACTATGTGCGGCATTGTCGCTTACGTCGGAAAGAAGAACGCTCAGTCGCTCCTGCTCGAAGGGCTCAAGCGCCTCGAGTACCGCGGCTATGACTCCGCGGGCATCTGCATCGGTAACGCCGGTAAGCTCCATGTGCGCCGCGCCGTCGGCCGCATCAGCGTCCTCGAAAGCGCTCTGGAAACGGCCTCGTCGCATCTGCCCGCCGGGCACATCGGGATGGCCCACACCCGCTGGGCCACCCACGGCCCCCCCACCGAATGCAACGCCCACCCGCACGTCGACGACCGCAACAAAATCGCCCTCGTCCACAACGGCATCATCGAAAACTACGCCACGCTGAAGCAATTCCTGCAGGAGAAGGGCCACAAGTTCTCCAGCCAGACCGACACCGAAGTGCTCGCGATGCTGATCGCGCACTTCTACAAGCCCGGCGAAGGCAACGGCGCCGGCAGCGCGCTGGCGAAGGCGGTGCAGGCGGCTCTCCACGAAACCCGCGGCACCTATGGCATCGCCGTCATGTCCGCCGATGAGCCCGAAACACTCGTCGTCGCCCGCCGTGGCAGCCCGCTGATCGTCGGTGTCGGCAGCGGCGAGTACATCGTCGCCTCCGACGCCGCCGCCATCGTTGAGCACACCACGCAGGTCGTTTACCTGAACGACAACGAAATGGCCGTGATCAAGCCCAGCGGCTTCAAGACCATGACCATCGACGACGTCCCCGTCACCCCCGAAATCAAAGAAGCTGAATTCAAACTCGAGCAGATGGAACTCGGCAAATACGAGCACTTCATGCTCAAGGAAATCATGGAGCAGCCGGTGGCGATCGAGAATTGCCTGCGCGGCCGCATCGATTTGCATGAAGGGCGCGTGGTTCTCGGCGGGCTCTCCAATTACGCCCGCGACCTCGTCCGCGCCCGGCGCGTGATCATCACCGGCTGCGGCACCGCGTGGCATGCCGGTCTCGTCGGTGAATACCTCATGGAAGACCTCGCGAAGATCCCCACCGAAGTCGAATACGCCTCCGAGTTCCGCTACCGCAATCCGATCATTGAAGACGGCACCATCGTCGTGGCCATCAGCCAGAGCGGCGAAACGGCGGATACGCTCGCGGCGCTGCGGGAAGCCAAGGAACGCGGCGCGCTCTCGATGGGCATCATCAACACCGTCGGCTCGACCATTGCCCGCGAAACTGATGCCGGCGTCTATCTCCACGTCGGCCCCGAAATCGGCGTCGCCAGCACCAAGGCCTTCAGTGGCCAGGTCGTGGTCGAGACTCTCGTCGCCCTCTTCGTCGCCCGCCGCAAGTACATGAGCCAGCAGGTGCTCAACGAGTTCCTGACCGCGTTGAACAAAATCCCCGACCAGGTGCGCCGCGTGCTCCAACAGACCGCGGAGATCAAGACCGTCACCGAGAAGTTCGTCAACCGCGACAACTGGCTCTTCCTCGGCCGCGGCTACAACTACCCCGTCGCCCTCGAAGGCGCACTCAAGCTCAAGGAAATCAGCTACATCCACGCGGAGGGCCTTCCCGCCGCGGAGATGAAGCACGGCCCGATCGCCCTGATCAACGAAGGCATGCCCGTCGTCTTCATCGCCCCGCGCGGCAGCCAGTACGAGAAGATCCTCGGCAACATCCAGGAAGTGAAAGCCCGCGGCGGCAAGATCATTGCCGTGGCCAGCGAGGGTGACGAGCACATCCACACCGTCGCCGATCACGTCTTCACCGTCCCGGAGACGATCGAACCGCTCCAGCCGCTGTTGACGGTGATTCCGCTGCAGTTGCTGGCGTATCACGCCGCGGTGGCGCGCGGATGCAATGTGGACAAGCCGCGAAACCTGGCCAAGAGCGTGACGGTGGAGTGAGCTTGGCCCTGAGCAAGTCAAAGGTCGATCGTTTGGGTGAGCGACTGCGCGAAGGCTCGCCGACCGAAGAAGATCTGCAGGTGCTTGAGACGTACAAGCAGTCGTTCGGGCCCGCATACGAGTCGGTGCTCGAGAAACTGAGACGGCGCGCCGTTTCGGTGAAGGGAAGGCCGGAAAAGTCCACTCTGTCAATTGTGGCCAAGCTTCGGCGCGAGAAGATGCGGCTGGCGCGGATGCAGGATATTGCGGGCTGCAGGATCGTCGTGAATGACATTATCGAGCAAAACTCGCTCGTCGAGGAATTAAAGCAAGACTTTCCGATGGCTGGCGTCAAGGACCGACGCGCGGTGCCAAGCCACGGATATCGTGCCCTGCATATCATTGTCAAAGTATTTGGGAAGCCCGTCGAGATCCAGATACGAAGCGCTCTCCAACAGCTATGGGCGGAGATTTAGGAGAGAGCATCCGATGCAGTTGATTCGACAATCAAATACGGCGGTGGTCCGGCATTTTGGCAAAGCTACCTGCTCGAGCTGAGTAGATTTGTTTCGGAATGTGAAGACGATGAATGCAAAATCAACGAAGCAAAACTTAACAAGAACAATGCATATCAGGAGTTTCGGATCGCTTCATTGGAATTGCTCAAAATGAATCCCCCGGAGAATCTTAAACGCAGGATCAATCAACGGTTGGCAAAAGGCGCTGAGACGTTGAAAGCTATGGAAGAAAACATGGAAGCCCTCCGGACGCACATCAGAAGCCAGGCTTCGGAAATGCTTGCGCTTGTGATAACATCCTTGGATGCACTTGAGAAGGGAGAGAAATGATTTTTCTCATAGAATACAACCGGCCTGAAGGCAAGCTCGTCAGCTTTCGGCGCTTTGAATCGTCCGAACGTCGTGCCGCTCAAGACGCCAAGTTGGAATTGGAATTGGAACTGCATCGTCGTGGAGCAGAGCACGAGGTGGTTATTTTGGAGGCCGACTCCGAAGAAGAATTACGCCAGGGTTACCGCCGTTACTTTGAAGATTTACCCACGCTTCTGCGATCTGCGATTGGGCAATTGAAAGCATTGGAGACTCGCTAAGGCCATCGATGATTTCGGCGGTCAACCTGTAATTGCACGTATTTTCAGATAGAGTTGCGTTTTGGGGTTGGCGGGCTACCATTAACGACCTTTTCTCCTTTTCTTTGAATGGATGAGCTGATGAAAACCTTCGTTTTGGCGGCAACGATCGCGATTCTTGGCGCAGGCACGGTCATCGCGGAAACGCCGACGACGGCGCCGACTTCGACCTTTAAGACTGACCAGGAACGCGTCGGATACGCCATCGGACTGCAGATCGGCAAGAACCTCTCCGGCATTGATTTCGACACCGCAGCCCTCGCAGCAGGTATCAAGGACTCCGCCAGCGGCGCCAAGCCGCAGATGTCCGATGACGAAATCCGCCAGACCCTGACCGCCCTCAAGCAGAAAATGATGGCAAAGCAGGAAGCCGCCGCCCAGGCGGACGCGAAGGCCGGCGACACCTTCCTCGTTGAAAACGCCAAGAAACCGGGCGTCGTGACGACCGCTTCCGGCCTGCAGTACAAGATCAATTCGAGCGGCAAGGGCAAGCAGCCCAAAGCCACCGACACCGTCTCCGTGAACTACCGCGGAACGCTCGTTTCCGGCAAGGAATTCGACGCCTCTCACGGGACGCCCGTCACCTTCCCCGTCAACGGCGTCATCCCCGGCTGGACCGAAGCGCTGCAGCTCATGCACGAAGGGGACAAGTGGACGCTCTATATCCCCGCCAAGCTCGCGTACGGCGAACAGGGCGCAGGCCCGGACATTGGTCCGAACCAGACGCTCATTTTTGATGTGGAACTGGTGTCGGTGAAGTAAGAGAAAGCACCAGGTAATAGCGGTTCAATTGAATGAAGCCGGCAGCGCGATAGAGTCGCTGCCCGGCTTCATTTTTTTGATCGACTTCGAGATGAAGGGAGTGACAGCCGGCATCGCGCGCGCGTTCGACCGCATGGGCAACGGCGGCTTTGCCGAGGCCGCGGTTGCGGGCGGCGGGGATGATATAGAGTTCGTCCAGGAGGGCGAAGCGGCCGCCGCGTTCGAGGCTGAAGCCGTAGGTGAGGACGAAATAGCCGGCGTTGCCGGTGTCGTCACTGATGAGGCAGATGGAGCCCAGGGCATCATCGTCGAGCAACTTCTCAGCGGCGGCAAGGACTGCGGCATTGAGCTGGAGAGACTCGGCCGCGTAAAAGTCGTGTTGCAGAACACGTAGCAACTCGAGGTCGGATCGGCTCGCTTGCGTGAAGGAGGGCATGACGGGTCTCGCAGCAGATGAAATGGCAAGCCGCGATCCGTCGGGTGCTGACGGGATCGGCTGGCGTTCGGGCCGCATTATATGGGCTGCGGCCCATCATCGGCGGGGACGCCGATGCCACGTTGCGATCATTCTTCGGCGAGCAGGTGTTCGGTGGGGATGACGCGGAAGACTTCTTCGGTGCTGGTGATGCCGTGGGCGACTTTGAGGAGGGCGGCATGGCGGAATTCGAGCATTTTTTCTTCGACGGCGCGGAGTCGGATTTCTCGCGTGGGGCGGTTCTCGGCGATGAGGTTGCGGATGGGGCGCGAGATCGGCATGAGTTCGAAGATGCCGGTGCGGGCGGTGTAGCCGGTGTTGTGGCATTCCTTGCAGCCGCCGGCGGTCCAGAGGGATTTGCCTTCGCCGGGGGCGAGGAGGTGGGAGATGTCGTCGAAGGTGTAGGGGGCGTCGGCGATGTCGAAGGCGGATTTGCAGTTCGGGCAGAGCGTGCGGACGAGGCGCTGGGCGACGATGCAGCGGAGGGCGCTGGCGAGGAAGTGGGAGTGGACGCCGAGGGCCCGCATCGACTGGATCGCGCCGGCGGCGGCGGTGGCGTGGATGGTGGCGAGGACGAGGTGGCCGGAATTGGCGGCGCGGATGGCGATGTCGGCGGTCTCGGGGTCGCGGATTTCGCCGATCATGATGACATCCGGCGATTGGCGCATCACGGAGCGGAGCAGGTCGGAGAAGCCGAGGTGGATGGCGGGGTTGACCTGGGACTGGCGGATGCCGTCGAGGGTGAATTCGATGGGGTCTTCGATGGTGTTGATCTTGCGGCGGCCGTCGTTGAGTTTCTGGAGGCAGGAGTAGAGGGTGGCGGTTTTGCCGGAGCCGGTGGGGCCGGTGAGCAGGATGAGACCGCCGGGGGATTCGAGCGTGGCGCTGAGCGTCGCCTGCTGGTGCGAGGAGAGGCCGAGGCTTTCGAGGGAGAGGAGTTTGCTGGTTCGTTCGAGCATGCGGAGTGCGAGGTCTTCGCCGAAGGCGGTGGGGATGGTGGAGATGCGGATGTCGAACGTGCGGGTGTCGGGGGTCTGGTCTTCGTGGGTATAGATCCACCGGCCTTCCTGGGGCCGGCGGCGTTCGGCGAGGTCGAGGTTGCCGCGGGTTTTGATGAGGGTGATGACGCGCCGGCCGAGATCGCTCGGGAGGATCGAAATCGTGCGCATCACGCCGAGGTGCCGCGCGTGGACGATGACGTGCTGTTCGTTGGAGCAAATGAAGAGATCGCTCGCGCCCAGGCGCGTCGCGTAGGCGAGAAGATTTTCGACGGCGGTTTCTGTGGGGTCGGCATCGACGTTGAGGAGGGTCACATCGGAGGGGAGGGTGGCGGTGGTCATAGGGCACTCGCTTAGAACGGATGAATGGCCACGAAAGAGACGAAAACTGTTTTTTAGTTGGGGACGGGGAGTTTTTCGAGGAGGAGGGAGCGGCCGGCGTCTGCGGTGGGGGCGAGGGGGACAACGCGGCCGATTTTCAGGAGGTCGAGGACGTTTCGGACGGAAGGGGAGATGGAGTGGAGGACGAGTTTGCCGCCGGCGGCGCGGAAGGCGCGCTGGGCGTGGATCAGCCAGCCGATGGCGGAGGAATCGATGTACGGGACGCGTTCCATGTTCAGCAGGACGCGGCGGGAGGGCCAATCCTCGCCGAGGAGGGCGTCGAAATGGTGGGCGGCGGTGGGGCGGAAGTCGACGGCGGTGGCATCGCCTTGTGCGGAGAGATGGGCGATGCCGTCCTCGTTGTTGATTAGCGAGAATGAAAAGGGCACTTCGACCTCCGGAAGTTGAGCCTGGATCCTGGAACGACGGAGCACCGTCGTAGAAAGCATCGGCAGAACGGGCGGGGGACTTTGGGATTGCCTCATTTGGCGAGGCGTGTGTTAAGAATCGAAAAGCAAATGACTATGGGGCGGAATGGGGGGAGGCCGGTCAGAGCAGCTTTTTGAATTGTTCCACAGAAAGGCCGGCATCGCGGGCAATACCGCCCATGGTGAAGGCGTTGATTGGACGACCTCTTGGAATTACCAATCGGCGGTCCCCCTTCCGCATGACGATGTGTTTACTTTGCCGCTCGATAACGAAGCCGGCGCGTTCCAAGGCGCGAATGGCGTCTTGATGATTAACGCCGGGAATCTTTGGCACAATTAACCAACTTCCACCATGCGCGTCTGAGCGCCGGCCATATCCGGTGCATCATCGACCGCGAGATATTCGGCAATTGCGTCCTTGATGTTCTCGAGCGCTTCTTCTTCAGTGGTGCCTTGCGACCAACAACCGGGAAGGGCCGGGCACCATACCGCATAGCCTTCTTCTGACTTGAGGATTTTGACTTCGTATTTCACGACCGAATTATATCCTCCAGATCACCAATTACACCACGCCGGCGAGGCCGGTTTCGATGGGTTGGGTGATGAAGTCGCGGGGGTCCGTGATGTGGCCGGTGAGGGCGCTGGCGGCGACGGTGAGGGGGCTGGCGAGGAAGACGGAGCTGGTCATGGAGCCCATGCGGCCGGGGAAGTTGCGGTTGGTGGTGGAGATGCAGACTTCGGAGCCGTTGAGGCGGCCGAAGGTGTCCGACGGGCCGCCGAGGCAGGCGGAGCAGCCGCTCGCGCCCATGTTGCAGCCGGCGTCACGGAGGACGTCTTCGATAGATTTTTCGTTGGGGCCCTTTTCGACGCCGCGGAGGTTGAGGCGCTGCATGTCGTGGTGGACTTCGGTGGAGCCGGGGACGACGAAGGTGGGGATCTTGACGCGATTTCCCTTGAGGATGTTGGCGGCGAAGATCATGTCGGTGATTTTGCCACCGGTGCAGGAGCCGATGTAGGCCTGGTCGAGTTTGGTGTCGCGGCAGTTGTGGGCGGTGTCCTTGTTGTCGGGGGAGTGGGGCTTGGCGACCATGGGTTCCATGGCGGCGAGGTCGTATTCGTTTTCGTAACAGTAGGTGGCGTTCTTGTCGTCGGTGAAGACGTCCCAGTTTTTGATGCGGGAGCGGGCGCGGACGTACTGGAGGGTTTTTTCGTCGACATCGCAGACGCCGTTCTTGCCGCCGGCTTCGATGGCCATGTTGGTGAGGGTCATGCGGTCTTCGAGGGTGAGGGAGGAGATGCCTTCGCCGGCGAAGTACATGGACTTGTAGGTGGCGCCGGAGACGGAGATGTCGCCGATGACGGCGAGGATGAGGTCTTTTGCGGTGAGGTAGGCGGGGATTTTGCCGTGGAAGGTGAAGCGCATGGTGGGGGGCACTTTGAGCCAGGTTTTGCCGGTGCCGAGGGTGAAGGCGGCATCGGTGTTTCCGACGCCGGTGGCGAACATGCCGAAGGCGCCGGCGGTGCAGGTGTGGGAGTCGGTGCCGAGCATGATTTCGCCGGGGCGGATGTGGCCTTCTTCGGGGAGGGCCTTGTGGCAGACGCCCTTGTAGTTGGTTTTGGTGGGGTCGAGGTAGGGGTTGGGCTTGCCGGGGTTCATGGAGACGAATTCGGGGTCGTAGTAGTAGGGGAGGTCCTGTTCCTTCACGAAGTCGCGGAGGATCTGGATGTTGCGGTGGCACTTTTCGTCGGCGGTGAAGATGTAGTGGTCGGGGATGATGACGACTTTGTTTTTGTCCCAGACTTTCGCATTCTTGCCGAACTTTTCGTGGAAGATGCCGATGGTGCCTGGGCCGCAGACGTCGTGGGTCATGAGGACGTCGACATCGACCCAGATGTTGTCGCCGGGGTTGACGTGGGATTTTCCGGAGTGTTTAGCCATTATTTTTTCGGTGATGGTCATGCCGGGCATGGGAGCTCCTTGGGGGGTAATAATCGAGTTCAACAGTATAGCGGGGTGGGGCTGGGGGGGGGAAGGCGGGGAAATGGTATCAGTAGTAACAGCAGCAGCAGTGATAAGAGGGGAAGGGGCGGATTTGAGAGGGGTGGGTGGGTGGGTTGGCACCGCGGCGGCGTTAGCCACCGGGCTTCTGGTTGGGGAGATGTGAGGTTTTTCTCGGAGAATAGTGGGGTTAATTGGGAGAAGGGGCGGAATTTCAGCAAGATTATCAAGTTGTTGGGTGTCGTGGGCACCCAGCGGTCGAGGGGATTGGGGTTGAGGGTTGAGGGTGAGCGATAGGGGAAGGAAATGGGGGGTTTTGCATAAGGGACTGAAGATTCGCCCAAGGTAATCATGAATTTGAGAGGGGGTGGTGGGGTGAGTGAGGGTTGGGGGACGGGAATTATCCACAAATGGGCACAAATGGGCACAAATGAGGAAACAGGTGAGATAGAGAAGACCGCGAATCGAATGTAACCAATTTATTGCAAGGATTTTATGTTGTGATTCAGCGATTTTCATATGACTGTTCCCCCGTTTTTTGATGGCCATATGTTAGCATTATAGTAGGGTATTGAGAAAGTGCAAGGAAAAACTGCGCGGGGTTGGGGGTGGCGTGCGTACTGTTGGCGCGTGATGTGGAACGGCATAGGCTACGGCGGGGGTTGCGGTGACTTAGAAGTGCTGTAATTCTGGAGAATTCATGCCGACATCCACAGTTCTCGGGGCAGCGACAGCGGCCGACGGGCTTTCGGCGGAGAATCCGTTTGCCCGACCGAGCACGCTGCCTTATTGCATGCCACCGTTGGACAGGATCAAGGACTCGGATTTTCGGCCGGCGTTTGAGGCGGGGATGGCGGAGCATCGGCGTGCGATTGACGCGATCACCGCGAACGCGGCGCCGAGTTTTGAGAACACGCTCATTCCGCTGGAAAAGTCGCACATGCTGCTGGACCGGGTGAGCTCGGTCTTCTTCAATCTGAATTCGTCGCATACGAATCCGGAGATATTGAAGATTGCGTCGGAAATGGCGCCGAAACTAGCGGCACACGAGGATGCGATCCTGCTCGACCCGGTGTTGTTCGCGCGAATCGATGCGATCCATCGGCAGCGCGGGGAACTGAAGCTCGATGCGGAATCGCTGCGACTGATCGAACTTACACATCTGGAATTTGTGCGTGCGGGCGCGACACTGGCGACTGATCAAAAGACGAAGCTCAAGGAGATGAACGAGCAGCTTGCGACGCTCATGAATCAGTTCCAGCAGAACGTGCTGAAGGGCACGAATGATTCCGCTGTCGTTGTGGAGAGCGTCGCCGAACTCGACGGGCTTTCGTCCGAGGAGATGGGCACCGCGGCGGAGGCGGCGAAGGCGCGCGGGCTGGAGGGGAAATGGGTCATCACGCTGCAGAACACGACGATGCAGCCGGTGCTGGCGCAACTGAAGGATCGGGCGTTGCGGAAGAGGATCTACACTGCGTCGATCAGCCGCAATCAGGGGGGCGCCGAGGACAACACGACAGTGATTGCCAAGATCGTGGCATTGCGAGCGGAGAAGGCGCGGCTGCTGGGGTATGCGGATTACGCAACGTACGCGCTTGCGGACCAGATGGCGCGTACGCCGCAGGCGGTGAACGAGATGCTGGCGCGGTTCGTGGCGCCGGCGCTGGCCAATGCGAAGAGGGAAGCTGCGGAGAACCAGGTGCTGATCGAGGCGGAGGCGGGGGCGGTGCATGGGGAGTCGTTTCAACTGGAGCCGTGGGACTGGGCGTATTATGCCGAGCAGGTGCGGAGGAAGCGATTCGGCTTTGACCAGGCGGAAGTGAAGCCGTACCTGGAGATGAACCGGGTGCTGGAGGAGGGCGTTTTTTATGCAGCGCAGGAGCTATTTGGCCTGAGTTTCAAGGAGCGGCACGATTTGCCGGTGTATCAACCGGACATGCGGGTGTTTGAGGTCTTTAACGCGGATGGATCGGCGGTCGGGCTCTTTCTTGTGGACCTTTTTGCGCGGGCCAACAAGCGTGGCGGCGCGTGGATGAGCGATTTCGTTTCGCAGAGCGGTCTGCTGGGTTTGAAGCCGGTGATCATGAACAACCAGAATGTTCCGAAACCGGGGGCCGGACAACCGGCGTTGCTGACGTTCGACGAAGTGACGACGATGTTCCACGAGTTCGGGCATGGGTTGCACGGGCTGCTGTCGGATGTGAAGTATCCGTCGCTCGGGGGGACGCGCGTACCGCGGGATTTCGTGGAGTTTCCCTCACAAATCAACGAGATGTGGGCGCGTGAGCCGAAGGTGTTTGCGCACTATGCGAGGCACTATCAAACGGGTGAGCCGATGCCGCAGGCGCTACTGGACAAGGTTCTGGCCGCGGAGAAATTCGGGCAGGGGTATGGCACGACGGAGTATCTGGCGGCAGCGCTGCTGGATCAGGCGTTTCACCAGATCTCGCCGTCGGAAGCGCCCGCGGCGGAGCAGGTCATGAGTTTTCAGAAGGCGGCGCTGGAGAAATGCGGGGTTGGTTTTGCGCCGGTGCCCCCGCGGTACTTCAGCCCGTACTTTCAGCATTCGTTCACGGGGAGCTACGCGGCGGGCTATTACGCGTACATCTGGAGCGAAGTACTGTCGTGCGATGGCGAAAGATGGATGCACGAGCATGGGGGCCTCCAGCGAGCCAACGGCGATTTCCTTCGCGCGACGGTTCTTTCGCGCGGGCATACGGCCGACACGGAGACGCTGTTCGAGCAGTTCCACGGCGGGCCGCCGGACATTGAACCGCTGCTCGCACATCGGGGGCTGAAGGAATGATCATCGCGCTGGGGCCGGGTTCATCGTCCAGCGCTGTCGGGGGCAAGAGGGTGAACGTTCGTGTGATAATATGTATTTATGGAATGGCCTTACATTGAGCGGAATTCAGCGATGAGCGAAAGTGATCACCCAACGATGAAGAGTTGTCCGGAGTGCGGGAAGAGCTTTGGTTGCGGGGCTTGTTCCGGACGTTGCTGGTGTGCGGATATGCCGCGGGTGCTGTCGGTGACGGATGATAAGGGGTGTCGATGTCCGGAGTGTTGCCGGAAGATGGTGGAGGAAGAGCTGGGGAACTCCGAGCGGCGTCGCGTTGCGGCGGCGCTAAAAGATGGGACGATGGATTCGTGAAGAAGTTGAGGGGGGTGGGGATTGCGGGTAATTTTGCGTGAGATTGCGAGAGTGGGCATGGGAAACGGCGGTTGAAACCGCCGGCGAACGCGCGGTGTGCGAGGATCTTTTTGCGTTTTGGAGGTTGGATCATGCGGGAGAAGATCTGGAGGATGGGGGTGGTGGTGATGGCGGCGATGGTGGTGGGTGGAGCGGGGGACGTGGCGGGGTTGCCGGTGTATCGGGCGGGGCAGGTGGTGGAGGTGAAGAGCGGGCCGAATTGGGAGAAGGGGAAGATTGTGAATCGGGATGGGGATGTGTATTTGGTGAGTTATGATCGGTGGAAGGGAAATGCGTTTTTTAACGAGTGGGTGACGGTGGATCGGGTGCGGGAGCCGGGGGATACGCGGGATATACCGTGGGCGCAGTCGACGCCGCATGGGCAGAAGCCGTCGAAGGAGGCGCGGGATCAGGCGCTGGTGAATCTGGGGTTGGCGAATCCGGGGGAGACGCCGGGGCAGAAGAAGGTG
>Ga0335069_10004483_pt1 | contig 20697 bp, 17 predicted proteins | sample Lox_Sample_11_FD_206714 | JGI IMG/M metagenome (GOLD analysis project Ga0335069, IMG submission 206714) | Soil microbial communities from Loxahatchee National Wildlife Refuge, Florida, United States - Lox_Sample_1.1 | ecosystem: Environmental > Terrestrial > Soil > Wetlands | place: USA... | reverse complement strand
TTCAGGCGCACGGGGATCCCGGCGAGGAGCCGGCCGAGCGCGCGGGCGTCGTCCTCGCCGACGTTCACGTCCGCGATCATGACGTACTCGAGGGTGACCCGGCCGCTCCGCGCGGCGTGCTCCCGGACGGCGTCGACGAGCTCCTCGAGCGGGTGGCCGCGCTCGACGGGCATGAGCGCGAGCCTCTTCTCCGGGAGCGCGGCGTTCAGCGAGACGCACAGCCGGAACTTGTGCCCCTCGGCGGTGTAGCGGCGGATCATCGGCACGACCCCGGCCGTGGAGATCGAGATGCGGCGGGCGTCCATGCGCCCGCCGGCGGGGTCGCAGAGGACGCGCGCCGCCGCGATCACCGCCTCGTAGTTGTGGAACGGCTCCCCCTGCCCCATGAACACGACCCCGGTGATGGGCCGCTCGCTGTCCCGGCGGACCTCGAGCCACTGGGCCACCATCTCCCAGGGCTCGAGGTTGCGCGTGAGCCCGAGCGCGCCGGTCGCGCAGAAGGTGCAGCCGAGCGCGCAGCCCACCTGGGAGGAGAGGCAGAGGGTGTGGTGGGTGTCGAAGAGCGGGATGCGGACCGACTCGACGCGGTTTCCGTCCGTCAGCTCGAAGAGGTAGCGGCGGAACCCGTCGGAGGCGTCGACGGCCGCGATCCGGGTGAGCCGCGCCTGCGAGAGCCTCGCGTCGGCGAGGTCGAGCACGGCGCGCCGGACGTTCCGCGCCTCGCGGATGGGGCGATCCCGCCCGATCGCCGCCCCGAGAAGCCGGCGGGCGTCGGCGAGGTCGATGCCGAGGATCCGCGAGAGCCCCGCGCTGTCCTGGCCGGCAACGTGCAGCACACACAGAGGATAGGGTAAAGGTGGAGCCATGCGAAGGGCCGCCACCGCGCTCCTCCTCGCGGCCGCCGGCTGCTACATCGGTCCTTCCCGGTACTACCCCGGCCCCCCGCCACCCCCGCCCTCTCCCAAGCCCGCCGCCGCGCCGGCGCCGGCGGCCCGCGCCGCCCCGACCACGCCGCCTCCCTCTCCGCCACCGTCTCCGCCGCCCGCCTCGAGCGGGCCGGCGAGGATGATCGCGGAATCGGAGGCCGTGTCGGCGGCGACCGCCTACGCGCGCGGAAAGGGCTTCGCCGTGGGTCGGGTGAAGCACGTCCACCTCGACGGCGCCGGGCGCTGGCACGTCGACCTCGCCGGCGAGCGGGGAAACGAGACGGCGAAGGTGCTCGTCGACGGCTGGACCGGCCAGGTCCTGAAGGCGAGCACGAAGGGGGAGGACGACTAGCGCGGCGACTCAGGCCGCGCCCGCGCCGGTCTGGGCGCGAGCCGCGTCGAGCGCGGCGCGGACGGCGGCCGCGAGGCCGCGGGGTGTGTAGGGCTTCGGGAGGAAGCGCAGGCCGCGCGCGGGAACGCCCCGGTGGACGAGGAGGTCCTCCGCGTACCCCGACACGAAGAGCACGGCGATCCCGGGGCGCCGCATCCGGAGCCCCTCGGCGGCGTCGCGGCCGTTCCCGTCGGGGAGCACCGCGTCCATGACGACCACGTCGACGGGCCCGGCTTGCGCGTCGGCGCGCTCCGCCGCCTCCCGCGCCGTGCCGGCCTCGAGGACCCGGTAGCCGAGGTCCGCGAGCGCGCGGACCGCCACCCGCCGGACGTGAGCGTCGTCCTCGACCAAGAGTACGGTCTCTGTGCCGCCGACGTCGCGTGCCGCCGGCTCGTCATCCACCGCGGTGGCAGCCGCCGCGCGCGGCAGGTAGACCCGGAATCGCGAGCCCGCGCCGGGCGTGCTCTCGGCCAGGATATCGCCTCCCGCCTGGCGGACGATGCCGTAGCAGGTGGCGAGGCCCAGCCCGACGCCGCGGGAGCCCTTCGTCGTGTAGAAGGGCTCGAAGATCCGGGCGAGGACCTCCTTCGTCATCCCGCGCCCGGAGTCGGTCACGGCGAGCACGACGTAGTCGCCGGGGGCGAGCGAGCCCACGCGCGCGCCCGACGGGACGGTGGCGTTCTCGGCGGAGATCACGAGCCGCCCGCCGTCCGGCATGGCGTCCCGGGCGTTCACGGCGAGGTTCACGACCACCTGCTCGAGCTGCCCGGGATCGACGAGGACCGGCCAGCAATCCGCGGCGAAGCGGGTGACGAGCGCCACGTTCTCTCCGAGCACGCGGGAGAGCATCTTCTCGAGCCGCAGGGTCCGCTCCTCGACGCGGACCACCCGGGGAGCCACCATCTGGCGGCGCGCGAACGCGAGCAGCTGGCGGGTGAGCTCGGCGGCCCGCTCCGCGTCCTCCTGGATCTGGTCGGCGTCCGCGCGGCAGGGGTGGTCCTGCGGCAGGTCCCGCTTCATGAGCTCCGCGGTGGAGAGGACGGAGGTGAGGATGTTGTTGAAGTCGTGCGCCACGCCGCCGGCGAGCCGGCCGATGGCCTCCATCTTCTGCGCCTCCCGGAGCTGCTCGGCAAGCGCGGCGCGCTCCTCCTCGGCGCGCTTGCGGTCGGTGACGTCCCTCGTCACGGTGAGCAGGCACGGCGTGCCGCCGATGCTGACCACCCGCCCGGAGACGAGCGCGTCTCCCCGGCTTCCGTCCCTGCGGCGGAACTTGAGCTCGTGGTTCTCGAGCAGGCGCCCCTCCCGGACGTTCGCGAGGATGGCCTCAACGGCGGCCGGCTCGCAGATGCCGAGGTCGAGCGAGGTGCGGCCAACGACCTCCGCCTCCGTCCATCCGGTGTGGCGGCAGAAGCCCTCGTTCACGGCCACGTAGGCGCCGCTGTCGACGCGGTTCAGGCTCACCGCGTCGGGGCTCATCTCGAAGGCGACGCGGAGCTGCTCCTCGCTCTCCCGCAGCCGCCTCTCGGCCTGCCAGCGGTCGGTCGCGTCCATGACGAGCGCGGCCACCCGGCCGCCGCCGAGCGGGATGAGCCGCGCCTCGAAGTGCTCCGTCCCCTCCGCACCCGGCAGGTCGTACTCGACCCGCGTCGCCCGGCCGTTCGCCCGCGCGCGCTCCATGCCGACTCGCAGCGCGGAGGCGACGTTCGGGGGAAGGACCTCGTCCACGCGGCGACCGACGAAGCTCTCCGGCGGCGCGTACAGGGGCACGGACCCGGCCCGGTACCCGACGATGGTGTCGTCGGTCGCAATGATGAAGACGAGCGCCGGGATGGCGCCGAAGACGGCCTCGAGTTCTGCGGCGCCGAGCTCGCCCGCGACAGGCGCCCGCTGCCCGGGATCGCGTTCCATCGTTCCCCCGGGAAGAGGATATCCGGACGGGCGGCTCGGCCCGAAATTCCGGGCGGCTCCCGAGGCCCACACCGCCCCACAGCCTGCCGGGGCGACCTCCCCTCTAGGAGACGACCTCGGCCTTCGCCTCGGGCGCGGGTTCCTCGTGCGAGCGCCGCCGGGGGTGCGAGAGCCTTCCGCGGAGCTCGTCGAGCAGCGAGTACACGACCGGGACGATCCCGAGAGTGAGGGCCGTCGAGGTGAGGAGGCCGCCGATGATGGCGACCGCCATGGGTACCCGGATCTCCGCCCCGTCGCCGCGGGCCAGCGCGACCGGGACCATGCCGGCGATCATGGCGACGGTGGTCATGAGGATGGGGCGGAGCCGGATCGGTCCCGCCTCCATGAGCGCGTCGTGCGTGCTCCGGCCCTCCCTGCGCAGCTGGTTCGTGAACTCGACGAGGAGGATGCCGTTCTTGGTGACGAGCCCCATCAGCATGATGAAGCCGATCATCGCCATCATCGACATGTACTGGCCCGTGACGAGGAGTCCGGCGATGCCGCCGATGACCGCGAAGGGCAGCGACATCATGATGGTGAAGGGGTGGACCAGGCTCTCGAACTGGGCGGCGAGGATGATGTAGACGAGCACGATCCCGAGCGCGAGGGCCTGGAGGAAGGCCTTCGCGGCGTTGCCGAGCTCGCGCCCCTGCCCCTCGAAGTCGGTGGTCACGGACGGGGGAAGCTCCTTCGCGGCGAACCCCTTGAGCGAGCCCATGGCCTCGCCCAGCGAGTAGTTCCGCAGGTCCGCGAGCATCGTGACCTGGCGCATCTGGGCCTGGTGCTCGATCTGGGAGGGCCCGAGCGCCGGCTCGACCTTGGCGACGCTGCGGAGCTCCACGACCTGCCCGGACGGCGCCCGCACCGGCACCGCGCCGAGCGCGGCCGGATCGGCCAGGACGGACGGGGGCAGGCGCACCTTGATGTCGTAGGTGTCGCCGCCCTCGTGGAAGTCCGCCACCTTGTCGCCCCCCATGAGCGCGCGGATGTTCTGGCCGAGGAGCGCCGCCGGGATGCCGAGCGACGCCGCCCGCTCCCGGTCGACCTGGACGTCGAGCTGCGGCTTTCCGCTCCGCCAGGTCGTGTCGACGTCGGCGAGGCCCTTGTTCCGGAGCATCTCGGCGCGCACCTTCTCCACCGAGTCGAGGAGCGCCTTGGGATCGGTCGAGCGGACGTTGAACTGGACCATCTGCGGCCGGTTGCCGCCGCCCGCGACCGCGCTGAAGTCCTGGACGGCGAGCTGCGCCACCGGGCTCACCCGCAGGGTCTTCCTGAGGTACTCCTTCAGGTCCGCCTGGCTGAAGCGGCGCTCCGCGACCGGGACGAAGTTCACCGTGATCTCGCCCTTGTTCACCTCCTCGCGAGCGCCGCCGCCGGCGACGGAGAAGACCTCCGTGACGCCGGGGACCCGGGAGACCTGCCGGGTGATGTCGTCGAGCTGGCTCTCGGTCTCCGCGAGCGACGTCCCGCTCGGGAGCTCGAGCGTGATCTTCACGAGGCTCATGTCCTGGGAGGGGATGAAGGTGAACTTGAGGCGCGTCGCGAGGAAGCCCGTCGCGACGAGCACCAGAACCGCGCCCGCGACCGTGAGGCCGCGGTGGGAGAGCGTCCACCCGAGCGCCGTCCGGTAGCCGCCCTCGATCGCCTTCAAGACGCGCTCGATGGCCCGGGACACAGGTCCCTCGCCGACGTGCTCGTTGAGCAGCCTGGCCGAGAGCATGGGCGTGAGCGTCATCGAGACGAAGTAGGAGATGAGCACCGCCACCGCGACGGTGACGCCGAACTGGTAGAAGAACCGCCCGATGAGCCCCTCCATGAAGGCGACGGGCACGAACACCGCGACCACGGCGAGCGTCACGGCGAGCACCGCGAGCGCGATCTCGGAGGTGCCCCGCTCCGCCGCCTGCCTGGGCCGCTCGCCGTGCTCGAGGTGGCGGACGATGTTCTCGATGACCACGATGGCGTCGTCGATGAGGAGCCCGATGGAGAGCGTGAGGGCGAGCATCGTCACGACGTTGAACGTGAAGTTGAGCGCCCGCATGACGGCGAAGGTCCCGACGATCGCGGTGGGCAGCGCGATGGCCGAGACGAGCGTCGAGCGCACGTTCCGGAGGAAGAGGAGGACGACCACCACGGCGAGGATGCCGCCGAGAACGAGGTCCTCCTGGACGGCGCCGATGGAGGAGCGGATGAACTTGGCTCCGTCCACGACCACAGCGATCCGGCTCCCCTTCGGGAGCTGGCTCTCGATCGCGGCGAGGCTCTCCTTCACGCGCTCGGCCACCTGCACGGTGTTCGCCCCCGACTGCTTGCGGACGATGAGGCCGATGGCGCCCTGGCCGGCGAGCTTCGCCGAGCTCCGCGCCTCGGCGGGTCCGTCGATCACCTGGGCGACGTCGCCGAGCCGGATGGGCGTCCCGAGCGGGCTCGCCACGATCACCGCCCGGAGCGCCTCCACCGAGCGCATCTCGGCGGCGAGCTTCACCGACCGCTCGAGACCGGGCTCGAGCGTGCGCCCACCGGGCACGTCGATGCTCTGGGCGCGAAGGGCCGCCACCACGTCGGCGGGGGTGAGCCCGTAGCCCTTCAGCGCCTTCGGGTCGGCGACGATGGTGATCTCGCGCTTGCGTCCGCCGGCGAGCTCGACCGCGCCCACGCCGGGGATCTGCTGGATGGCGGGCTTCACGACGTCCTCGGCGACCTTCGTCAGCCGCTCGATGGGCAGCGGCGCCGAGAAGGCGAGGGTGGCGACCGGCGCCGCGCCGATGTCGAACTTCTCGACGATGGGCGTCTGGATCTCGCGGGGGAGCTTCGAGAGCGTCGCCTGGACGCGGTCGCGCACGTCCTGGGCCGCCACGTCCACCTTCCGCTCGAGGTCGAAGCGGATGACGATCTGGGAGACGTTCTCGACGTTCACCGACCGGAGGGTGTCGAGCCCCGGCAGCGTGTTCAGCGCCTCCTCGAGCGGCTTCGTGACCGTCCGCTCGATGGCCTCGGGGTCGGCCCCGGGGAGGACGGTGGTCACGGTGACGATGGGGAACTCCACCTCGGGCATCTGGTCGACGCCGATCCTCGGGTAGGCGACGATCCCGAAGACCAGCACGACGAGCGTCAGCATGCCCGTGAAGATCGGGCGCGAGATGAAGACTCGGATGGGGCTCACGTCGGGATCTCCCTTCCGGTTTAGTTCGCGAGCGGGACGACGGCCTCGCCCGCGGCGAGCGTCCCCGGGTCGAGGACCACCTCCGCCGCCGGGTCGAGCCCGGCCCGGACCGCCATCGTCCCGGGGTTGATGGGGGCGACGTCGACGTCGCGCCGCGCCGCCTTCCCGTCGACGACCACGAGGACGTACTTCCCCTTCGCGTCCGCCTGGACGGCCGAGGTCGGCACGAAGAGGCCGTCCCTGTCTGCGAACCCGCCGAAGTCGACGTTCGCGAGGCTGCCGGGGCGCAGCGGCGGACCGTCGACCTTCACGACGTCGGCGAGCACCTCGATGGTGCGGGTGTTGGGGTCGACGACCGTTCCCTTCACGCGGACCTTCGCCGCGAACCGCTGCCCCGACGGCGTCAGCACGCCCTCGATCGGCTGGCCGGGCCGGACGAAGGACTCGATGGCCTCCGGCACCGCGAGCCGGACCTCCAGGTGGTCGACGTCGGTGAGGGTGAGGATGGGGGTGACGGGCATGAGGGTCACGGTGTCGCCGGCGTTCCGGTACTTCGCGGTGATCACCCCGTCGAACGGCGCGACGAGCGTCGCGTCGGTGAGCTGCTGCTGGGCTCCGCGCAGCGCCGCCCGCGCCTGGTCGAGCTGCGCGGCGGCGATGTCCCTCGCCGTCTTCACCCGGTCGAACCCCGCCTCCGGGAGGCTCTGCGCCTCGTAGAGCTGCTGCGAGCGGGCCACCTCCCGCTCGGCGGCGGCCAGGTTGGCGGCGGCGAGCCGCTCGGCGGCCTTCGCGTTCTCGAGCCCGATCGCGGCGTTCACCGGGTCCATCTCGACGAGCGGCTCGCCGGCGCGCACGTGCTCCCCGACCGAGGCGCGGAGGCGCTTGATTTGGCCCGTTCCCTTGGCGGAGAGCGTCGCCTCCTCCTTGGCGCGTACGGTGCCCGTCGCCCGGGCGAGGCCGGTCTCGAGGCGCGTCGCCGGCTTCTCCACGCGGACGGCGCGCACCGCGACCGAGGCCTGCGGCAGCGCGGCCTTCTCGGACCGGGAGTGGCAGGCGGGAAGGCCGGCGAGCGCGAGCGCGGCGGCGACGGACAGGGACGGGCGGTTCATGGCGAGACTCCGTGGAGCGCCAGGTCGATGACGAGGCGCATCCGGTCCGCGGGATCGACGCTCTCGCGGCGGCTGTGGTGGTAGGCGAAGACGATCCCCGCGATGGCCCGGGCGGCGACCTCCGGGGGATGGCGGAGCTCGCGCCGGGCGGCGTTCCGCTTGAGCCAGCCGGCGAGGTGCTCCTCGTAGTAGGCGATCCCGGCCCCGGGGTCCGCGAGCGAACGGCCTTCCAGCGTGCAGGGGGCGCCGTGGGCGGCGTTCCCGAGCACGATGTCGAAGATCTCCCCGCGACTCTCGTCGACCCGCCGCTGCGCCTCGAAGAGCGTCCGGAGCCGTTCCGCGAGGGGCTGGGTGCGGTCGACCGGCACCTCGAAGGTGGCCGTCACCTCCGCGGCGAGCATCTCGACGAGGCTCTTGAAGATCTCCTCCTTGCTCCCGAAGTAGCGGTACAGGGAGGGCGGCGCGAAGCCGGCGGCCTCGGCGAGGTCCGCGAGCGTGGCGGCCTTGTATCCGCGCCGGGCGAACACGACCGCGGCGGCCTCGAGGATCCCGCGGCGGGCGTGCTCGCGGGCGCGCTCTCGCCGCGCTGCAGGACTGCGAATGACCATTCGCTTACAATTAACGGCTATTCGCTTGTCTTGCAAGCGGCGATTTCGGTCGCCGCCCGGCGCGCGGTCCCGACACGAACAGGCTCCCCTCGAGGAGGAACCGCCAGGGGTGGCCGGCGGACGGACCGGCGTAGTCCACGTTCACCCGCGGGGTGGCGACGATGCGCCCCCTCGGCCTCGGCGCGTCCTCGACGTACAGCACGTCGCCCGTCAGGTCGAGGCCGTTGTGCGTCGCCCGGTCGATGCCGAGCGCCCTGCAGAGGTTCCCCGGACCGCGGGTGGAGTGGAGGCAGCCCTCGACGGGCTCCCCGGCGCGCACGAGCACGGCCGCCGGGAACCCTTCCCCTCCGGTGACCACGTTCATGCAGTGGGAGCGCCCGTAGATGAGGTAGACGTAGGCGAAGCCCGGCGGGCCGAACATGATGGCCGAGCGGGCGGTGGGGCCGAAGCGCGCGTGGGAGGCCCGGTCGCCCGGGCCGTGGTAGGCCTCCACCTCGACGATGCGTGCCGCGCGGCGGACGCCTCCGTCCCGGTGGACGAGGATCTTCCCGAGGAGCGCGCGCGCCACCCGGCGGGTGTCTCTCGCGTAGAAGGAGCGGTCGAGCTTCCGGGTCACGGGGGGCCGAGGGTAGACCCGGGCCGCAGGCCCGGCAACGGGAGCGCGACGGCGGAGGGCCGAGCCCCGCCCGAAACTGCCGCCGTCGCGAAAACGGTGCTAGGAACGGGGCGATGCGCCGCGCCAAGATCGTCTGCACGCTGGGGCCCGCCTGCGAGGCGGCCGAGACCGTCCTCGCGCTCGTCGAGAACGGCATGGACGTCGCCCGGCTCAACTTCTCGCACGGGACGCACGAGGACCACGCGCGGGTGATCGAGAACATCCGGGCCGCCTCCCGGAAGCTCATCCGCCCCGTGGCGATCCTCCAGGACCTCCAGGGCCCGAAGATCCGCACCGGCCCCTTGAAGGCCGGGCGCGCGGGCGTCGTCGTCCAGCCGGGGGCGCGGATCGTCATCACCACCGAGGGCGAGGTGCCGGGCGACGAGACGCTCGTCTCGACGACCTACGCCCACCTCGCCGAGGACGTGCACAGGGGCGACCGCCTGCTCGTCGACGACGGGCTCCTCGAGTTCCGCGTGCTCGACACCGACGGCGTCCGCGTGACCGCGGAGGTCGTCGAGGGCGGGGTCCTGAAGGAGCACAAGGGCATCAACCTGCCCGGAGTGAAGCTGCGCGTGGAGGCGCTCTCCGACAAGGACCGCGCGGATCTCAGGTTCGGGGTCGAGCACGGCGTGGACTACGTGGCGCTCTCCTTCGTTCGCACCGCGGACGACGTCCGCGAGGCCCGCAGGGCCGTGGAGAGCCTCGGCCGCGTGCTCCCCATCGTCGCCAAGATCGAGAAGCCCGAGGCGCTCGAGACCCTCGACGACATCGTCGAGGCCGCGGACGGGCTCATGGTCGCCCGCGGCGACCTCGGCGTGGAGGTCCCGCCCGAGCAGGTCCCGACGCTCCAGAAGGCCATCGTCCGCAAGGGGAACCAGGCCGGGAAGCCGGTCATCATCGCCACCCAGATGCTCGACTCCATGATCGAGCACCCCCGCCCCACCCGCGCCGAGGCGAGCGACGTCGCGAACGCGGTCTGGGACGGGGCCGACGCGGTCATGCTCTCGGGCGAGACCGCGAGCGGCCGCTACCCCCTGCTCGCCGTCCAGATCATGGACCGCATCGTCCGCGAGGCGGAGCAGAACCTCTTCCTCTCGCGACCGCGCCCCGTCGACCCGCCGGCACCGCCCATCGCCTTCAACGACGTGGTCGCCTCCGCCGCCGTCCGCGCCGCGCTCGACTGCGACGCCCGCTGCATCGCCTGCTTCACCGTGGGCGGCACGACCGCCCGTCTCCTCTCCCGCTACCGCCCCCACGTCCCGATCGTCGCCTTCTCGCCCGACCAGAAGATGCGCCGCCGCATGTCGCTCTACTGGGGGGTGACGCCGCGGATCATGGAGCCCGTCCGCGACCCGGACTCGATGGCCCAGCTCGTCAGCGAGCGGCTCCTGCAGGACGAGCTGGCGCAGCCCGGGGACCGGGTCGTCCTCGTCTACGGCTCGCCGCTCGGCGAGCCCGGCCACACGAACTCGATCCGCCTCCACCAGATCCCGACCGAGCCCCCCAGGGGGCGGCGCTACCGGGTCCCGATCTGACCGGGCTGGACCCGGGCGTTGCCGCCCTCCTTCGCGAGCGGTAGATCCGGCGCATGGACATCCCCGCGCTGCAGCGCGCCCTCTCCGAGCAGAAGCTCGACGGCTGGCTCCTCTACGACTTCCACGGCCAGAACCCCACCGCCGTCGGCGCGGTGGGCCTCGGCGGCCACCTGCTCACCCGCCGCTGGTTCTACCTCGTGCCCGCCCGGGGCGAGCCCCGGCTCCTCGTCCACGCCATCGAGGCCGGGTCGCTTCCCTCCCACGTCGCGGGCGCCCGCGAGACCTACTCGTCGTGGCAGTCGCTCCGCCAGTCTCTCGAGCGCCTCGTCTCGTCGCTCCCCGGCCGCCGCCTCGCCATGGAGTACTTCCCCATGGCCGCCATCCCGTACCTCTCGCGGGTGGACGCGGGCACGCTCGAGCTCGTCCGCTCGCTGGGGGTCGAGGTCGTTTCGTCCGCCGATCTCGTGCAGCGCTTCCTCTGCCGCTGGACGCCGCACCAGGTCGCGAGCCACGTGCGGGCGCTGCGCGCCATCGACGACGCGAAGGACGCCGCCTTCGCCTACGTGGGCGAGAGCCACCGGCGCGGGTACGATCCCACCGAGGACCAGGTCCAGGACTTCCTCATGAAGCGGTTCGCGGACCGCGGCCTCGTGACCGACCACCCGCCCATCGTCGCCGTGAACGCCCACGCCGGCGACCCGCACTACGTCCCGTCGAAGGAGAGGCCGACGCCCATCCGGCGAGGCGACCTCCTGCTCATCGACCTCTGGGCCAAGGAGGCGAACGCCGACGACCCGTACGCGGACATCACCTGGGTGGCGTTCGCGGGGGACCGGCCGCCCGCGAAGGCCGAGGAGATCTTCCGGGTCACGGCGGAGGCGCGCGACGTCGGCCTCGCGACCGTCCGAGCGGCCTTCCGGGAGGCGCGGTCGCTCCAGGGCTGGCAGGTCGACCGCGCCGTTCGCGATCACATCGCCTCGAAGGGCTACGGCGACCGCTTCATCCACCGCACGGGACACTCCATCGGCACCGCGGCGGTCCACGGGGACGGCGCGAACCTGGACGACCTCGAGACCCACGACACCCGGGAGCTCCTCCCGGGCACGGCGTTCTCCATCGAGCCCGGCATCTACCTGCCGGACGAGGGGCTCGGCGTCCGCAGCGAGATCGACGTGGTCCTCACCGACGAAGGCCCGCAGGTGTTCTCGAAGATCCAGGAAGAGCTGGTGCGGATCCGTTGAGCGAGGCCATCCCAGGACTTCCTCCGCCGCCGGCACCCGCCCGGCCGCGCGACGCGGCCGCGGTGATCCTCTGGCGGCCCGGCCCGGACGGCCGCGAGGTCTTCTGGGTTCGCAGGGGCGCGGGGCTCCGCTTCGCGGGCGGCTTCTACGCCTTCCCCGGGGGAGCGGTGGACGAGGCCGACGCCCGCGTCCCGGTCCCGGGCGAACCAGCTGGCGCGGGGGCGCTCGTGGCCGCCGCCTGCCGCGAGCTCTTCGAGGAGGCGGGGGTGCTTTTGGCCCGCGGGGCCGATCGCCTCTCCCCTGCCGCCCGCGACGAGGCCCGCCGCGCGCTGCTCGACGGCCGGGCCTCCTTCGCGGACCTCCTCTTCCAGGAGGGGCTCGCCCTCGACCCGTCGCTCCTCGCGCCGGCCGGGCGGTGGGTCACGCCGCCGTTCTTCCCGGTGCGATTCGACGCCCGCTTCTTCCTCGCGCGGCTCCCGGAGGGGCAGGAGGCGAAGGTCTGGCCGGGCGAGCTCGCCTCCGGGGAGTTCGTTCCGACGGGACGGGCGCTCGAGCTGTGGGGACGCGGGGACGCGCTGCTGCATCCTCCGAACTGGTGGGGCATCGCGTCGCTCGACCGGGAGGAGCCTGCCCGCGCGCTCGACCTGCTCCGCCACCCCCCCGACGACATCCTCATCGAGTTCCAGCGAGGCGTGGTGCTCGTCGCCCAGCGGACGCCGACCCTGCCCCCTGCCACGCACACGAACTGCTGGATCGTCGAGATCGGGGGCGGCACCGCGGTCGTCGATCCGGGCTCCGCGTACCCGGAGGAGGAGGAGCGCCTCTCGTCGGTGCTCGAGCGGCTCTCCCGCGACGGTAGGCCCGCCCGCGAGGTGTGGCTCACGCACCACCACGTCGACCACGTGGGAGGCGTGCCGCGGCTCGCTGCGCGCGGGCTCAGCGTGCGCGCGCACCCGGAGACCGCGAGGCGCCTCGACCTGGGACCGGTCCTTCCCCTCTCGGACGGGGAGGTCCTCCACGGCCGGTGGCGCGTCGTCTTCACGCCCGGCCACGCCCCGGGCCACGTCGCATTCCTCGACGAGGGCTCGGGCGCCCTGCTCGCGGGCGACATGGTGAGCACGGTCTCGACCGTGGTCGTCGACCCGCCCGAGGGCGACATGGCGCTCTACCTGCGATCGCTCGAGCGACTCCTCCGGGAGGGGGCGCGCGCCCTCTACCCGGCCCACGGGGCCCCGGCTCCCTCGGCCGCCTCGAAGCTCGAGGAGTACCTGGAGCACCGGCGCATGCGCACGGCCAAGGTCGAGGCGGCGCTCGCCGCAGGCGGAGACCTCTCGGAAGTGACCCGCCGGGCCTACGACGACACCCCTCCATTCCTCCTCCCGGTCGCGGAGCGGAGCTGCCTCGCCACCCTGCTCATGCTGGAGGGGGAGCGAAAGGCATGCCGGGACGGGGAGCGCTGGACCCTCCGCTAGGGGGACGGAACGCGTCCCGAGGGGCACAGGTGTGTGCGCCCGGCCACGCCTCGGGTTCCCGGTCGGCGCCGGAAGATCCTTTTGTTTCGATATGTTAACCCGCGTTCGTTTTACGGGTATGGGCGTTGCACGGGTACTAAGCTCCCTAGGAGGAACGTCCTCAATGCGAACGCTGCGAGTCGCCGCGATCCTCTGTCTCGCCTTCCTCGTCGGGGCCGCCTCGGCCGAGGTCGCGGTGAGGGCAAAACGCGCTCGGGACGACAAGGATTCCCCATCGCTCGGGAACCTCGTCTCCCTCGAGGTCCGCTCCGACGGAGCGACCATCGCGAAGAGCAGCCTCATGAGCCCGGCGGGCAAGCCCGCGCGGATGGTTCTCCGCGACTCGGTCGACCCGACCAACATCCGCATGATCCTCCGGGTCTCGACGGCGCGGGAGGCCTCCGGCGCGGTCTGCGTCGACTACTCGCTCCGGATCCCGGAGCTCGACGTGGTGCGGACGGGCCGCGTCTCCGTGACGCCTGGCGTGGAGCAGACCCTCGCGCTCGGGCCCGACCTGACCGCGGTGTGGAAGGCGGTGCCCATCCCCTCGCGCGCCTTCGACAACTGGGTCCGGGCCGAGCGCGCGCGCCGGCTGCCCCGGGCGAGCTAGCCCAGCTTCCGGAAGCCGGGCTAGTGTCAACTGGCAGTTGACCTCTCGACGGGAGTCTGCTCGCCGCGACCCGCGGACGGCGACCGCCCGGGGGTGGTGCGCGGCGACCGGCAGGCCGGGGGATCGCGACCTCGAGAGGCGCGCGGTGCGGGCCGGGGTTGAGCAGCCCTCCGCCCCTCCACGGGGCCGAACGCACGCCCGCGCCGTCGAGATCCGCTTGTCGCTCCGGTGAAGCGTGACCTCGGGCGTCGCAGGGCGGTTCGAGGAGTCCTCGGCCCGACCCTGTCGCGGGAACGCCTCTTCACGTTTCTTCACGATGTCTCGACAGGTGAACAAGTCGGTGGCGCGCGGGACGGATTCCGTTTCTTCGGCTCCGGGAAGCGATTCGTCTTGCGTTCATGGCACTGGAAGTGCGGCCTCGCTTCGAGCATCCTCCGGCTGCACCTTCGTGCAGACGCATGTCGTTCCGGCTCCTGCTCGCCGCGGCCGTGGCGGCCCTCCCGGGCCTGGGCATGCCCTTGGCTCGGCACGGGCCGCTGCCCTTTGGGGCGAAGGCCGTCTCCACGCATGCGCCGTACGAGGCGGGTGACTGTACCGCGTGTCACGCTCGCGGGGACCCATTCGAGCCTGGGCCGCTGCACGAGGAAGGCGATCGGCTCTGCTTTGGCTGCCACGTGGAGGTCACGAAGCACGCGCACGCCTTTCGCAAGTGCGCGAAGTGCCACAACGCGCACGACGCCATGCTGCCCCACCTCCTTGTCGTCCAGGCAGACGCCTGTCCGAGCTGCCACCAGGACAAGCAGAGATAGGTCGCGGGTCACGGACTTCCCCGGATCTCCTCGTAGATGACGGCGCCGAGAAGGAGGCCTTCCTCGTTCCAGGTGGTCCAGGTCCCGCACTGCAGCCCGAAGCAGAAGCGCCCTTCGGTCCGCTTCTTGCCGTTCCTCCACCACTGAGCGAAGGGGCCGTGGCGGCGCCCGAGCGAGTACGCCACCTCCTCCTCCACCTTTCCGTCGTCGAACCAGAAGGTCCAGGGGCCGTCGCGCTCGCCGTCCCGGTAGCGCCCCTCGGCGGCCTTCGCTCCGTCTCGGTGGAGCTCCAGCCAGGGGCCGTCCAGCGCACCGTCCTTCCACGTCGACTCGACGTGCACGAGCTCCCCCTCGAAGTACTCGCGGGACGGCCCGTGGCGGCGCGGCTTTCCGTCCGGACCGGGGCGCTCGCACCATTCGGCGTTCCCAAAGGGCGGCGCCGCTCCCGCGTGCGTCGTGCCCGGCGGACAGTCGAGCGCCCCGGCGAGGACCGCCAGGACGAGGAGCGCCGTCAAGCCACGCCCTCGGCGCGGGTCCGGGCACCGCTCCTCGCCTCGCCCCGGACAACCGCCCGGCTGTGCGCCTCGAGCCAGCGCGACACGACAGGGTACACCTCCAGAGGAGCCCTCTTGCCGAGCAACAGGTCCACGTGGCCGTAGTCCGCGGAGTAGCCGGTCGCGGTCGAGAACTCGACGAGTTCCTTCGGCCCACCCCAGAGATCGTAGGCCGTCCGCACCACCGTCGGCGGCGCGAGGTAGTCGCGGACGGCGGAGACGAAGAGGGCGGGGACCCTGCAGGCGGAGAGCCCGGCCCGGTAGTCGACGCTGCGATCCATCGAGCGGCAGGCGTCGTTCTTCACCCAGTCCGTCATCTGGTCGAACACCCGCCCGGGAACGTTCTCGATCGAGTTCGAGAGGATTCGCTGGTAGACGGGGCGGTCGACGTTTCGGCCGTTGATGGCGAGCTCGGCCGCGACGGGGTGGAGCACCCCGCCGAAGGGGGCGATCATCCTCGCGAGGTAGCGGTTCACGCGGCCGTCGACGAGGAAGCCCCAGCGGATGTAGCGGGCGACGAGGCCGTCCTCGTCGAAGCTCAGGGGCGCGGCGATAGCCGCGATCGCGGCGATGCGCTCGGGGTAGAGCTGACAGGCGACGAGCCCGGTCACGCCGCCGAGGCTGTGGCCCACCCACAGCACCTGGTCCTCGCCGGTGGCGCGCCGGACTGCGTCGAGCGCGGCCGGGACGTCCGTACGCACGTAGTCGTCGAAGCACCAGGGCTTCCCCCGCTTCGGAGCGTCCCGCGAGTCGCCGTGGCCGCGCAGGTCGAGCGCGAAGGTGCGGAAGCCGCGGCGCGCCAGGTACGCGCCGAGCGAGAAGGTCTCGACGCCGGCGTCGAGCATCCAGCGGTTCGCGGAGAGCCCGTGGACGAGCAGGACCGGCGGCAGGCGCTCCGCCTCGCGGGGCAGCCGGATGCCGAGCGCAAGCCGCCAGCCGTCGGCCGTGGGCGCCCGGACGATGCCGTCGTCCCGGATGGGCTGGCGGAGCCGCCGGGTCCAGAAGGCGTAGTGGAGGAGGGCGAGCGCGAGGAAGCCCGCGATGGCGGCGAGGAGGCCGAGGGCCACTTCCATCGACGTCCGACTCTATCGCAAAGACCCGACCGGGGCGGTGGAAAGGAGCGACGGGGCGGTGGCCCGCGCGTTGCAGTTGCCTTGCGAGCGACCGGCCGTGCTGCCCCGGACACTTCCCCGGAAAGCGGTCACGTGCCGTCACGGTGAGATCATGGCCGAACGGCGCTCACGGGGTGTCCACGCAGCGGGCAGCGACCGGCCCGGGATCCGGGCAGTCCCCCCCTCCGCGCTTGACCGATTGCCGGGCGGGAGCGTAGCGTCGGGCTCCGCTCTCTCCATCCACAGGGGTGTGCCGTGAAGAAGGTCGAGGCCATCATCAAGCCTTTCAAGCTGGACGAGGTGAAGCAGGCTCTCTCCGAGATCGGGGTGGCCGGCCTCACCGCCACGGAAGTCAAGGGGTTCGGTCGCCAGAAGGGGCACACCGAGCTCTACCGCGGGGCGGAGTACGTGGTCGACTTCCTCCCCAAGGTGAAGGTCGAGGTGGTGGTCGCGGACTCGCTCGTGACGAAGGTCGTCGAGGTCATCGAGCGCGCCGCCAAGACGGGCCGGATCGGCGACGGGAAGATCTTCGTCGTTCCGGTCGAAGAGGTCATCCGCATCCGCACCGGAGAGCGCGGAGAGGACGCCCTCTAAGTCCCGCGAAAGGCGGCGCCCCGCGGGGGGGACGTGTCTCGAGGAACCAAGGCACCTCCGCTTCCTGCGGCGCTCGCGCGCGGCGCGCTGGACTCGCTGTCGGACCCCGTGCTGCTCGTGGGGTCCGACGGCGGCGTGCTCCACCTGAATCCCCCAGCCGAGGAGCTCTTCGAGCGCAGCCGGGAGCGCGCCGTGGGCCTCCCCGTCCGGGCGCTCCCGGGCGGCACGCAGCTCGAGCTCCTCGCCGAGCGCGTGCGCAAGGCGCAGGAGTCGACGAACGTCGACCTGCCGAGTCCGCGGGACTCCTCCACCGCGGTGACCGCGGAGGGGAGCCCGCTCTTCGACGGGGCGAGCTGCGTGGGGACCGTGCTCCTCCTGCGGGTGCACCGGCCGAGCGAGCGCGCGCTCGACTTCGAGGCGCTCGCCGCGGGCCTGGCGCACGAGATCAAGAATCCGCTCGCGGGCTTGCAGGGCTCGGCGGAGCTCCTCGCCCGCGAGGCCGACGGCACCGCCCGCGAGTACGCGCAGGTCATCGCCCGGGAGGCGAAGCGGGTGGACGGCCTCGTCCGGGAGCTCCTGGACCTCGCCCGACCGGCGTCGCTCCAGGCCTCGCCCGTGAACATCCACGCGGTGCTCCGGGACGTGATGCTCCTCGCGAAGGGGATGCCGGGCGGCGAGGCGATCGCGTTCACGCACCACTTCGACCCCTCCCTGCCGCCCGTCCACGGGGACGGGGAGAAGCTCACGCAGGTCGTCCTGAACGTCGTGCGAAATGCGGTGGAGGCCGTGCGCGAGGTCCCCGGACCGGAGGTGATCCTCGAGACCGGCGTCGCCTCCGTCCGCATCCGGCAGGCGAGCGGGCGGACGCGGCCGCTCGCCCGCGTCGCCGTCCGCGACAACGGCCCGGGCATCCCCGACGCCATGATCCCCCGTCTCTTCACGCCCTTCGCCACCTCCAAGGCCCAGGGCACGGGGCTCGGCCTCGCCGTCTCCCGGCGCATCGTCGAGGCGCACGGAGGGCGCATCGAGGTCCGGAACCGGAACGGCCACGGCGCCGAGGCGGTGCTCTACCTCCCCCTCGAGCCGGGCTGAGCGCCGGCCGCCCGGAATCTGCCATGCGCCCTGCCCGCTAAACGGGCACAATAGGTGCATGACGGACGCCCCGATGCGCAAGGTACTCATCGTCGACGACGAGCCATCCGTCCGTTTCGTCCTCGCCCGCACCTGCGAGCGGGTGGGCGTCCCCCATGCCGAGGCGGGCAGTGCCGAGGAGGCGCGCGAGGAGCTCGCGCGCAGCGGAACGGGCCGCCACGGCGGCATCGGCCTCGTGCTGCTCGACGTCCGCCTCCCCGGCGACGACGGGTTCACGCTGCTCGGCGAGCTCGCGGGCCGCACCGACTCTCCCTTCGTGGTCGTGATGACCGCCGAGGACACGATGCGGTCCGCCGTCGAGGCGATGAAGCGCGGCGCCGCCGACTACCTGGGCAAGCCCTTCGACCTCCCGCGCGTGGAGCGCATCATCCGCGACCTCGCCATCGGTCCGGACGAGCACAAGGAGGGCGAGGAGCGCCCGCCGCCGCGGATGGCCTCGGACGGCGAGAGGAAGCGCGACGGCCCGGCCATCGAGACCCTCATCGGCCGCTCGCCCGCCATGGTCGAGGTGTTCAAGGAGATCGGCCGCGTCGCCCGGACCGAGATGACGGTCACGCTCATGGGCGAGAGCGGCACCGGCAAGGAGCTCGTCGCCCGCGCCATCCACGCGAACTCGGCCCGCGCCCGGGGGCCGTTCATCACCGTGAACATGGCCGCCATCCCGCGGGACCTCATGGAGAGCGAGCTCTACGGCCACGAGCGCGGCGCCTTCACTGGCGCGGCGGAGAGGCGCCCCGGGAAGTTCGAGCTCGCGAGCGGCGGGACCCTGTTCCTGGACGAGATCGGAGAGATGCCCGTCGAGCTGCAGGCGAAGCTCCTGCGCGTCCTCCAGGAGCGGGAGATCGACCGCGTGGGCGGCTCGCGCCCGCTGCCGGTCGACGTGCGCATCGTCGCCGCGACGAACGCCGACCTGACCCGCGCCGTCGAGGAAAGCCGCTTCCGCCGCGACCTCTTCTACCGCCTCGCCGTGGTACCCATCCGCCTCCCGCCGCTTAGGGAGCGGGAGGGGGACGTGGTGCTCCTCGCCCGCCACTTCTGCACGAAGTACGGCGAGCAGCTGCGCGGCCGCCCGCTCACGCTCGCCCGGGACGCGGAGCCGCTCCTCCTCGCCCACTCCTGGCCCGGAAACGTCCGGGAGCTGCAGAACGTCATCCAGCGGGCGCTCCTGAAGCTGCCGAGCAACCGGCTCGCCGCGAAGGACCTGGCGCCGCTCTTGCCGGCCACCGCCGCCCGCGAGAAGGGGCTCGAGGGCTTCGTGGAATCGGTGCTCGACGGCCCCGATCCGGAGGGCGGGCGCTACCAGTCGGCGCTCGCGGCGCTCGAGGCACCGCTCCTCGCCGCGGCCATCGCACGCACGAAGGGGAACCAGCTCCGCGCCGCCGAGCTCCTCGGGATGAACCGGAACACGCTCCGCGAGAGGATGCGCGCCCTGGGCCTCAAGCCCCGGAACGACGACCACGAGGAGGCGTAGCGGCTCGCGCCGGCACCGCCTCAGCCGCGCTCGAGCAGCACCGTCGCCTGCAGCGTGCCCGGCGGGAGGCCGAGGAGCTTGCCCCCCCGCCGCACCGCGCGGTCGCCGCCCGCCGTCGCCGCGCGGACGCTCCTCTCGACCTCCGAGCCCGCGACCTCCTCCACGCTGCACACCGCGTAGACGCGGACCGGGCCCGCCCGGGCTTCGAGCGTCGCCGTCTCGGGCAGGAGGCTCGTCCCCTGGACGACCGGAGCCTCGGTGAAGCGTGGAAGGAGCCTCGCGACCCCTCCCTCGTCGGCCGCAACGAGCCAGAGGTGGCAGGGAGAGGCGCTCCGGACCCGGAAGCGCAGCTCCGCCCCGGGCGGCGCCCTGCCCCCGTCGTGGATGGGCTTCTCGGCCTCTCCCGCGTACACGGCGAGCCCGAGCGGCGCCCGCTTGGGTCCGAGCTCGTCGGTCGCGAGGTGCGGCGCGAAGAGGAGGAGGAGCGCCGCGGACGCGGCGAGGCCGGCGACCGGCAGGAGGAGGAAGATTCGGCGCCGCGGACCCCAGGGGTCGGCGGCGGCCTCCATGACCCCGTCCACGCTCGCCGGGTAGACGTCCTGCCGAAAGTCTTCCCCCGCGCGCTCCATGGCAGCGAGGCGTTCGTGACACGCGACGCAGGCCTCGGCGTGCGGGCCCGGGTCGCCGCCGCGGTGGCGCCGCGCGAGCTCGTCCTCGAGCTCCAGGTCGGTCGGGCAGCCAATGGCCCGCGCCCCCCGCGTCGGGCGCCTGCCGGAGGCCCCGCAGTGCTCGGCCACGGCGCGGTGGACGAGCGCGGGACCGCCGGAGGCGAGACGCGGGAGGTCGCGGCTGAGCCTCCGGAAGACGCGGACGGTCGCCCGGACGGCCGCGTCCCCGTCCCCGAGAGCCGCCAGCGCGGCCCGGTAGGCAACGGGCCCGAGCTCGCGGTACAGCCGGGCCGCCTCTCGCCGGAGGTCGCTCACGGGGGTCTGCATAGCGCCGGAACCGCTCGGCGTCCTGCCCGATAAACGAGCACTTGCTGCACGTCGGCCGAGCACCCGTCCGTCGCGGATTCGCCCATCGGCTCCAGATCGGGGCGTTCCCACGTGGCACGACCCGTGCTATCCCGACGCGCGTCAACCCCCCTGCGAGGTCAGGAGAAATTCAAACGATGGCCAACCTAACGCCCAAGCAAGCACTCGAGCTCGCCAAGTCCAAGAACGCCGAGTTCGTGGACCTCAAGTTCAACGACTTCCTCGGCATCTGGCAGCACTTCACGATCCCCATCGGCGAGCTCTCGGAGGCC
>Ga0335069_10004482_pt1 | contig 20699 bp, 14 predicted proteins | sample Lox_Sample_11_FD_206714 | JGI IMG/M metagenome (GOLD analysis project Ga0335069, IMG submission 206714) | Soil microbial communities from Loxahatchee National Wildlife Refuge, Florida, United States - Lox_Sample_1.1 | ecosystem: Environmental > Terrestrial > Soil > Wetlands | place: USA... | reverse complement strand
ATTACTATAAATATACTATGAATTCGTTAGCGTACCCATGGAACATGCCATCGTGGGATGCTTGCCTGAAATTTAAATATAACCTGAGGGAAAAGATAATTGCGGGTGCAGGACTGAATGCCCTGGGGAAGAGAACACTTGGCATTACACGCTATGATAAGCTGAACCCTCTGGTGGATAATTCATATACTGTCAGTATGCCTGCCACATTAAGCTTTAATCTCTCGGCCGAGTACAGGTACACCCGGATCCTGTCATTCTGGGTTAAGCTGAATAATATCTCTTTCTCAAAATATTACGAATGGGCTTATTTCCCGACCCAGCGGTTTATTTTCATGGCCGGGTTCACCTATAGCCTTTAGCTGAACCAAGGCTAAAGGGATCAGAATATTTTACATCCCATGGAACAGATGGACTGACCATTTTCCTGACTTTATCTTAACTGCCAGCTGGGACTTTTTTTGTTAACAAAAATCTTTCTGACATGTGGAGAATTTTATGATATTTTTAACACCCGGAAGCCTTATTTTTTGTATATTTGCAGTGATAATTAATATTCATAAAATCAAGTATTTATCACGGGGAAAAAGAAGATCGGACCAATGGTTATCCCATCCGGGAAAAAGGGCAGAAATCAATTGCTAAAATTCGGTGACTGATTATTTCTGATGAAGGTAAAAATAGTCTTCAGGGGGCAGGGCTTTTTCAGGTTGGATTTTCAACTGGTTAATACTAAAAAATAAGTGGAAAATGAGTAAAAGTGAGAAAAAGGTGGTGGCGAATAACGAATATTCTGCGGAGAGCATTCAGGTGCTTGAAGGTCTGGAAGCTGTAAGAAAACGCCCCGCAATGTATATCGGTGATATCGGGATCAAGGGTCTTCATCATCTTGTATATGAGGTTATTGATAACTCGATAGATGAGGCGCTTGGAGGATACTGCACAAAGATCGATGTTTTGATTGATATCGACGGGTCAGTTACTGTTACCGACAACGGCCGCGGTATCCCGACAGGCTTCCACGAGAAAGAACAAAAATCGGCTCTTGAAGTGGTAATGACGGTTCTCCATGCCGGCGGAAAATTCGATAAGGATTCTTACAAGGTTTCCGGCGGACTCCACGGCGTCGGAGTATCGGTTGTTAACGGATTGTCAGAATCACTCACCGCAACCATCTACAGGGATGGAAAGATATTTACCCAGGATTACGAGAGGGGAAAACCAGTTTCCGAGGTCAGGACACTGGGAAATGCCGGCAACACCGGTACGGTAATCAAATTCAAGCCCGATGACCAGATTTTCCAGACTGTTGAGTTCAACTTTGAAATTCTTGCAGCCAGGCTGAGGGAACTGGCTTTCCTGAATAAAGGCATACTCCTGACGATAAAGGATATGCGCGAGATGGTGGAGAACGGGAATGGCGGCAAGCCGCGTTATGAAGAATTCTTCTCCGAAAAGGGCCTGGTCGAGTTTGTGAAATACCTCGACGACAACAGGGAGCCGCTTATCGAAAAGGTCATATTCATTTCGAGCGACAAGAATGAAATTCCGGTGGATATCGCACTCCAGTACAATACCTCCTTCTCAGAAAATGTTCATTCGTATGTGAATAACATCAACACTATCGAAGGAGGCACGCACCTGGCCGGGTTCAGGCGTGGACTCACAAGGACTCTTAAGAAATATGCCGAGGATTCGGGCGCTACAACAAAGCTCAAATTTGATATAAACGGTGACGATTTCAGGGAAGGACTAACTGCCATAATATCGGTTAAAGTCGCTGAGCCCCAGTTTGAGGGCCAGACAAAGACCAAGCTTGGAAACTCTGAGGTGATGGGAGCAGTAGATCAGGCCGTAAGTAATGCCCTTACCAACTACCTCGAAGAAAATCCAAAAGATGCGAGGCAGATAGTTCAGAAAGTTATACTCGCTGCCACCGCCCGCCATGCCGCCAGGAAAGCAAGAGAGCTGGTTCAGCGTAAAAATGTTCTTTCCGGGTCGGGCCTTCCTGGAAAGCTTGCCGATTGTGCCGACCGCGATCCGGCTAAGTGCGAACTCTTCCTTGTGGAAGGAGATTCTGCAGGAGGTACGGCCAAGCAGGGACGCGACAGGAGGTTCCAGGCCATACTCCCCCTCAGGGGCAAGATTCTGAATGTTGAAAAAGCCATGCAGCATAAAATTTTCGAGAGCGAGGAAATAAAGAATATTTTCACAGCTCTCGGAGTTTCAATTGGTACCGACGACGACAGCAAGGCTCTCAATACCTCAGGGCTCAGGTATCATAAAATCATTATCATGACCGATGCCGATGTTGACGGATCACATATTACAACACTTATCATGACATTCTTCTTCAGGTATATGCAGGATCTTATAAAAGGCGGGAATATATTTATTGCAACACCTCCTCTTTATCTCGTCAGGAAAGGCAAGGCTGAAAAGTATTGCTGGACTGAAGAGGAGCGGGATGCTTCTGTGAAAGAAATGGGGCAGGGCAAGGATTCCACTGTTTCAATTCAGAGATATAAAGGTCTTGGAGAAATGAATGCCGAACAGCTCTGGGATACTACCATGAATCCTGATTCAAGGACACTCAGACAGGTTACAATTGAAAGTGCGGCTGAAGCTGATCACATCTTCTCCATGCTCATGGGCGACGAGGTACCTCCGCGCAGGGAATTTATTGAAACTCATGCAAAATATGCTAAAATCGATGCCTGATCGTCTGAAAAGATCATTGCCAACCGCTATTCTTTCCTTGGCTTTTTTAAGCAGCACTTCAGTCTTCTCTCAGGAGATTGAAAAGAATATTAAGTCGATTTTTGACGAGGCCCTTACAAACAATTCAGCCTGGGGCAACCTAACCTTCCTCTGCAAGAAAACTAAGGGGAGAATTGATGGTTCTCCAGCAGCTGCAGCAGCAGTCGAGTTTACGAGGCAAGCTCTTTTAAAAGCAGGCGCGGATACTGTCTGGCTCCAGCCGGTGATGGTACCAAGATGGGAAAGGGGTTATGAAGAATGCAGGATTACTTCAGCGGGCCAGGGTTCTGAGAACCTTGCAATCTCGGCTCTCGGGCTGTCGGACGGCACCACGGACCAGGGCATCACTGCAAAGGTAATCGAGGTACATAATTTTGATGAATTAAAGACCCTCGGACGTAAACAGGTTGAAGGGAAAATAGTCTTCTTTAACAGGCCCGCCGATAATACGCTGATCAACTCATTTGCCGGATACGGAGGCTCAGTCAGCCAGAGAACACAGGGGCCTTCGGAAGCTTCAAAGCTGGGAGCGGTGGCTGTCGTTGTCAGATCGGCAACACAGGCGATGGATAACTTTCCTCATACGGGTGTGACACATTTTGAAGATAATGTGAAGAAAATACCGGCGGTCGCCGTTTCTACTAAAGGTGCAGAATTGCTTAGTTCCTGGTTAAAAGCCGATCCGTCTCTGACCATGCATCTTATTTCAGAATGCCGTACATTCCCCGATACCTGGTCATTTAATGTGATAGGTGAAATCAGGGGATCGGAGAAACCTAATGAGTACATCACGGCCGGCGGTCACCTCGATGCCTGGGATACAGGAGAAGGTGCCCATGATGACGGAGGCGGCTGTGTCCAGGCAATAGAAATGATAAGGCTGCTCAAAACATTAGGGATTAAGCCACGGCATTCGGTGAGGGCCGTAATGTTCATGAATGAAGAGATTTCAGGTACCGGGGGCAGGGCTTATGCTGCCGAGGCCAGGAAGAAAGGTGAAATACATTATGCGGCCATTGAATCGGACAGGGGAGTAACCAGCCCAAGGGGTTTCGGCTTCGATGCGGACAGCACAAGGCTGACAAAACTGCAGGGACTTTCAAAATACTTTGCACCTTATAATATCCGTGATTTCGACAGGGGAGGAGGTGGCTCCGATATTTCACCCCTTAAAGCCCTTGGTGCGCTTCAGATTGGATATATCCCGGATATACAGAGGTATTTCTGGTACCATCATTCGGCAAACGATACACTTGAACAGGTAAATGAGAGGGAATTGCAGCTTGGGAGTGCTTCAATCACTGCACTTGTTTACCTGCTCGATCTCTTCGAGCTGTAAAAATCCTGGATTAAATTCCCGCAGATTTAGTGCCTGGCAGGATATTGACCGGCTTTTCAGGGACCGAACAGTTTTCTGCGAACCTCAATAGCGTTATCGGTACAAACCTCGCTGCAGCAGAAACATCGGATACATTTATTATCAGTCAGGTTGATGTAATTGACTTTTGCAGCATCTGGCGATATGGCATTGACAGGGCAGATTTTAACGCATTTGAGGCAGCCGGTACACCTGCTGTGAATAAAAACAGGTCTTTTTTCGAGCTTCCTCAGGACTTTTATCCTTCTCATTACGAACTGGAGGGAGATATTTGTACTTTCAGAGATGGGTATCTTCCTGAAGTTGCTGACCCTGACTGACTCCCTGTCTGGCCCGTCGTATTCTATCTCATTTTCATCTTTCAGCCATCTCTTCCTGGTGAGTGCTATTCTGTTCGTGGGAATTGTCATAGGTTCATAGCCTGCTACTGCAGAGGCTGTCAGATCCAGCGCCAGAGGATTGGTCGAACCTAAGATTAAGCCAATCTTTACCGGAACCCCGTGACCCGGCCCGGGGCCTTCCATGCCCATTATCGCATCCATCAGGAAATAGTCGGGTAACACTGCTTCATTCAGGTTTACAAGAAACTCCCCGAACTTGTTCCTGCTCTGGTGCAAAGCATGCTGTTTACCCTTTATAAATCCGGGAACAAGGCCCAGGGTATTCTTAATTGCACCGGTAAAGTACATAAGCTCGTGATTCTTAAACTTTGGAACCGAGATTATGAAATCTGCTTCCTTTATCGCTGAAGTAACCTTTATGTTTCCCTTTTTAAGCGCCACATCATGCGTAATTGCTCTGAAATCGACCCATGTGGCACCAGTTCTGTCGCATACATCCTTAATGCCACATCTGACAGGCAAAAATCCTTTCGAGTGTATAGCAGGTGAATCTCCAACCGAAACGGTTGCCCCCCTTCCTGTCAGGTAAAGAATAAGTGCTTCAACCACTGCAGGATGAGAGGAGATGCAATTTGCAGGATCGGAATCTAGGAGTATATTCGGCTTCAGCAGAATTTTTTTCCCTCCAGGTTCCGGTCCTCCTGTGGCCTCATAAATCTCCGCTATCAGCAATTTTATCCTTTCAGGATCATATTCATCACATCTTCTGACCGCAATCCTGTTATTCATGCAAAGTGTCTTAAAAGGCCGTAAAAATAATGATTAAAATGAATTGTGGGCCGGCAGGTAATATATGCAATATGATTATGACACTTCCGGCATACCGTTCCGGGTCAGTAATTGAGGTATGTCTCCTTGATTATCTGTTCAATAAACGGGACAACTGCTCTGGATGAGCCTCTGAAGTTATTGGTTATGATACTGAATGTCAATGCTTTTCCTGATTTAGCTGTAAGGTAGCCTGCATAGCTCCTGACTCTTTCGATTGAACCGCTTTTTGCCCTCAGCGATGATTCGAATACGGGATCTTTAAAAACATTCTTAAGTGTACCGTCTTTTCCGGCTCCTGGAAGTGAATTGTAAAAAATATTGAAGTACCTGCCATTTCTTTTCATCTTTGAAAGAAGATCTGACAGTGCAGATGAATTTATTGCATCCTGTGGTGAAAGGCCGCATCCGTCTTCGATAAAAAGTCCTTTGATATTTACACCCAGGCTGTCGAGAAAATGCCTGACGACCTTTATTCCTTCCAACGTCGATCCGCCTCCGCCCGCAGTTTTCCCAAGCTCTTTCAGGAGATCTTCGGCATAAAGGTTAATACTTTCATGATTAAGCGGAACGAGGATTTCTGAAAGCGGTGGAGAAGGAGTTCTGGCTATCTCTGCAAACCCGGTCCCTTCAGGAGATCCCTTAAGCCTGGTAGTTGAAGGCTTCGACCCTGTCGAAATGTTCCTTGCCTTTAATACTTTATCGAAGATCTGGGCTGCTGCAAGAGGCGGGTCGGGTATGGATACTTTTAAAATGAAATCATTCATATTTGCGGGTATTGTTCCTGTAATCCACCCGTTGCCGGAGTATGGAGCTGACCAGGCATATCCTTCATCTGTTGAACCGGACGCCAGGAGACTGTCGGCAAAAGATATGATCCTTAATGAAGGCTCGGAGTATGTGAGATGAGGTCTTGATCCTTCTTTGCCGGTTAAATAATGTCTCTTGATGGTATTTTCATAAATCGACAGTCCATATACTCCTGCACCGTAGTAATTTCCGATGTCCTCCCACATCCATTTTGGTGGTACCGGATAATAATCGAAATAAGAATCATCGCAGATCACCCTGCCTTTTACCTTCCTGATTCCGAGATTGTTGATTTCATCTGCCCATTTTTCAAGGAAATTTGTATAGTATTCGGGAAACCTTTCTGACCCCAGTGCCGGATCTCCACCACCCCTGATTACGATATCTCCAATCAGCTTACCCTTTGGCGTTATATGGCCGGAATAACCGACAGTTGTTGTGAACCTGTGCCCGGGCCCCAGTATCTCGATGGCAGCGGCAGTGGTGACAAGTTTCATGACTGAAGCCTGGCTAAGGCTCTTTTCACCGTTGTAATCGAACAGGATAACTCCTTTGTCAGCATCCCTGACAGTAAATGAGACCGCCCCATTAATCATGATCGAATCGCGGAGCAGCGAATCAAGGGCCGCTTTCTGGCTCATAGAGGGCATGCCCAGCAACATAAGAATCAATGATGTCAGGCAGAATTTTATGGTCATTTTTTCCTGTTTTGTTCAAGCGTTGAAAGCAGCCCGCATGCCGCCTGGATATCTTCCCCTCTGCTCGCCCTTATGGTTGTGATAATTCCCTTGGCTGAAAGCATATCTCTGAATGCTGCGGTTGCCTGCTCATCGGGACTCTCAAAAGGTGAACCTGGCAGCTTGTGAAACCTTATGATATTTATCCTGCACCTGATACCGTTCAAAATTCTGGCCAGTTCAGCGACATGCTTTTGGGTATCGTTCAATCCCCTGAAGAGGATATATTCAAACGACACTCTCCGCTGGCCGTTAAAACCAAACTTTTTAATAATGTCAAGTACATCCTTAACCGAGTTGGTCCTCTGGATAGGCATCAGCTTCCGCCTCTCCTCATCAAAAGGGGAGTGGAGGCTGACCGCAAGGTGGACCTTGCTCCTTGAGAGAAATTCGTTGATACTGCCGACCAGTCCTACCGTACTTACCGTGATCCGTGTCGGGCTCCAGCCATAGCCCCAGCCGGATGTCAGAATTTCAAGAGATTTCAGAACCTCATTAATATTGTCGAGTGGTTCGCCCATGCCCATAAATACCATGTTTGTGATCAAATGGAATTCTGGCAGGCTCCTGAACTGGTTCAGTATTTCACTGGCACTGAGATTCCCCTGGAAGCCCTGCCTGCCTGTTATGCAAAAGACACATCCCATTTTGCAGCCGGCCTGCGATGAAACGCAGATTGTTGCACGATCCTTATCCGGAATAAAAGCTGTTTCAATGTATTTGTCACCCGGTATGCTGTAAAGATATTTTTTTGTCCCATCTGAGCTTTCACTGGCACTTTCAGGCGGGGTCAGGCCGACAGTATATTCCTTTTCGAGAGCCTCTCTTGCTTTTTTCGGGAGGTTGGTCATTTCGGCTATCGTGAATATCTCCTTCTTGTAGAGCCAGTCTGCGATTTGCCGGGCTGAGAAACCCGGTAAGCCAAGGCGCTTTGTCACCGCGGCAAGCTCATCAGGCGTTTTACCAAAAAGTTTTTCCTTCTGCATCTGTCAGACCTCGATCGCTCCTTCGTAAACAAAAGTGGCAGGGCCCGTCAGCCAAACACCTGAAATTTTGTCACCGTTCACGTCAAATTTAACATTCAGGTTACCTCCCCGGGTGAAGACATTAATATCGCCATTGGCAAAATGACCGGCGAGCACTGCAGCAATAGCCGAAGCAGTGACACCTGTGCCGCATGAAAGCGTTTCATCTTCAACACCTCTTTCATATGTCCTGACAAAAATTCCGTCATTCCTGAATTCCACAAAATTTACATTTGTTCCGCCCGGGGAAAATGCTTTTGAATACCTGATCTTTCTGCCCTCCGCAATTACTTCTGCCTTTTCGGCAATTTTAACCGGGACTATGTAATGAGGCGATCCTGTGTTAATGAAATATTTTCCATCGATGAGCCTGGTACCCGATACATCGTTCATGCTGAGCCTTACTCTCTTTCCAGAAATGACAGCATTATGAACTCCGTCAAAGGCAAGAAATTGCTGGGTTTTTCCGGCAATCCTGTTTGCAACGGCAAATGCGGCAGCACACCTTCCTCCATTCCCGCACATCGAACTTTCGCCACCGTCGGCATTGAAGTATTTCATCTGGAAATCATAGCCTTTGCAGTCGGAAATCAGGATAAGTCCGTCGGCACCAATTCCGAATCTTCTGTCGCACAGGCGCTGTATCAGGAACGTGTCTCCCGGATCTATGCGTCGCTTACGGTTATCAATGATAATGAAGTCGTTACCTGTGCCCTGGTATTTGTTAAAAGCTATTGTCATCTGAGTTAAATTGTTGTTAAATCAAATAGCCGGCATTTTCAGCATAAAAAAAATGCATGATCTTTGATAAACAATTGGTCAGGGACAAAGTTATAAAGTTATCAGACAATAGGTATCGTGTTGCCCCGGTTGAATGGAAAATATATTGTGAAATTTAAAATGACTGATATGAAAGCAAAGAATCTGATGGTGGCCCTTTTTATGGCATTTTTTGGGGCTTTTGTTGCTTTATTTGCCTATACAAGGCTTGAAGGCAAAAGAGGTGATGCGGGTAAGAATGATTCAATATCGGCAGGGTTGGCCGAGGCAAAGCCGGTTCTGACTTCAATGCAGCAATCCGCAGCGGGCCAGGTTGATTTCACCTATGCGGCTGAACAGACTGTTCATGCAGTGGTTCACGTTAGAACCAGTGCCACTTATTCCGTTAGGAGTTCAAACCCGATAATGGAATTCTTTTACGGTGATTCATATCATGGAAAGCAGGAGGTAAAAGGCTATGGTTCAGGGGTGATTATCACCTCCGACGGATACATAATAACAAATTACCATGTTATTGACAATGCTGAAAAGATCACGGTAAAGCTTAATGATAACAGGGAGTTCGATGCCCAGATTATTGGAAGTGATCCAAGTACTGATATTGCACTTCTGAAGGTAAAGGCCGAGAACCTGCCGTTCATCAAATATGGTGATTCAGACCAGCTCAGGCTCGGTGAATGGGTTCTTGCAGTAGGAAACCCCTTTAACCTTACCTCAACAGTAACGGCTGGTATTGTCAGTGCAAAGGGGAGGAGCCTCGGGATAAACGGCGATACATACAAGATAGAGTCTTTTATCCAGACTGATGCAGCCCTGAATGTCGGAAACAGCGGCGGTGCCCTGGTAAACACGTTGGGACAGCTGGTTGGAATTACCTCTGCAATCGTTTCACCGACAGAGGCATATGCCGGTAACTCCTTCGCCATTCCTGTTAATATTGTCAAGAAAGTTGTGGAGGACCTGAAGCAGTACGGCTTTGCCCAACGTGCGGTAATAGGAGTTTCAATTTCGGAGGTGACTCCGGAGATAGCCGACAAGGAGGGTCTGAAAGAGATCAGGGGAGCATATATTACGGGTGTATCCTTAAACGGTGCTGCCCAGGATGCTGGGCTCAGGGAGAAGGACGTGATTACCAGGGTTAACAATATTCCGGTAGCCTCGGTATCTGAACTTCAGGAGCAGGTCGGTAAATTCCGTCCGGGAGATCAGACCAGCATTACCTATGTAAGGGGCGGAAAAGAATCGACAGTTCCCATAACAATGAAAAATGTTGACAACAGTACAGGTATTGTAAAATCCGTTTCCGGTGGTGGTTCTGTGTTTGGTGCAAGGCTTGAGCCACTGTCTCAAAGTGAACGCTCCACCTACAGGTTGGATTACGGGGTGAAGGTCACCGAAATCGGCGACGGCCGCTTTAAGGATCTTGGCATACGGAAAGGATATATTATTCTCTCAGTTAATAACAAGAAAGTCAAGAGCGCGGGAGACGTGAAGGAAGCAACCGATGACGGGCAGGATTTTACTGCCATCGAGGGAATACAGTCGAACGGCACCCGGTTCAGCTTCCAGTTCGTCAGATAGGCTATTCTGGCTTAAGTTGTTGAATGACAGGAGAATTGTAAAATAATTCTCCTTCATACAACAATCATAATTATTTTTTGTTATTAAGTAGTAAAGAATTATCTTTGCGGAAAATTTTTTCAGGCATAAATGAGACAACTTAAGATAACCAAATCAATCACCAACAGGGAAAGCGCATCACTCGACAAGTACCTACAGGAGATTGGTAAGGAGGAGTTGATATCGGTCGAGGAGGAAGTTGAACTTGCCCAAAGGATAAAGAAGGGAGACAGGGCCGCTCTCGAGAAACTCACTAAAGCAAATCTCCGATTCGTGGTTTCTGTTGCTAAACAGTATCAGAACCAAGGCCTTAGTCTGCCTGACCTGATAAACGAGGGGAACCTTGGCCTGATCAAGGCCGCAGAAAAATTCGATGAAACAAGAGGCTTCAAATTCATCTCTTATGCAGTCTGGTGGATAAGGCAGTCTATTTTGCAGGCTCTTGCTGAACAATCAAGAATTGTTCGTCTGCCACTTAACCAGGTGGGTTCTCTGAACAAAATAAACAAGGCATTTTCAAAGTTCGAACAGGAGTATGAACGTACCCCTTCACCCGAGGAGCTTGCTGATGTTCTTGAGCTTCCCAAGGAAAAGGTGACAGATACTCTTAAGGTTTCGGGCAGGCATGTATCTGTTGACGCACCTTTCATCGAGGGGGAAGACAACAGTCTCCTCGATGTTCTTCCCAATACCGATTCCCCTGTAGCTGACAAGCTCCTTCTTGATGAATCACTTTCAAAGGAGATCAGCAGGGCACTTGCAACGCTGACAGAAAGAGAACGCGATATAATCAGATATTTCTTCGGCATCGCCTGCCAGGAAATGACGCTCGAAGAGATTGGTGAAAAATTCGGACTCACACGCGAAAGAGTCAGACAGATAAAGGAGAAAGCAATAAGAAGACTCAGACATACTTCAAGAAGCCGCCTTCTTAAAGGATACTTAGGCTGATTAAAGCCTTATAAATATTGAAATGAGCCCGGGGATCGGGCTCATTTCTTTTATGGGTGCCCGCAGGTGGGAATTTATGCGGGCAGGGGAAAAAAATTTTAATTGGCCTCTCTGTTCTGGCGCTTACCTTACTGTACTAAATTAATCAAAGGGATAATTAAATTCGAAGATATTAACCATAAGCCAATAAAAAGCCCGTATAAATTAACAAATAGGTTATTTTGGCTAACAGAATGAAGAAAATTTTCCCGGCATGTGAGATATTTTTTAAGGAACCTGTTTGCCGGTAATCCTGTTTATGAATGCCTCCTTATAAGCATCACCAAGCGCCGCCCTGTTACTTTCTTCAAGAAGAATCTCTCCCTGCTTGGTATAGGAATTGACATAATTGAGATTTACTATATATGAGTGGTGAACCCTGAGAAAATTGTAACCGGCAAGAAGCTCCTCATAATGCTTCAGGTTCTTGGAGCTTACAACCTTTTTGTTCCCCAAAAGATGAAAATTTGTACAGTATCCGTCTGCCCTGCACATGATAATATCAGATATTTTCAATACTTCATGCCCTCTTACATGCGGAATTACCAGGTTTTGCAAAGTCTTGGCGGAAACTGAAAGATTGTTGAAGAGAATTTGAAAATTCTCCTGCCTGAGGTTTGAAGATGAGAATTTCCTTACTTTATCAATTGCCTCCTTTAGTTCATCAATTTTGACAGGTTTCAGCAGGTAATCTATTGCACTGAAGCGGAACGCCTTTACTGCATGTTCAGAATAGGCAGTGACAAATATGACCCTGAAGTCGAATCCGGGAAACAGATTTAGAAGATCAAACCCTCTGCCGTCGCCCAGCTCAATATCAAGAAAAATTAGATCCGGATCTGCTTTCTTAATTGCCTTGTAGGCCGACTTGACTGATCCTGCAGTTGCAACAACCTCTACATCAGGACAGTACTCCGCGATATAATTGGATAATACCTCCCGCGATGGCTTTTCGTCGTCTACTATTACCGAACGGATCATAAAGAATTCTGATAAGGCTTCAGTTCCTGAACATCGCTTTCAAACAGAATACGAAAGTAGCACTTATTGTCGATAAAAAAAATTCAGGATTTTGTCCTGCACGGAATATCTATTTCGACACGGGTACCTGAATCTGCCTTCCCGGGAAAAGCGTCGCTTATTTCGATTTTATACTCCTGTCCTTTCAGTTTGCTGAAGATTTCAAGCCTCTCTTTCACAATTGCTATACCCCTTGATCCGTGGTTCTTAATCACTTTGCTTATCATATTAGCCTTGGTCCGGCCTATCCCGTCATCTTCAATAATACATTTGACTGCGCCATTGACTGAAGATGCAAGGGTGATCCTTATCATCCCCTTGCGGTCCTCAAGAGATCTTATGCCGTGCCATATCGCGTTTTCAGTGAAAGGCTGGATCAGGCCGGGAAAAACCTCGTACGCTTCTGAATCCGGAATTGCAGTATGATCGATCCTGTAATCAAACCTGTCGCCGAACCTGAGATGCTCGATTTCCATGTAATCTCTTACAGATATCAGCTCGTCATTTAATCCTACAAAATCGCTCCCCATATTTGAAAGGATTGACCGTATTATCCTTGAAAAATCGGCTATATACCTGTTGGCAGAGAGCTTGTCGTTGTTTGAAATGAAATAGTTGATTGAATTCAGGGAGTTGAAGATAAAGTGAGGGTTCATCTGTCCCCTCAGAGCTTGTAACCTGAGCTCGTCCTGGGCCTGCTTTGCCTTCTCGTTAAACTGCCTCAGATAAAGCACTACTATGGCAATGATTATACTGAAAATAAAGCATATGATGAAAATTCTGAAAAATAATGTCTGGTAAAGAAAAGGTTTTAGTCTGACAATAACAGTTTTATGTACCGACCATTCGCCATCACGGTTTGTGGATTCAATTTCCAGCCTGTAAATGCCAGGGACAAGGTTATCATAGTTAATATTCCTGTTATGATGATCGGTACTGATCCATTCCCTGTCGTGGCCGTTTAACCTGTACCTGTACAATGTTTTATCGGACATGGAAAAATCGGAGATCGCGAATGAAATGTGGAAATTGTCCTGTCCCCTTGCAAGGTTGATTGAATCATTGCTTCTCATTATTTTCGTTTTACCTGAGGTAGACAATCCTGTAATAATGATTTTTTCATCCCTGGCGTCATTTCTGATATGGTCAAGACTATCGGGAAAAAAGCTTATGGCACCTCCCATTCCTCCAAACCAGAACCTGCCTTCATCATCGATAAATGATGCACCGGAATTAAACTCTTTGATATCAAGTCCTTCGGATATCCCGAAATTCTTGAAAATACCGGTTTTCGGATTCAGCCTGGAGATACCGTCGTCGGTTGATGCCCAGATGTATCCCTGTTTATCTTGCAGGATGCAATACACCGTATTATTAGACAGACCTTCTGTAGTAGTGTAAACCCTGCTTGTCCGTTCAAGTGTATTGTACCTGATGAGCCCTCCTCCGAGAGATGCCAGCCAGATAATATTACTGTCGGCCGGGCATACATCTTCAATATTATTTTCAAAATTTGAAGTCTGGAATTTTTTTACTGTTTTATCGGCAGGTGTGTAGTGAAGCACAACGCCAAATGGATTTCCTGACCATAGTGAACTGTCCTTGTCGAGATGAAACCTGAAATTACCGCCTCCCGGTATGGAATCGAATAAGACTTCAATTCGCCCGCTCGCCAGGTCATATATTTCCAGTTTGTCATTTCCTATGTACAGCTTATTGTCACCCCTGGCTTCCAGCGCCCTGTAAAGGTATTTCCCCGGATTATACCTGGTGAACTTACCGCTCTGGTAATCGTAGAAAAGCAGCATATCCAGGAAATATCCCACCCAAAGCCCGGCGGGTGTCCTTTTAATACTTCTGACGGGCCCGTAGATTCCGGGGGATTCTGCTGCTGGAGTGTACTTCCTCGTTTTCTTTCCCGATGGATCTATAACCGTAATATATTCCCTTCCTCTTATTCCCAGCCATAAATTTTTAAATTTGTCGACGCAAACCGAAAAAATAGCTGGAACTTCTCCATCTGGTGACGGGTCGGAATACTTCCTGAAATATCCCGGGGTAAAAATTAATTGTGAAAGTCCGAGAGAATAACCAGTGAATGATGTGTTCGAAAACCACAGCATATTGTCTCCCTCCGGACAAACAAACTTCAGAAACTGAACAGTTGATTCAGGTATCCTTATTACGGAATCCTGATCAGGTTTAATAATAAACAGTCCTCCATCAATATTCCCCCAGCATATCATTTTATTCCTGTCAAAATCATTCAGCGGGATTCTTCCCCTGAACTCGCTGAAAACTCCGTTACCTTTATCAAAGCAGAAGAGCCCGATATTGGAAAAGAGCCAGATGTTAAATTTCCTGTCGAAGCGGATTTTGTGCCATTCGGTATGTTCATAGTTCCTGACAATTTTTCCGTGAGGCATTGGCGTGGTCATTACGGGATATAGTCCTGCAGATGTCACGGTTTTCTTGGCGTCATTTAAAATATACCTGGTCATAGGATTGCCCGAGATCCAGAATACTGAGTCATTTTCAAAGGAGAGATCATACACATAACCCTTTATTACTGCCCGTTGATTTTCATTGAATATTCCCCGGAACCTCGTATAAACCCCGTCGGATGGTGTATATCTCCAGAAAACAGTGTCGTAGAATATCCAGACATTGCCTTTCTGATCGCTGCATACGCTGGCATATGATCCTATCTTTTCACCGTTTATTGACCTGATTGTGGAGAATGTATTTGCGGGCTTGTTGAAACGCGCTATTTTACCGTTGTCGGTCAGTATCCACAGATCATCATTCCTATCCAGGATAATCTTTCCGACCGAAAAATAGGGCAGTGAAGTGGAATCTCCCGGAACGTGGTGATAATTCCTGAATTCGTACCCGTCATACCTGCTTAGCCCGTCAAATGTGCTCAGCCAGAGAAAGCCCGACCGGTCCCTGGCTATATCCCTCACGCTGTTGTGCGGCAGTCCGTTGTCAATATTGAAATTTCTTATCGTATAATTCTGGGCGTGAATAATACCGGTTTCAGCAAAAAGCATCGACTGAACAAGCAGCAAAGAGATTATCAGGCTATGATAAGTCGTTCTCATGAAATACAGTTAGAGATCGGCAAAAAAGCTATTTTTGAATTTTGAAAATAAAGTAAACTAAAATTTGGGAAAGCAGGATGGATTTCAAACTGGTTTCTGATTTTCAACCGACTGGGGATCAGCCTGAGGCAATTAAGCAGCTGGTTGAGGGTCTTGACAGCGGCCTTCCTTACCAGACTCTTCTGGGGGTAACCGGTTCGGGCAAGACTTTCACAATAGCAAATGTGATTGAAAAGGTTCAGAGACCCGTTCTTGTACTCAGTCACAATAAGACTCTTGCTGCACAGCTTTATGGTGAGTTCAGGCAGTTTTTTCCCGAAAACGCTGTTGAATATTTTGTTTCATATTACGATTATTACCAGCCTGAAGCATACCTGCCTGTTACAGATACATATATAGAGAAAGATCTCTCAATAAATGAGGAGATAGAGAAACTGAGGCTTAGTGCTTCATCGTCTCTGCTTTCGGGGAGAAAGGATGTAATTGTTGTTTCTTCAGTTTCATGCCTTTACGGTATTGGCAATCCTGACGATTTTCATTCAAACACAGTCGGGGTAAAGGTCGGCCAGGTTATTGGCCGTAATCTTTTCCTGCGAAAACTTGTCGATAGTCTCTACTCGAGGAATGAGATAGATTTCAGGCATGGAACATTCAGGGTCAGGGGAGATACAGTGGATATCTACCCTGCATATGCGGATATTGCCGTCAGGATAGTTTTTTTCGGTGATGAGATTGAGGAAATTTATTCATTCGATCCTGAGGGAGGTTCAATGATCAGCAAGCTGGATAATTACATCATTTATCCGGCAAATATTTTTGTAACTACAAGGGACAGGATAAACCAGGCCATTGCGTATATCCAGGACGACCTCGTGCGACAGATTACTTATTTTAACGATATCGGAAAGAAGGAGGAGGCCAGGAGGCTGGAACAGAGAGTGCAGTATGATCTTGAAATGATCAAGGAGCTTGGTTACTGTAGCGGGATAGAGAATTATTCAAGGTACTTTGACGGCAGGAAAGCAGGTACCAGGCCGTTTTGCCTGATCGATTACTTTCCTGATGATTTTATAACAGTCATCGATGAAAGCCATGTTAGCATGCCACAGATCAGGGCAATGTTCGGGGGCGATCACTCAAGGAAGCAGACCCTGGTGGAATACGGATTCAGGCTTCCTGCTGCTCTTGATAACAGGCCACTGAGGCTTGAGGAGTTTGAATCCCTGACGGGACAGGTAATATTCGTCAGTGCCACACCTGCCGATTACGAGCTCGGGAAGAGCGAAGGAGTTTTTGTCGATCAGGTCATAAGACCCACGGGATTGCTTGATCCGCCGGTGGAAGTGAGGCCCAGCCTCAACCAGGTTGACGACCTTATGGCGGAGATCAGGAAACGGTCGGCAAGGAAGGAAAGGACACTCGTGACAACACTTACGAAGAGGATGGCAGAGGAGCTGACCACATACCTGTCGAGGTTCAATATCAGCTGCAGGTACATCCATTCCGACATAGACACCCTCGAAAGGATTGAAATTATGGAGGGCCTCCGCGAAGGAGCCTTTGACGTGCTGATAGGCGTCAATCTTCTCAGGGAAGGACTTGACCTGCCGGAGGTTTCGCTTGTTGCCATACTGGATGCAGATAAGGAAGGCTTTCTCAGGTCTTCAAGATCCCTTACCCAGACTGCAGGACGGGCAGCAAGAAACCTCAACGGGCTGGTAATAATGTACGCGGATACAATTACCGGTAGCATGCAGCAGACTATTGATGAGACAGAAAGACGCCGCGAGAAACAGCTGAAGTATAATATTGAAATGGGAATTACCCCTTCCCAGATTGTGAAGAAAACAGGTTCAATGCTCAGAGGGCTGAGCAGTCAGGGTGTAAAGATCAAAGCATATATAGAGCCTGAAAAACCTGATATTGCAGCTGATCCCGTTATCAGGTACATGGATCGTGAAGCACTGGAGAAAGCAGCGGAGAAAACAAGGAAGGCAATGGAAAAAGCTGCATCAGAGCTTAATTTCATCGAAGCCGCACGCTACAGGGATGAACTTGCTGAACTGCAGAAAATGATCAGGTCGAAATCGGACTAAGGGACCAGCATGTTAACATAATCCCCGATTGCGAGACATGATGTAAGACCCGGTGATTCAATTCCGACCAGGTTTATGAATCCGGGCAGGCCTCTTTCGCTTTCCTCCCTGATGTAGAAATCCCTGATTGAGCCACCCTGCTTCTGAAGCTTGGGTCTTATACCCGCCATATCTGGATAAATGTCGTCCGGTTCAAGAAATGGTAAAAACTTCCTCGCCGAAGCATAGAACGAGTCCCTTTTCGTGGCGTCGACGGAATAATCTTCATGATTTGTATCAAGCCATGTAACATCGGGTCCCAGCTTTACACCGCCTCCCATGTCGACCGTAACATGCACGCCTATATGTTCAAGGTTCTTGTGAGGTACAGGATAAACCAGCCTTTTTAAGAGCTTGCTTTTTGGGGGCCTTACCCTGAAATACTCGCCTTTGCAGTATGTTATTGAAAGCGTTTCATCATCAATGCCCGCCATTTTTGAGATTTCACCCGAAAACAAACCGGCTGAATTGATAAGCACAGATGTGGAAAATGTATAATCCTTCCCGTCAGAATCTGTCAAAGTCACCTCGTATCCTTCGGTAACTTTCCTGATACCTTTCACTTTACTGCCATATACTATATTGCCACCGGTGTTCAGGACATTTGCCTCAAGCTGCTTCATAAGTGAGTGTGAATCAATAATTCCTGTTGAAGGGGACCATATGGCTTTTACTGCAAAGATTGACGGTTCCAGCTTCCCGATTTCAGCAGCACCGAGGATGCTCAGGTCCTCCACACCGTTTCGCGCTGCCGAGATCATTATATCATCCAGGTCATTAATCTCCTCCCTGGTCGTTGCAACCACAAGCTTACCACAGTTGCTGAACGGAATATCGTATTTCCTGCAAAAATCGTACAGGAGAACTTTCCCTCTGACACATAGCATTGATTTCAGGCTCTCGGCAGGATAGTAGAGCCCTGCATGTATTACCTCGCTGTTACGGCTGCTTGTTCCCTGGCCAAACCTGAGGTTTTTCTCAATGAGAAAGAGAGAACTGGTCCTGGTGCTTAATCTTTCAGCAATTGCCAGGCCGACAACACCTGCTCCTATGATTGTAATTTCAGCATCCATATGACAAAAAGAATCACGAACTGCTTTCAAAAGCAATCCGGCCCAAAAATAGGAGAAAAATCTATGACAGGGAAGCAGGGTTAATCTTTACTGCACTTGCACCTGTAAATATAGATAAACAGGGCAATCGCCAGCAGGAAGAAGGTATTGGCTGTAATGAAGAAATTAACGATATGCGTGAACCCGAAAAGGTTCTTCCCCAACAACAGTGAAATCAGAGCCAGCAGTATAATCAGACAGCCACCTCCCAGCGACAGCCAGGCAACCCAAGTCAATGTTTTCATAATCTGAGGTTTTGTTATATTTACCAAAGTTACCATTAATATTTCCCAAAGTCAATATGTTAATCTTTGTTAAGAACAGTGAATTTTTATATTGCCGGTTCTATATTTACTATCCGGAAACAGCCCTATTTTTAACGGACAGTTTTTAATTTTGCGATCAACCATATTTAATACGACTATGAAAAACCAGCGAATATTTGCAATTGTACTGCTATTTGGATTAGGCCTGGCCTGTTACGGCCAGCAGGCACGGTTTAAAATATCTCTTGCCGAATGGTCTCTGCATCGTGCATTGATGAAAAAGGAAATATCAAATCTGGATTTTCCACGGATCGCGAAAAAGGATTTCAATCTTGATGCAGTTGAATATGTATCAATTTTTTTTGCTGGAAGGGGGCAGGATTCCCTATACCTTTCCCAGCTAAAAGATTCCTGCGGAAAGTACGGTGTTAAGAGTCTGCTGATAATGGTCGACGGCGAAGGAAACCTTGCAGATACATCCGCGGAAAGAAGGCAAAAGGCAGTCGAGAACCACTACAAATGGGTGAAAGCAGCTAAATTCCTGGGTTGCCATTCCATAAGGGTCAACGCGGCGGGGAGAGGTACTCCGGAACAGATGAAAGCCGCTGTAATAGAATCTCTTTCAAAGCTTTCCAGGTATGCCGGTGAATATAATATTAATGTTATTGTAGAGAATCACGGAGGCAATTCTTCTGTTGGGACCTGGCTTTCGGATGTGATGAAAAAAGTAAACATGCCAAATTGCGGCACCTTGCCCGATCTCGGGAACTTCTACGAATATGACAGGTACCAGGGTGTTACAGATATGATGCCATTTGCAAAGGGCGTCAGCGGGAAGACACACAATTTTGACGATAACGGCAATGAAACCCAGATCGATTATTCAAGGATGATCAGGATTGTGGCAGATGCCGGTTATAAAGGGTACATAGATGTGGAATACGAAGGGGATAAGCTGAGTGAGTATGACGGAATCAGGGCTTCGATTGCGCTTGTGCGGAAAGCTGTTGAACCTTACAATAAATAAGCGGTAATTTGGGGAAAGAATTTAAAGGTAAATGATTAGTTATGGCAGGAGTAAAGATATTTTTCTTTAAGGTTCTTATTTGGTTCATACTGGCAATACTGGCAGTAAGCGCATTAATTCGCGTGATCAAGAAGTGGAGTTAAGCTGAAAGTATGCCGATTTAGTTATCTTTGTCTTCTTATTGCTTGAAAATGAAGACCAGAACTGACCCTGGTAAAAACGGGTTCCTTATTACGGCACTGATAATGATGCTCATTTCGATGTGTATAGAAGGAGCCTGGATATGGGTTTTCTATTTCAGCAATCTCAATACCGCTGAAAAGAAATCTGACTTTTTCCTGAGCCTTTTTCCAGACTTCCTTCAGAAGGTATCTTCGCTTACAATTACAGAATTTCTGCTTGCTGCCTTGGCTTTCATATTTTCAGCCTTAAGCATTAAAAAGGTTCGAAGAAGCTTCAGATGGATGGCAATTATCTGCATGGTTATCTGCCTTGCTCTGGCGGGTCTTTCTATTTTCAGGCTTGCCTGAACTTATTATACTCAAAACCCATCAAATCAGTAAATTGCAATGAGAAAGTTTATCCTTTTTATTTCCCTGATAGCTTCATTCCTGGTTTTTGGCTGTAGTTACGGACGTCATCCACAGGGCGCCTGGCAGCTGATCCGGTCGGAAAGCATCAGGGATGGCAAAACGACCATCACCTTTCCCGGAAAGATGAAAGGGAGCGAGTTTAAATTCTGGTCGGAGAAGAATTTTATGTTTGT
>Ga0335069_10004480_pt1 | contig 20708 bp, 21 predicted proteins | sample Lox_Sample_11_FD_206714 | JGI IMG/M metagenome (GOLD analysis project Ga0335069, IMG submission 206714) | Soil microbial communities from Loxahatchee National Wildlife Refuge, Florida, United States - Lox_Sample_1.1 | ecosystem: Environmental > Terrestrial > Soil > Wetlands | place: USA... | reverse complement strand
AGGCTGCGATCAGCGCCGAGCTGATGGGCAACCCCACGGAGCGGCTGTACGACGTCGGCGTCGCGGGTCTCCACCGGCTGCTGCTCCAGCGCGAGCGGCTCTGGGACGCGGCGGTGCTCATCGTGGTCGCGGGCATGGAGGGCGCGTTGCCGAGCGTCGTCGGCGGGTTGGTCGAGCGACCGGTGGTCGCGGTGCCGACCAGCGTCGGCTACGGCACCAGCATGAACGGGCTCGCGGCGCTGCTCGGGATGCTCAACACCTGCGCGGCGGGCGTGGTCGTCGTCAACATCGACAACGGCTTCGGGGCGGCGGCGGCGGCGACACGCATGAACGCGCCGCGGCGATGACGGACGACATCACCTCCGGACGCGCGCGGCGCATGCTATCGGTCGGGAAGCTGACGACGGCCGTCGGCGGCAGCTACCTCTGGCAGGCGCTCAAGCGGCCGTTCCAGTCGGAGCCGCGCCGCGAGCAGACGCTGCTCGAGGCGCACATCCGGAACGCGGAGCGTCTGGTCGCCCACTCGACCGAGCTGCGCGGTACTTTCATGAAGCTCTCGCAGCTGCTCAGCATGCGCCGCGACCTGCTGCCCGCCGAGGCGCTCGAGGTGCTCTCGGTCGTGCAGTCGTCGGCGCCGCCCATGCCGTGGGAGCGGGTGCGCGCGGTGCTCACCGCGGAGCTGGGCGGGCCACCCGAGACGAAGTTCCGTCGCTTCGAGCCCGAGGCCTTCGCGGCCGCGTCGCTCGGACAGGTGCACCGCGCCGAGCTGGCCGGCGGCGAGCGCGTGGCGGTGAAGGTGCAGTACCCGGGCGTCGCGGCGACGGTGCAGCAGGATCTCCGCAACGTGAAGGCGTTGGTGCGCATCTTCGCCGGCATCGCCCGGGACGCGATGCGCCAGGACGTCAACCCGGAGGAGGTGGCGGCCGAGCTCGAGGCCCGCCTGCACGAGGAGCTCGACTACCGGCTGGAGGCGCGCAACCTGATCCGCTTCCGCGGCCTGCTCGCCGACGACAGGGAGGTCGTGATCCCCCGCGTCGTCACCGAGCTGTCGACGGGGCGCGTGCTCACCATGAGCTTCCTCGAGGGCTATCCGATCCAGGAGGTGATGGCGCCGGGCGTCGACCAGGAGCTGAAGGACTGGGTCGGCGTCAAGCTGTTCCGGCTGCTGTGGCGGCAGCTTTTCGAGTTCGGCGTGCTGCACACGGATCCGCATCCCGGGAACTACCTCGTGACGCACCACCCGCGCCTCGCCATCCTCGACTTCGGCGCTGTGCGCGAGTTCGAGCCCGGGATCCGCGCCGGCTACCTCCAGCTCGCACGCGGCCTGCTGGCGGGCGACGACGCGGCGATCGGCGCGGCCTGCGTCGCCCTCGGCTTCGTCAAGGACGACCCCGCGCCGCTGGTCGCGATCATGCGCATCGTGTGCGAGCCGCTGCTGGTCGACGCGCCCTTCGACCCCCGCACCTACGACCTGATGGCGCGCGGTACGCAGGTGACGCAGGTGGCGGTCCACAACCGGCTCTACCGCTCGCCCGTGCACCACGTCTTCCTGCTGCGCGCCCTGCTCGGCCTCGACGCCTACCTGAAGGCGTTCGGCACCGTGCGGAACTGGCACCGGATCTTCCGCGAGGTCGTCGACGCGGTGCCACAGCGGCCGTGACGCGCGCCCCGGCCGCGCTCAGTGCTGCTCGCCGAGCAGCCGCGGGCCGCGTAGCCCCGCCGGCGTGAACAGCGCGGCCGGGATCGTCGGGGCGGCCTGCCAGACGAGCGAGAGCCGCGTCGAGCTCTTGTCCCGGAAGTTCTCGACCGTCACGTCGGTCGGCCGCCAGCGGCCGTCGACCTGCGTGTAGCCGCTCTCGCGGCGGATCTTCACCAGCTCGCTGATGCTGTCGCGGTAGTACTGCGTCCTGGTGACGGTGCCGTGCTCCTCCTGGATCGTGAGCACCAGCAGCACGTAGGCCGACGGCGGCGCCGGCGCGGCGGTGACGACGATGCCGAGGGGGCCTTCGTCGCTGATCTGGGGCGTGGTGAGGCGGTCGGAGGCGAAGGGAGCCAGCTCCTCGAGCAGCAGGTCCGTGCCGGGGAGCTGGGTGCCAAGCTCGGCGAGTCGCGGGCCGCGGGGACCCGCGATCGCGATCCGTCCCGGCCGGATCAAGGCGCGCGTGCCGCCCTCGACCTCGAGGTAGACGGTGCGGCCGCGCGCCGCCAGCACCCCGGCCGTCGACGTGGTCGTGTCGCCCCACCGCCGCTCGAAGTGGACGTCGGCGCGCGCGGGGGCCGGGAAGCGGGCGTTCGTCGCGACCGCCCCCAGGACCTCGGCCAGCGTCGAGGCGGACGCGCCGGCGGGAGCGAGCACGAGCAGGACGGCGGCGCCCAGCGCCCGGAGGGCCGGTCGCGGACTGATCGCCCGCCGGGAGATGTGATACAGCAGTCGTCCGGGTTTCGGCGGCGCCGACGTCATGCCTGCGATTGATCGCGGCGCCCCGGCCCCTGTCAAGCGAGGACGAGGACGAATGGCGGAGGCTCGGAGCGGGATCCTGGGTCGACGGATCGTGATGGCGCTGGCGGTGCTGGGGCTGGTCGAGAGCGCGTGGCTCGCGTTTCCCCACGTGCAGGCGCTGGTGCTGCAGTACGAGGAGACGCCCGCGGCGCGCGGCGCCAAGCTCGCTGCCGAGCTGGGTTGCTTCGCGTGCCACGGCCCCGCTGGCGGGGGCGGCACGCGCAACCCGTCGGTGTCCTCGGAAGGCGGCGAAGGTGGACGGTCGGTCACCATCCTCGGCCAGGAGGCCGAGGTGCCGGCGTTCACCGAGAACACGCAGATGATGTACGTGAAGACGACCGACGACCTGCGCGAGTACATCCTCGACGGCGCGCCGAAGCGCCGGCGGGAGGATCCCGAGTACCGGGCCAAGATGGACGCTGCTGCGCTCAAGATGCCGGCCTACCGCGGCCGGGTGAGCGCGGCGCAGGTCGAGGACCTGGTCGCCTACCTCCGCGCCACCTCGGGGCAGCTCGCGTCCGAGGAGAAGCTCGTGCAGCGCGGCGCGGACCTCGCGGTGGAGCTGAGCTGCGCGGTCTGCCACGGCCCGCTCGGCGGCGGCGGCGTCGCAAACCCCGGGTCGTTCAAGGGCTACATCCCAGCCTTCTGGGGCTCGGACTTCGACGAGCTGGTCCAGAACGACGGGGAGCTACGCCAGTGGATCGCCGACGGGAAGATCGACCGGATCGCGGAGCATCCGATCGGAAAGTTCTTCTTCCGCCGTCAGGTGATCAAGATGCCCGCGTACCGCCAGTACCTCCCGCCGGCGGACATCAACGCGCTGGTGCGATGGGTCCGCTGGGTCCGCGACGGGAGCTGGCGGAAGGACATCAAGTAGCCGTCAGTCGTTCGGCGCGCCGCGCTGGATCCAGGACAGGATCGTCAGGATCTCCTGGTCGGTGAGGCACCCGCCGGCCGGCGGCAGCCCCGGGCACCCCTGCGGCATGAACGCGCCGCCGTTCACCGGATTCAGGTGCACGCCCGCGATGATCTTCTTCGCGAGGAAGCTGGCCTTCACGTTCCCCGGCTTGATCCGGAGCCCGTTCGACGGGATCAGCGCCTTCACGTTGACGTTGTCGGCGTAGGTCTGCCCGTCCTCGAGGGTGTGGCCGCCGCTCGGCGTCGGGCCGGAGTGGCACGACGGGATCGCGCACTTGGCGGTGAAGATCGGCTGCACGTCGCGGGCGAGCTGCGCGCCCGGCGCGCACTGCAACTTGAACTTGTCGACGTCCTTCTTGCCGGCGGTCGCCGTCACCTTGAATTTGGCGACACCGTTCTTGACCGGTGCGAGCTTGGCGCCGCCGTTCAGCGGGATCTGGAAGCCGGCCGCGGGCCCGGCGCAGATCTGCGAGGCGTTCCCGACCAGGCTGGTGAGCGACGACTGGAGCGCGGATTCTGCGGGGAGTGTCGTCGGCGCGACCGTGGCCGCGGTGAGCGCGGCGGGCGTGCACCCCGTCGATGCCGCGTTCACGCACGCGGCGAGCCCGATCGTGCAGACGCCGTCCGCCTTGCCGTCGGTGTCGCACGACGGATCGCCGTCGACGCACACCTGGTTCGTCGCGGTGATGCCGCTCCACTGCACGAAGCAGTCGGTGGCGGCCGGTCCTCCGCCCGCGACCGGAATATCAGCGCGGGACACCCCGCTCCACAACAACCCAACCACCCCGAGGACGATCATCACTCGCATCGACGCACCTCCAATCCCATGAGGATTCCCGGGCGTCGGCTGGGAGTCAATGCAACCATGGTCCGGGCGGTCTGGCACATGCGCCGCAGGTGTGGCGAAACCGGGCGCACGACCGGCGTAACGACCGTGGATCGTGCTGCGGTGACTCGGTCGGCCGAGTCGAAAATAGTTTTGGGCGCCTCGTGGCGCCTCGCGTTCGCCCGTCCGGAGTCCGGCTCCGGACGGGCGACGCGCTCAGATCATTCCGACTTGGTGACGTTCGCGGCCTGCAGTCCCTTGGGGCCCTGCGTGACCTCGAACGCCACGCGCTGACCCTCCTCGAGCGTGCGGAAGCCGCTACCGCCGATCGCCGAGTAGTGAACGAAGACGTCCTCGCCCTCGTCCGTCGTGATGAAGCCGTATCCCTTCTGACTGTTGAACCACTTGACCTTCCCCTGAGCCACGGGTCTCTCCCTCCCAAATTGCTGACTCGACCGGATCGAATTGAGAGAAAGACGATGAGCCTTCCACTCAACAGCCAGTGAGCGCGCGTCCGATAGCACAGCGCTCCGGCGTGAGGCAACAGGCAAAACCGGCTCGCTCGCGATCTTGCAAAGCACGGACCGCTCTCGTAAGAGGGCGGGAATGCCGGCCGTCGCGGAGCCAGCACCATCCGCCGACGCCCCGCCCCGCCGTCGTCCTGGGGCAGTGAAGCGGCCGCGGGAAACTTCGCCGTTCCGGGCGCGCCTCGAGTATCTGGTGCTGCGCGCGATGATGGGACTCCTGGCAGCGCTGCCGCTCGGGGCGGCGCTCCGGCTGGGCGAGCTCGGCGGGCTGTTGGCGTACGTCGTCGCGGGCGGGCTGCGGCGGGTCGGGATGCAGAATCTGCTGATCGCGTTCCCGGAGAAGCCGATCGGCGAGCGCCGGCGCATCCTGCGCGGCTCGTTCCTGAACCTCGGGCGGATGGCGGCCGAGATGGCCCACCTGCCGTCGCTCACCCCGGCCCAGCTCGAGCAGATGGTCACGTTCGAGGACGAGGCCTGGTGGCGCGAGCGCATCGCGGCGCCGCGCGAGACCGGAGGCCTGGTGCTGAGCGGGCACTTCGGCAACTGGGAGCTGCTGGTCTACGCCCACGGGATGCGCGGGTTCCCGGTCACCATGGTGCACCGGGCGATCCGCAACCCGCTCATCGACCGCTGGCTGCACGCGATCCGGCGTCGCGCCGGGACGCGACTCGTGCGCAAGAGCCGGGCGGCGTCGGAGGTGCTGCGCGCGCTCCGCGAGCGCCAGCTGCTCGTGCTCCCGTTCGACCAGAACTCGACGCGCGGCCTCGGCGTGTTCGTCAAGTTCTTCGGCCTGGACGCCAGCACCAACGTCGGGATCGCGCGACTCGCGGCCCGCACCGGCGCGCCGGTGATCCCGGCCTTCATCGTGCGTCAGGGACGGAGCGCGCGGCACGTGGTGCACGTGCTGCCCTTCATGGACGCCGAGCGCACCGGCAAGCCCGCCGAGGACGTGCGGCGCAACACCGAGCGCTTCTCGGCCGTGTTCGAGGAGATGGTCCGGCGCTACCCCGAGCAGTGGCTCTGGATGCACAAGCGCTGGAAGACCCGCCCGCAAGGGGAGGCTAAGATCTACTGATGGCCCCACCGAAACGACGCATCCCACGCCCCGGAGTCGTCGCGAAGTCGAGCCGCCCGGCCGCTCCCGACGCCGTCCGCGCAGTGCGCGCGCTCGAGCGGCGCATCGCCCGCCTCGAGGCCGAGGCGGCGGAAGTCGTGGCGCATCACGAGCGCAAGCTCGCGGCCGTGCGGCGCGCCGCCGATCGTCGGCTCGCCAACATGGTGCGCGAGATCACGGCGCTCCGCCACCACGAGGCGCGGGCCGCGGGCCTCGAGCGCCTGCTCGCCGAACGCGACGCGATGATCGCCCGCCTGACGCACCGGCTGGCCGAGCTGGAGGGCCGCGCGTCGCCGGAGGCGTCGCCCGCGCCGGCCTGACCCGGCGTCGACCCTTGACCCCCCTCGGTCGGTCGCTCTAAGCACCCGGGCTGCCGCATGGCGAAAACCGCTCTCGAGACGGCGCGCGAAGCGCCCGGATCCACCAAGGCCCGCATCCTGACCGCCGCCGAACAGGTCTTCGCCGCCAAGGGCTTCGAAGGCGCGTCGACGCGCGAGATCGCCGCCCGCGCGGGGGTGAACATCTCCAGCCTGCACTACCACTGGGAGTCGAAGGAGACGCTCTACTACGCGGTCTTCCGGAACATCTTCGACCGGCTCGTCGACCTGCTCGGGAACACGCTCACGCCGCTGCTCGCCGGCCAGCAGGATCACGAGGAAGCGATCCGCGTCGCCATGCCCCCGCTCTTCGACTTCTTCGCCGACAACCCGAACGTCCCGAAGCTGCTCCTCCGCCGGGTCGTCGAGAACGAGGACGTCGACGTCGGCGTCGAGCAGGACGTGCTGCTCCCGGCCTGGAAGACGTTCACCGAGTGGCTCGGCCGGGTCGGGCGGCAGCGGCTGCCGGAATCCGAGTCGCGCCTCTTCATGCTGACGGTCTACGCGGTCGTGATGGTCTACATGCTCGACAGCCGCTCGTATCAGACGCTGCTCGGCGGCAGCGTGCGGGTCGAGCCCACGCGCAGCGCGGTCCGCGAGCACGTCGTCCGCGTCGTCCAGCGGTTGCTCGCCGCGCCGGACGGGACGGGGCGCTGATGCGCGCGCTCGTCACGGCCTCGTTCGACCCCGCCGCCAAGGCGCGGCTCGAGCGCCACATGGCGGTCGTGCACGAGGACTGGAAGGTCCGCAACTCGATCTACTTCGACGGCGCCGAGTTCGCGAAGCGCATCAAAGAGGTCGGGGCCGACGTGCTGATCGTCGAGGCCGACCTCGTCCACGCCGAGGTGCTCGACACGTGCCCGCTCACGATGATCGGCTGCTGCCGCGGCGAGCCGGTGAACATCGACCTCGAGCTGGCGACCAGGAAGGGCGTGCCGGTGTTCCACACGCCCGGGCGCAACGCCGACGCGGTCGCCGACCTGACGCTCGCGTTCATGCTGATGCTGGTGCGCCGCATGCCGGCGATGTTCGACACCTACCGCGCTGGCGGCCAGCGCGTCACGTCGGCGGGCGACTTCCTCTCCCTCTACAAGAAGTTCACGGGCGTCGAGCTGGGCGGGCTCACGGTCGGCCTGGTGGGGCTCGGCGCCGTCGGCCGCGAGGTCGCGGCGCGGCTCGCGCCGTTCAAGGCGCGCGTGCTCGCCTACGACCCGTACGTGCAGCACGCGCCCGCCGGCGTCACGCTCGTCGGCCTCGACGAGCTGCTGCGCGCCGCCGACGTCCTGTCGCTGCACGCGCCGGTCACGCCCGAGACCCAGAACCTGGTGTCGCGCGAGCGGCTCGCGCTGCTCAAGCCGACCGCGTACGTCGTCAACACGGCGCGCGCCGCGCTCACCGACGAGGACGCGCTCTACGAGATGGCGCGCGACGGCTGGCTGGCGGGCGTCGCGCTCGACGTGCTCGCCGAGGAGCCGCTCCAGCCCGACAACCGCTTCCTCCGGCTGCCGAACGCGATCGTCACGCCACACATCGGCGGCGCGACGGCCGACGTGACGCGCCACCAGAGCGACAGCGTGGTCGACGCGATCGAGGCCTGGCTGCGCGGCGAGCGGCCGCGCTGGATCGCGAACCCCGCCGTGCTGGACGGCCGGCGCTGAGCCCGGCCGTGGACTGCCTCGTCACCCTCGACGCCGGCACCGGATCCGGCCGCTGCGTGGTCTTCGACCTGACCGGGCGGCCGCTCGCGTCGGCGCAGGAGAGCTTCTCGTATCGCTTCTTCGAGGACCCCGACGTCCCGTTCGTGCGCGGCTTCGACCTCGACCCGGCGGCGTTCTGGGCGGCGCTCGCGCGTTGCGCGAGGACCGCGCTGGCGCGGCTCCCCACCGGCGCGCAGATCCGCGGCGTGATCGCCACCGCCCAGCGCGAGGGCTGCGTCTTCCTCGACGCCGCTGGCGAGGTGCTCTACGCCGGGCCCAACCTCGACGCCCGCGGCGTCGCCGAGGGCATGGAGGTGCAGCAGCGCTTCGACGCCGCCGAGCTGCACGCCATCACCGGCCACGCGCCGCCGTACATCTTCCCGCTGGTGCGGTTCCAGTGGTTCCGCAAGCGCCACGACGCGGGGCGGGTCGCCTCGCTGCTGATGCTGAACGACTGGATCACGTACCTGCTGTCGGGTGAGAAGGGCGCCGAGCAGTCGAACGCCGGCGAGTCGCTGCTCTACGACGTCTCGCGCCGCCACTGGTCCCGCACCATCCTCGACGCGTTCGACGTCCCGCCCGGGATTCTGCCGCCGCTGCGTCCGACCGGCGCGCGCATCGGGCAGGTGACGGCGCTCGCCGCCGCGGCCACCGGCATCCCGGAGGGCACGCCGGTGTTCGTCGGCGGCGCCGATACCGAGAGCGCGCTGCTCGGCTCGGGCGTGCACGAGGTCGGGCAGACGGGCGCCGTGCTCGGCACGACCAGTCCGGTGCAGACCGTGACGGCGACGCCGGTGATCGACCCCGCGGGCAACCTCTGGACGAGCTGCCACGTCGTCGCCGACCGCTGGGTGCTGGAGAGCAACGCGGGCGACACCGGCAGCTCGTATCGCTGGCTGCTCGAGATGCTTTACGGGGCGTCGGACGCCGCGGCGCACGCGGCCGCGGAGCAGGCCGCGGCCGCCGCCGGGCTCGCCGGGCGGGCGGTGTTCACGCACCTCGGGCCCACGATCTTCAACCTCCAGGACCTGAGTCCGTTCAAGGCGGCGGGGATCCTGTTCCGCTTCCCGATCCTGCACGTCGACCGGCCGAGCCGCGGCGAGATCGTGTACGCCTTCCTCGAGAATATCGCCTACGCGATCCGCGGGAACTGCGAGCAGCTCGAGGCCGTGAGCCGGCAGCCCGTCGGCACGCTGCGCGTGAGCGGAGGCATGACGCAGAGTACGCTGCTCCCGCAGCTCCTCGCCGACGCGCTCGGCGTGCCGCTGGTCGTGCCGGCGGTGCCGGAGAGCGCGAGCCTCGGCAGCGCGATGCTGGCGGCGATCGGCGTCGGCCTCCACGCCGACGTGCCGACGGCCGTGGCCGCCATGACCCGCGTCCGTCAGGTGGAGCCCACGCCGGCTCGCGTCGCGCTCTGCGAGGAGCGCTACCAGAAATGGCGCGACCTGTACGGCGCGCTCCGGACCATCTCGCTCTGAGCGGTGGAACGCGACCGATGATCCGCGGAGTGCTGTTCGATCTCGACGGGACGCTCGCCGACACCGAGCCGTTGCAGCACGAGGCCTACAACCGCGTACTGCGGCGTTTCGGCGTCGACGTCGGCATGGAGGAGTACCGGCGCAACTGGATCGCGGTGGAGGGTGGGCCGGAGTACGCGTGCCGCACGTACCGGCTTCCGATCTCGCCCTCCGAGTTGAAGGCCGCGAAGGCGGTCGAGTACCGCGCGCTCATCGCCGGCGGCGTGGCGCCGCTGCCGGGCGCGCGCGAGGTCGTCGAACGGCTGCGCGTCTCCCATCGGCTGGCGATCGCCACCAACACCGTCCGGGACGAGGTGGCGATCGTGCTCGGGCACCTCGGGCTCACGGGGCGGCTCCACGCGCTGATCGCGCGCGAGGACTACGTGCAGCCGAAGCCCGCGCCCGACGCGTACCTAACCGCCGCGGCCGCGCTCGGGCTTCGCCCGGCCGAGTGCGTCGTGATCGAGGACACCCAGCGCGGCGCGCGGGCCGGCGCGGCGGCGGGCATGCCGGTGATCGCGGTGCCCAACCCGCTCACCGTCGACAACGACTTCCGCGGCTGCGTGCGCGTGCTGCAGAGCCTCGACGCGCTCACCGCCGAGCTGCTGGATGCGCTCGCGTGACCAGCCCTGCGCCCGCCGCCGGCGCGCGGCCGATGATCGAGGTCCGTGACCTCACCAAGCGCTTCGGCGCCTTCGAGGCGGTGGGTGGGATCAGCTTCGCGGTGGCCGAGGGCGAGATCGTCGGGTTCCTCGGTCCGAACGGCGCCGGCAAGACCACGACGATGCGGATCCTGGCCGGCATCTTCCCGCCCACCAGCGGTAGCGTGCGGATCGCGGGGCACGATCCGTTGCGCGAGCCGCTCGCCTGCCGGCGCGCGGTCGGGTTCTTCCCGGAGCACGCGCCCTACTACCCCGAGCTGACGGTGCGCGAGTACCTGGGCTTCGTCGCGCGCCTGAAGCGCCTGCCGCGCCCGCGACGTGCGCCCGCGATCGCGCAGGCGCTCGACGACTGCGGGCTCACGGACGTCGCGCTCCGGCGCGTCGGCACGCTGTCGAAGGGTTATCGCCAGCGTGTCGGGCTCGCGCAGGCGCTCCTGGGCGATCCGCCGATCCTGATCCTCGACGAGCCGACGATCGGCCTCGATCCCGCGCAGGTGGTGGAGATCCGGGACCTCGTGCGCGGGCTCCGCGGCACGCGCACGGTGCTGTTCTCGAGCCACATCCTCTCGGAGGTCGAGGCGCTCTGCCAGCGCGTGGTCGTGATCGCGCAGGGCACGCTGGTCGGCGAAGGGACGCCCGCCGAGCTGAACCAGCGGCTCGGACGCGGCGCGCGGGTGCGGGTGCGCGTCGACGGCCCGGCGGCCGACGTCCGCGCGGCGCTACAAGCGCTCCCCGGCGTGGCGGGCGTGGTCGCGGACGCGGGGACGTTCGTGGTCGAGGCGGCGGGCGACGTCGACCTGGCGCGCGTCGTCGGCGAGGCGATCGTGCGCGGCGGATGGGCGATCCTCGAGCTCAAGCAGGAGTCGGTGGCGCTGGAGGACGTCTTCCTGCGGCTCGTCCGCCGGGAGCGGGGGGCCGGGTGAGCGTCCTCGCGATCGCGCAGAAGGAGCTGCGGCTCTACTTCACGTCGCTCTTGTTCTACGTGCTGGCGGCGGTGTTCCTGGTGCTCGCCGGCTACTTCTTCTTCACCAACCTCCAGTTCTTCGTGCAGTTCGGCGGCATGAACCTCCCGCTCGGGCTCTGGCAGTACCAGTTCTTCGACATGCGGCAGCTTCTCCTCGTGCTGATCCCGCTGCTGACGATGCGCCTCTTCGCGGAAGAGCGCCGGCTCGGCACGCTCGAGCTGCTCTGGACCTACCCGCTCCGCGACGGCGAGATCATCGTCGGGAAGTTCCTCGGGTGCATGACGGTGCTGACGGTGATGCTGGCGGCGACGGCGGTGTACCCGATCGTGCTCGCGGCGCTCTACCCGGCGGTGTCGGCGGGGCCGGTGGTCGCAGGCTACCTGGGGCTCTGGCTGCTGGCGGCGGCGTTCGTCTCCTGCGGGCTGTTCCTGTCGGCGCTCACCGACAGCCAGATCGTCGCCGGGGCGTCGGCGTACGGGGTGCTGCTGTTCTTCTGGATCATCACCTGGAACGAGGCGGCGGTGAGCGAAGGCGCGCTCAAGCTGCTGGTGCCGTTCTCGCTCTTCGACCGCTTCCAGACCTTCGCGCGCGGCGGCGTCGACACCCGCGACCTGAGCTTCTTCGTGCTGTTCGTGACCGCGTTCCTCGGCTTCACGTGGCTGGCGCTCGACGCGCGGCGCTGGCGCGGGCTGCGCTGATGTGGACGTCGCGCAGCGCGCGCAGCTGGGCGCAGCTCTGGCTCCAGGCCGGGCTGCTCGTGACCGGCCTGATCCTCCTCCAGGTGGTCGCCGAGCGCACCAACCGTCGCGTCGACCTGACGCCGACGCGCATGCTCTCGCTGTCGCCCGTGACGCAGAAGGTGGTGAAGGAGATCGCCGAGCCGCTCTCGGTGACGGTCTTCTTCCGCCGCGGCCAGCGCGAGGCGATCGCGGCGCTGCTCAAGCGGATCGAGACCGCGAACCCGCACGTCCGCTCCGAGCTGTTCGACCTGGACCGCTACCCCGACCGCGCGCGAAGCCTGGGCGTGACGCAGTACGGGCAGGCGGCGGTCGAGTACCGCGGGCGTCGTGCGGTGGTCGCGGCGCTGCCGGAGGAGGAACTGGCCGGCGGGATCCTGCGCGTGCTGCGCGGCAAGGGACGACGGCTCCTCTTCACGAGCGGGCACGGCGAGCGCACACCGGGCGGCGGGCCGGACAGTTTCGGGCGTCTCACCAGCGACCTCCAGGCCGAGAGCTACGAGCCGGACGGGCTCGCGCTGCTCGACGGCCCGGTGCCCTCCGACGCGGATCTCGTGATCGTCGCCGGTCCGAAGCACGACTTCCTGCCGGCGGAGCTGGACGCACTCGCCGAATACGTGAAGGGTGGCGGCGGCCTCTTGCTGCTGCTCGAGCCGGGCCCGCTCCCGAACCTGTCGCGGTTCCTCGCCAGCATGGGCATCCGCCTCGGCGACGACTTCGTCGTCGACAAGGAGCGTAAGCTGGTCGGCACCGACGGCCTGGCGGCGATCGTCGAGCTGTTCAAGCGCGGCAACCCGATCACCGACCCGCAGGCGAGCCAGATCGAGAGCGGCGTGGTGCTGCCGTCGGCGCGCACCGTCGACGTGACCGACGCGGTGCCGGGCGTCGACGCGGAGAGCGTCGCGCGCACCGCCGACACCGCCTGGGCGATGGCCGACCCGGCGCGCGCGCGGCGCGGCGAGGAGCCGTCGGCGGCGGCGCACGACGTCGCGGGCTCGGCGTCGGTGATGGTGATGGCGGAGGTCGGGCAGCCGCACGAGGGGCGCGGCCGCGGGCGCGTCGTGGTCGTCGGCGACGCCGACTTCGCGAGCGACGCCTACCTGGACCTGCTCGGCAACCGCGACCTGGCGATGAACGCGATCGCGTGGGTGGCGCGCGAGGACGCCCTCGCCGGGCTCCGGCCGAAGAAGATCCCGGAGGTCCTCCGGCCGCTGTCGCCGCTCGTGCTGACGCTGCCGCAAGCGCGCGGGATGCTGATCGGGTTCACCGTCGTCGAGCCGGCGCTCGTGCTGGCGACCGGGCTGCTCGTGATCGGGCTGCGGCGCCGGCGAGGATAGGGCGCTGCGGCGGAACCTGCTGCTGGCGGCGCTGGTCGCGCTCGGCCTCGTCCTGGCGCTGACGATCCGCGCGCCCGAGCGCCGCACGGGCTTCTACGCGCTCCGCGGCCACCGCGTGTTCGGCGTGCCGGCGCCCGCCGTGACGGGCGTCACCGTCGTCCTCGGCGAGCGTCGCGTCGAGGCCGAACGGCGCGGCGACGCGTGGACGGTCGACGGCGCCGCGGCCACCCCGGGCGCCGCCGACGCGCTCCGCGATCTCGTGACGACGTTGGCGGGGCTCCGCTCCGTCGACGTGTTCCGGGCCCGTGACGGGGCGAGCTACGGGCTCGACCGGCCGCACGGGTCGATCGAGGTGCGGACCGCGCGCGTCCGTCGCCGGCTCGACCTGGGCGAGTTCACGGCCGGCGGCGGGACGCTGTACGCGCGACGCACCGGCGATCCCCGCGTGCTCCAGATCGGCACGGGGCTGCTCTCGACGCTCCAGCGCGTGCTGTACGAGCGCGACCGTCGCTAACGGCCCGAGATCGGGTAGTCGGGCTCGCCGACGCAGCGCGCGCAGCGACACAGCGCGCGTAGCTCGTCGAGCAGCAGCAGCGTCTCGTGGGCGTCGGCCCAGCGGATGAAGAGGCTCTGGCCGCCCAGGATCTCGACCGCGGTCGGCCGTTCGGCGCCGGGCCCGGGCGGGTCGTCCCGGGGCGCGGCCGTGCAGGCGTCGCAGGGGCAGGCGAGGCGGATGCTCCGGTAGGGCAGGATGCTGTCGTGCCGGTCGCCCCACTCGACGCCCAGCGCGTACCGTCCGACCTCCTTCAGCTTCTCGACGTGGGTCGCATCGGGTCCCGCCATGGGCTGCACCGTAGAGGAGCCTCCCGGCAGCGGCAAGCCGCTGCGGCTCCGCCCCGCCCGAAGGGTCGTGCGTGACGACGACGTTGCGGGGCGATTATCAATTGCGACGGAGGCGCCCGGAGCTTTGCGCGGCGGCGACGCTCCGTTAATTCGATCGGGTTGCTCGATTGCGGGCGGGAGTACCGCCGCTCCACCGGAGGGAGATCGAATGGGGGCCAACGTCATATGCATCTCGCGGACCGTGGGCGCCGGCGGCGAGGTAGTCGGCGAAGCCGTCGCGCACCGGCTGGGCTTCCGGTACGTCGACGAGGAGGTCGCCGTCCTGGCCGCCGAGAAGGCGCGCTTGGAGCTCGCCGCGATCACCGCCGCCGAGCATCGGCAGCCGTTGGTGCGACGCCTCTTCGAGGCGATCGGGTTGCCGCAGCGGATGCCCGACCTGCTGAGCTACGCGCGCCCGTCGGAGCCCCGCTACGTCTACCAGCTCAGCTCTCCGGTCGGTCCCGGCGAGGACCACGATCCCCGCGCGTTCATCCGTGAGGCGATCCACGATCTCGCCGCCGAGCGCTCGGTGGTGATCATGGCGCACGCGGCCTCGTTGGCGCTGGCGGGCGAGCACGGCGTGCTGCGCGTGCTGGTGACAGCGTCGGCGGCGACGCGCGCGCAGCGACTCTCGGGCCTGCTGCTCGGCCGGGACGCCGAGACCGCGATCCGGGAGTCGGACGACGAGCGCGCCGAGTACATGCGGCGCTTCTACAAGGTCGCGCACGAGCTTCCGACGCACTACGACCTGGTCCTGAACACGGACCACCTCACGCCCGCCCGGGCGGTGGAGATCGTCGTCGCGGCCGCCCTCGGCTGACTCCCGGCCGACGCCCGCAGCCATGGAGCGGCCGATTCAATCGTGCGATTGACAGTCGGCGATCCGGCGGGTTAACGACCCGCCCGGAGGACCGATCGTCATGGCCATCGCACAGCTCGCCGACGCCGACGGGCACGTCATCGAGCCCGGAGATCTCTGGGTGACGCGCATGCCCGAGGCGCTCCGCGACCAGGCGCCCCACTACTACCGGGACGAGGACGGGGTCTTCCATCAGAAGATCTACGGCCTCGACATCGCGACGCTACCGGTGATGCACGGCGGGATGCGGCCGAAGGACATGCTCGACAACATGGGCCTGGCGTGTGCGATGGGCGTCGAACTGGACCGGGTGTTCGTCGCGCCCGACCGCGAGAAGCACACCATCCTCGACGGCCCGTCGTGGGCGATCGACGGCCGCGAGCGGCTCGCGTTCAACACCAGGAACGGGCTCGCGCGCGCGGTCCTCTACCCGACGTTCATGCTGGCCGGCGGCAGCTTCTACCCGCACGTCGCGCCCGACGTCTGCCGGATCTACAACGACTGGATCTTCGACGAGTACTGCGGGCACTCCTCGGGCCGGATGATCCCGGTCGCGACGCTGCCGCTCACCGACATGGACGCCGCCGTCGCCGAGGTGCGGCGCGTGGCGGAGAAGGGCTTCGTCGCGGCGTTCATCCGCACCAACTCGGTGAACGGGACGCCGTACTCCGACCGCAGCTTCGACCGGCTCTGGCAGGCGATCGTCGACACGAAGCTCAAGCTCGGGCTGCACCCGCTGCCGATGTGGGACCAGGACGGCACGTCGAAAGGCTACAAGCTCCGCGACATCATGGCGGCGTCGGCGCTCGGCTTCCCGATGGACATGATCCACACCGTCTACGACATGATGGCGGGCGGCGTGTTCGACCGCTTCCCGACGCTGCCGACGATGATCCTCGAGGCCGGCGCGGGCTGGATCCCGTCGATGTTCGAGCGTTTCGAGGAGCACCAGAAGCTGTTCGGCCGGTTCAAGGCGCCGGAGTGGAAGACGCCCCCCATGGAGATCTTCGAGCGGCAGATGATGGTGACGGTCGAGGCTTGCGAGAGCACCGACATCACGATCGCAAAGGAGTTCCTGCCGCTCGACCACGTGGCGCTCGCGTCCGACTGGCCGCACTACGACGGCACCCCGGAGCTGGTGAGCGGGTTCCGACGGGTCGCGACGGAGGTCGGCCTCACCGACGCCGAGGCCGAGACGCTCGCCACCGGCACGCTCGCGCGCTGGTTCCCGGCCTGACGCGCTGGACGGGCAGGCGCGGGCCGCGCTAACGAGTCGGTCGATGGTCTACGGGTTGGTGGCGAACGCGGCCGAGCGCCCGGACCATCCGGCGCTGGTCTGCGGTCCGCGGGAGATCACGTTCGGCGCGCTCGACCGCCTGGTGAACCGCGTCGCGCACGCGCTCCGCGACCGCGGGCTCGGGGCCGGCGGGCGGGTCGCCGTGATGCTGCCGAACTCGATCGAGTGGTTCGCGGTGAGCCAGGCGGCCGCCAAGCTGGCCGCGCTCGCGGTGCCGATCAACACCCGCTTCAAGCGCGACGAGATCGCGTACCTGCTCGCCGACTCGTCCGCCGACGCGCTGGTGTTCGACGCGGCGTACCTGTCCGACGTCGCGCCGGCGCTCGCCGCCGCGGCGCGTCCCGTGCGCGAGCGCTGTCTCGTCGTCGGCGCCGCGGACGGCTTCCCGGGCTTCGCCGACGCGCTCGCCGCCGCGCCCGACGGCCCGCCGACCGCCGAGGAGCGCGAGACCGGCTACAACTTGATGATCTACACGTCGGGCACGACCGGACGGCCGAAGGGCATCGTCCGGCGCGGCTTCGACGCCCGCGCCAGCTTCGAGGCGCACAAGCGGCTGGTCCAGATGTGGGGGTTCGGGCCCGACGACGTGCACCTGATGGTCGGCCCGGCGTACCACACGCTGCCGAGCGCGTACGTGCTCCAGCACCTGTTCGTCGGCGCGACGTCGGTGCTGATGCCGAAGTTCGACGCGGAAGAGTGCCTGCGGCTCATCGCCACCCGTCGCGTGACGACGTCGGGCATGGTGCCGGCGCACTTCATCCGGATCCTCGAGCTGCCCGACGCCGTGCGCGCACGCTACGATCTGTCGAGCTTGCAGAAGGTCATGCACGCCGCCGCGCCGTGCCCGGCGCCCGTCAAGCGCCGGATCATGGAGGTCTTCCCGCCGGACTCCGTCTGGGAGTTCTACGGTGCGACCGAAGGCCCCGGCACGATCATCAGCCCGGGCGAGTGGCGCGCGCATCCGGGGAGCGTGGGGCGGCCGTGGCCCGGCGTCGACGTGAAGGTGGTGCGCGACGACGGTACGCCGTGCCCCCCGGGCGAGGTCGGGACGATCTACCTGTCGACGTCCGCCGGCGGCTTCGAGTACCACAACGCGCCCGACAAGACGGCGTCCGCCTTCCGCGACGGGTTCTTCACCGTCGGCGATCTCGGCTACCTCGACGCCGACGGCTACCTCTACATCGCCGACCGCAAGGCCGACATGGTGATCTCGGGCGGCGTCAACATCTATCCGGCGGAGGTCGAGAGCGCGCTGGCTGCGCATCCCGACGTGATCGACGCGGCGGTGTTCGGCGTCCCGGACGAGCGCTGGGGCGAGTCGCTGCGCGCGGTCGTCGAGCCGCGGAAGGGCAGTGCGCTCGACGAGCCGACGCTGCGGGCGTGGTGCCGCGAGACGCTCGCCGACTTCAAGTGCCCGCGCACGTTCGAGCTGGTGGCCGAGCTGCCGCGCGACCCGAACGGCAAGGTGCTGAAGCGCCAGCTCCGCGAGCCGTTCTGGACCGGCCGCGACCGGCGCGTGTGACGCTCAGGGGCGCGTCACGGTCAACGTCGCGGGCGTGAAGACCGCGCTCGCCGTCGGGCCCGCGTTCGCGTTGGTGGTGCTAGTGCCCCAGAGCGCGATCGGCTGTCCGGGGCTCGCGGCCTGGCCGTTCACGTAGAACGTCCGGTCGCCGGCGGTCACCGCCACGGTGCGCGTCAGCGTGAACGCGGGCGTCGTGTTCACGTTGCTGTCGTTGTCGGCGTCCTGGTACCAGAGGTTGGTGTACGTGTCGCCGCAGGTGGTGTCGGTGTCGGCGGTGTCGCACAGCCCGAGGTCGCCGAGCACCGTGATCGACGTCGTGCCCGGCGCCTGCGCCCCGATGTAGTAGAAGCCGCTCACGGTGACGGTGAGCATCCCGGGGCCCGGGACCGTGACCGTGAACGAGTCGAGCGTGGTGGGCGTGCCGTTGCTGGTGGTCGCCGTGGCGGCGCCGGCCAGCATGACGGCGCCGACGGCCGTCGGCAGGCCGGCCGAGAGCGTGGTGTCGGTCACCGTGAGCCCGTTGCCGAGCGTCACCGGCACCTGCTTCTTCGCGCAGACGCCGGGCGCGATCGAGAGCGCGCCGGTCCGCTTGTTCTTGCAGAGCACCGTGGCGTTCGCCGTCGCGACGCTGGTCGCGAGGCATGCCGCCCCGACGAGCCGAGACAGCCGTCCATGCCGGTCCAGCATCCCCACGTCCTCCCCACCTCCGGCCGGGCCGTGTCGCCCGCCGTGTCCGACTCCATGATGGGTGACGGGGCCCCGGGGGTGCAAGCAGGGCGGGTCAGCCGAGCATGATCTGGCCGCCGTCGACGACCAGGACCTGTCCGGTCATGAGGTCCGAGTCGCTGGAGGCGAGGAAGACGGCGGTCCCGGTGAGGTCGTGGGGCTGGAGCGCCTTCCGGAGCGCGGTGAACTGGATCAGCGCCTGGGCGATGCCCTCGGGCACGACCTTCTTGGTGGCCTCGGTCATCGTGACGCCGGGCGCGATCGCGTTCACGTTGATGCCCCATGGCCCAAGCGCGCCGGCCATGAACTTGGTGAGCCCCGACACGCCGGTCTTGGCCACGCTGTAGTGGAACGGCGGCATCGGGTTGTCGGGGTTCTCGGTGTCGACCATTCCGACGTTCGACAGGTACGCCGCCGTCGACGACTGGTTGATGATCTTCCCGCGATGCTGGCGCTTCATGTAGCGCTCGACGGCGCGGCTCATCAGCCACACGCCGTTGAGGTTCACCGACAGCACCTTGTTGAAGTACGCGAGGGTGTTCTGCGTGCGGTCGAGGTCGTAGTAGATGGCGGCGTTGTTGACGAGGACGTCGATCGCGCCGAAGCGCTGCGCGACCGCGTCGGCGAGCGCGCGGGTGGCGGTTTCGTCGGCGACGTCGACCGCCATGCCGACGGCTTCCGGCCCGAGCGTGCTGCACTCGGCCGCGGTCGCGCGCGCGGCGTCCTCGCGCAGGTCGGCCACGACGACGCGCGCGCCCTCGCGCGCGAAGCGCAGCGCGTACGCGCGGCCGATGCCCTGCGCCGCTCCGGTGATGATCGCCACCCGTCCCTCGAGTCGCATGCGTGGGTCTCCTCCGGGGCGCGGGGCTAGCACCGCGCGGAAGCGCGCGTCAAGGCGACCGCGCCGGCCGTGTTGACGCTTCCGCCGCGCCCGGGCTGTTCGCCGCCCGGAATTCCCGCTGCGCCGCGGTAGCGTCCTTGACGAACCCCTGGTCGCGACGCTACCGCGATGCGCGATGCATGGCTGCGTGCCTGGCCACGGCCGCCGATCACGTCGGTGAGGCGGGCCCTCCTCCGGGGCGGCGCCCTGCTGGTGCTGCTCGCGCTGCTCGCTGCGGGCGCGTTCGCATGGCGCCTCGCGCGCGCGCCGATCGACGTGACGTTCCTCGTGCCGCGCCTCGAGCGTGCGCTCTCGAGCCGCGACGGATCGCAGGCGGTCCGCATCGGCGGCGGCGACCTGTTCTGGGATCGCGCGCATCACGAGGTCCGCGTGTGGGCGCGGGACGTCCACGTCCTCGACGCCGCCGGCGCGACGCTCGCCCGGCTGCCGCTCGTCGCGGTCGAGCTGGTGGCGGCCGACCTGCTGCGCGGCGCGGTCGTGCCGCGTGCGATCGAGGTAACGGCGCCGCGGGTCGCGTTCCGGCGCGCGAGCGACGGTGGCGTGCAGGTGAGCGTCGGCGGCGCGGCGGGAGGCGCGGGGCCGGCCGTCCTCCAGCGCCTGGTGCGGGCGCCGCAGTGGCCGGCGCTCCGCCGGATCGAGGTCCGCGAGGGCGAGCTCGAGGTCGCGGATCGCCCCGCCGACCGGCCCGCGCGCCTGCACGGCGTCGACGCCGTGCTCCTCCGGACCGGGGACGGGCTCACGGTGACGCTGTCGGGCGCCGCCGAGATCGGCGCCGCGACGATGCCGCTCCGGGTGGACGGCCTGTACCGCGTCGCCGACGCAACCGTGGAGGCCCACGTCCAGTTCGACGCCGTCGACCCGGCAGCCGTGGTGGACGAGCTTCCTGTCGACGTGGCCGCGCCCGCCCGCCACCTCGCGGTTCCGCTCGGCGGCACGATCGCCCTCGTGCTCGACGAGGCGCTCCGGCCGCGCCGCGCGCGGTTCGAGGTGGCGGGCGGCGCGGGCCGGCTCGTGATGCCCGGCGTTCCGGGAGGCGAGGTCGCGATCGAGGGGTTGAACGTCGTCGCGGACCTCGACGTCGCCGCGCGCGCGCTCGTGTTCGAGGAGCTGGCGATCCGCCTGCCGCGAGGGACCGTGCGGGCACACGCGCGCGCGGTGACGTTCGGCGACGACGTGGCGTTCGCCGGCCGTCTCGAGGCCGCCGACGTTCCGGTCGATGCGCTTCCGGGCTACTGGCCGACGTCCGCCGCGCCCGCGCCGCGCGCGTGGGTGACGTCGCGGATCACGACCGGGGTGGTGCGCGCGGCCCATCTCCGGCTTCGCGGTCGTGTGGCGAGCGGGGGG
>Ga0335069_10004479_pt1 | contig 20709 bp, 18 predicted proteins | sample Lox_Sample_11_FD_206714 | JGI IMG/M metagenome (GOLD analysis project Ga0335069, IMG submission 206714) | Soil microbial communities from Loxahatchee National Wildlife Refuge, Florida, United States - Lox_Sample_1.1 | ecosystem: Environmental > Terrestrial > Soil > Wetlands | place: USA... | reverse complement strand
TACTCAGTATCATCGCTTTGGTGTGTATCTGGTGGTTGATGCCAGATGCGCGCAAAACCGTATTGCACTTAGCGACGGCAAAATAACGACTGTTATTAAAATGTTCGCAAGCAACGAAGGCGCAATCTTATTGCGCCTTCGTTCTTTAATTCAAAGGTGGATATAGATGGACAGGGGCAATAAGTCAGTAACTCTCCACCTGCCAAGGGGTTTATAATTTCAGCTTATCATTTGTGCGTTGGGCCGGCTTCATTTTGGTCGATCGACGTTCTTTTTCAAAATTCATTGCACGGAGGACGCATCATTATGGAACAGGCTGGTTTCAGAGTCTATGGTTATCGTTGGGTGGTGCTGATCGTTTATATGTTAGTGGTGGCCATCAACCAATTGATGTGGATCACGTTTGCTCCCATCACAAGTGACGCCACCCAGTTTTACAGGGTATCGGACCTGAGTATTGGTCTCTTATCCATGAGTTTCATGATCGTTTACATCATCTTTTCTTTTCCAGCTTCGTGGGTGATCGATACGTATGGCATTCGGGTGGGGGTTGGCATCGGTGCGGCACTGACCGGCGTGTTTGGCATACTGCGTGGCATTTTGGGGGCAGATTATAACTGGGTGCTGATCACGCAGATCGGCATTGCCATCGGCCAGCCGTTCGTCTTGAATGCCCTGACCACCGTGGCAGCGCGCTGGTTCCCGGTGCGCGAACGGGCGACGGCAGCCGGCATGGGATCATTGGCGATGTATGTGGGTATTGTGGCTGGCCTGGCGCTTACACCCTATCTTATCCTGCAACATAGCATTGTAGATATGCTGATCATTTATGGGGCGGTTGCAGTGGTTAGCTCGCTGGTCTTTTTGATCTTCAGCCGCGAACAACCGCCCACACCGCCTTGTCCTCCCGGCATGGAAGTGCGCTCGTTGGTGCTGGACGGGTTGAAGGACGCCTTGCACAATCGCGATTTCCTATTTTTGATGGCGATCTTCTTCGTGGGGCTGGGTGCATTCAATGCCGTCACCACCTGGATCGAGAATATCGTTGCCCCGCGCGGCTTTTCGTCTACCCAGGCAGGCATCATCGGTGGGCTGATGATCGTGGGCGGCGTGGTGGGTGCGGTAATCTTGCCCACGCTTTCTGACCGTTATCACCGGCGCAAGCCGTTTGTGGTGATTGCATTGACCGGCGCGGTGATTGGGATGGCGGGTGTCACATATGCCACCAGCTACACTCTGCTGCTCGTAGCAGCCTTTGCCTTGGGATTCTTCTTGTTGAGCTCTGGCCCGATCGGGTTCACCTATGGCGCCGAGATGACGTATCCAACGCCGGAAGGCACGTCCAACGGACTGTTGTTAATGATGGGGCAGATCTCCGGCATCATCTTCATTTTTGGCATGAACCTGCTGGAGACTCCGCCGGACAATTCGATGACTCTTTCCATGGTTATCCTCATCGTATTGATGGCATTGAGCCTGGCACTTTCGGGGCTGCTCAAAGAATCGAAGGCTCCCCTGGCTACCGGTGCGCCGGCTGAAGCTGCTTCTGAAGATTGAGTCTGAAAACGACCAATTACATGCCGAACGTGCTCGAAATGTTCGGCATGTTTGTTTAAGTCTGGTAGCAAAAAATGGCAGTGCTATAATGTATTGGTGAGAAATTGTATTGATATGAAAAGGTTTAATCGGTAATTTCAGGAGTGTGAATGATGAGCAAAGAAGACGGACTCCGGGATATTTTGGACGAGACTGCGAAGGAGATGGCGCTGGTCGATAACAACCCGCGTACCTGGCAGTCCTGGATGGTGTATTTATTGGGGCGCCTCGATCGCGAGGCGATGGATGAAAACCCAGCGCACAAAATGGCTTTCGACGAAATGCTGGTGGCTTTGGAAGATGCCATCCGCAACCGGATGAAAACCGGCGGTTGGTAAGGGCTATTTAGTGCTCTGAAGTATAATGATTTTGGTTCTTTTGCGAAAGGACTTCCTATGGAACCGTTTTTAGACCCGAATGTTGCGTATCTTTTATTGATGCTGGGCTTCATCGTTGCCCTGTTTGCACTGGCTGCCCCTGGGACGGGCATCTTGGAGGCCGGCGCATTGCTGATATTAGCTGTTGCAGCCTATGCGGTGTACCAGTTGGGCGTCAACCTGTGGGGATTGATCGTCTTAATTGTCAGCCTGGTGCCCTTTGTTTACGCGGTTCGCAAACCGAATCGCAAGGTATTCCTGGTCATCGGCGTTTTGGGCATTGCTATCGGCTCTGCCTATTTGTTCCCGACCTATGGCTTTTTACCGGCGGTCAACTGGTTGCTGGCACTGGTTACCTCAGTGATTCTGGGCGTCTTTGTGTGGTTTGTAGCCTGGAAAGTCATCCAGGCTGCACAGCGGGCGCCGCTCCAGAACCCGGATAATGTCATCGGCAAGGTGGGGGTGGCCAAGAGTGCCATCAGCGAAACAGGCTCGGTGCAGGTGGGCGGTGAATTGTGGAGCGCCCGCAGCGCCAAGACGATCCCGGCCGGAAAGCGTGTGCAAGTCATCAGTCGCGATGGATTTACCCTCGAAGTTACTGAGGAGAAACAAGCCAAGTAGGCTTCCGTATATCTGATTGGAGGAAAAAGGTATGACAATCGATTTGGGCGGTTTTATCTATGTTCTGTTTTTCGTTTTGGCAGTGGTGGTGGTGATCGTCGTTGCCGGCGCCATCCGCATTGTTAATGAGTACCAGCGCCTGGTTGTTTTCCGTTTAGGGCGCTGCATTGGCACCAAGGGTCCAGGGTTGGTCTTCCTCATCCCGGTGCTTGATCGGGCTGTGCGCGTGGATTTGCGCGAGCAGGTGCGCGAGGTGCCGCACCAGGTATCCATCACCAAGGATAACGCACCTATTTCTATCGATTTCCTGTGGTACTTCAAAGTGATCGACCCGACGTTGAGTGTGGTGGGCGTGGGCAACTTCGAGTTGTCGGCGGCCGGTATGGCAACTACCACGCTACGCGCTGTCATCGGCGGCATCCCGCTGGATGAAGTGCTTTCGCAGCGTGAAAACATCAACCAGACCCTGCGCGCCAAGCTGGACGAAGTAACCGAGCGCTGGGGCGTCAAAGTGACCAATGTCGAGATTCGCGAGATCATCCCGCCCAAGGATGTCCAGGAATCCATGAACAAGCAGATGTCGGCAGAACGCATCCGCCGCGCCGTGGTGACCGAATCTACCGGCACGCGCGAAGCTGCCATCAACGTGGCCGAAGGCGAGAAACAATCCGCCATTCTCAAGGCTGAAGGTGCCAAACAAGCCGTCATTTTGGAAGCCGAGGGTTCCAAACAGGCCCAGGTCTTACGCGCCGAAGGTTACTCGGTGGCCCTTGAAAAGATATTTGCGGCCGCCAAGACCATCGATCAGAAGACCATGACCCTGCAATATTTCGATACCCTCAAGTCGTTGGGTCAGGGCGCTGCATCCAAATTCATCTTCCCGCTGGAGTTCACCAGCATGGTGGAGAACTTCCTCAAAGACAAGAAGTAAACGCCACTGTTTTATATCAAAGGGACTGCCTGAATAATAGGCAGTCCTTTTTTAATTTTCCATTTCGCAGGTTTTGGATGAGGGGAAATTTGGGTGTGTTCTACAAAGGCTACTTATTTCCATCCGATACTTGTTGCATATTTTGTATTTGTTGATCCAACCCATTGAAATCGAACCAGCTATCGGTGGCGGGAGGGGTATCAATGGTGTCAACGGAGACATCGGGCTCAGAAGTTTGCTGTAGATCCTGCATGATGGCATCCAGATCCGCATCATTGCTGGATTGAGATTGTAGTGACGGCGATGATTGAGCCGATGTGGTCTGATTCGAGGCAGCAGAATTAGATGCTACAGCCAAAGTGGGTACGGCTGCCGGTGCTGAGCTACCGGCCTGATTATTCGCAGCAGTATTCTGCACATTACGATCCAGCATACAACTCGCCAGCACCAGGTTCAACACCAACATTACTGCCAAGAGTGGAACATTACTTTTTTTCATCGTTTTCACCCTTATCCATTGCCACCACTGGTAGGTGCAGTTGTTGGCTCAGGAGTGGCCGGAATGATCGTGGATGTAGGATGTGCGCTCTTCCAGGCTTGTATGGCATTCTTCACTTCTTGTCCCAAAGCCACATTGATATTTTTCGAATTATTCAATTGATCACGTGCCGATTGCAGAGTCTGGCGGGCGGTGGTTTCGTCAGTAACATTGCCGCTGTCATCAAAGCCGGCGTGCTTACCCAAAATGCTGGCGGCCTGGTCATGATACCCTTGTGATTGGGGGATCTTCGCATTTAAATCAGCCAGAACGGCCTGCAGACCGGAAGTATCTTCGCCATTGGCCTTGGCTTTATTGATGAAATCTTGCAACTTACCACTTGCATCGCTGAGCTTGCCGATATTGGTCTGCTGGATACCCAGCCAGTTGTTCAAGTTCTTATAGGCATCGGTTATTTTGCCGTCATAATAGCTCTTGTTGGCTGCCACCCAATTCTTCACTGCAGTTGTCAACGCACTACCGGCTCCTTTCAGCGCCGAAGCCACATTTTTGAGGTCCTGGGCAGCCGTCTGTACCGTCTGTTTTGCGGCGTTTGCATCGGTCACATTGCCGGATGCGTCAAAACCACTGTGAGTGGAAAGTACCCCGGCTGCATCATCGTGATCAGATTGCGCGGTCGATAATGCTGATTGGAATGTAGTTAAAGCGGATTGCAAAGCAGAGGTATCCAGCCCGGCGGCGTTGCCCTTGCTGATCAAGTTATTGACTCGGCCAACGGCATTATTAGCATTGGTCAGGTGATTAGCCTGTTTTGTCAAGGTTGCTTGCTCTCGTTGATAAGCATCTTGTAAATGAGCGTCATTGTTTTGTTTTCCGGTATTTGCGCCACCATTACCTGGGGCGACCGTTGGGGTGGTGTCATCTGCATATACCGTGCCTACCGGGCTGAAAGCCGCCAGTGCACCGACCGCCATCACTCCGATCAGTAGAATCGATAATATTTTTATGGTTTGTTTTTTCATATCATTAACTCCTTTTTGTCCTTTACGGTAACCAAAGGATACCTGCATGAGTTCAACGGAGTATGTTGTAGATGTAAAAACTTTGTAAATTTTGCTCGCAGCTATGTTGGGAAAAGTACAAAATGCGGCCTAAATTTCAGCAACAAAAAACGGAACTGCTTATTTGTTGGCAGTTTCGTTTTAACCTTTTATGTTGCGCAGTTAAAGAGTGCGTTTTCAGACTTTTTGTAAAACCATTTTACTGATTAACCCTTTTGGTTGATCAGTCGCATTTTTTTATAGAATGGCTGTAGCTTGGCATACATCTTCAAGTAAATGTCGTTATAGAGTTCCTCGTATACAGCATGAGCGCTTTCATCTGGCGAATACGTCTCGCCCAGGTGAGTCATTTCCTTGACCGCACTGGCGAAATCGGGATGGATGCCGGCACCTACGGCGGCGTCCATGGCGGCGCCCAGGCCGCTGGCTTCGTAGATGTGCGGTTTGGAGGCTGGGATGCCGAACACGTCGGCGGTGAGTTGCATGGCCGCCGCACTCTGACTGCCCCCGCCAGCTACGCGTAGCTCGGTAATAGGCACACCGGAACGCTTCTCGGTGCGTTCCTTGCCCTCGCGCAGGGCATAGGCCAGCCCTTCGAGGATGGCGCGGTAGATGTGGGCACGCGTGTGCACGTCGCCAAAGCCGATGATGGCGCCGCGCGCTTCGGGTCCAGGGTTGCGCAATCCGGGTGACCAATAAGGTTGCAACACCAGTCCTTGTGAACCGGGCGGAACGGTTTTGACCAGGTCGTCGAACAGCGATTCGGGTTCCACGCCCAACTCGGCAGCCATTTGCTCCTCGCGCTGCCCGAATTCCTGCTTGAACCAGTTCACCATCCAGTAGCCGCGGTAGATCTGGATCTCGAAGTTGTATTCGCCCGGTTCGGCAGCCGGGTAGGGCGGGATGAGCGGAATGACCTCGATGTATTTCTCGTGGGTAGTGTTGATGGTGGCGGTGGTGCCGTAGCTCAAACAGGCCACGTTGGGCTCCAAAGCGCCGGCGCCCAGCACCTCGCAGGCTTTATCGGCCGCGGCGGCGATCAGCGGCAACCCCTTGGGAATGCCGGTCTCCTGGCCGGCTTTCTCGCTGATTTCACCCAGGGATTGGCCCTGGGGGATCAAATCAGGCAGCAGCGCCGGGTCCATGGGAATAGCCTGCCACTTCCAGTCAGATTTGGCAGCCCACTTTTGGGATTTGTAATCGAAGGGGATGTACCCCACCTGGCAGCCAACCGAATCGACGAAGCGACCGGTGAGCATGAAGGTGAGATAGCCGGAAAGCAGCAGATATTTATACGTGCTTTTCCATATTTCCGGCTCGTGCGTGCGGATCCAGTTGGCCTCGGCCTCGGCTTGCAGGTAAGCCACTGTTTCAGTGGCGCCGGCCACCTTGAACGCGGCCCCCCAAAAGCCACTGACCGGCGGCAGGCCTTCGGTGCGGCGTTGATCCAGCCAGTGGATGGCGGGGCGTAACGGATTGCCTTGCTCATCCACATTGAGCACCGTGGAGCGTTGCGTGGTCAAAGCCACGCCGGCGATACCGGATTTGTCCACCCCCTGCTTCCACAGGCCCTGGCAGGCTTCGCAGACGGCGTTCCAAAAGACCTCCGGTTTCTGTTCGGCCAGCCCCGGCGCAGTAGAGTAATACGGTACGATGGGCACACGCTGCTTGGCAAGCAGGGTGCCCTTGGGGTCGAACAGCAGGGCGCGCACACTCTGCGTCCCGTTATCGATGGCAAGCAGGTTCTCGGGCATGGATAATCTCCTCTTCTTCGGTAGCTTACGATTCTTCCATGTGGCAACGTTGCTCTTCGTTTTCAACGGCCACATCCATTATCCATCAAAATCCAGATCTGGAGCCTTAACTTACCGGTTTGCTGTGTTCGATGTTACTTGCGGAACCCCCATTTCTTGGCTTTTTGTTCTTCGCTCATGTCCAGGCCCAGCGTTCCGCCGGGGTTCATGATGTGGTGCGGGTCAAAATGATCGCGTAGCATGTGGATGACGTCCATGGCCGGTTTGCCGATCTGCTCCTCCAGCCAGGGGGCCGTTTGCTTGCCGATACCGTGGTGATGGCTCATGGATGCGCCCGAGCGGCGGATGGCTTCCAGGATGCTGTACTGGAGGGTCAAATATTCGTCGATATCGTCGATCCTGGCGATGAAGATGAAATACAGGTTGGCGCCCTGGGGGTAGGCGTGCGAGAGATGGGTCATGCAGATGGTGTGCGGGCGGGCTTTGACCACCTGGCGCACCTCGCGGTGCACCTGTTCCATTTGCGCCCAGCTCACGCCGCACTCCAGCGTATCGATCATGACGCCGTAATCCATCATATCCTCGCGCATAAAAGGATCGGTGAAGCGGCTCTTTTCCCAGGACTGCACCACGCCGAAGGGCGTGAGGATAAAGGCGTGATACTTATGGCAGACGGCGGCGATCTTCTTTGCCACCAGGCGGGCAAAATCGCGCTCACCGTCGGCGGTGCCCAATAACAGGCAGCGCTGCATGGGTAAATAACCCAGTCTGCGCAGCACGCTATCGGCCGGGGTATCCTGGAAATGATAGGTGCGCATGGCCACATCCGTCTCTTCCGGATCGGAGAGGCGGAACACGGAAGGGAAGCCGAACTCGCCCTGCATGATCTCGCGTGCTGCAGCGCGGGCGTCTTCCCAGCTTTTGAACATATAACTGTAACGACGGGTGTTCTCCGGCGCCCAATGGCAAACCCGCAGGGTGACGTTGGTAAGGATGCCGAAAGTACCTTCGCTGCCCATCATCACCTGGTCCATGTCCGGGCCGGTAGCGGTGCGGGGATATTCCTGGGTCTTGAAGATGCCCGTAGGGGTGACGTACTCCTGGGCAATGACCATATCCTCGATCTTGCCATAGTAGGTGGAGTTCTGGCCGGCGCCGCGCGTCACCGTCCAGCCGCCCACGCTGGAATGCTCAAAGGACTGCGGGAAATGGCCACAGGTGTAGCGCCGCCGGGCGTTCAAAGTCTGTGGTGCATTTTGCAGAATGCGCTCGAGCTCAGGCCCCCACATGCCGGCTTGTACGGTGATGGTCTGGTTGACCTCGTTGAAAGCCAGCACTTTGTTCATGTGCACGCTCAAATCCAGGCTGATGCCACCTTGCACTGCTTCCATGCCGCGCGTGACGGACGAGCCACCGCCGTAGACGTACACGGGGATGCTGTTCTCGTCGCAATAATGGACGATAGCTTCGACATCAGTCTGATCGCGCGGGCATAGCACCAGGTCAGCAATATTCTCGATGATCTTGCTGCGCAAGCGCAGGGCGTCGATCATGCCGGCGCCGTAGGAGGCACGTACGCGGCTATAAGTGTCGGAACGCACGTTATCGGCGCCAACAATGGAGGTCAATTGCCGGATATGCTGTTCGGGGAGGCGCTGCGGCACGTCCACATCGACCGAGTCTGTGCACAAGCTAGGCTGCTGGAAATCAGCATCGGTCATGTCGAAAGTTCCCTTCAGCAGCTTGTATAATCCGCGGTTGGGATGTTTAAAGGCTTTGGGGTCGCCATATTTGAATAAGCTGCGATAAGAACGCTCTGGGGCGGGATCTTCACACCAGTTTGGTTGGAATGATTCATTTTCAGGCATCTTGTCCTCCGTTATCGGGTCTTTATGGCGGTTAACCGGGTTGTGGGCCATAATATTTCTTCCACGTTTCTCTATAGCTGGCTTCCTCTTTTTCCCAGCGAGCATCATCCCAGCTCATTTCAGGCTGCACGATGGTGCGGATGTGCGGCATCAGGGCTTGGGCGCCGCCGGGCAGCAGCATCCCAAGGCGCACACGGCGCAGCAGCAAGTCGCTCAGGTGCAGGGCGCCTTCCTGGCGTGCCGCCCAACGTAATTCGGCCCAAACGTTGGATAAGTGTCCAATAGGTTCCATGTCACCGGCTTGCGCGGCGGCCAGCAGGTCGGCGGTTTCGGCGCCATGCCGGCCGTAGAGATAATTCAGCGAGCCAACTTCGATCTCGTTGGCTCTTGCAGGCAGGTTCGGCAGGCGGTTGAAGATGCGTTTTTGAGACAGCTTGCCTTGCCCCAATTGAGCCAGAGCGGTTTCCACTGCCTGACGCGACATGATGCGGAAGGTGGTGTACTTGCCGCCGGTGATGGTGATCAGGCCGTTCTCCTGGTAGAGGGCATGTTGCCGGGAGACTTGCGAAGGGGCATCGCCTTCGTCGGCTTTGATCGTCGGGCGCAGGCCGGCAAAGCTGGAAACGATGTCGGTCTGTTTCAGATCGAGCAGGGGGAACAGAAAATTGGCGGCTTCGAGCAGGTAATCGATCTCGTCCTGCGTGGCGAAAGGCTCACTATATTCGTGCTCCCATTCTGCCGGATGGTCCAGGTCGGTGGTGCCGACCATGGTGGTGCCTTCCCAAGGAATGACGAACAGGGCGCGCCGGTCACGCGGATGGACAAGTGTCACGGCGTGTGGTGCCGGGAAGCGCTCACAGCTAAAGATGATGTGGCTGCCGCGCAGCTTGCGAATGTGCGCCGGCCCACCGAGCTGGGCGCGTAATTCGTCCGACCAGGGGCCTGAAGCATTGATGACCACTTTAGCTTTGACTTCGAAGGTCTTGCCATTGGGCACGGACACGTCATGCAGGGCGATGCCGCACACTTGGCCGTCCTGAGTACGTAATAATTGCTCAGCGCGGGCATAATTGAGTGCCGTGCCACCGGCTTGCACGGCCTCGCGCAGCACCCGGATCACCAGACGGGCATCATCCATGGCGGCGTCGTAATATTCGTAGCCGCCCATCAGCCCGTCGCGGCGCATGCCCGGGCACGCTGCGAGCAGTTGATCGATGCTGCGCTCGCGATGTTTCCATTTCGGAGCTAACAGATCGTAGATGACGACACCCAGGCCGTATTCGGACATGGGAACCTTGAAGCTGACGTAATCGGGTAACAGGAAACAGAGGGGGGTGACCAGGTTGGGAGCTTCATGTAGCAGCCACTCGCGCTCGCGCACCGATTCTCGGGTCACTTTGAACTGTTTGTTTTTCAAATATCGAAAGCCGCCATGTACCATTTTGCTGGAGCGGCTGGATGTGCCGGAGGCAAAGTCGCCGGCTTCCACCAATAAGGCCTTCAACCCGGCGTTTACTGCCTGGCGCAGCACACCTGCGCCGGTGATGCCTCCGCCTACAACGATCACATCCCAGGGTTGGTCAAGACTGTTCCAGATCTCTTCGCGCCATCCTTTTTGCCACATGATTGCTCCTTGGTCGGACGATGATGGTTGATTCAGAAATGAAAGCCTGTTGAATGAAAATCAACAGGCTGATAACAAAATTAAGGGTTTGGGGCTGCGATGGTCTTCCAAATGCTCAGACTCTCGGTCATCACTTGTTCGGCTAATTTGGCTGCACCTTCAGCATCGCTCTGCTGAAGACGCTTTAGCAGATCGTGATAAAAACGATTTGAAGATTGGCGCCCTTCGATGTGGGAAAAGTAAATGCGGCCCATGACCGTATATAAGTTTTGGAAGCCGTTCCAGATCAGGGTGAAGACGGGGTTGTCTGAAGCGACGGTCAGAGTGTGATGGAGCTGCATATCGAACGCACAATAGGCGTCAGGAGTCTCGGGCAGCGATGTATAGGTATCCAGCAGCGCCAACACTTGTTGCGGGTTGTGTTCAACGGCCAGGCGGGTGTAAGCCGGGGCCATGAGGATGCGCACGTAGAGCAGATTGGAGACAAAGTCGGCCGGCAGCTTCTCTTGGTGTTGAGCAATGGCAGCCAACACGGCCAGGTTGCCTTCTTGCAGATAGTTGCGCACGCGCGTGGGCTTGCCCTGGCGGATCTCCAGCCACCCGTCGCGTCCCAGGCGCTGCAAAGCTTCACGCAAAGTGGGGCGGGTGACCCCTAGCTGAACAGCCAGCTCGCGTTCGGCTGGCAGGTTGGAATCGGCCGGGAAGGTGCCATCCAGAATGGCAGTAATCAAGCGTTCTTCGGTCAATTCGGCAGGCTTGAGGGGAGGAGTCCAGTTCATGAATTCACACCTTATTTATTGGTAAGAGGTCTGACCAGTTAATAGTATAGCGAATTTTTGGAATTTTTCAAGTGGGAAAATACTAACAGCAGACTCGAAATGAACGCACAAAGCCTATGCCTGTGGTTGAAAAAAGAACCATTTACTCCTTATGCTTACTAGGAAGGCTTTGTGAAGGTTATCCTAAACGAAAAGGAAGATCAAACACAGAATCGCTACAATTGCACAATACGCTGCAAACAGGTTTAGCGAATGTTTGCTGACATAATTGATCAGCCAGCGGATGGAGAGCCAACCGATGATGGCGGCCGCGACGAAGCCAATTGCCAGTGGCGCCATGATTGTGTGCAGGATGTGCAGCTTCAGCACAGATAATGATTCGTAGCCGCCCGCCAGCAGCATGATCGGGGCTGCCATTAAGAACGCAAAGCGCGTTGCCGACGGACGATCGAAATTACGAAACATGCCGCCGGGAATGGTCGAGCCGGATCGGGATGAACCCGGGAAAACTGCCAATACCTGGAATAAACCAATGATCAGGCCATCCAGCCAAGTGATCGAATCGAGATTGCGCGTTTTCTTTCCAAGCCATTCGGCCAGGAACAACAGGATCGCCGCCGTGAATAGCCGGATGGCAGCTTCCAATAATGGATTCTGAAACAGGCTCTGAACCGTATTTTTCAACAACACGCCTGCCAGTCCGGCAGGGATGGTGGCAATGATAATGTACCAGGCCATTTTATTTTCCTGCGTCGAAAATGGCTTGGCAAAGAATGCTTTGATCAGAGACCAATAATCTTTCCAGAAGTAAACAATGAGCGCCGCAAGAGGACCAAGCTGAACCAGAATGAGGAAGGCGAACATCCCATTGTCGGAAGGTATGTTGAATATTCTTTGGACAATCAGCATGTGAGCCGTGGATGACACCGGGATAAATTCTGTCAACCCCTCGACGATGCCGAGTAAGAACGCATATAGAAGATTCATGGTTGGGTTTCCCTTTATTTATGCATAAAGTGGTGTTAAGACTTGAATCATACCAGATTGTTATTAAACATCCTGTTTTTCTTCGGTTTCTTTTGCCCGGCATTGCTCGCACAGGCCGAACAGGATCAGGTGGTTGGTGGTAATCGCAAATCTGTGTTTTCGCTGGATGGCATCGAAGAAATCTTTGACCTCTTCGTGGCCGATGGTGATCACTTTCCCGCAGCTCTGGCACACCAGGTGATGGTGCATGCCATCGGCCAGGGATTCGTAAACTTCCGAGCCGGTGCCCATATCGGAGACCGAGATCTTGCCGGCGCTTGCCAGACGCTCGAGCGAACGGTACACCGTCGAGGCATTGACTGCAGGAAGCTGGCTGCGGATGCGTTCATAAACCTCATGGGAGGTCAGATGGGCATGCTCTTTGCCAAGCATTTCCAGAATAACCAAATCGACAGATGAAGTTCGCATGATCGTTTCTCCAAAACATCAAAAATCATAACGCAAATCTTTGCAATAGCGAATAATTGAATTATAATGCGGCTGTCGTCATCGAAATATTCTTTCCGGAGGAGGATTTCATGTTTCTTAGACGCATCTTCAACAACGTTCCTCGCTATTTTATTCTATATTATGCCATGATTGCCTTCTGGCTGGGCGCCACCGCCATGCACATTCCGGATGGCTATCTGAGCCCGGTCACGTGTGTGGTTATGTTCCTGATTGTCTTGCCGTTCTGGGTGAGGGGCGTTCAAAAGTTGCGCCAAAAGATGAATGCCAAGAACGTACCGTTGATCGCCCTCCTGGCAGCATTTTCTTTTGTAATCATGATGTTCAACGTGCCTATCCCTGGCGGAACAACAGCTCATGCTGTGGGCGGTTCATTGATTGCAGTTATCCTTGGGCCGGAGATTACCACCATTGCCGTATCGATTGCCCTGTTGATCCAGGCACTGTTTTTCGGGGATGGCGGCATCCTGGCTTATGGCGCCAACTGTTTCAACATGGCTGTGGTGTTGCCCTACGTCAGCTATGCCATTTACCAGGCCATCCGCGGGAAGACAGATGTTGCCTCGAAACGGACAGTTATTGGAGCGGCTGTGGGGGGGTGGGTCGGCTTGACCGTGGCGGCTTTCTTTGCCGGCTTCGAATTTGGCATTCAGCCCATGTTATTCCACACGGCAGATGGCACACCGCTCTATGCGCCTTATCCCCTGTCGGTCTCCATCCCGGCCATGGTTATCGCTCATGCCCTGGTGGCCTCGGTGGTTGAGGCCCTGATCACGGGTCTGGTGGTGGCTTATCTGCAACGCGCTAACCGTCCGGCTCTTGAGATGCCAAAACAAGAACAATTTTCTCCTGAGGCGGGTGGCTTTGCCAAATGGCGAGTGCTTTTGGTAATTTTGGCGGTTTTGGTCGTCGTCACGCCCATCGGTTTGCTGGCTCCGGGTACAGCCTGGGGGGAATGGGGCACGGATGAACTGTCAAGTTTGGGATTATCTTTTATTCCGAGTGGTATGGCTAAGTTGTCAGGCTTGTGGAGCGCACCGATGCCCGATTATAATTTGCCGGCTCTTGGCAATGCAAACCTGGGTTATGTCCTTTCTGCCGTGGTGGGCGCCATTGTTATTGCCATCGTGGTCTGGCTGTTCACGTTCTTGTTGATGCGTGGTAAAAGCAAATCGGCAGGAGAGGTTTCGCAAAAGTCTTGAACATAGCAGCCCCTCATCGGCGAGCCCGTAGCGGGTTTGTCGAGCGCACACTGGTCGATATCAATCATGCGTTGGAGCAATCCATCTTCGCTGAGAGACTGGCGCGGCAACAGGGATTGCTTCAAGGCATCGATGCACGCGTGAAGGTAATCGCTTTGCTCTTGCTATTACTGGCGGTCAACTTGTCGCACAGCTTGTGGGTGATCGCCGGGCTGTATGCGGCTGCGCTCCTTCTGGCACTTTTATCTCGTGTTCCATTCTGGGCTTATCTGAAACGTACCTGGGCATTCACCCTGATCTTTACCGGCATCGTTGCCCTGCCGGCGCTGTTCATCACGCCGGGACCAGTTTGGGTGCATTTGCCATTGGATATAATCATTACCCAAACGGGTGGCAGAACGGCACTCTTTTTGTTGTTCCGCACTGGCGCATCGGTCGCAACGGCAGTCTTGTTCGTTCTCACCACGCCCTGGAACAGTCTGCTCAAGGCCTTGGGTGTGCTGCATGTTCCCGATGTGATCATTTTGGTGCTGGGGATGACGTATCGGTATATTCATCTATTATTGCACACCGCCAATGACATGTTCCTGTCGCGGCGCAGTCGCATCCTCAAACGCATGACGGATGCCGAAGAACGTCGCCTGGCGGCCGCCACCGCTGGCACCTTGCTGGCAAAATCCCTTCAAATTAGCAGTGACGTTTACCTGGCAATGGAATCGCAAGGCTTCCGCGGTTACCCGCGCACGTTGGAAACCTTTCGTATGCGCTGGAGTGACTGGTGCTTTGGAATGGTTGTTGTTTTGATGAGTACGGCGGCCATTTGGTTAGGACGATAGGATGGTGGGTTGAGGATGAGTGATGGAACCTTCTGAGACATACAACAATGCGATCTTCGAGCTCAACGATGTTGGCTTCACATACGATGGCCCAATTGTGGCTCTGGAACACCTCAACCTGGTGGTGAAACCGGGTGAGCGGCTGGCGATCTTAGGATCAAACGGATCGGGTAAAAGCACTCTGCTGAAAATATTGGATGGGCTGTACTTTCCGACCAGCGGTTCGCTCCAAGCTTTTGATCAGATTATGAGCGAAGAAGCCTTGCGCGATGATCGTTTCAATTTCGAATTCCGTCGCAGGGTGGGGTTCGTCTTTCAAGACAGCGACGCCCAGCTTTTCATGCCCACTGTTTGGGAGGAAGTAGCCTTTGCCCCGCTCCAGCTCGGGGTGGAACAAGACGAAGTACAACGCCGCGTCGATCAAGCTCTGCAAGCCTTGCAGATCGAGAAATTACGCGACCGAGGACCGCATCAATTATCCGGAGGGGAGAAGAAACGGGTGGCGTTGGCGTCGGTGTTGAGCCTGGCCCCGGAAGTGTGGCTGTTGGACGAGCCCTCGGCGGGGTTGGATCCGCGCAGCGTGTCATGGCTAATCGATTTTATCGAGACTCAGCGACAGGGAGGGAAGACAGCGGTGATCGCTACTCATGATCTGGCCCTGGTTGAGGCGTCTGCTGACCGAGTCTGCGTGTTGGATGAAGCCCATCATCTCATCGCCGAAGGTACTCCCGGCGAGATCCTTACCGATCGCGCTTTGCTACTCAATGCCAATCTGATGCGCTAAAACGATCCGGGTCATTTTCTGAGTGTAGGGCTATAATGTGGGGATAGATATTATTGGCTTTCTACAATGAAATTATTAAGGCAGTTTGGCATTTTTTGTGGGCAGGTCTGGAAAGCCCTGTTTAGTGGTCGCCCGGAACGTCATTATCGTTGGGTTGGTTGGGCGACCATTGTTATTCTCTATTTGGTTGGAATTGGATTTTGGGGATCTTTTTTTCGATGGGGGAATTTTCCCTATCAATTTCAGGATTGGGCACAGATCACGATACCGCGCATTGCCTTTGTTCGTGATGCCCTGTTAAAAGGTCAGCTCCCGCTAAACATGGCGGATACCTCCGGCCTAAAAAATACCACTGATCGCTACCTGGAAGTGCCGGATGTCATTACGGCGCCCCAAATGGTTCTTTTGCTCTTTTTAAATTTGACTCAGTTTATCTTGGTCAATGAGTGGGTAATGTACACCATTGGGGTGGTGGGGTTGTTGCTCATTCGGCGCAAATTTGGTCTTTCCCCTGTCAGTTACACTTTATTGTTTTTGTTCTTTAACTTTAATGGTCAGATCCAGTCGCATCTGAGCGTTGGCCATTATACCTGGCTGGGGTATTACCTATTTCCTTTCCTTTTCATCCTTGCTGTTCGTTTACTTGAGGCTCCCCAAGGCTGGCGGTGGGTGGCACAGGTGGCTTTCCTGTTATTTTTCATGGAGTTGCAAGGATCTTTTCATCAATTCGTCTGGAGTTTGATGTTCTTGGGATTATTGGGTCTGGCAGCCTGGCGACGGCTCTGGAGCGTACTGAAGGCTTTGATTGCTTCGGGGTTGTTGTCCGCTGTGCGGCTTTTGCCACCGACATTGGCGCTGAATCAATTGAGCGTCCATTTTCTTTCAGGTTTTCCGACATTTTCTGATCTTATAAACGGATTTACCCAATTGATCGATCCTGCCACGGCCTATGCCATGCATTATTCCTACAATTCGCTGAGCTGGTGGGAGTTCGACTTTTACCTGGGAATGGCCGGTGCCATAGTGTTCCTTGTTTTTGGTGTCGTAGCGTGGATCTACAACCAGTTTCACGGTCGGCGTCAATACCCTCAGTTGTTATTGCCGGTACTGGTGATGACCATCCTTTCGATGGGTTCTATATATCAGCCGGTCATGAGCATTCCTTTTCCGTTACTGGCGGCAGAACGGGTCAGTTCACGGCTTATCACCTTGCCTTACACGTTTGTGATGATCATAGCGGCGATCAATTTGCAATATTGGCTAGAACGATTGTTGCGCCCAATATTTTTGCAAATTGCCATTCTTCCCCTGATGGCTTTGCTGGTGCATGATCTTTATCACCATTTCTTGGCATGGAACCTGGCGGCTTCGTCGAAAGCTTTTGAGTTAACGCCGGTCAACCTGGCGACCAAGGTCGTGAATAACCATTCCGATCCCCAATATCTGACCGTGGTTGCGATTGGAGCAGGAATCTCGCTGGTAATTGCCATCGTCCTTCTCTATCTAGGGACACGCGAGAAGAAATTTTCTGTCCAAAACACCACTTCTTAGCGCAACCTTTTCCCCGGCAAATCGTTATACTAGTACCTCTTCAAATATGGATGAAGATCGAAGAGGTACTAAACAGCTTTAATCAATTTGTCCGGGTGAATTTCATGGCAGAGTCTTTCGAATGTATTCCATTAGCTAAACAAGTCGAGCAGTTGACGCAGCAATTCGTCGAGCTGTGGTGGCGATGTGATTCGTCTTTTCCAACCTTCGATCAAGTATTTACGGGGATCGATCACAAACGCAATGATGCTGCCTTGCAAGCTTACGTGCGTCGCATGGAGACCGAGTTAAAAAACCCACCGGTGTCTCCCCAAGGGCGCGAGACGGCTCGTCGGTGCATCACAAACCTTTCCACTACGTTTGCACGCGATACGTTAGGTTTTACAGATCGCCAGCTCGATGTTATTCTGTCGTATGGTTTTCTGGATGCCTCTGCACGTTTTGCCGAAGAAGCTCGTCGCTTCGACCCCATGGTGAGTGAAGACGACATCTACCAGGCCAGCCGCAACGTGATGACCATGAACTTTATTCAATTACTGCTGGGACGGTCGGTGACACTGACACCGGCGATCTTCGCCTATTCCATGTTGTATCCCTATACTGATAATTACCTGGATGATCCGGCCGTCTCAGCAGATGTTAAACACGCATTCATCGAGCGTTTCCGGAGCCGGCTGGGCGGCGAAGGCGTGTTACCTGCCAATCAGCACGAACGCCTCATTTGGGAGCTGGTCTGGATGGTCGAGCAGCAATACCCACGGGTGCAGTACGAGCGTGTATATGAAAGCTTATATGCTATCCATGATGCCCAATGCCGCAGCTTGAGTTTGTTGAACCACGTCTCTTCACCCTATGAGGTGGATGTGCTCAGCCTGATCTTCGAAAAGGGCGGCACCTCGGTACTGGCTGATGGCTACCTGGTTGCAGGCGAACTGACCGAAGAACAATCCCGTTTCATGTTTGCTTATGGCGCTTACACCCAACTGATGGACGACATGGAAGATATCCTCAGCGACCGCGCGGCTGGCGTGCAAACACTTTTCTCACAGACGGCTGGCCGTTGGCCGCTGGACGAGTTGACCAATCACACTTTCCATTTCGGCAACCAGGTCTTCAAGACCCTGGATTGTTTCACCGGGGCAGAAGCCGATGCGTTGAAAGAGCTGATCTGGCGCACTATTGATCCTATGCTGATCGCTTCGGCCGGTACTTATCCTCAATTTTATAGCCGGGCGTATCTCAAACAGTTGGAAGATCATCTGCCGTTCAGTTTTGCCGGTTTGCAGAAAGTGCGCACCCGCCTGGAGCGGGAGAAATTCTCCATGGTGGGATTGGTGAAGACCTTTGCTCCATCCGCCGAAGCGATTGACCTGCGGTTATCGGCTTTCAACCTGCAAAGCCAGGCAATTTTGCCCTAAAAGTGTTTTTTAACCTATCCAAATTTGGTTTCGATCTATCGAGTGCCAGGAAACTGTCTTGGCACGATTGTTGCATTAAAAAGTTTAGGTTCCGTAATATTTTAACCAGGGCGATGCTATGAAAGTAAATAGAAGGACATATCAGGCTCTTGTTATTATGGTGACGCTCGCGGCAACGGTGGCTTCGGCAAGCTGCAGCAGCCTGTTGAGTGAAGATCCTACACTCACGCCGGCACCAACTGTCACAATTACAGCAACTAGGCTTCCGCCAACGTTGACACCAGCCCCCTATGAAACGCCTACGCTGGCGCCCAGTTCTACACTGCTGCCCACTGACACTCCCATGGCATCCCTAACGCCTTATCGCTCGCCCACGCCAACTCATTCATGGCCTTCCCCAACACCCTACCAGTCGCGCGGCGATCTGAATATTCACACCGATTGCTCCGTTGGTAACGATTCCTATTCATGGATGGCTTTCGAAGCTGAATATTGGAAATATGATTTCATTGCCATCACCGATTACCATTGGTGCCCGGATGTTATCCAGCAATGCGAAAATGATAACCGCATTCTTTGCTTCCCGGGCCTGGCTATCAGCGTGCAAGGGAGCCGCATGTTATTGGCGATTGGAATTCGCAAACCTATTCAAGAAGGTCTCTCCGTGGCAGAGACGGTAGCGCTGATCCACGCTCAAGGCGGGCTGGCAGTGGCGGCTTATCCATATGCTGAGGGATATCTTTACACGCGCGATGAACTGCTGAACTCGGGTCTGGATGCCATGGAATGCCCCAAGAAAGGTGATAATCCTTTTGCCGATATTGCCACAACGGTCCCGTGCGTTTATGACAGCGATGCTGTCGACCGGCTGCATGTGGAACCGTATGCCAGCTTTGTGTGTGATATGAAGATCACATCGATTGAAGATTTGCGTGGGGCACTGTATTCTGGCAAGTGTCATCGCTGATGCAGGAAAGAATTTAACAAGTTAGCGGTTGGCTACTTCGAGGAGGGTCATATATCGATAGTCTCTTGGGATTTTTCTAACATAAGTTGCAATGCGCATACAATCGTTTGCTGCTCCGTCAATTAGCCTTAAATTTGCTCTATAAAGGAGAAAACAATCCAATATGGCGTTTAGGCAAATACCCATGGGCCGCTTGAGATCAAAATTATCCCATCGGAGTCTTCTTGGTTTCGTGCAAGTGAACTGCGTCTCCAGGGCAATCGCATCAAAATAGAATGGCAAGGGAATTGCACAGAGGAGGGAAAAAAGAGAGGAAGAAGCAGATGTTCACCAAGCCAGGGACAAAGAACATAGCGGGATGTTTTAGCGAAGTAACCGATCCAAGGATCGAGAGGAGCAAGCGGCACAAATTATTGGATATCATTTTATTGGCAATTTGTGGGGTGATTTGCGGAGCTGACAGTTGGGTGGATATTGAAATGTTTGGGAGAGCCAAAAAGAGGTGGCTGAAGACATTTTTGGAGTTGCCGAATGGGATTCCCTCCCACGACACTTTTGGGCGAGTCTTTGCAGCGATCGATCCAGAAGAATTTGAAAAAAGTTTCCGGGAATGGGTACAAACCATCCACGAATTGACCCGGGGACAGGTCATTGCGCTGGATGGTAAACAACTGCGCGGCTCACAAGAAAGCGGGATAGGGAAAAAAGCCATTTACATGGTGAGTGCATGGGCCAGTGCGAATCAACTGGTGCTAGGACAGCAGAAAGTAGAGGATAAATCGAATGAGATTACAGCGATTCCTCAATTGGAAATAGAAGGATGTATTGTAACCATCGATGCGATTGGAACCCAAACGGAAATAGCCAAAACCATACTTGAAAAGGGAGGAGATTATCTTCTGGCTGTAAAGGAGAACCAGGGCCATTTGTTCGAGGATATTGACTATCTCTTTGAGGTGGACAGGCGAAATGATTTCAGAGAGGCTCCTTATCGATATGCCAAAACAGTAAATAAAAACCATGGGCGCATTGAAGTTCGGCAATGTTGGGCAATTTCTGATCCGGAGTATTTATCTTCCATTCGTGACCTAGACCGTTGGCCAGGGCTAAAAAGCTTGATCAGAATTGAATCCGAGCGCACGATAGGCGAGACCCCCGAAAAACAGGTGGGTTACTTCATCTCCAGCCTGGAAAATGATGCCAAAAAGATCCTGAAGGCTAAACGAAGTCATTGGGAAGTCGAAAATTGTCTTCATTGGGTGCTTGATATTGCTTTCAACGAAGATCACTGCCGAGTGCGTAAGGATAACTCCCCTCAAAACTTCGCCATTATTCGACACATGGCTC
>Ga0335069_10004477_pt1 | contig 20713 bp, 17 predicted proteins | sample Lox_Sample_11_FD_206714 | JGI IMG/M metagenome (GOLD analysis project Ga0335069, IMG submission 206714) | Soil microbial communities from Loxahatchee National Wildlife Refuge, Florida, United States - Lox_Sample_1.1 | ecosystem: Environmental > Terrestrial > Soil > Wetlands | place: USA... | reverse complement strand
TCAGCTTGGAACGGGTTGGCGGACGACGGTTGTGTTTTTTCATCCCTGCCGTGTGGCAGGAAACCCGCCGGACGCCAACCCTCTTCTTACCTCAGCCTATGGGACGGCTGTGCAGGAATTTTGGAATTTGCTACCGAGCTGGAGAATCCTGAATTCGCGAGGCTGGCAGAGGCTGTGGGTGTTATGGGGTTGAAAGCAGAAACGCCAGAGCAAGTGCGTCCGATGTTGCTCCAAGCACTCGAACACGACGGGCCAGCGCTGGTGGAAGTCCTGGTCAATCGCCAGGAGCTTTCGATGCCGCCAACGATTACCGCGGAACAGGTGAAGGGTTTTAGCCTCTATATGCTGAAAGCCGTGCTGGACGGGCGCGCCACCAAACTCCTGGACCTGGCCAAGACAAACTTGTTCCGTTGAATGCTTCGACTCGGCTGGCGATCGGGACACGAAATGGACGCGCAGATTTCGAGATAGGATGCACTTGCAGAGTCGGCGCACATGCGTAACGACCCTGCCTTGACGAAAGGAGAGCCGCGTCCACACCGCTTCAACTGGCCCACCGAATAGTGCGGCCGTTTTGACTGCGAATCACTTCTGGCCACCGTGCTGTTCGGTTTGTCGGTCGTGGTAATCCTCCAAAAGAGGTATTTAGCAATCTACTCCACGACCTATGGCGCCAGAGTCACTGCGGAGCCAAGGTGTGGCATGCGCAAAATGTCACGAAACCTGGCTGAAAATCCGGAGGTTGACCTCTCCAGCTTCGCGACTTCATTGCGTACGAGGCTGCGTGCCTGCCGGAGTTTCCTGCTCACGCCGGGCTCGCGGCCCGAGCGCTTTTCCGGGGCTAACGCCGGCGACGCGATCATGATCGATCTGGAGTCCAACGTCGCTCAGGCGGAGAAGGGCAAAGCGCGCGAAGCCGCTCTCGCCTACTTGCGTCAGCCGGACGAAACGGATTTCGTGCGCATTCTGCGTATCAACAGTCCGCGCACGGTGGAAGGGCTTCGCGACCTGCTGGCGCTTCACGAATCCCACGCCTACCCGGACGCGATGGTCATTCCGAAATGCGAGTCCGCCGACGAGATCGGAGTAGTGGCTGACCTTTTGGATGGTTCGCACTCCGCGATCGGCATCATCCCCATGATCGAGCTCGCGCGGGCAGTGTTCGTCGCGCATCTCATCGCGAACGCCCACGAACGCGTGTGTGGGCTCTTCCTGGGCGGGGGCGACCTCGCTACGGACCTCGGCGCCGAAGGCTCCTGGGAGAACCTGCTGTTCGGGCGATCGTGCGTGGTGGCGGCCGCCGCCACGACCGGCTTAGCCGCCATCGACGCACCCTACTTCAAGGGCGATCAGGCGGGGCTCAAGCAAGAAACGGCGGCGAGCCGCAAGCTCGGCATGACCGCCAAAGCCGCTCTCCACGCCGAACAGCTCGCCACGATCAATGCCATCTTCACCCCTTCGCCGGAGGCCGTGTCGCACGCTCGCGCGGCCATGGCCGCTTGTGCGGCAGCCGGCACGAGCACGCCCGTCCTGCACGGCCATGTCATTGAGCCGGCCATGATCCGCGAGGCCGAGCGAGTGCTCGCCATCGCAGACATGCTGCGCAACCGCGCAGAGCCATCGCCTCCGAAGAGTTCTGCGTTCCACATGACCAACGAGGTTCCGTAATCATGATCTCAACCATTCTGAACACGATGCTCCCGGTCGTGGTCACCCTGATGCTGGGTTTCGTGGCGGCCTGGCACCACGATTTCAACACCAAGGCGGCGACCATCCTCAACCGCATGGTGCTCACCTATGCCGTGCCGCTTTCGGTTTTCGTCGGCACGGTCGGCACGTCGCGCGCCAACCTGATCCATAGCATCCCCCTTGCCCTCGCCATCCTCGTGGGCATCGTCGGTATGTACGCGCTCGTATACCTCCTTTGCCGCTTCGTGTTTCGCCTCAAGATGACTACGAGCGCGTTGGCAGCGTTGACCGCGTCCGGACCCGCCGTGCCGTTCGTGGGACCAGCCATCCTCGGCGGCGTGTTCGGCGCCGGCAGCGCCGTTCCCATCGCCGTGGCCAGCATCGTCATCAACATCACGATCGTGCCGTTGACAATCTTCCTTCTCACGATGGGCAGCGTGCGCAAAGCGCCGGTAGGCACCAGCGGGTCCGCGGCAGTGGCGGGCCTGCAAAGTGCGGGCGCCGTCCTCATGGAACGTCTCGCGACGGGCAACGCGCCCAAACTCGCGCCGGTGGGCGCCAGCGGCGCCATGGCCGTGGCAACACCGGAAAGGGCCAGCGCCGTACTGATGGGACATCTCAAGGAAACGATCAGGAAGCCGCTCGTGTGGGCCCCTGTTCTCGGCTTCGCAATTGTGCTGATCAACATCCACCTGCCCGGCCTCGTCGGCCACTCCTTCTTGATGCTGGGACACGCGTCGGCCGGTGTCGCTCTATTCGCCGCCGGCATCGTGCTCGCCGCGTACAAGGTCAAGCTAGACTGGTACACCGGGCTCTTCGCGCTGCTCAAAAATGTCGTGCAGCCGACGCTGGTATTCGGTGGGCTCCTCTGGCTCGGTTTCAGGGGCTCCGTCGTCTCCCAGGCAGTGATGACGATGGCCATTCCGGCCATGCCGATAGTGGTCATGCTCTCGCTGGAGTATGGTGTGGCCGAAGAGTACGCCCCCTCCATCCTGCTGACCAGCACGCTCGCCTCCCCATTCACGGTCGGCGGATTCACCGCTCTGACGGTCTAGGCTAAATGGACACAAGACGTCATGATTGCGAAAGATGATTTCTACACCGTGCAGCCGAAGGATGTACCTCCTGAGATGGGGGAAATCAGGAAGCTGCTGGCCACCAACGAGCTGGAGCTGGATGAGCAGATTGAGGTGTTCGTGGTGTGCCGGCGGGAGGGACGCCTGGTCGCGTGCGCCGGCCTGGACCACTATACGATCAAGTGCGTCGCTGTCGCCGAAGACGCGCGCGGCGAGTCACTCAGCCTCGAGCTCGGCAGCGAAGTCATCAAGCTCGCGGCCGAGAGAGGACACTTTCATCTTTTCCTCTACACGCCCTCGCACAATCAGCAGTGGTTCCGCGGCTGGGGATTCCATCGGCTGGTGGAGGTTCCGCACTTCATCGTGCTGATGGAGAACAGCCCCATCGCGATCAAACAGTATTGCGAGAGTCTCCGTGAGCAACGCCCGCCAGGAAAGAAGATCGCCGGCATCGTCTTGAATGCAAATCCCTTTACGCTTGGCCATCAATATCTCGTCGAAAAGGCGGCTGCCGAGTGCGATTGGCTGCACGTGTTCGCCGTGAGAGAAGACGCGTCGTTGTTTTCCTATCCCGATCGCTTTGCGCTCGTGGAGTCGGGGGTGAAGCACGTCGCCAACCTTACTCTGCACCACGGCTCCGACTACATCATCTCTCGCGCGACCTTCCCTGGCTATTTCCTCAAGGAGAAGGAGATCGTGGATCACAGTTGGGCTGCGATCGATCTGCTCTTATTTCGCCAATATATCGCGCCGGCACTGGGCATTACCCATCGCTTCGTCGGCACTGAACCTTTTGATGCCGTCACCAACCGGTACAACGCTGACATGAAATACTGGCTCCAGGCAGCCTCCCCGACACCGCCGATCGAGGTTGTGGAAGTCCCGAGAGCATCCGTCCATGGCGTCCCGATTTCCGCGTCCCTAGTCAGAAGATTGTTGGCCCAGCAGGATTTCTCCGCGATCAAGGAACTGGTCCCCGCGACAACACTGCAATTTCTGGAGAACAAGTATTCCGCTCACCTGAGCGCCACCCGATAGGAGATTGAACACTATGAAAGTAATCAAGGAAAGCCTGGCTGGCACCCTGGAATCCAGCGACCTGCTGGTCAAAGTCGCCCCGAGCGACAAGGGAAGCCTGGACATCGCCATCCAGAGCGAAGTCATCAAGCAGTTTGGCAAGCAAATCGAACGCGTCGTCACGGACACGCTCAACAAGCTGTCGATCACTGAGGGGTCCTTCGTGATCGAAGACAAAGGCGCGTTGGACTGCGTCATCCGGGCGCGAGTTCAGGCCGCCGTGTTGCGTGCGACCGGCTCTGAAGACATGGATTGGAGGAAACTGTCATGAAACTGCGTAGAAGTATGCTCTTTGTCCCGGGCGATAACGCGGCGGCTCTGAGTACCGCGTTCGTGTACCAGCCTGATTCCATCATGTTTGACCTCGAAGACGCGGTTTCACCGCGCGAGAAGGATTCAGCGCGCCTGCTGGTCTTTCAGGCGCTGCAGCACCCGGCCTATCACGAGATCGAGACGGTGGTGCGCATCAATGAACTCAACACAGAGTTCGGCCTGAAAGACCTGGAGGCTGCCGTCAGAGGCGGCGCCCAAATCGTGCGTCTGCCCAAGACGGACACCGCCGAGGAGATTCATGAACTGGAAGCGCACGTGGCCCGAATCGAAAAAGCCTGTGGCCGCTCAGCCGGTGGCACGAGGTTAATGGCGGCGATCGAATCCGCCTCGGGCGTCGTGAACGCCGTAGCGATCGCGACCGCGTCTCCACGCATGGTCGCCATCGCCCTGGCCGGCTTCGATTACCTGGTGGATATGCACACCCGGCGCAGCGGCGGTTCGGAGCCCGAGCTGTTCTACGCGCGGGCAGCGGTGCTGCATGCGGCTCGTGCGGCGCACATTGATGCGTTCGACGTCGTTTACGGGGATGTGAATGACGACGAGGGGTTCTTGCGCGAGGTCGCAATTGCCAAAGGACTTGGCTTTGACGGCAAATCCTTAATCCACCCCAAGCAGGTCGAGCTACTGCACCGAGCCTACGCACCGACGCCCGAGGAGCTGGAGCATGCAAAACGTGTGCTGGCGGCGGCGGAGGCAGCGCACCGTAACGGGCTGGGGGTGGTGGCGCTGGACGGCAAGATGATCGATCCGCCCGTGCTCGAAGAGGCTGAAATGGTATTGGAACGTGCCGAGGCAGCCTGAACGGATCGGAACAATCAAGCGGAGACAAAAGCGATGAATGATTTAGTGGCACAGATTTCCAAACAGGCTCCCGCGTTCGGCCGGCTGCAGACGTTTGCCGGAGAGAACGCCCAGACACCATACCTGGCGAACCTTGAAACTAAGTTGCACCGCAAGGTTTGCGGCTCGCTCGAGGAGGCCATCAGGCGTTCGGGCCTCAAGGACGGAATGACTATCTCGTTCCACCACGCCTTCCGCGAAGGGGACAAGGTGGTCAACCAGGTGGTCGCAACCCTGGCCAGGATAGGTTTCAAGGGCCTGACGCTCGCCTCGAGCTCGCTATTAAACTGCCATGAGCCTCTGATCGAACACATCAAGAACGGTGTCATCACCCAACTCTACACCTCCGGCCTGCGGGGCAAGCTGGCCGAGGCCGTCTCCAATGGTCTGATGCAACGGCCGGTGCAGGTTCATTCGCATGGCGGACGCGTTCATCTGCTTCAGACGGGCGAGCTCAACATTGATGTGGCCTTCCTCGGCGTTGCCTGCTGTGACGAGTTTGGCAACGCCAATGGCTCGAACGGCAAGTTGAACTGCGGCTCGCTCGGCTACGCGAAAGTGGATGCCGAGTTCGCTCGTCAAGTCGTGTTGCTGACTCAGGAACTGGTGGATTTCCCGAACCACCCGGTCAGCATTTCGCAGGACCGCGTTGATCTGATCGTCAAGCTCGACGAAGTGGGTGATCCCTCGCGGATCAGCGTCGGCGCGGCGCGCGTCACCAGGAATCCGCGGGATTTGCTGATCGCCCGCCGGGCCGCGGATGTCATCGAGCATTCCGGGTATTTCAAGCAGGGCTTTTCGATGCAGACCGGTTCGGGAGCGGCGTCCACCGCCGCGACCCGCTTTTTGGAAGAGCGGATGACCCGGAACGGGATTACTGCGAGCTTTGCGCTGGGTGGCGTTACCGGCGGCATCGCCGCGCTCCATAAGAAGGGGCTGATCAAGACGGTCGTGGATGTGCAATCGTTTGACGGCGATGCCGCTGAATCCCTGCGCACCTCGCCAGCTCACCTGGAGATCTCCGCCAATGAATATGCGAATCCAACCTCCAAAGCCGCTTACGTGGACCGCGTGGATGTCGTGATCCTGGGCGCGCTGGAAGTTGACCTCGATTTCAACGTCAACGTGATCACCGGTTCTGACGGTGTCATGCGTGGCGCCTCCGGCGGGCATTGCGACGTGGCGGCGGCAGCCAACCTGACCATCGTCGCGGCCCCGCTGGTGCGAAGCCGGATTCCCACGGTCGTCCGCAGGGTAACGACACTGCTGACGCCGGGGGAATCGATTGATGTCCTGGTGACCGACCACGGCATCGCCGTAAACCCGAAGCGGCCGGAAGTGGAGCAGCGGCTGCGCGACGCCCACTTGCCGATGATGACCATCGAGGACCTGCGCCAGCGAGCGGTAGCGCTGACCGGCGAACCGGAGCCACTCGAATTTACCGAGCGCATCGTCGGCATCATCCGCTATCGCGACGGCAGTGTGATTGATGTGGTGCGGCAGGTGAAGAATTGAACATGAATATGTTCGTGGAAATCGCTACCGCGACTGCCGTCAGCCTTGAGCAGATGCTGGTTGCCAGAGAGGACCGGGCCGCTCGCCAGTCCGCAGCACTTGCACGGTTCGGCCAACCGCTCGTATCCATCTCTGTCGTTATGCCGGGTCCGATGAAGGATGGGTCCTTGCCACGACATGTGCTGGAGTTGGCGCAACAGCAGCTAATTGCGTTGGCGCGTCGGCGGAAGTGGCCTGTACTTTCGAGAGAAGTCCGGCGGCCAGAAACCGGCCCTGAAGCTATCTACGTCATCGCTGTTAAGCCAGTCGTTTTGAAAGCAGCCACCGTCGAGTTGGAAGACGAGCATCCGCTGGGCAGGCTCTGGGATCTCGACGTCATCGCACCAGGACAAGGCAAGCTGTCACGACGAGCATTGGCTCTACCAGCGCGGCGTTGCCTGGTATGCGATAGGCCCGCCTTCGAATGCGGTCGCTCACGCCGTCACCCTCTCGACGAATTACTAAACACCGTCCGGAGCATCGTGCATGAATATGAGCAGCACGCAAACGCATAGCGCAACGCCTTGCTTGCTGGCCGCAGCGCATCAAGCGACGACCATTACCTGGATCGCTGCCTACGCGCATCGGGCGCTGTTGACCGAACTGATGGTGACGCCGAAACCCGGGCTGGTGGACCGGCGCAATTGCGGCGCGCATCGCGACATGGATATGCAGATGTTCCTGGCGAGCGCGCAGGCGATTGCTCCCTGGTGGCCGCACTTCGTGCAAATTGGTTATACCTACGCGCGCCTCCCTGCACGCGATTTCCTCTCACTGCTCCGTCCCGAGGGCGTGTTGTGCGAAAAAGCCATGTTGCAGGCGACGGGCGGCGTCAACACGCACAAAGGTGCCATTTTCTCGCTCGGCCTGCTGTGCGGTGCCGCCGGGCGTCTGCTTGCCACGGGCATCGAGTTGAATCGGGAGCGCCTGTGCGCCGAAGTGGCCGGCATCTGCGCCGGCCTGTTGGAGCGCGAACTCAACGGCAGAGATGCCCTGCGGACGGCTGGTGAACGTTGCTTCAGACGCTATGGGCTCACGGGCGCCAGGGGCGAAGCGGCTTCGGGGTTTGCGCTAGTACGCTTAATCGCACTGCCGGCCTGCGACCGCTTGCGAGTGGAGGGCGTGCGGGAAAACCTGGCCCTTTTGCAGGTGCTACTGCATTTGCTGGCGATCAACCGTGACACCAACCTCGTGTCACGCGGCGGTCTGGCCGGCCTGCACTATGTCCGTGCCTACGCCGCAAAGCTGCTGCTGGAAGGAGGTGCCCTGGCGCCCGCTGGCCAGGAGAAGATGGAGGCTTTTGATGACGCGCTGATCGCGCACCATCTCAGCCCGGGCGGCAGCGCTGATTTGCTGGCGGTTACCTGGTTCCTAGCCCAGTTCCCACACGATTCAGCGCGAGGCCTCGGACGCCATGATCAGGGCGGTAACGCTCTAGGCCGTAACTGAGGAATAAGATTCAAATCGCCAGAGCGGCGGAGGCTGTTCGGGTGTCGGCGCTGCTTGTTTGAGGGTGCGAATTCACGCACACTTCTGTTGGTGCCTCGAAAGAGCTACAAGCTTTTAACCTAACTGGGGCATAAACACAACGTAACACCAGCGTTAGCATGTGTGTATGAAGAAAGCGAAATGGCGGGAACAATCTCGTCTGGCCGTGACCCCCAAGCCAAAGCAGGAGCCGGAGGGCCACCGCTGTCGGCACCAGATGCTGATCCTTATGAACCAGTCGATTCGCGACCACTGGCTTTACCGAAGGCCACCTGGATATGCCCTTGATTCAACCGAGTCGCAGAGGCCGAACGCCCAACACGGCAATCAACACTCAAGGGCTTACTCGGAAGCCCAACATTGCTGTTATAGGAGCGTTCTGTGAAACGAGCCGATGACATTATTACCACTACACTGAGGCTCTTCACCGCGCTCGGACTGGCCAGCGTGCTGGCTGGATGCACGACTCTCAAAGGCCACCTTGTGGATGGGTCCTCCCTGAACGGTGTAGAACGGACGGCGCCGGGGCAGACCGACTCCGGCCCTGGTGATTATCGTGCGATCTTGTCGGACCTAGGCCCATTCTGACCCAAGCAATGACGAGAACCAGTCGGGAAGGGGGAAAACGGCCATTCGTCGCTGTCTCGAACTGGCGACGTTCTCTTCAAACACGGCAGTAGCTCCAAAATCTCACAGTACATGTCGGCGCCGACTACCACTGTCTGGCCTGGAGGCGCTTAGACCAACGCGCGTGAAGCCAGGCAAGGGTTGGTGCCGTTCATGCAAAACAACCAAAGTGTATGAGACAATTGCTATCTCCCGAAAGGGATAATTGTCTTTCACTCTCCTGAGGTCCAGAGTCCACGTCCCTATTAGGCACCGTCAGATACGTCATTAGTGCGATTGTGCAGGAGCGTTAGCTGAGAGACGCTGCCTTGTGACCTGGGCCACCAGACCCAGAAGGCCAAAACGCGGATGAAACGAACGAAAAAGCAGTTATGCAATTTGGAATGATCGAATCAGGGCGCATGGGCGCGAAGACTAAAACACCTCCACGCTCCTCATTCGCCGTTGATCAGACAAGCAGCAATATCATGACCAAAACAAAGAAAACCATGAAGGCGGCCGTTGTGCATGCCTTCGGCCAGCCATTAACCATCGAAGAAGTTGAAATTCCTGAAGTCGGGTCGGACCAAATTCTGATGAAAGTCGAGGCCTGCGGCGTATGCCACACGGACTTGCACGCCGTCAGCGGTGACTGGCCTGTAAAACCCCGACTCCCGCTTATTCCGGGCCACGAAGGCGTCGGCTTTGTGGCGGCCGCCGGCAAGAATGTTACCATTGTCAAAGAAGGCGATCGCATTGGGGTGCCCTGGCTTTATACGGCCTGCGGCCACTGTGAGCACTGTCGCACAGGTTGGGAAACGCTCTGTCCAAAACAGGAGACTTGCGGTTATTCCGTCCATGGCGGTTTCGCAGAATACGTGCTGGCGGATCCCAAGTTTGTGGGCCATTTGCCAAATAACCTGAAATTCGGCCCGGCGGCTCCGTTGCTTTGCGCCGGGGTCACGGTTTACAAGGGTCTGAAGGAAACCGAGGTTCGGCCGGGTCAATGGGTCGTTATCAGCGGCATTGGAGGTCTCGGTCACATGGCGGTTCAATACGCCAAGGCCATGGGCATGGACGTTGTTGCGGTTGATATCCGTCCCGACAAACTGCAACTGGCCAAAGAACTAGGAGCCGATCTGCTGATCAACGCCGCCGAAGAAGACCCCGTCGCGGCCATTCAACGCGAGATTGGCGGGGCTCACGGAGCCCTCGTCGTTGCCGTCGCTCCCAGGGCCTTCGCCCAGGCTGTCCGCATGGTTCGCGCGCGCGGCACCGTCGCCCTGATTGCTTTGCCTCCCGGCGATTTCCCGCTGCCCATCGTCGAGACCATTATGAAACGGATTACGGTGCGTGGCTCCATTGTCGGCACGAGGCAGGACTTGTTCGAGGCGCTCCAGTTTGCGGGCGAAGGAAAAGTCGCCGCGCATTTCAGTTGGGAGCGGCTGGAAGACATCAACAACATCTTCGCGCGGCTCAAGCAGGGCTCGGTAGAGGGCCGCGTCGTCATGCGGATGGACTGATCAACAACCCACCACACAGTTTGGAAATTCGATACACCAAATACAACACTGGCACGGCCTGATCGTGTCCCCAACTAATCAAACAAAAGAGAGCTGAAATGAAATACTCAACCACCAATCCATATACCGGAAAAACCTTGAAGGCCTTCCCCGACGCAACGGATGCCGAGGTCAAGCAGGCGATCGAAAAAGCGCACAGGGCCTTCCTGACCTGGAAGGAAACGTCTTTCGCCCAGCGCGGGCGGATCCTGCAAAGAGCGGCGGATATCCTGCGGCGTGACGCCGACGCTTACGCCAAGCTCCTGACGCTGGAAATGGGCAAGGTCTTCTCCGAGGCGAAGGCGGAAGTCGAGCTTTCGGCGAAAATCTTCGAATACTATGTCCGCAACGCCGAGCAACTGCTCAAACCCGAGAGCCTGCCGGTTCTCGACTCCGACGAAGGCAAAGCCTTGATGGACTATGAGCCGCTCGGCGTCCTGCTCGCGATCGAGCCGTGGAATTTCCCCTATTACCAGATCGTGCGCATCCTCGCGCCGCAGCTTTCCGCCGGCAACACGCTCCTGCTGAAACACGCCGAGATCGTGCCGCAGAGCGCGGCCGCTTTCGAAAAGTTAATGAAGGAAGCCGGCCTTCCGGACGGCGCGTTCATCAATCTCTACGCCACTCACGCGCAGGCCGAAATGATCGTCAACGATCCACGCGTGCAGGGCGTAGCGTTGACCGGCTCCGAGCGCGCCGGTTCCGTCGTCGCTGCCAATGCCGGCAAGGCGCTGAAGAAGTCCACCATGGAGCTTGGTGGTGCCGACGCCTTCGTCGTGCTCGGCGACGCGGACCTCGAAAAAACCGTGAACTGGGCCGTCTTCGGGCGCCACTGGAACGCCGGCCAGGTCTGCGTCTCATCCAAACGCATGATCATCGTGGACGAACTCTACGACGAGTTCCTGACCCGCTACCGCAAGGGCGTCGCCAAGCTCGTCGCGGGCGATCCGATGGATCCGGCCACCACGCTGGCGCCGCTCTCCTCGCAGGCAGCGGCCGATGGCCTCAAGGACCAGATTCGCCAGGCGGTGGCCCACGGCGCGAAGGCTGAGGAAGTCGGTTCGCCCGTGCCCAAACAGGGCGCCTTCGTGCAGCCGACGATCCTGACGGAAATTGGCGAGGACAATCCCGCCCGTTATTGGGAGTTCTTCGGCCCAGTCTCGATGCTGTTCCGCGCGAAGGACGAGGATGACGCGGTGAGGATTGCCAACGATTCGCCCTTTGGCCTCGGCGGTTCGGTGTTCACTTCCAATCCGGCCCACGGAGCGGAAGTGGCGAAGAAGATTTCCACGGGGATGGTGTTCGTCAACCATCCGACCAAAGTCGAGGCGGATCTGGCCTTCGGCGGCATCCGTCGCTCCGGCTACGGCCGCGAGCTGCTCGGTCTCGGCATCAAAGAATTCGTCAATCCCAAGCTCATTGACGTCGTGGATATCAACGCTCACTTCTGAGCCCGTTCCAAAGTCCGATTTCACATGAAACGCGACCATGACATAAAACCGCCAAGTTTATGAAGATAACCATGACGGGGCCGGATCTCCTCAACAATCCCCGGCTCAACAAAGGCACTGCGTTTACCGAAAGCGAACGGGACGCTTTCGCCCTGCACGGTTTGCTCCCGCCCCATGTCGGCAATCTGGAGGAGCAGCGCCTGCGCCGGCGCCACTGGCTGGCAAGCCTGGCGACACCCATCGAGAAATACCGTTTCATGCGCGATCTTCAAGACACCAATGAGACGCTGTTCTATTCGCTGATCACCCAAAACGTCGAGGAGGCCCTTCCAATCGTTTATACGCCCACGGTGGGGGAAGCCTGCCAGCAGTTCAGCGAGATTTGGCGCAAGCCGCGCGGGCTCTTCCTGAGTTACCCCAACAAACACCGCATCGAGCAGATCATCTCCCAGCCGCGTTATGACGCCATCCGCTGCATTGTCGTAAGCGACGGTGAACGCATCCTCGGGTTGGGCGACCAGGGCGCCGGGGGCATGGGCATTCCCATCGGCAAAATGGCGCTCTACACCGCACTGGGCGGCATCCGCCCGGAGTGGTGTCTGCCGATTTTGCTCGATGTTGGCACCGACAACGAGGAGCGCCTGGCCGATCCGCTTTACGTTGGCTGGCGCAACAAACGGGTGCGTGGGGCGGATTACGAAGAGTTCGTTGAAGGGTTCGTCACAGCGGTAAAGCGCCGGTGGCCGCGCGTGCTGCTGCAGTGGGAGGATTTCGCGGGCGGCAACGCAGCCAAATTCCTTGAGCGCTACCGAAACCAGCTTTGCACCTTCAATGATGACATCCAAGGTACGGCTGCAGTCGCTACCGCGACCCTTCTCTCCGCCATCAATGTCACCGGCCTGCCGCTGACGGAACAGCGCATCGCCGTCTTCGGTTTCGGGGGGGCGGGCATTGGAATCTCACAGTTGATTGTCTCAGCCATGCGTGAGGCGGGCCTTGAGGAAAAGGAAGCCCGCTCTCGCTTTTACGCGCTCGATCGCTATGGGCTGATCGTCGAAGGCGGTCAGGGTGTGCGCCCCGAGCAGGAACCCTTCGCCCGCCGGCGAGCCGAGCTGTCCGCGTGGAGCGTTAGTGACTCAAAGGCCATCGGGCTGCTCGATGTCATTAGGAATGCAAAGCCCACCGTCCTCATCGGCGTCTCTGGCCAGCCCGGGGTCTTTACCGAAGAGGCTATTCGGGCGATGGCGAAGAACGTCGAACGGCCCATCGTCTTTCCACTTTCCAACCCTATCTCGCGCTGCGAAGCCACGCCTCAACAGCTCGCTGACTGGACGCGAGGCCGCGGGTTGATCGGCACAGGCAGTCCCTTCCCGCCGTCCAGTTACCAGGGTAGGCCGGTGCCGTTCGCCCAGACCAACAACTCCTACATCTTTCCGGGGCTGGCCCTCGGCATCATTTCCTCCCGCGCACAACATGTCTCCGACGCCATGATCAAGGCGGCAACCCTCGCGTTGGCGGAACTGGTCCCTACTCGCCGGGACAAACAGGCGGGGCTTCTCCCGCCACTGAAGGAAATCCGCGCCGTCAGCCAGAGCGTGGCCCGAGCCGTGGGACTGCAGGCGATCAAGGACGGTCTGGCGGAAGTTGACGAGACCGGGCTGGATCAGGAACTCCTCGCCAATTTCTGGGAGCCGGTTTACGAGCCGTACGAATGCGCCAAGCCTGGCCCGGAGCCCACGGGGGCTGGAAATTCAAGAATGACCTAAAAAGGGAGAGCCGCACCGCATTGTTCGTCTAAGCCTGAGCGGCTTCAGTCGTAAGGTGCTGTGGGAACTACAAGAAGGCAAGAGGCGTGCCGTGCAAGGGATCATTCAAAAAGAGCGTGCTCGTGCCGCCCCTAAAGGCAAACAGCGCCAGAACGTGCGGTTTCCTTATAGCGCTTCTGACGGTTCTGCCAGTAGCGTCGATTGCCTCGGCAGCCGAAGGAGAGAGTGCTACGGAACTCGCTAAGAAGACACAGAACCCCGTATCCGACCTTATCAGCGTCCCATTTGAGAGCGACTTCAACTTCAACACTGGCGCAAAGGATAAGACCGTTTACGTCCTCAACGTGCAGCCGATCATCCCATTTCACCTAAACAAGGACTGGAATCTGATCACACGAACAATTCTGCCAATCATCAATGAGCCCGCGCTATTCTCGTCGCAAGGGAACGCGTTCGGGTTGGGGGACATCAATCCGTCATTCTTCTTATCGCCCGCCAAAGAAGGTGCCTTCATGTGGGGTATAGGTCCTACGCTCACGCTTCCGACGGCGACGGATTCGAAGCTGGGCAGCGACCGCTTCAGCATGGGACCCGCGGCTGCGGCGCTCACGATTCAAGGACCGTGGCTGGCAGGCGTGCTCGTCAACAACCAGTGGTCAATCACCGGCTGGGGCAATCATCCTGCCGTGAAGCAAATGCTGCTCGAGCCGTTTGTGAACTACAACTTCGGCAGTGGCTGGCATCTGTCGAGCGAATTCATCATGACCGCTGACTGGGAAACGAAGGCTGGCCAGCGTTGGACAGTGCCGTTGGGGGGCGGGGTGGAGAAGTTGTTCCGGCTTGGCAAGCTGCCTATTGACACCACACTTGAGGCCTTTTGGAACGTGGAGCACCCTGCCTACGCCGCCGATTGGCAACTGCGCTTCAGGATCACGTTTCTACTGCCTCGCTAAAGCAGGTCGGTGCGTACTAATCTTCATCTCAAGAGTCTGACTCGTTTCCCCGGCTCGCACAGGCTCAAGGGATGAATTACAGCCCCCTGGAGTCCTTAACAGATCAAGTGAATGCGCAAATGGCCGATTTCCGCACGTTCCAGTTCCCCGGTCCTTCCATTCCAATGAGTACTCTTTATTCAAAGCGCCCTTCACGTGATGCGTCGTTCCCAGCCAGGAAGTCCGGGGCGCCTGCACCGGCAGGGCGCTGACGTCCCGGCCTGGCCAACGCGGCATACTCCGCCAGGGGAAGTGATTCAAGTTGACCTATGGACTTTCCCGACGCGCAGGCCGGTGTCACCGGATACTCGCCGGATACTCGTCGGACACACACCGTAACGCACCTTGCACCCATTTTGGCGTAACTTCCTGTCGGGCTGAGGCTTGGCGAGAATGTGCTACCGTAGAACCCGGCCCCAGGAGAACCCAATTCCACAATCCCTAACCTGCTATCGCACAGCGACTTGTAAGCGCTTGGTGAGCGCGATAGCGGTTTCTTCCTTCAGGTAGGTCAAGAATACCCAGCCCAGGCGCAAATCCAAACCGATCTAGATTGACCATCGTACCCCCTGCACCTGAGGGCCCTCGACGCATTCGCGCAGGGCGGGATTACATAGTGCCAGGGCCATTGACGAGGTCCATGCAAAAGCGGCGGAATCCTCCGCACTCCACACGCTTCGCGACCGGCATAGAAGCTCCCGTACTCGCGGAGCGTTTGGAGTCCGTCCCGATGCATCGGGACGTTTTCGAGGGCAAAGCCGCACCAGCACACATAGAGCTAGGCTCTCCGTGCTGCATGGTCCGTCCGTCGTCAAAATCTCCCGAAAGAGGCATTTAACGATCTACCGGACGACCCATGGCTCCAAGCTCGCTACGGAGCCAAACTTTGCCATGTGCAAAGTGTTATTTCAGGCCCGGGTCTCGTTTCCAGTTCAGTCCGGTTCGCGGTGTTATCGCCGAACAGAATGAAAGGTTAAATCCATGAGAATATTTCGAATGGTGGTGCTTGCTGTCGGCAGCAAGCTCGTTGTTGCCGGTGCGTTCGCTCAATTCGCTGATGGCGTCGTCACCTACACACCGGGCACAGGCGTCAGCGCCAGTTACACCAATCCTGTCTCAGCCCTTGGCCAGCCCTCGCGCGTGACGCCGGACCCGTTCGGCGGGCCGGTTGACCCGTTCGACCCTGCGTGGCAGGGCGGACAACTCGTCTCGGTGGGCACGGGCGGTTCGCTCACCCTCCGGCTCGACACGCCGCTGCACCACGACCGCACACATCCGTTCGGCTGCGACTTCATCGTCTTCGGTAGCGCCGGGTTCATCATTACCAACGGCGACTACTCGGGCGGCGGCATCACCGACGGCTCGATGTTCAGCAACAATACCGGCCAGACGCGCGTCTCGGTCAGCGCCGACGGCACGAACTTCTTTGTGTTGAATCCCGCGCTCGCGCCGACGGTGAGCACGCTCTTCCCGACGGATGGTGCGGGAGATTTTTTCCGACCCGTGAATCCGGGGCTGACCAGCTCTAGCTTTGCCGGTTTGGGCCTGCCGGGCATCCGCGCGCTCTACGGCGGATCGGCGGGCGGCGCCGGCTACAGCCTCGCCTGGGCGCAGGACACCAATGGGCTGCCGGTTACTGTCACGGGAGCGCGGTTTGTCCGCATCGACGTCTTGACCGGAAAGGCGGAGATTGACGGAGTGACGGCAGTCGCGCCGGTCGGCGGCGGCAGGGTATGGTGGGAGAATTTTGCCACCGACCCGAGTTCTCGCGGCTGGAACATCTTCGGCGACACGAATCTTTTCCACTGGAACGCCACGAATGAAAACCTCGAAGTCACTTGGGATTCCGCGCGCCCCAACAGCTACTTCCAACTGCCCCTCGGCACACTGCTCACCCGCCGCGATGATTTTAGCGTGGCGCTAGACCTTGAGTTGAAGGACATCGCCATCGGGACGACTCCGGGTAAGCCTGGCACATTCCAGATTGCGTTCGGTTTCATGAACCAGGCCAGCGCCCGGCAGACGAATTTCGTTCGCGGCACGGGGAGCGACTCGCCTAACCTCGTCGAGTTCGATTTCTTCCCGGACTCCGGTTTCGGTCCGACTGTCTGGCCGGCGGTGTGTGACACCAACGGCAACTTCAACTACAACGGATCGAGCGACTTCAGCATCTTCGATTTGCCGGTTGGTGTGCCTATGCGTTTCGTCCTGAGCTACACCGCCGGCAACCAATCCGCGACTGTATCCATCTCGACCAACGGCGTGCTCGTCGGCCCGGTGACAACCGCGCCTCTTACGACGAATTTCACGCAATTCATCCTTGATACGTTCGCCATCGCCAGCTACAGCGACGCGGGGCAGTCACCGTTCCTGCCTGGTTCGATTCTCGCGCACGGCGTGGTGGACAACGTGGTCGTGTCCGCGCAGCCGCCGCCCGTGCGGAATTTCAACGGCAATCTCGCTGGCGGCGTCTGGCGGGGCACGTTCCTGAGTCGCACTAATTGGAACTACGGCTTGGAAGCGACCACGGATTTCGCCACTTGGACCAATGTTTCGCCGCCAACTCCCGGCAGTGGCCAGACCACCAGCCTAAACGACCCCAACGCTGGCTCGTTCGGAAAACGGTTCTATCGCGTCACCGCTGCGCCGAACTTCTAGCATGACAAACAACCCCATCGGGCAGGTTTCTGTTCACTGCCGAGCATCATTTGCGGCCCGGCTGTTGTTGCGGCAACAACCGCCGCCACCGCCCGTATCCAAAGCGGTTTCCTGTCGCCCCCGCATGAAGCGCCGCGCCTTTACTCTCGTTGAACTCCTCGTGGTCATCGCCATCATGGCGATTCTGGCGGCTATGTTGCTGCCCGCACTCGTCCGCGCCAGGGCGGCTGCGCAACGCGCCCAATGCACCGGCAACCTTCGACAGCTCGGCCTGTCCGCGCAGATGTATTGGGACGACAACGAAGAGCAGTGCTTCCGCTACAGCGGCGCGTTCACGAACAACGGGGTTATCTATTGGTTCGGCTGGCTCGAACAGGGTGCGGAGGGACAACGCGCCTTCGATGCCACGCAGGGCGCCCTGTATCCCTACCTCAAGGGACGTGGCGTGGAGATTTGCCCCTCGCTCAACTACTCCATGGGCCAGTTCAAGCTCAAGGCCAATGGCGCGGCCTACGGCTACGGCTACAACCTTCTTCTCTCCGTGCCTTTGAACCAGTCGCCCATTCGCATCTGCACCTTGACGCATCCAACCGACACCGCGCTCTTCGCGGACGCCGCGCAGGTCAACACGTTTCAAGCGCCTGCGTCCCCCTCGAATCCGATGCTGGAAGAGTTTTACTACGTCAGCACCAACGCCGCGGAAGCCACCGCTCATTTCCGCCACTGGCGGAGGGCCAATGTGAGGTTCTGCGATGGTCACGTGGCTCCTGAATTGCCGGAGCCTGGCTCACTCGATCAACGCCTGCCCGAGCAATTTGTGGGACGTCTGACCTCCAAAATCTTATGTGTGCCGTGATTCAACACCTATTCAATCTCGCCGGTGAATACAAAACCCTGGCATCTAAAGCCCTCCAGGCCTTCGCCAAAACCGCCGCGCCTGTCTTCCTCCTGCTCGCTTCCCCCGGTCCAGCCGCCGCCGGCGGCGCTGCTTCGGACGCCCAGGACGAGTCATCTCTCTTTTCGCCCGTGACATACTATTTCACCAACTGGTTCACGCGCGCGGACCAAACACGCGCTGAGCAACCGCAATGGGCGCCCCCCATCATCACCGCCTCGCCTTGTCTTCAGGAGGTATTCCGGTATGACGTTACACGGCAAACACTCAGGAACGGCCAAGACTTGACCAGCTACGGGGGCGGCAAGGGCGTTGAACTCATCATCGCCGACCGCATCCAACTCAACATCGGTGTTCCCACCTGGCAAACCCTGAACTCTTCACCGGCCGTGTCCGGTTGGGCTGATGAAGACTTCCTAATCAAATACCGCCTGTTCGCCGCCAACGAGCAACAGGGAAATTACGTCCTCTCCTTATACCTCGGCCTCACCGCCCCCACGGGCAGCGAGGATCTTACCAGCCACCATTTCACCTTCACGCCGGCGGTTGCTTTCGGCAAGGGCTGGGGCGATTTCGACTTCCAAAGCACCGTCGGCGTCTCCATCCCCGACAACGGCTCAGCCGCAAGCGGAGGCGGGAACCCGGTGTTCGTCAACGCCGTCCTGCAATATCGGCTTGCCAGGGTTTTCTGGCCCGAGGTAGAAGCCAATTATACCTACTGGCTCAATGGCGAGAACAACTTTCTCAGCACGAAGGACGGCCTCAATCAGCTTTTCATTACGCCCGGGTTGGTGGTGGGCCGCTTTCCCATCTGGCGTCGCACGGCCGTGACGTTTGGCTTGGGCTGCCAATTCGCCGTCACCGACAACGCCCTTTACCACCGGAACTACGTCTTGTCCGTCAGGTTCCGGTTCTGACCACGCTCAGTTAACCCGAAACGTTGCAGTTGCCGAGTCGGCGCACATGCTTAAAGACTCTGCCTTGACGAGAGAAGCGCGGCGTCCACACCGCTTCAACTGGCCCACCGAATAATGACGAATCATCTCTGGTTTCCGTGCTTTCCCGTTTGTCGGTCGCGGTAATCTCCCGAAAGTGGCATTTAGCAATCCCCCGAAAGGCCTATGGCGCCAAGATCGCTGTGGAACCAGGGTGTGGCATGTGCAAAATGTTACGAGGCTTGGCTGAAGATCCGGAGGTTGTTTTCTCCGGTGGCGCAACTCAGTTCGCTACCGAGGCGATGAACCAGAACTCACAGACGAGCCCTTATGAAGGCTGCTTTACGTTCGCTTCATTTCCGGTCTCCGCGCTGCGCCGTCTGTCCGTCGTGGGCATCTCCCTAAAGAGGTATTTAGCAATCCACCCAACGACCTGTGGCGCCAAGATTGTTGCAGAGCCAAACTGTGGCGTGAGCAAAACTTTACGAGGCTTGGCTGAAGATCCGGAGGTTGTTCTCTCCGGTAGTGCAACTCAGTTCGCCACCGAAGCGATGAACCAGAACGGACAGACGAGCCCGTGGAATGCTGCTTTACGTTCACTTCAACTTCACAAGATTAGACAACTCGTAATCTTTTAATAAACACATGGAAACTACAATTACTACTGCAAAACAATCACTCTGTCCGACGCAAGTCGCGAACAACATCGGGATCGCAACCCTGAACAATCCGCCCGTTAATTCGCTCAGCGGCGACCTGTGCGACCAACTGCTCGAGGCCTTCGACGAGTTTGAGAAAGCCCAGGTCCGGGTCATCATACTCCGCGCGAATCCCAACACAAAGATCTGGTCGGCGGGTCACGACATCCGGGACATTCCGCTCGACGGCCGCGACGCCGTTACCTGGACCACGGGATTCGAACAGGTCCTCCGTCGCGTCCGGGCCTGCCCGGTGCCGGTGATCGCCATGCTGCACACCAGCGTCTGGGGTGCGGCTTGCGACCTGTCTGTGACTTGCGACCTCGCCATCGGAACGCCCAAGACGACCTTCGCCATCACCCCGGTCAAGCTCGGCATCTCATATAATACGGCGGGGATGTCTCACTTTCTGGGGGTGCTGCCCCTGCACATCATCAAAGAGATGGTTTTCACGGGCAATCCCCTCTCGGCGGAAGATGCATATCGTTTCGGGCTGCTCAATCGGCTTGTGAGCCCCGAGAAACTCGAGGCGACGACGATGGAAATCGCCGAGACAATCGCAGGCCGGGCGCCTCTGGCGGTTTCGGTCCTCAAGGCCGAGCTGAGCAGCCTGAGCCGGGGCGCCCCCTTGAGCGCCGACGAGTTCGAGTCCATTCAGGGTGCGCGGCGGGCAGCCTTTCGGAGCGACGACCTCAAAGAAGGGGTCAAGTCGTTCTTTGAGAAGCGAACGCCCGTCTTCCAGGGCAAGTAATCCTGAGGGCACTTACCAACAAGAAAACTATGAAAAAGGATGGACGATTTCCTGTCTGGTCAGCCGAGGAAGCCGCGGCACAAATTCCCAACGGGGCGATGGTGGCAGTGGGCGGGTTCACCCCGGCGGGTGCACCCAAGGCGGTGCCGCGAGCCCTGGCGACACGCGCCAAGGCATTACACCAGGCTGGCGAGGCATTCAAAATTCGGTTGCTAAGCGGCGCCTCGACCGGAAAGGCTTGCGACGACGAACTGGCCCAGGCCGAGGCCGTGAGTTGGCGGGCCCCGTACATGACTTCAGCTCCCATGCGAGACTTAGCAAATAATGGGAAGCTCGACTTTG
>Ga0335069_10004475_pt1 | contig 20723 bp, 16 predicted proteins | sample Lox_Sample_11_FD_206714 | JGI IMG/M metagenome (GOLD analysis project Ga0335069, IMG submission 206714) | Soil microbial communities from Loxahatchee National Wildlife Refuge, Florida, United States - Lox_Sample_1.1 | ecosystem: Environmental > Terrestrial > Soil > Wetlands | place: USA... | reverse complement strand
CATGAATGAGTCGCCTCCCACCGTTTACATCGCGAGGCACGGGGAGACCGCGTGGAGCCTCTCGGGCCAACATACAGGGCTTACGGATCTTCCCTTGACCGAAAATGGTGTCAGGAACGCCCGGCGCCTCGGTAATGCACTGCGCTGGCGGCTTTTCGCCAAGGTTTTTACAAGCCCTCTACAGAGAGCCCGCCGAACATGCGAGTTGGCTGGCTTCGGTACGGAAGCCGAGGTTGATTGCGACTTGTTCGAATGGAACTACGGCGAATACGAGGGTCTCCTCACTGCGGAGATTCATGCCAAGCGTCCTGACTGGCAGCTATTCCGCGATGGTTGCCCGGGTGGCGAATCGCCCGACGAGGTTGGAACGCGCGCTGACCGTGTGCTCAAGCGCGTGCGCGCGGTCGAGGGCGACGTTTTGATCTTTTCGAGCGGGCACTTTCTACGCGTGCTAGCCGCACGTTGGTTGGAACTGGAGCCCTGGGCCGGGAAATATTTCCTGTTGGATACCGCAAGCCTGAGCGCGCTAGGCTACGAGCACGATCTCACGCAACCTGCGATCAAGTTTTGGAACGATCTGCATCATCTTATGCATCACTAGGTGGGCAACCGACCGATAATCACCGAGCCGAATATTACATTGATGACGGCGTCAGTCGGAAGGAAAAAGTCATGGCAATACGTATCGGAGAACTACCGCCTGACCTCATAGGCAAGCTGACCGCGGAGTACGGCTGCGGCCCGGTTAAATTCAGCGGAGCCGATGAGGCCTTGTATGAGCGCCACCTCTTATTCGACAGTGTTACCGACATAGAGGCTTCCGACGCCCGCGATCGATTTGAAGCGATCGCTCGATCCGTGCGCGACGTACTTTCGCAGCGGTGGATACGGACTGAGCAAACTTACGAACGCGAAAATCCAAAACGTGTCTACTACTTGTCAATAGAATTCCTACTAGGCCGTTTGCTCGCGAATAACACTCAAAACCTTCTACTCGACCCGGTCGCCGAGCAACTGATCAAGGAGAAGAATCTGGACCGTCTGAGTCTGCTGGAACAAGAACCCGATGCGGGTCTCGGTAACGGAGGGCTTGGCCGTCTCGCCGCGTGCTTCCTCGACTCGATGGCGGCAATGCAACTCCCCGCAATGGGCTATGGGCTCCGTTACGAATATGGGATGTTCAAGCAATCAATTCAGAAGGGTTGGCAGCAGGAACGCCCCGACAATTGGCTGCGGCGCCCGGACCCTTGGGAAGTAGCTCGTCCGCATGAGACTGTCGAGTTGCAGCTCAACTGCTCCTTGGAAGTCCGCGGGGGAGCGCTTCATCCAATCGAGAATCGCCCATCCATCCTGATTGGATTTCCGTTCGATCGCCCCATAGTCGGTTACGGTGGCAAGACTATAAACACGCTTAGACTCTGGGCTGCCGCCGCTCCGGACGAGTTCCATTTTCAAGAGTTTAGCCATGGCGACTTCGTCCGCGCCGTGGCAGGGAAGCTCGGCGCGGAGTCTATAACTCGCGTGCTTTATCCTGACGACTCCACCAGTTTTGGGCAGGGCTTGCGCTTTGTGCAGGAGTATTTCTTGGTCGCCTGCTCGCTTGCCGATATTGTGCGGCGATTCCGGCGCGACAACCCCGATTGGAGCGCGCTTCCGGAAAAGGTTGCGATACAGCTCAACGACACGCATCCGGCAATGGCGGTAGCGGAGTTGATGCGGATTCTGCTCGATCAGGCGAAACTCGGTTGGGATGAAGCCTGGGACTTGACGCGAAGAACGCTCGCGTACACCAATCACACGCTCTTGCCCGAGGCTCTGGAAAAATGGCCCGTTGAGTGGTTTGCGATGCTCATACCGCGCAATCTGGAGATCGTCTTCGAAATCAATCGGCGGTTGCTCGATGAGGTCCGGGCCCGTTTTGCGGGCGACAACGATCGCATCGCGAGGATCAGCCTGATTGAGGAGAGCCCCACCAAGCACGTACGGATGGCTAACTTGGCGATCGTCGGGTCGCACAGCACCAACGGTGTAGCCGAGATTCACTCGCAATTACTGCGCACAACGACGGTCAAAGACCTGGCCGAAATGTTTCCCGAACGCTTCAATAATAAGACCAACGGCGTCACGCCCCGGCGCTGGTTGCTGCTGGCCAACCCAGCTCTGGCCCGCACGATTACCGACGCGATCGGCGAGGACTGGATTACCGATCTGACTCAGTTGAGCAGACTCAAGCCACTTGCCGCGGACGGCGCGTTTCGCGACAACTACCGTCAGGCCATTCGTCAGACGAAAGTCCGGTTTGCCGACTGGATCAAGTCGAAGTTCGGGGTAACGGTAGACCCGGATTCAATTTTCGATAGCCAGGTCAAACGCATCCACGAATACAAGCGGCAACTTTTGAACGCGCTTCGCATCGTGGTGCTCTACAACCGGCTGCGGGAAAACCCAAACGCCCAGATCCGACCGCGGACGTTCTTCTTCGCCGGGAAAGCGGCGCCGGCCTACCACCTTGCAAAGCTAATCATAAAGTTAATTAACAGTGTGGCCGATACAATCGACAACGACCCCGTGATTAAAGGCCGAATCAGAATCCTATTCATCCCCGAATACGACGTGTCACTGGCGGAACGCCTGATTCCGGCCAGCGACGTTTCCAATCAGATTTCAACCGCCGGTTACGAAGCCAGCGGCACCAGCAACATGAAATTCATGATGAACGGCGCTCTGACTATCGGTACGCGCGACGGAGCGACCATCGAGATGGCGCAGGAAGCTGGCGAGGAGAACTTTTTTCTGTTCGGTCTTACCGCCCAGCAGGTGGCCGATAGCCGAAGCTGGTACAACCCGCATTGGCATTATGACAATGAACCAGACACGCGCGCTGCGTTGGACCTAATCTTTTCCAATCAATTCAGCCCTAATGAGCCCGGTGTGTTCGAGCCGTTGCGAGACACGCTTCTTACCCACGGCGATTACTTCATGCACCTGGCGGACCTTAAGTCGTATCTCGACGCCGACCGCAGGCTCGTCGAGTTGTATGCAGATCCAGAGGAATGGGCACGTAAAGCGATCTTGAATGTGGCCGGGTCCGGCAAGTTCTCCAGCGATAGAACCATCGCAGAGTACGCAAAGGACATTTGGAGCATCGAGCCTTGTCCCCTTACATAGCTGAAATTAGTGGACCGGATCCGAAGGGAAGCCAATAGTGAACGTTAGTCCCAAAGCAGGCAAACCTGCCGAGACGTCGATTCTGATCGATGTTCCCAAGCTTGTGGACGCCTATTATGCAGGGCGGCCCGATCCGTCCGTCCTCGCGCAGCGGGTCACGTTCGGCACCTCGGGGCATCGCGGCTGCTCGCTTGAGAACTCCTTCAATGAGGCACACATTCTCGCGATTACCCAGGCGATCTGCCTCTACCGAAAGCAGCAAGGCATCGACGGGCCGCTATACATCGGTATCGATACGCACGCGCTCTCGGAACCTGCTTTCAAGAGCGCATTGGAGGTGCTGGCGGGAAACTCCGTTGACGTGATGGTCGATGCGGAAAGCGGCTACACGCCTACGCCGGTAATCTCTCATGCAATTCTCCGCTATAACCGGGGTCGCCAGCGTGGACTCGCGGACGGCATAGTCGTCACGCCTTCCCATAATCCGCCACGATTCGGCGGCTTCAAATACGACCCGCCGCATGGCGGGCCAGCCGATACTCAAGTGACAGCATGGATTCAAGAGCAGGCCAACACACTTATCGCGAACAATCTGCGCGAGGTCGCGAGGATACCGTTCGAGCGGGCACACACGGCTTCTACTGTACATCGCCATGAGTACTTGGCCTCTTACGTCGAAGATCTCCCAGCGGTGGTCGACTTGGACGCGATCGAGCACAGCGGAGTAAAAATCGGGGTCGATCCGCTAGGCGGCGCCAGTGTCGCGTATTGGGATGCGATCGGCCATCGTTACGGAATCAATCTCGAAGTCGTCAATCACGCAATTGACCCGACGTTCAGGTTCATGACCGTCGACTGGGACGGCCAGATCCGAATGGACCCCTCATCGGCGTACGCGATGGCGCGCATGGTCGGCCTGAAGGACCGATTCGACGTTGCTTTCGCGAGCGATACCGACGCCGATCGCCACGGAATAGTCAGCCACAGTCAAGGACTGCTCAATCCGAACCAATATCTTTCCGTTGCGATTTCGTACCTTTTCGTGAACCGCCCGCAGTGGTCCCCGGCGGTGGCTGTGGGAAAGACCATCGTCAGCAGCAGCATGATCGACCGGGTCGCGGCGCACCTGAGCCGCCGCCTGATTGAAGTACCGGTGGGGTTCAAGTGGTTTGTCGAAGGGCTGATCGATGGCAGTGTCGGCTTCTGCGGCGAGGAGAGCTCGGGCGCAACGTTTCTGCGGCGCGATGGAAGCGTATGGACCACCGACAAGGACGGGATTGTTCCCAACCTGCTTGCCGCTGAAATAACCGCACGCACCGGCAGCGACCCGGGGGAGCACTATCGCATGTTGACGGCTGAATTCGGTGACCCGCTATACGAGCGACTCGACGCCCCTGCGACACCGGAACAGAAAGACAGGCTGGCGAAGCTTTCGCCAGAAGCGGTTACGGCATCGACGCTGGCGGGCGAGCTGATAATCGCCAAGCTGACAAACGCTCCAGGCAACCAAGCTCCGATCGGCGGCTTGAAAGTGATTGCTGCCAACGGCTGGTTCGCAGCCCGGCCGTCGGGAACCGAAAGCATCTACAAAATCTATGCGGAAAGTTTCAAAGACCGAGATCATCTGAACGCGGTCGTGAGCGAGGCTCAGGCAATCGTTGAACGCACGTTGGAATCATCCGGGTCGCCGGCCAGAGATACCGAGGAGTAACTGACATGCGAGTTGGAATAGCCACCGATCATGGCGGGTTCCTTCTAAAGGAAGAACTGCTCGACCGATTGCGCGCGGCAGGCCACGATGTCATCGATTTCGGCGCTTATCGGTTCGACCCCTCGGATGACTATCCCGACATTATAGTTCCGCTCGCCCGCGCCGTTTCCGCCGGTGATGTACTTCGCGGTATCGCAATCTGCGGCAGCGGCGTGGGGTCGTCGGTATGCGCCAACAAGGTCGCCGGGGTCCGTGCGGGGCTCGTTCACGACCATTTCTCGGCCCAGCAAGGGGTTCAGGATGACAACATGAATATTATCTGCATGGGCGGCCGGACGGTGGGACCCGCGGTCGCGTGGGATCTCGTTCAGACGTTTCTGGCATGCGAGTTTAGTGGAGCGGAGCGCCACATACGCCGCCTACGCAAGGTAGCTTCTCTCGAACTTAACTCGGGAAGCGAGTGATGCCGCGATTGGCAGGCAATAAGGACTTGAAAATGGAAAACGATGTGAAAAAGAAAACAAAGATTCTCGTTCCGCTCGACGGTTCAGAACTTGCGGAAAACGCGCTCGGTGAGGCACTGATACTGGGAAAGGCGCTGCATGCCGAAGTCACCCTTCTGCATGTGATCCAGATCCCGGAAGACGTGATCGGCGAAGGGGCAACGCGTATTTCGATTGATGAGCAGTGGCAAGCCCAAAGAGGCCGGGCCTTGAGGTACCTAACCGACATTCGGAACCGGCCGGAATGGAGCGGCGTCGCAACCCAAGTTGCTGTGGAATCGGGAAATCCAGCCGAGATGATCCTCGATTACTGCCAACGCCACGATATCGACAGGATTGTGATGTCGACCCGTGGACGAACCCGCTTGAAGCTATGGGCCCTCGGCAGTGTCGCTTATAAGGTGGTTCACGCCGCCGATCGCACGATAGTTCTGATTCGACCAAGGAGTGACAATGTGTGATCTAGGCGACTCTCTCCATCGCCTTAATGGATGAGTAGAGAGCCAGCCAGAATGTGCGGACTAAAATCTCTCGCCTCGCCGTTAGGCGCCACTGTCATAGGCGATGGAGTCAACTTCAGCGTTTTTTCGCGTCACGCCAGAACCGTTGAGTTGCTGTTCTTCGACCGTGCCGACGATGCGAAACCCGCGCGCGTGATTCCCGTCGACCCTGCTTCGGGCCGCACCTACCATTACTGGCACATCTTCGTCCCTAGGGTGCGGCCGGGCCAGTTGTACGCCTATAGAGTAGACGGCCCATTCGATCCAGCGAATGGGCTCCGATTCGATCGCACAAAGATACTCCTCGATCCTTACAGCCGGGCAGTCGCGGTTCCCGATAGATATGATCGTAACGCTGCCGCTTTGGCTGGTGAAAACGCCGCAACGGCCATGAAGAGCGTGGTCGTGGATCCGTCCGGCTACGACTGGGAAGGAGACAGCCCGCTCCGGCATCCGTCGGCGCGGACGATCATCTATGAGATGCACGTGCGTGGCTTCACGCGTCACCCAAGCTCAGGAGTCATCGCGAAGAACCGGGGAACTTTTGCCGGACTGATCGAAAAGATTCCCTATCTGCGGCAGCTTGGGATAACGGCGGTAGAGCTCCTTCCAGTATTTCAGTTCGACGCTCAAGACTGTCCACCCGGCAAAGTCAATTATTGGGGATATTCGCCGGTCTCGTTCTTTGCCCCGCATCAGGCGTACAGCTCGCAGGGCGATCCAATCTCAGCGATCGATGAGTTCCGCGATATGGTCAAAGCGCTCCACCGCGCGGGAATCGAAGTCATCCTCGATGTCGTCTTCAATCACACTGCGGAGGGCGGCCACAGCGGACCGACGCTCTGCTTCCGTGGGTTCGATAATGCGGCTTACTACATTTTGGAGCGGGACCGCTCTCGCTACGCGAACTATTCCGGCACGGGGAACACCTTGAACGGTAATCATCCGGTAGTTCGGCGCATGATCCTGGACAGCCTCCGGTACTGGGTGGAGGCAATGCACGTGGACGGCTTTCGTTTCGATCTCGCCTCAATTTTGGCGCGCGATGAATCGGGGCAGCCGATTCCTAACCCACCCGTTCTGTGGGACATCGAGTCGGACCCGGTGCTCGCCGGCTCCAAGCTGATCGCTGAGGCGTGGGATGCCGCCGGTCTTTACCAGGTTGGCAGCTTCATCGGAGACAGTTGGAAGGAATGGAACGGACGATTTCGGGATGACGTGCGGAGTTTCTTCCGCGGCGATTCAGGCTTGGTCGGGCAAATGGCAAACCGCCTGCTCGGCAGCCCCGACATTTACGGCTATGAGGAGCGCGAGGCCGAGCAAAGTGTCAATTTCGTTGCGTGCCACGATGGTTTCACCCTCAACGATCTCGTCTCCTACAACCGCAAACACAACGAGAGAAACGGCGAAGGTAACCGGGATGGTGCCGACGAAAATCGAAGCTGGAACTGCGGGGTCGAAGGCCCGACCGATGATGCCGTGGTCGAGTCACTGCGCAACCGCCAAATCAAGAATTTCCTCACGGTCACGGTGCTTTCCATCGGCATGCCGATGATCCAGATGGGCGACGAGGTTCGCCGCACCCAGCGCGGAAACAACAACGCATACTGCCTCGATGACGAGACCAACTGGCTCGACTGGACATTGCTCGATAAGCACGCCGACGTGCGCAGGTTTGTAACGCTGCTCAACGCCCGCCGGGTTCTTGCCGATGTCGAGCATGAGCGAGCACGGATCAGCCTCAATCAGTTGCTCAAGCGAGCGCGGCAATCGTGGCATGGCGTGAGGCTCGGCCAGCCGGACTGGACCTACGACTCGCACAGTATCGCTCTTTACGCACAGTTGGCTAACGAAGGCCTCGACGTTTACGCGATCATGAACGGCTATTGGCAGTCATTGAATTTCGAGTTGCCGCCACTCAGTGAAAACCGGCGATGGCGCCGCTGGATCGATACCTCGCGCGAGAGTCCCGAAGACATCGTCCCATGGCAGACAGGCCTTCTCCTTTCCTGCAACGAATACCGCGTAGAGCCCCGTTCGGTCGTGGTACTATTTGCGGAGACTGAACCGGACAGACGGTCGTGGTGATTTCGTCGGAAGCGAAGGCCCGAACTCCCGCACGCCTGAATCGGAGCGCTGGCGGGTGCCTAACTCCACGAAGTCGGCTATACATGCGGGGTGAAGAACGACGAGGCTTCTCAAGTGTCGATTCCCATCAGCTCGACCGATTCTGCGACGCTGCCGGAACGCTTTCAGGCACTCCTGTCGGTCGCGGAATCGATTACCTCGTGTCGGGAGCGTGAGCAGCTCTTTCGCCGCTTGGCCGGCGAACTGCAACGCGTCGTGAGCTTCGACAGTCTAGGTCTCCTCCTGTACGACGCTGAGCGGGGTAGCACGGGGCCACCGCAGGTTCTTCTCGAAACCGCAAATATGGTTTTTCGCCCGCGGCCGGACGTAGATGTAGACGAGGTCGAAGATACGCCGACGCGTTGGGTGATCGAGTCGCAGCAGCCGCTGATCATCGGCGACACCGCGGCCGAGACGCGATGGCCTAAGCCGATGATGCGTATCCGCGAGAGCGGTGTCGCGAGCTTCTGCCTGCTGCCGCTCACCACTGCCCGCACGCGAGTCGGTGCGCTGGCATTCGGCCGTAGTCAGTCCGTGACGTATACCGCCGCGGACGTCGAGTTCATGGGCGAGGTCGCGAAGCTCGTCGCCATGGCGGTCGAGAACGCCATGGCGTTTGAGAAAATCGCCCAGCTCAACGAGAAGCTTGCGGAGGAACGGCTGTACCTCGAAAGCGAGATCCGAACCGAGCACCCGTTCGAGGAGATCATCGGCAACAGCTCCGCGCTCCGCCGCGCACTCCAACAGGTAGAGGTCGTCGCATCGACGGACTCGACGGTACTCCTGCTCGGGGAAACCGGCACCGGTAAGGAACTGCTGGCACGCGCCATCCACGATCGCAGCGGCCGGCGCGAGCGTACGTTCGTAAAAATCAACTGTGCGGCCATTCCTTCGGGTCTGCTGGAAAGCGAGCTGTTCGGCCACGAGAAGGGCGCATTCACGGGCGCCATCGCACAGAAGATCGGCCGCTTCGAGGTTGCTAATGGCGGCACGCTCTTCCTCGACGAGGTAGGCGAAATTCCGCTCGAGCTGCAACCGAAGTTGCTGCGCGTGCTGCAAGAACAGGAATTCGAGCGTATCGGCAGCACGAAGACGATAAAGGTCGACGTGCGGCTGATTGCCGCCACGAATCGTGACCTTCTGCAGATGGTGGAGGAACACCGCTTCCGCGACGATCTCTACTATCGGCTGAACGTCTTTCCCATCCACATTCCGCCGCTGCGCGACCGCCCGGAGGATATTCCCGCTCTCGTGCGCTACTTCGTGCAGCGACTGGCGCGCCCGATGAATCGGCAGGTGGAAGTGATTCCGAGCGAGACGATGGAGACGCTGTGTCGCTACCGATGGCCGGGCAACGTGCGCGAGCTCGCCAATCTCATCGAGCGGGCGATGATCCTCTCACCCGGCCGGACCCTCGAAGTCCCGCTTGACGAGATCAAAGCCCGGCGCCCTCCTACCGCCACAGAGGATGATGCCAGCACGACGTTGCACAGCGTCGAACGAGCGCACATCCTGCGCGCGCTCGAAGAATCGAATTGGGTGCTCGGTGGCCCCAAGGGCGCGGCAGCGCGGTTGGGAATGAAGCGCACGACGCTGCAGTACCGCATGCAGCGACTCGGGATCGCGCCGCGCGCCCGCTGAGCGTGCCGGGATTCGGCACGTGCCGGATGTTCGGCACCGGGTTCGGCACCGGCGAGGTGCAACCCTTCCATTTGCTCGGATTCTTTACCCGGTCCGCTGGGCACGCGCCTTGCGATACGAACGGGTATGCTGCGTATCACAACCCATCACCAAGACGGCAGGGTGGTGCTACGACTCGAAGGCCGGCTCCACGGTCCCTGGGTCGACGAGCTGCGCAACTGCTGGCAGCGCGAGAGCGAATCGGCCGGAGACGAGCCAATCCGGATCGAGCTCATCGATGTTCGGTTCGTCGATGCGCTCGGCAAGGCGCTGCTCACGCAGATGCATCGCGCCGGCGTCGAGATCCTCGCGCACGGCTTTTTCGCATCGGCAATCCGCGAAGAGATCGTTAGAAGTATTACTTAAATGAACGAAACAGTGTTGATCTTTTAGAACACTCGCAATCGAGAGGAGAATTCAGATGAATACCGAAATTACAATTCACCCGAAGCTGCAGCACTACGGGCTGGCCACCGCCAACCTCAACGCCATGCTCGACTGGTACGGCAAAGTGCTCGGCATGACGATAAACGCTCGCGCAGATGCGCCAGCCGGACCGGGGGGCAAGCCGCTGTTTTCGGCCGCATTCGCCAGCAACGACGAGGTCCATCATCGCATTGCATTTTTTGAATTGCCTGGCCTCGGCACCGATCCCGACAAACGCCGCCACGCACGGGTACAGCACGTCGCTTTCGAATACGAGACGCTCGACGACCTGCTGGGCACGTATATCCGGCTGAAGGATTCAGGCATCGTGCCGGTGCTGGCCGCCGACGAAGGGTCGCAGACTTCGTTTTATTACGCAGACCCTGACCAGAACAGCGTCGAGCTCAACGTCAACAACTACGGCAACGACTGGACGGCGACGGAGCACATGAAGACTGCTTCGGCAGGAAACGGTCCAAGGCGGGTGTTTGTCGATCCCGACAAGATGATCGCGGCGCGCAAGGCGGGCGTGTCGCCTTGGGAGGTGCACGTGCGTGCCTTCGCCGGAGAGTTCGCTCCCGCAGAGCCGTACGATCCCCGCGGACTCCTGTGAAGCGACGGCTTGACTAACGGAATTAATCGCGAGGGAGATTGCTGATGCAGTTTTACTCCGGCGCCCCCGGTCTTCCCGGCCGCCGTCAGTGAGGGATTTTACTCTGGCGCTTACAAGCTTCTGAATACCCCCTGTACACCGGGTGCGGGTGCTGCTAGCTTTGCCGCATGGAAATGATCTTCTACTGTCCATCGGACCTGAAAATCGTGTTTCAAGACGAGCGAAACAATGGCCTTGAAGCCATCCCAACTCTACTCTGGGAATTCGAACGTAGAGGCGTCAAGGTGCGAAGAATTGATCTCGCTGCTTGGAGCACCGAACAACGCTTTGCCGAATACACGAACGCCACGATTCCGGCGATCTACAAGAAATACGAAGTAAAAAGAATCTTCGGAACGAATCGGCGTTCCGCTTGCTGGTTTGGATTGCAGGTGCCAGCGCTGGTGGTGAAGGAAAGCGATGATGCCGTGGGCGACACCTACCCGCACAGGGGATCCGGCAATACCGTTGTGACCATCTATCAATTTCTCACGACCGCTCTCGCCTCTATGGACAAGGCCGCGTAACAGTCGCTTTAGTTTCGGTATGAAACGGGGAGTCAGTTAATGGCACGAGAGAAGGGGGCTAAATCCAAGTCAAGCGGCAACAACGGGGCGACGCTCGGATTCGAGCAGACGCTTTGGCAGGCGGCCGACAAACTCCGCAACAACATGGATGCGGCCGAGTACAAGCACGTTGTACTTGGACTGATTTTCTTGAAGTACGTTTCGGACGCCTTCGAGGAGAAGCACGCCAGCCTTGTCGCGCAGAAGGCCGAGGGCGCCGATCCGGAAGACCCCGACGAATACCGCGCCGAGAACATCTTCTGGGTTCCGAAAGAGGCGCGCTGGACGTTTTTGCAGTCGAAGGCCAAGCAGCCCGCCATCGGAAAGATTCTTGATGACGCGATGGACGCAATCGAACGGGACAATCGTTCGCTCAAGGGTGTTCTGCCGAAGGACTACAACCGGCCCGGCCTCGACAAAACGCGGCTCGGCGAACTTATCGACCTCATCGGCACGATCAGCATGGGCGACGCCGAGCATCGCTCAAAGGACATTTTGGGCCGCGTTTATGAATACTTCCTTGGCCAGTTCGCCAGCGCCGAAGGCAAGAAGGGCGGCCAGTTCTACACGCCGCGATGCGTCGTGCGCGTGTTGGTCGAAATGCTCGCTCCGTACACGGGCCGGGTCTATGACCCGTGCTGCGGCTCGGGCGGGATGTTCGTTCAGTCCGTCAAATTCATCGAGGCGCACAGTTCGGGAAACGGAAACGGTGGCAAGGCCAAAACGGCGCTCAGCATCTACGGCCAGGAGTCGAACCACACGACATGGCGGCTCGCGAAGATGAATCTCGCGATTCGCGGGATCGACGGTAATCTTGGAACGGAAAACGCGAGCAGTTTCACTCGCGACTTGCACAAGGACCTCAAGGCGGATTTCGTCCTTGCAAATCCGCCGTTCAATGACAGCGATTGGGGCGGTGCGCAACTAAAGGATGACGCCCGCTGGCGATTCGGAACTCCGCCCGCCGGCAATGGCAATTTCGCATGGGTCCAGCATTTCATCCACCACCTCGCGCCGAACGGGATGGCCGGTTTCGTCCTTGCCAACGGCAGCATGTCCAGCAATACGAGTGGCGAAGGCGAAATCCGTAAGAAAATAATCGAAGCGGACCTTGTGGATTGCATGGTCGCGCTCCCGGGCCAGCTTTTTTACTCAACACCGATTTCGGTCTGCTTGTGGTTCCTCGCCCGCAACAAGCGCGAGCCGCATTTTCGTGATCGCCACGGCGAGACGTTGTTCATCGACGCGCGCAAAATGGGCGTGCTAATCGACCGCGTGCATCGCGAGCTTACCGACGAAGACATTGCACGGATTGCGGACACATACCATTCATGGCGCGGCGATAATGGCGCGGGAAAGTACGCGGACGTGCCGGGGTTCTGCAAGGGCGCCACAACCGAGGAGATCACCAAGAAAGCCCACATTCTCACGCCAGGGCGATACGTCGGTTCGGAGGAAATCGAGGACGACGACGTGTCCTTTGAGGAAAAATTCGTCTCGCTCGCTAAGAAACTCGATGAGGAATTCGCTGCCTCCGAGGCACTGACTCGCACGATCCGTACAGCGTTGCGCGTAACGCTTCAATAATTGAAATGGAGTACGTGGAACTGAAATCGCTCTGCACGCTTATTACAAAGGGCACAACACCTACGACGCTAGGACGCCGATTTGCAGAAAAGGGCATCAATTTTATCAAGTCTGAGAGCATCGGATACGATGGCAGTATTCAATCCTCTGCCTTCGCTCATATCGACGAACCCACGCATGCGGAGCTAAAGCGATCACAAATTGCTGAATCTGACATCTTGTACACAATTGCTGGCGTTCATCTCGGGAAATGCGCGTCCGCGCGGAAGGAACATCTTCCAGCAAACACAAATCAGGCGGTGGCAATAATTCGTGTCGATCCAGCGCGAGCCGTTTCCAGATTCGTTGAATATGTCTTACGGAATCGTTCGTTCGTGGCTATGGTGAACGCCGGCGTAGCCCAGTCAGCCCAACCCAATGTGAATCTGACGGAAATCGGAAGATTTCAGATCCCCCTTTTACCTCTCGCCGAACAGCGCGCCATCGCGCATATTCTGGGCGCGCTGGACGACAAGATCGAGTTGAACCGGCGGATGAATGAGACGCTGGAAGCGATGGCGCGCGCCATCTTCAAGTCGTGGTTCGTCGCTTTCGACCCCGTCCGCGCCAAATCCGAAGGCTGCAAGCCCTACGGCATGAATGTTGCCACTGCTGCCCTGTTTCCCAGTTCCTTCCAGGACTCGCCACTCGGTAAAATTCCTAAAGGTTGGGCCGTCGCACCGATTGGAGAAGCCACTCAAGTCACGGGTGGAAGCACGCCGAAGACAGACGAGGCGCGATTTTGGGAGGAAGGAACCTACTACTTTGCAACTCCTAAGGATCTTTCTCAGGTCGCTGGTCCGATTTTGCTTGCCACAGAAAGAAAAATCACCGAAGCCGGCCTTGCTCAGATCGGGTCTGGGCTATTGCCAAGCGGAACAGTTTTGCTCTCATCGCGAGCCCCCATAGGTTATACGGCCATTACCGACGTGCCCGTTGCCGTTAATCAGGGAATCGCTGCGATGAAGTGCAACGCGGCACTCCCGAACCATTACGTCTACTTTTGGACCAAAGAGAACTTGGACACGATCATCAGCCACGCGAACGGCAGCACTTTCCTTGAGATCAGCAAAGGTAACTTTCGCAGAATCGAGGCAGTGGTCCCGCCGGTTAACGTTGTGAAGGCATTTCGTGATCTCGTCGCGCCGATGTTTTTGCGGATCACGAATGATCTGAAGGAGTCGCAGACTCTTGCCGCGCTCCGCGACACGCTGCTGCCGAAGCTCATCTCTGGCGAGATTCGGATCGTGCCGGATTCTCAAGTCGAAGAACCGATGCCAACCGCACGAAGCGGAGATCCAGCGTGAGCAGTTCAGACCTCCTTTTCAACAATTTTGATATGTTTGCCATGAAGGAGGGCAGAAAGCGCCAGGTCGTGGAAGAGGTTGATGCGATTCCAGTAGACCGTTTACTCAACACGCCAGTCGACTCTCTGGTGAGTTATTTCGTTGACAAAATCCGCATCGAAGTGCCCACGCTACGTGAGGACCAGATCACGACCGACCAGCGAGAAACAAAGATCGATGTTAGCCGCGACCCCCTCCGTATGCTCCCGGGCCGACCTGGTCCAGTTTTTATTTCGGGGAGCGAGGTTTCATATTACATTCCTTTCGATGGCGATGCCGGGTTGTTCCGCGTACAGCCTTCCAGTTTTACGCTTAATCCTCCGCGCGGCGAGCTTAACGGACAAGAATTGATCCTCCGCTTCGAAGCTCAGCAGCACGACGCTAATCGGTTAAAGACCGAATTTGAAAACTTGCTCTCGACCATCCGCCAATACCTCGGCTGGCTGAATAGGGACGCGGAACCATTCAACCGCGAACTCGAAACGCTGGCTCGCCAGCGCATAACTTCCCGATGTGATCGAATACGACAGGAACGTGGGACCGTCGCATCTCTTGGTTACCCGCTCCGCCGCCGCGCGGGTGCCCCAGAGACTTTTGTAGTACCAACAGTTCGCCGCAAAGCCACTCCGCAGATGCCTGCGGCAACCGGCGCGGGAAAGTCGGAACCGACCCTTGACGCTGCGGAATATGAAAGCATACTGAAAATCATCACCAACATGGTTGACGTAATGGAGCGGAGTCCACACGCTTTCCGCGGGATGTCCGAGCCGGACCTTCGCCAACATTTCCTTGTTCAACTCAACGGCCAATACGAAGGACAGGCAACCGGAGAGACGTTTAATTTTGAGGGGAAAACCGACATCCTCATCCGAGCGGAGGGTAAGAATATATTCATCGCGGAGTGTGCAATCTGGCACGGACCGGAGAAATTCCGCGAGAAAATTGACCAACTTCTCGGCTACGCAACGTGGCGCGACTCAAAGTTGGCGCTCCTCGTTTTCAATCGTGGCAAACAATTGTCGGTCGTCCTAAGCAAAATCGTCGAAGTGGTCAAAACACACCCCAACTTCAAGCGAGAAGTGGCCGGATATAAATCGGACCGCGGCTTTCGTTACACCGTTCATCACCGTGATGATGCTCAACGCGAATTGACCCTAACGGTCCTAGTGTTTGAAGTACCAACATGATTGGGGGATTCAGTGAATCTGAGGTTGAAGTAGCCGCCCTTCAGTGGTTCGAGGCGCTTGGCTACACAGTCCTGCACGGGCCGGACATAGCGCCCGGAGAGCCTGCGGCTGAACGGACCGATTACAACGAGCCAGTATTGCCGCAGCGGCTACGCGACGCGCTCGCGCGGCTCAACCCCGACCTTCCAGCCAATACGCTCGAAGATGCTTTCCGCAAGGTAACGCGAGCGGCATTGCCGTCGCTGGTTGGAAACAACCGTGCGTTCCACAAGATGCTTGTGGAAGGCGTTGAAGTCGAATATCGGCGCAAAGACGGCGCGATCCGCGGCGCTCACGCAAAGCTTCTCGATTTTGAGAGTCCCGACAACAACGACTGGCTGGTGCTAAACCAGTTCACGGTCACCGAGGGCCAGCATGAGCGGCGGCCCGATATCGTCGTGTTCGTGAACGGCCTTCCGCTTGCCGTGATTGAGCTTAAGAATCCGGCCGACGAAAAGGCCACCATTTGGACGGCCTTCAAGCAGTTTCAAACGTACAAAGCCGAGATCGACTCCCTTTTTCTTTCCAATGAAGGGTTGGTTGTTTCGGACGGTCTCGAAGCGAGGATCGGTTCGCTCACGGCTGATCACGAGCGCTTCATGCGATGGCGGACTATCGACGGCCGCGAGCTTGCGCCTGAAACGATGCCGCAACTTGAAGTTCTAATCCAAGGCATATTCGAGCGGCGGCGCTTTCTCGATTTGGTCCGCCATTTTACGGTCTTCAACGACGACGGCTCGGGGAACCTCTCAAAGATTCTTGCGGGCTATCACCAGTTTCACGCGGTTGCCAAGGCGGTTGAAATGACACTTCGCGCCGCCGGCCCGAAGGGGGACAAGCGGTGCGGCGTAATCTGGCACACGCAAGGGTCGGGCAAGAGCCTGACCATGCTCTTTTACTCGGGGCGGCTCATCCTTCATCCCGCGATGGAGAATCCGACGATTCTCGTGTTGACGGACCGCAACGATTTGGATGATCAGCTTTTCGGTACGTTTTCGCGCGGCAAGGAACTGCTTCGGCAGACTCCGGTACAGGCGACCGACCGCGCGGACCTCCGCAGGCTACTCAAGGTTGCGTCGGGCGGGGTTGTTTTCACTACCGTCCAGAAATTCTTTCCCGAAGAAAAGGGCGACCGGCATCCGCTGCTTTCCGACCGGCGCAACATCGTCGTCATTGCCGATGAGGCGCACCGGAGCCAATACGATTTCATTGATGGATTCGCACGGCACATGCGCGACGCGCTGCCGAACGCTTCGTTTATCGGATTCACGGGCACGCCGATCGAACTTACCGACAAGAACACGCGGGCGGTATTCGGCGACTACATCGACGTTTACGACATCCAGCGGGCGGTCGATGACGGCGCGACCGTGCCGATTTACTACGAAGGCCGGCTCGCCAAGCTCGACCTGGACGAAAAGGAAAAGCCGCATCTCGACCCGGCATTTGAGGAAGTGACCGAGGGCGAAGAAGAGGAACGCAAACGCAAGCTCAAAACAAAGTGGGCGGCGCTCGAAGCCGTGGTCGGGGCCGAAAAGCGAATCCGCCTCATCGCACAGGACCTTGTGAATCACTTCGAGAAGCGGCTCGAAGCGATGGACGGCAAGGCGATGGTTGTTTGCATGAGCCGCCGCATCTGCGTTGAGTTGTACAACGAAATCGTAAAGCTCCGGCCCGCTTGGCACAGCGAGGACGATGCGAAAGGCGTTATCAAAGTGATAATGACCGGCTCCGCGACCGACGACCTCGCGTGGCAGCAGCACATCAGGAACAAGCCGCGCCGCGAGGCGCTGGCGAATCGATTCCGCGATGCCAACGACCCCTTCAAGATCGCGATTGTGCGCGATATGTGGCTTACCGGATTCGACGCCCCGTCCCTGCACACGATGTACGTCGATAAGCCGATGCGCGGCCACGGGCTGATGCAGACGATTGCGCGCGTCAACCGCGTCTTCAAAGACAAACCGGGCGGCTTGGTCGTCGATTATCTGGGGCTGGCATACGAGCTCAAGCGCGCGCTCGCGACTTATACGGAAAGCGGCGGCAAGGGAAAGACGGCGATCGACCAAGGGGAAGCGGTTGCGGTAATGCAGGAAAAGCACGAAATCTGCATCGCTCTCTTCCACGGCTTCGATTGGTCGGGGTGGAAGACTGGCACGCCCGCTCAGCGGCTCACACTGCTTCTGGCCGCGGCGGAACACATCCTCAAACGGGAAAACGGCAAAGCGAGACTCACCGACGCGCTCGCCAAATTGCGGAGCGCGTTTGCGCTGGCGGTCCCGAGCGCCGAAGCGCTCGCGATTCAGGACGACGTGGCATTTTTCCAAGCCGTAGGGGCGCGGCTCGCGAAGATTTCAGGCGAAGACGAAAAAGCGCCTTGGGAACTCGACCATGCGATCCGGCAAATCGTATCGCGGGCCGTGGCGCCCGAAGGGATGATCGACATCTTCTCCGCAGCCGGTTTGAAGAAGCCTGACATTTCGATTCTATCCGACCAGTTTCTTGCGGAAGTGCGCGGGATGCCGCAACGCAACCTTGCCGTCGAGCTTTTGCAAAAATTGCTCAAGGACGAGATTAAGAACCGGATGAAAAAGAATCTTGTCCAAAGCCGCTCCTTCGGCGAGATGCTCGAGAACTCGATTCGCAAGTATCAGAACCGCGCAATCGAAAGCGCCAAGGTGATTGAGGAGCTCATCGCGCTGGCCAAGGACATCCGCAAGGCCGAGCGGGAGGGCGCGGACCTTGGACTCAACGATGACGAGAAGGCCTTTTACGACGCGCTCGAAGTCAACGACAGCGCCGTCAAGGTGCTTGGCGACGATACGCTCAAGACGATCGCGCGGGAATTGGTCGATACTGTCCGAAAGAATGCTTCGATTGACTGGACGATTCGCGAGAATGTCCGCTCGCGGCTTCGCGTGGCGGTCAAACGCACGCTCAAGAAGTACGGGTACCCGCCCGACAAACAGGAAAAGGCGACGCAGACGGTGATCGAGCAGGCGGAGCTAATCTGCGCCGACGCGGCTTGAAATTTTTATTACAATAGGTCTAGGTCTATGTCTAGCTGGTGGCAGTTGGGAGAGGGTTCTGGACTCCTTGGTGAGGATCTCGCCCTCTATAAAATTGAATGCCCATTTTGCAATGAACGCGGGAACTTCGAGCGTGCCTTTCACGCCGAGAAGAAAAAGCCCGGCGCCCGAAAAGTTTTGAACTTTGATGTTTACAAATGCGCAAACTGCGCCGGTTACGTTCATGTCCTCTGGTCAGCGAGTGAATTCGGCGGAAGCCAAGGGCTACATCAGTTCCGAGTCCTGCCGTGGCCGATAGGCCGCCCGACGGCCCCGGAGCATTGGCCCGACGAGATTCGCCGCTCCTGGGAGCAGGCTCACGATTCATTGAACCACGAGAATTGGGACGCGGCGGCGGTCATGGCGCGCAGCGCATTGCAGGCCGCTTTCAGAAGGCAAGGGGCCAAAGGAAGAACACTGAACGATGAGACCGCCTCGCTGGCTGCTCAGGGCATTTTGCCCCCAATTATGAAAGAGTGGTCGACAGAACTGCGCCTTTTGGCCAACGACTCTGCGCATCCTGATCAAGACCAAGAAGCCACGAATCCTCAAGACGCGCGCGATGTAGTCGAGTTCCTCGATTACTTGCTCGAATATCTTTACAACCTACCCAAGTCAATCGGCGACTATCGCAAGAGACGTGAGAAGGCCGAAGGCGACACTTACGAATAAAATGACATTGGAGGAACTTTTTCAGGATTGGTCCAAACCCCCGCCAACCACTGAACAAACTAAATGCGAAAATGCAGAGCGGGCGATTCGGAAGGCCCTCGACTCCAGCAACAAGCTCAAATCTAAGACCATTGAAGTTTTCGCGCAGGGCTCTTATGCGAACCGAACCAATGTCCAGGAGGATAGTGACGTCGACATCTGCGTTCTCTATAAAGACGCATTCTTTGCCGATTACTCAATGAGCCAAGGCTTAAACAATGCCGTCCTTGGTTATTCTGATGCACCGTATCCTTACGCCGATTTCAAGAATGATGTGGGGGACGCCCTGATCTCCTACTTTGGTGCAAGCTCTGTGAAACGCGGAAATAAAGCGTTCGACATACATGCTAACACTTACCGCGTGGACGCTGATGTGGTCCCATGCTTTGAGCACCGGCGCTTCATGGGAACCATTCAACACCATTGGTTCACTTCGGGAACCGAACTCCATCCCGACAATGGAAGGAAAATAATCAACTGGCCCCGACAGAATTACGATAATGGTGTCGCCAAAAACGACGCCACGGGCCGACGATTCAAGGCCGTGGTCCGAATCCTCAAACGGCTTCGCAACGAAATGTTGGATAATGGACACGAAGCCGCTAAGCCCATTCCCTCCTACCTCATCGAATGCTTAGTGTGGAACGTTCCGAAGAGCGGTTTCGGTCATAGCAGCTATACCGAAGATGTACGATACGCATTAACGCACCTCTTTAATAAAACAAAGCAGGAGCAGGACTGTAAGGAATGGGGGGAGACTAACGAACTCAAATACTTGTTTCGCAGCGTTCAACCCTGGACACGCGAACAAGCGCACGAGTTTACGTCGGCAGCTTGGAAATATCTTAAATTGAATTGATAGACCCGCATGCGAATACGACCTGATAATTTTAAACGGTTTGTATATTTCGTCGCCGTTCTTGCGCTGATTAGTTATGCCATCGTCGTCGGTGTCAATGACGCTATCGCCGCATCGGGAATCATGGTCCCGGTTTGGCTTGAAACTCCGTCTGTCGTCGGCGTCTTGGTGTTCCTCTACGCTATATTCGACTCATATCTCTGGCACTCACGGCTTTTCCGGCTTCTTGGCATCGTAGAAATTCCTGATCTCCGCGGACGCTGGGACGGCACGGTTACTTCCTCCTGGAACAACAAAACGTCACCGGCTGTGCTGGAAATCACTCAGAGTTCCTCATCGATCATCGTAGCAATGTACACGCTGCAGTCGGAATCGGTAAGCCAAACCGCGGAATTTGAAGTTCGAAGAGCAGATGGCCGACCAATCCTCCACTACATTTATGACAACCATCTGGCCTGCTCCCCAATTTCCCTCCAATCATAAGTAGAGACCGCCGGTTATAGCGCCCACTTGGGGCGGTTGCATTGCCCGTCCTTTAAGCATGGCGAACTGGG
>Ga0335069_10004473_pt1 | contig 20734 bp, 19 predicted proteins | sample Lox_Sample_11_FD_206714 | JGI IMG/M metagenome (GOLD analysis project Ga0335069, IMG submission 206714) | Soil microbial communities from Loxahatchee National Wildlife Refuge, Florida, United States - Lox_Sample_1.1 | ecosystem: Environmental > Terrestrial > Soil > Wetlands | place: USA... | reverse complement strand
TTCGACCCCACGACGGCGACCTTCACACTGCTCGGTCTCGTCGACTGCGCCGGCGGCCAGTACGTGAACTCGATGGCCATCGACCGCGCGGGCAACGCGTGGATCAACTACGGCGACGGATCGCTCTGGAAGTCGCCCACGCAGAACCCGACCTGCGTCTCGACGGGCTACGTCCCGCTGCAGAGCGGCGTCTCCCTCTTCGGCATGGGCTTCAGCGCGAAGACCTCCGGAGGCACCACCGAGACGCTCTACATCGACGACCTGGCCGGGGGTGGCCTCGGCTACATCGATCTGTCCTCGATGTCGCTCCTGCGCTTCGGCCCCTTCGCGGGCGATCTCGCCAATCGCGACTGCGAGCTCACGGGCACCGGCGACGCGCGCCTCTTCGGCTTCTTCGCCGGCAGCTACCTCGGCGACGGCGGCTCGGCGTCGGTGACGCAGATCGATCCCTCGAGCGAGGGCGCGATGAAGACGTGGCCGCTCCCCACGATCGACACGGGCAGCGACTGGGCGTTCGCCTTCTGGGGCGGCGACTTCTACTTGTTCACCGCCGACAAGTACAACGAGAACGATCCCTACACGACCGTGACGAAGCTCGATCCGAGCACGGGGAACCTGACGGTCATGGCGCAGAACATCGGCTTCCGCGTCGTCGGCGCGGGCGTCTCGACGTGCGCCCCGCTCGTCGCTCCGAACCAGTAGCCGCGCGGCGAAAGATTTTACGGGGGTGCGCTCTCGCGGTCACAGGATCGCTTGGCTGTAACAGCCGATCAGCACGCTCTGTGCTCATGATCGGCGCATGCGCAAGTCCATCCTTCGCGTGTCCGCGCTCCTCGCCGCGTCCGGCGCTCTCGCAATCGCTGCGGCGTGCAGCTCGTCGTCGAACAACACGGGCGGCGGCTCGCCTGACGGTGGCGACGACAGCAGCAGCAACGATGGCACGACTGGAAGCAGCTCGGGAAGCAGCTCGGGTAGCGACTCGGGAAGCAGCAGCGGAAGCAGCAGCAGCTCGGGAAGCAGCAGCGGGAGCGGCAGCAGCAGCGGCTCGGGAAGCAGCTCCGGCAGCAGCAGCGGGGGCGATGCAGGCGATGCAGGCGAAGCCGGCCCCGGCTACATCACGCTGCAGTTCGACCCGAACGGCACGGGCATCCCGGACGCCATCTACTGGGACGACACCAAGCAGATTCTCTACATCGTCGACGACACGAACAACCAGGTGTGGACGTACACCGACGCGAACGGGTTTGCGAAGTACGCCCAGGTGCCGGACAATCCCGCGCTCGACGACGCGGGTCACACGAAGCTCAACGGCATCACCGAGCTCGCGGACGGAACGCTGGTCGTCACGAGGTTCGGCTACGGCGTCGGCGGCGCCCTCTACACCGTGAGCCCCGACGGCGGCAGCACGACCACCGTGCCGAACGTGCCGGCCACTCGCAAGCGCATCGAGGTGACGGTGGATCCGGCGACGGCCGTCATCTACAGCGACTCCTTCTCGGGCGGCGGCGGCTCGGCGATCTCGGGTCAGGTCGAGACGGTGGATCTCGCCAACGGGACGACCGCGTACGCCACGGGCTTCGGCAAGACCGTGGGGCTGCTCGTCCAGGGGAGCGTGATCCTCGTGTCGGATCAGAACCACAACGCGATCGTCGCCGTGCCGACCGACCCGACACAGCTCGCCGAGGGCGGCGCCACGCTCGCGGACGGCGCCGCGTTCCCGATCTATGCCTCGATCCCGGGGCCGGATCAGCTGTCCGCGGGCCCGAACGGGACCATCTTCACCGACGAGTTCCTGTCGGGCGCCGATGCCGGCCCGCCGCAGGTGCGTCAGATCTCTGCGGACGGCGGCTACACGATTCCGTGGCCGACCGTGACGTTCTCGGGGCTGTCGGACGTGAAGTACGACCCGACCAACCACCGGCTCTTCGTGGTGGACAGCAACGGGACGACCGTCCGCACGATCAAGATCTTCCCCGTGCAGTGAGCCATGCGCCTCGCGGCGTGCCTCGTCCTGTTGCTCTGCGGCTGCAACGCAGCCCCGTCGGCGCGGGCCGGGGCCGCCCTAGCAGGCGATGGGGGTGATGCGGGCGAGGCCGCCGCGCCGACCGTCGACGCCGGACCTTCTTGCACCGAGCCGGCTTACCCGGGGGGCAAGTACGGAACGGCGGTGGGCGCGACGCTGCCCGATCTGTCCTGGTCGGGACTCACTGCGTCCGGATCGGCGGGGACGCTCTACCTGCACGACGCGCTCGCCGGCTGCCCGCACGATCCGCCGGTGCTCGTGCTGCGCGTCGACGCCATGTGGTGCGGCACGTGCCAATCGTACGCGGCGCACACGTCCAAGCGGCTGCTCGCGTCGGACGTCGGCGCGAGCGTGCGCCTCTTCGACGTCGTGCTCTTCGATCGCGACAACGCGCCGGCCACCGCGGCGGACGCGCCCGCGTGGCAAGCGATCGAGGACGTGCCGACCGAGACGGCGGTGGACCCGACGCTCACCATCTCGCCTCTGCTCCCGGCCAGCACACAGCTCCCGGTCATGCTGGTCGTCGACGCGCGGAGCATGGTCCTCGAGGCCGCGCTGTCCAACCCGACGGAGGACGCGCTCGAGCAGACCGTCCGCACGACGCTCGCGCTCATCGAGGGCAAGCCGGCACCGGCCGCTCCTTCTCCGGTGCTCGCGGACGGTCGCTTCTCGCGAGACCAGTGGGACCTCGTGAGCAACATGACGCTCACCGATCCTCCGCCGCCCGACCCGTCGGACGCCGTGGCCGACTCGATCGCGGCGGCTGCGCTCGGAGGCAAGCTCTTCTCGGACGTGCGGCTCTCGCCCACCCAGACGGTCTCGTGCTCGAGCTGCCACGAGGTCGCGCGGGAGCTCTCGGACGGCTTCCCCACGTCGCCGGAGGGAGTCGGACGCGTCACCCGCAATTCGCCCTCGCTGACCTTCGCCGCCTACACGCGCTGGATGTTCTGGGACGGGCGCGCCGACTCGCTGTGGTCGCAGGCGCTGGGCCCGACCGAGTCGCCGAACGAGTTCGGCTCGTCTCGCCTCTTCATCGCCCACGCCATCGCATCCTTCTACACGCCCGAGTACGAGGCCGTCTTCGGCCCCCTCCCGCCGCTCTCGGACCTGCAACGGTTCCCTCCGTCCGGAGCGCCGGGTGACCCCGCGTATGACGCGATGACGCCCGGCGACCAGCAGGCCGCGACGCAGGTGTTCGTGAACATGGGCAAGTCGATCGAGGCCTTCGAGCGCACGTTCCGCGGCGCGGGCTCGACGCTCGACGCGTACGCGACCGGGGAGACGACCGCGCTGACGGCGCCGCAGAAGGACGGCCTGCTCGCGTTCCTGCAGGCGGGATGCGGCCAGTGCCACTACGGACCGAGGCTGACCGACGACGCGTTCCACGTGATGCGCTTCCCCAGCGGCAGCATCGAGCTCGGCGCCGATCCCGGGCGACAGGCGGGCATCCCGCTGCTGATCGGCAGCGCGTTCGACCTCGGGAGCGCGTGGAGTGACGACCCATCGCTCGCGCGGCCGGCACCCACTGGCGGTCCGGGCACGCTCGGAGCGTTCAAGACGCCGCAGCTCCGCAACGTCTTTCTCACCGCTCCGTACGGGCACGGCGGCAACTACACGAGCCTCGCGGACGTGGTTGAGCTGATACGCACCGGTGGGTTGCCCGCGGGTCAAAGGTTGACGACGGGCACGCTCGAACCGTGGGTGACGACGTTCGACGCGTCGCTGGACGCGCCCATCACCACGTTCCTCCAGAGCCTCGACATGACGCTGACCAAATGAAGCTGGCATGAAGCGACCTCCCCCTTCCCCGCTGCTCTTCGCGATCGCCTCCGCCGGAGTGCTCGTCGCGTCGGAAGCGCGCGCCCAGAACAGCCCGGCGTGCAGCTCGCTTCCGGGGACCGTCGTCTACCTCGAGTCCGGTGACACGCAGGAGAACCTGCTCAAGGTGGTCGGGCGCCAGCTTCGTGACACCGCGAACATCACGCTCGCCTTCGTGCTCACCGGCTCGTGCGGCATCACGAGCGACATGTATTCCCACGCGATGCTCGTCGGCGGCGCGACGCTCGACTACATCCCGTCGACCGCCGAGAGCCCGACGTGGGACCCGACGCAGCCGGAGTCCAACTGCATTGCGGACCCGAACGGCGATCCCGTCCAACTCGGTATCGCGGCGCTCTTCGTGGAGAGCTGCGGGCTCGGAGACCCACCGGCCGGCTCGAACCTCGCGCTCGTGCGCGGCCCGGAGCAGGCGTACACGTTCATCGTTCCCACGGCGAGCGACCAGCAGGCCATCTGGGCGGAGGAGGCGTACTGCGCCTTCGGCTTCGGCAACGAGAACCTGCTCATGCCCTGGGACCAGCAGTCGCTCATGTTCATCCGGCCGCCGTCGAAGAGCACCCTCGTGGCGCTCGCCGACAACATCGGCGTGCCGCCGAACCGGTGGCGCGGCGTGCCGGAGAACGCGTCCACCGACGTCGTCTCGGCGGTCGCGTTCTCGCCCAACCCGGAGCCGACGATCGGCATCCTCGGGGCCGAGGTCTACGACGCCGACCGCGGCATGGGGATCAAGACCCTCGCGTACCGCGCGTACGGGCAGTACCACGCGTACTACCCCGACTCGACGGCCACGTCGTTCGACAAGAAGAACGTGCGCGACGGCCACTACACGCTCTGGTCGCCCACCGTGTACATCACGCCCGTCGACGCGACCGGGGCGCCGGTGAACCCCGCGGTCGCGTACCTCGAAGATCTGGTGCTCGGCGTGCCGAACGCGACGCCTCCGGAGGGAGGCGCGCCCATCGACGGCCTCACGGACGTCGTGCAGGTGGGGCTAATCCCGGACTGCGCGATGCAGGTCACCCGCACCGGCGATGGCGCTCCGCTTTCGCTCTACTCGCCCCCGGAGCCGTGCGGCTGCTTCTTCGAGAGCAAGGTGCCCGGCGCCGCGGGCACACCCACCGGCTGCACGACGTGCTCGAGCGACGCGACGTGCAACGGCGGCAAGTGCCGCCACGGCTTCTGCGAGGACCGATGAGCAGACTCTGGACGACCGTCCTGCTCGCCGGTGCTCTCGGATGCACTCCATCCGCCGCGCAGCCCTCGTCGACGGCCGACTCGGGAGGCTCGGGTCCGATCGACGCGGGAGACGCGGGGAAGGACGGCCCCGGCACGCCTCCCGCCCCGACGTGCTTCACCAATCCGCACACGTACCTCGAGATCATCAACGCTTGCACCGATGCGCAGGCCATCGACAAGACCGACGATCTGTCCCCGATGACCCTTCCCGACGGAGCGCTCCGCCCGCTCCCCTAGGCGGCGATCACTGCAGGGGCGCGACCCAGACGCCGGCGAGATTCCCAGAGCCGGGGATCGAGTACACGAGGAAGCTCCTCGCCGAGTCGATCCCTGCGTTCTCCGCGGCGCGCGCGACGTAAGTCGGCACGGCGTTCACGTCGAGGGTCCTCTCGTAGAGGTCGTACGAGAATCCCGTCTCCAGCTGTGGTGCAGACCCGATCTCGACGATCAGGAAGCGCGAGCCGGCGCCGCTTCCGCCCGATAGCGCGATGGCGTCCCAGACGTTCGTCCCGAATGTGACCCCGGCCGTGCCGTCCGTCAGCGAGAAGCTGCGCAGAGGGCCGGAGCCGGCGAGCGCCGTCGTCGTGTCGACAGGGTCGATGGCGAGGGCCTGCGTCGAGTCGGGCGAGAAGGGATCCGTGAGACAATTCACGCAGCTCGTGGTGGACGCGATCAGCACCGAGGGCGCACCGGCTTCCGGCGCACTGGACGCCACGCGTACGTCCGTCGACGGAGGAGCGCTGCCTCCGTCGGGCATGCTCGCCGCCCCCGCGAACATCACCAGCTGGTCGTTGGCCGAGACGAAGCCCAGTTGCACCGCTTCTCCGGCGGGGACGACTTGCGTCGGCACGGAAGCGCCGACGGGCGAGCTCCCGATGCCGCCGTCGGTCGTCTGGAAGTACAGCGCATTCTGATCGCGCGAGAGCTGCGCGCTCGCCGCATTCGATGCGATCGCGACGACCGAGGTACCGTCCGCCGCGCTCGTCGAGAGCGCGCCCGAGCCATCCAGGACGACCACGATGTCGGAGCCGAATGTCTCCGCCACCGCGGACGTCGACAGCATCGCGGATCCCGAGCCGTCGGCCACCGTGCTCTGGACGGCGAAGCTCGTCGTGTTCTGGGGGCAGTAGAAGGAGAGGAAGCGCTGCGTCGCCGTGCCCACGAAGGCCATGTCGACGTCGCGCCAGCAATTCGGATCGCTCGCGTTGGCGACACCGACGACGGTGGCGCCCGATGCACTGATGGGGCCGACCACGACGTTCGCCGTCGTGGTCGTGACGTCGCTCATGTACGCGATGCTCGTGCCGTCGGCGCTCGCCGCTGCGCGCCCCGGGCGTATCCCCATGCCGATGGGGACCGCGCCGGTCGCTTTCGACCACACGGTGAGCATCGCGATGCGGTTGCCGCGATCGGTCCACACGAACGCCACCTTGCCGCTGGTGACGATGCGCAGCGTCTTGTCGGTGCTCGTGCCGGTCGCGATGGTGGCCTGATCGCCGCCGTCGAGGGCGACGACCTCGGCGACGCGCCCTCCGTCGGCGATCGGCTCGCTGAAGATCACGTATCCGTCGGAGGTGAGCCCCTCGAAGGTCGCTTCGCGCGAGACGATGCGCGTGCCGGTGGCCAGCGCGTCGGGAGGCTGCCCCGAATCGGAAGGACCCGCGTCGACGCCGGACTCGGTCGTCCCTGCCTCCACGCGGACGTCCGCGCCCGCCTCGGCACCGGCACCGGGCGCGCCGTTGGCCGGCGAACCGCAGCCCGCGAAACAAACCACCAGGGCAACGCCGATGGCGAGGCGCTGGGAGACACCCTCGAAGGTGAACGCGTCAGTCGGCGCCACCATCGGAAGGACAATGGGTGTCAGAAACCTGATGCACGACCGCGGGCGTGCTCCCGACGAACGTACGATCTCCGCCGTATGCGGAAGCACCGGTGTGCACTCGGGTCTACTGGCAGAAGCCCCTGGGCGTGCAGTTTCCGTTGGTCGGTGGGTTCGGGCAGTCCGTAGGGTCGGCCTGAGGGCCGCTGCCGCCGTCAGGGTACGTGCACGACTTCGTGCATTGGTTCTTTCCCTCGAGGTTGGCGCAAAGGTCGTAGGTCCCCACGCAATTGGGATCGACGCCACCGCCGTCCACCGTGCTCCCCCCACTGCCGCCGCCGTTTCCGCCGCTCCCGCTCCCGGTGCCCGGCATGTTGATCGGGTTCGTGCAGGTCACTCCCCAGCTCCCGTAGCCTCCATCCGCGTTGCCGCCGGAGCCGCTCCCGCTGCTCGAGCCCGAGCTGCTCCCGCTGCTCGATCCGGAGCTACTCCCGCTGCTCGACCCAGAGCTGCTCCCGCCGCTCGATCCCGAGCTGCTTCCGCTGCCGGAGCCCGAGCTGCCGGTAGGACTCGAGGGGCCCCCCGAGTCGGAGGAGCACCCTTCGGTAAGGGCGAAGAGCACCACCGACGACGCGATTGCTCCGAGGAGAAAGTACCGTTTCATCTGCGATCCTTTGACAGAGGCGGTTCGTTCCGACCCGGGGGTCCGTCAATGCACAGCAACGTCCGTGCTCACCTCGAGCGTGCGCAAATCGGGCGATTGTCACGCGCGTGTAATAGCCACATGGATCGGCGCCGATCGAGCCCGACAAGGATCCCTCAGCTGCCTCGTGAGGGCCAATCTCGAAACGTACTATTGAAGCGCCATGAGCAGCCCGTCACGTCGCGAGAGGCGCGCGCAGAAGAGCGCCGAGGACCGTGTCGCGCGACGGGCCCTGCCGCTCTTCCCGGATACGGCGACGCGCCAGCCCATCCGGCTCGGTTACGCAGCCGCGTTGCGGTCGGGCAAGCCTCAATCGAGAGTTCTCGACGAGGCGCATCAGGAAGCAGACGACCGCGCCGCGCGGGTGTTCGCCCGCGCCGGTTCTCCCGCGTGCAGACCGGGGTGCTCGTACTGCTGCAAGCTGTTCGTCAGCGTTCGTGCGCCGGAAGCGCGGAGGCTCGCGGCTGCTCTTCGGGCGTTGCCCGCCGCGCAGCTCGCCGACGTCCGAAGGCGGCTCGCCGCGAACGCGGCGCGCGTGAAAGGCTCGACGTCGGAGTCCTACCCGCGCGTTCCTTGCGCGCTCCTCTCGACCGAGGGCACGTGCATCGCCTACGAGACGCGTCCGTTCTCGTGCCGTGACTACCACTCGTTCGACGTCGAAGCGTGTCGCAAGGTCGACGTGGGCGAAGCTCCAGGCGTCCCCTCCCACCGGGAAGCGGCTGCGGTTCACGTCGAGGTCGCGATGGCCTGGGTCGAGGCTCTCGCTGCCTCGGGCGGAGACACCGACAGCTACGAGCTGCAGCAGGTGCTTCACATTCTCCTGCAGGATCCCCACGGGGACATCACGCCCGCGCGTGAGACGTCCTCCTAGCTAGCCGACCTGCAACACGCCTTGACCTTCCGTCCGCTTCCACACGGGCACTTCTCGTTCCGACCAGGCTTCGACGGCGATTGGCGAGCGACCGTCATCGGCACCGGGTACTCCGAAGCGCGGGTTGCCCGTCCGCGAGCAGCCGCGGCATCGATGCCGGCGAGAACCCCGTCGAAATGGTCCCCCGTCGCGAACCAAGCGATGGCCTCCTGCTCGAGCGCACGCGCCCTCGCCATGTAGCGCTCGTGATGGTGCTCGGCGTCGAGGTGCGCGACGGCGCGATGACCGCGCGGCACCGGGACGAGGGCGTTGCCACCCGTGAACCCGTAGGTACCCCAGGCCCGGGCGTTGAGCGCGGGCCAGTCGATGCCGAATCGCTCCGTCGCGACGATCCAGACGCCGACGAAAGCGCGAGCCTCGGCGAAGTTGTGGGGCGCGAGGAACTCCTCCTCCTGTCCCTCCGGCACGCTCTCGGGCACGCCGTAAGGCAGACCGAAGGGAATGCCGTAGTTCGCCTTGCTCACGTCCCCGAAGGACGCGTGCAGCGCCTCGTGCAGCATCGCACCGAGGAGCCGACGGTAGATGCACTCGCCGAAGCGCACGGCGACCCCGCGGTAGGCGGGATTGTCGCGCTGCTGCGCTTCACGCCAGAGCCGGTCGCCGTCCACGTCGTAGAGGGGCACGTAGCCCCACCCGCGAAGAGCGTCGTCGAGGTGGTAGACGCACTCGACGGCGCGTGCCCGCTGGTCGACGCTCAGCGTGCGGTGACAGTCGCCGAAGCACGCGCGCTGTTTCGCGAGAGCGTCGACCAGGGGCACCATTCAGACGCCTTGGTTGGCGACGATGACCCCCGGCGGGGCGGTGGTGTCGAAGTCCTGCACGCGGCGGCCGTCGCCCTTGGCCACGGCGTACAGCACCGCGGCGGAGGCCGGTGTACCGAGCTGCTGGCTCGTCATCGTTCCGGCTTGCCCCGTGTTCGGATCCCATGTCGTCAGGTTTCCCGCCGCGTCGAGGTTGCCGAACCAGCCGGTCTTCAGCCAGCCGTTGCCCCACACGAACACCAGGTTGTGGTTGCTCACGGTGCCGTCCGGCCAGCCGCTGTTCTGAAGGGCCGTCTTCGGTGTGTCTCCGGTGATGGTCATGACGATGCTGTCGGCGAGGGTCTTGCCCGAGCAGCCCGCCGGGTCGGGCAGCGCCATGGCGTCGGCGATGAAGGCATCGAAGATCATCCCGAGCGTCTTCACATTGGACGCGAGCGTCGTCATGTCCTGGAACGCGCCGTGCGGATCGTCCTGCATGGCCGGCAGGATCAGGCACGAGGTGAGGCCGAGCCCGAAGGCTTTGACTCCCGTGCACAGCGCATGTGCGATCTCGACGACGGTGGTCGGCGTGGAAGCGGTGATGCCGTAGCGCGTGTCGTCGGCGGCGGTGACGGCGAGCTGCGACGCCAGGTTCTTGCCGAGAAGACCCGTCGCGACGCGGCTCGTGTCGTACGCGTTCTTGACGCTCGCCCGCCCGGCGATCGAGTTGAGCGAGAGGAACGCGTTCATGTACGCCGCATCGAGGCCTGCGTTCGCCGGCGTCTGCAGGAGCGTCTTCGACGCCACGCTGTTGAACAGACCGACCAGGCCCGCGGAGTTGCTCACGGTGGAGGGCTGCGGGGCTCCCGGCGCCGCTCCGTAGACGAACGGGTTGATCGCCATGACGGGTAGCAGCGTGGGATTCGCCGACTGCACTGCGGCGCACGCCGCCACCAGCCCTGTGTTGCCGATGGTCAGACCGGAAGTCGGCGTCTTGGTGTGCGTCTGGTTGGTGCCGGCGACGAACACGCTCATCTGCTTGTTCGCTCCGAGCTTCTGGAAAGGCGAGTCGGGCGAGTAGGCCAGCGGGTTGGTCGTCCCCTGCGCCATGGTCGCGCTGCTGGCGTAGTAGGCGAACGACGAGTTCTTCGCGCTCGCGATCTCCGGGTACGGGAAGAGCTGCGTGAACCAGGCCAGCCCTCCGTTGTCGCCGATGATGTGCACCGACTTCGCCGTGGACGCGCACGCCGCGGTGTCGGCCATCGCGTTGCCGCTGGTCGAGGAGAGGACGTCGAGGAACCGCGTGCGCTCGAGCCCGAGCGCCGCCGCCACCGCCGTGGACCACTTGATGAACTGCCTGCGATCGGGGCCCCGCAGGTCCTTGAGCTTCTGGTTCGCCATGACCGATTCTCCTCACTCGCTCGTGTGGGCGGCCGCGAGCAGGGTCGCGATCGCGAGTTCTTGCCCCGTCGTCTTGTCGGGCGCCTGGGACACCAGTTGGTTGGCAAGGGTCAGGTGGTCGGCCTTCGCCGGCTTGCCGAGCAAGCACGAGAGGCCGTCGTGGGTGAAGTCACCCGTCGTGGCGTCGAAGAGCGCCACGCCAGGGCACCGCATGGAGGACGCCAGGTTGCTCTTGATGATCTCGGACGCCGCAGCGACGAAGATGTCGTACTCCTTCGCGAGCGCGCTCGTGGAGGGGATGATCATCTCGGGGACCCGGCTCTGGTAGACGGCTACGCCGAGCGCCCCCTGCCCTTGCGTGTAAAGCAGCCCGGCGCTGTTGGCGTTGGTCGAGGTGACGGCCACTCCGAGGTCGCTCAGGATGAGGCCGAGGGTGGCGTACTGGATCTTCTGCGCACCGTGGAGGCGCGCGACGACGTCCGGAGTGCCGATGACCTGATCGTCCATCAGCTTCACGGTCGGGTCGGTGATCCCGTTGACGCCGCTGCCGACGAGCTGGGCCTGATGGTCCCAGGTGTTGGCACCGGCGGCGAGAGAGTCCGGCGACCAGGGGGTCCTGCCGATTTCCAGCTGGCCGTTGGGAGTCGGATCGTCTTGGCATCCCGCGAGCGCGATCAACGCTGCGCTGACGGACGTGAGCATCAAACGCTTCATCGTGGTCTCCTCTTCTCAGAACCGGACGAAGTCGTCCGACGTGAAGATCTCTCGGATGATCTCTTTGAGGTTCATCCCGTTCTTGACGAAGTCCTGCACGTAGGTCTGCGTCACGTCCGTCGGTACCGTCGCGAGATCGCCGACGATGTCGCCGCGGTTGAGCGCCCAGTCCCAGACGCGGTTGACGGCGCACGTCGCGATCGTCGGATCCGCCGCCATCGCTTGCGCCAGGCTGGGAATGTCGGTCACCGCCGTGCCGTCGCGCCACGCGAAGGTCTGCTGCCCCGCCGGCAGCCAGTCGGAGAGCTGGCTGGTGACCGGCGGAACGACCGGCGTCTGCACCTGGATCGTCCCCGCGACGTACTTGCCGTTCATGTCGAAGTACGCGAAGAGCGGCGCGATGTGATTGAGCGTCGTGTGGCAGTTGGCGCAGATGACCGCCGACGTGTCCTGGAAGTTGATCGGCGCGGTCGTCCCGCCGGCGATGCTCGTGAAGGGCCACGGGCTCGTGTAAAGCGCTTGGCCCATCGGCGTCGGCGCCGACGAGTACTCGGCCGGGAACGGCGAGCACGCGAACGTCTCCTGGAGGAAGCGCACCCGGCGGAACGCCATGTGCGCGAAGAACTGCGCCTGGATCCCCGGATCCGTCAGGATCCCCGCCGTCGGCGCGCCGTTGGTGCAGCTAGCAGCCGTGAAGGTCCCGTTGGCGAACGTCGGGCACGTGCCGCTCGCCGCCGTGAGGATGTTGGTGAAGGGCTGCCCCTGCACGACGACCATGGCGGCGAAGGTCGCCGCGGTATCGAGGTCGGGAGCGCCCTTCGCCTTCGTCTGGCCGGGCTGGTCACCCGTCTTGAAGGTGTCGCGCCAGTACTGGATCATCTGCGACGCGAACCGAGGATCCGCGAGCATCGCGTCGATGTAGCCGGAGTAGACGGTGGGTAGCGTCGCCGCGGTGGCGGTCTCGATCCCGTGGATCTGGTCGATCGTCGGCAGGTCTCCGACGAGCTTCAGGCTGGCCGTGCGAAGCGCCTCGCCGTAGTCGACGATGCGCCCGTCGAGGGCCGTGCCGCCGCCGTCCGCCCCGGTCGCGCCACCGCTGCTTCCGCTTGCGCTTCCGCTTCCGGAGGACGAGGACGGGGGTGTGCCTCCCGGTCCGGGGGTCGGCACGGTGGAAGTCGGCGAGCCCGCTGCTCCTCCGCTTCCTTGATCCGATCCGGTTCCTTGCTCCGCCCCACTTCCGAATGGACCGCCGGACGACGGCCCGGAGGAGCCGTTGCCGCAGCCGCTAGTCGCGATGCCGATGCCGATGGTGATGGCGATCGCCGTGAGACTTCGTCGTCGCATGGGTTTCCGTTCCTTTCATTTCTCGGCCGCGATCCAGGTCTCCATCATCGTGACGAAGCTCTGCGAAGCACCCTTGAAGGGGTGGTTGGCTACCTGGCCGGTGGGGGCGAGGATGATGTCGCTCTGTGCGGGGTTCGCCGGATTGGCGCGGGTGAGCGCCTGGGCGCAGGCCGCCGTGTCGTTGGGCGGATTGGCTGCGAGCCCCGACAGATCCATGGCCGCGTTGCCGCTACCGCCCGTGTTGTGGCAGTTGAGGCACGTGTTGGCCTGAATCGCGGGCACCGCGTTCGTCGTGAAGCTCGTGAGCGCCTTGCATCCACCCGTGAGACCGCCGTCGCCTGCGTTCGCCTTCGCGATCGCAGTGAACTCGATCTTCATCTTGGCGTTGGTCTGCCATTCCGTGAGGATGACCGTCCCGGGTCCGAGCAGCGCAGTCGTCCCGGCGGCGATCGTCTGGCTGACGGCAGAGAGGCTCGAGTCATCGATCTCGTCGGCCATCGGGGGCAGGATGGCGAAGATCGGGTACGTGATCTGGACGCCGGTCGTCGACGGCGTGACCACCGAGACGTTCGAGAGCGTCAGCAGGTTTCCGTTGGCGACCGCGCCGAAGGTGATGTGCATCCCGGGAATGCCCGCGGGAGAGCAGTCGACGTCGTTGCTGCCCGCCGTCACCGCGAACGGCGCTGACGAAGGCAGCATCGTGACGGGAATCGCCGCGGCCTCGACGGTCAGCCACTGCATGACCTGCGTGAGCAGCGGGTCCACGAGCGCCGGGCCTTCGTGGCGGCCCTTGGTGACGAGGATGCTCGCGCCTGGATCCGTCACGATGATCCCCGGGTACTTCACCGCGGACGTGTACGGATCCGGAGGACCCAGCCACAGCGGAGCACCCCCGATGCCCTTCTGATGGCAAGCGCCGCCGCAGTTCGACTCGAGCCCCGGGAGCAGCGCCTCGAAGAGCTGCTGTCCCTGCGGCGCCGTCGAGGCGTCCGAGATCGAGCCGCCGCCGTCGCCGCCGTGAGCGCCGCCGCCGCTGCTCGTGCCGTTCGAACCGCCGGCGCCGTTGTCGTTGCCCGATCCGCCGCTCCCCGGCGCGCCGCCGGATCCGGGTGCGATGGTGCCCCCGCCACCATTGAGCATCGTCGACGGTGCGCCGTCGTCCAACGAGCCCTGCCCGCAAGCCGCGACTCCGGCGGCGGCGAGAATGGCCAGCCATGCTGCGTGTTGCATCATTTCGAAACGGGAGCGGCATTCCATCGCGACGCTCACCCAACAGTGCACGCGGAACGCCAGGCACCCGACCTCTCGCTTTCCCGAGAAAGTCGCGTGCACACATCACGCACTGCGCGCGTAGTGGATCCCTGCGCGGGCGGTTACGTCGACCATCAGCGTTGAATTCGTGTGACAGCGATCGCCTGCGCAACGGGATCTACAAACTGCTACGCACGTGTAACGACGCGCCGGGCATGAAGTGCGCACAGTGATCTGCGCATGCTCGAAAACGACGAGCCCATCGCCACGGTGACCGCCGAGCACGTGGTGGTGGTCGAGGACGAAGAGGACATCCGCGGGCTGCTCGCTTTCACGGTGCGCGAGATCGGATGGACGGCGCATCCCGCCGCGACGGGCGACGAGGCTCTTCGCCTGGTTCAGAAGCTGCGACCCGCGGTGGTGCTCCTCGATCTCATGCTGCCGGACATGTCCGGCATCGAAGTGTGCAGACGGCTCCGAGCCGATCCGGAGAATCGCTTCGTCGGCGTCATCATGGTGACCGCGCGCAGCGACGAGTACGACCGCGTACTCGGCTTCGAGTCCGGGGCAGACGATTACGTCATCAAACCGTTCAGCGTGCGTGAGGTGGCGATGCGCGTGCGCGCGCTCGGGCGGACGAAGGTGGCGCGCGGCGCTGCGTGGCCCTCCGGGGCGACCTTCAAGTGGCGCGGGCTGGTGCTCGACCCGTCACGCCATCGCGTACGCGCCGAGGGAGTCGACATCGTGCTCCGCCCCCACGAGTTCCGGATCCTGCTCTTGCTGCTGTCGAACCCGGGGCGCGCCTTCACGCGCGCCGAGCTCGCGGCCGCCATCGGGGCCGAGCCCAAGGCGGGGAGCTTGCGGACGATCGACACGCACGTGAGCAGGCTCCGAGACGCGCTCGGACCTTACGCCACGGCCGTCGAGACGGTGCCGATGGTCGGCTACCGCCTCGGCAAGGAGTAGCTCCGATCAGCCGCCGTCCGTTCCGGAGCCTCCGGACGAGCTTCCCGAGCCACTGGAGCTTCCCGGCGGTGCTTGCTTGAGCGGAGGGCAGATGGACCCGGGGACCTGATGCGACACCGGCTTGAGCGAGTGCAGGTAGCCGAGGATCGAGTTCACTTCGTCCTGCTGCATGTCGGGGAAGTGCCCCATCTCCGGGCAGAGGCGCTCGCCCTGGTTGTCGATGCCGTTGAGGATCGCGTTGGTGATTTGCTCGTCGGTCCAGGCGCCGATGCCGGTCGTCATGTCGGGCGTGAGGTTCGGCCCGTAGAGCGAGACGCCCATCGGCTGCCCCGAGACGGGCATGAGGGCGCCCGACATGAATCCGGTCGTTTGCGGATCGGAGCCCTGGTGGCACGCCGGGCACTTGCGCGCGTCGACGTACTGGTTGCCCGTCGACGGGAAGCTGACGCCGCCGGTGGTGGGCATGTCGCTGGTCCCCGTGGGGCCGCCGGAGCTCGAGCTGCAGGCCACGAGGGACATCGCAGACAGCACGCCCGCAGCCCGCAAGACCGCGAATGTGACATTGGGGAAGCACCGCATGACATTCATGATTGCGAACGGCGCGCCGAGGTGCACCGAATTTCGACGACGCCCAAATCCGCTGCAATTCTCGCTGACTTACCCCGTACGACTGGACGCGGACGGTTTCGGTTCCTGGTGGTCGCGCGATCCACCCCTTCGACGCAGCAAGACGTAAACGACGAGGCCCACGAGAGCGCCGACCGAGAGCGAGAGCCACGACGCGGGAGGGCGCACGACCCGCGCGGCGGGAGGCTTCGGCGTTGGCTGCGCACCCATGGCCTCGGCGAGCACCGTGGGATCGACGAAGTCGGCGAGCGAGATGCCCTCGAGGCTCGGCGGCGTGCGGCTCGCGGGGAAGAGCTCGAGCGCCGGCGCCAGGCCGTCGGTACCGACGACCGGCGTCTCGGGCACGGCCCGCTGGTACACGCGCAGCATCGTGTGCAGGTGCCTGCGCTCGAGGGAGGGCAGCGCGCGCATCACCGCTTCTTCGGTGGCCGCGAGGTCCGCGTGCACGAGCGTCTCGCCACGCGCGAGAGCACGCGTCATCCCGACGACCGTGCTGCGGTGCGCGTCGAGGTACTCGCGGCGCGCGACGAGCCCGTGGATCTGTCGCATCGCCAGCGCGGGCACGTCGCCTCCCGACTGGTCCACGAGCATCACCGCATCCTGATCGTCGAGCGCTTTCTCGAGGTACGGCGTGTGCGCGAAGAGCGCGTCGCATTCGTCGCGCGCGAACGCGTCGTTCTGGTCCGGGCCGCGGCGGATGACGATCTTGACGACCGAGTCGGCGTCGAGGCCCACCGAGGAGAAGAGCGCCCGCAGTCTCGTCGGCGGACCGGGCGCCACCCCGACGCGCAGGCCCTGCAGCGACATCAATCGATCGCGAAGCGGCGCGGCGGCGTTCATCGCGTGCTGCTCGAAGACCGATCGCCGGACGACGAGGTTGATCGGGTCGTTGCGCAGCAGGTTGGCGACGAGCACGATGGGAACGCGATCGGCGATGAGCTCCAGGTACACGGGCGGCGGCAGCACCGCGACGGGCGCCTCCCCGGCGATGGCCTTCGCGATCGCCTGCGCCGGTAGCTCGGGCACGAGGAGGTCGATGTCGATTCCCTCGTCGGCGAAGTAGCCAGCCCCCTGGGCCGCCCAGAACGCGAGGTACTGCAGGTTGTCGCCATCGGGGACGAGCACGCGGACAGGCGTGCGAGGGGACTCCGCGGCTTGCGCGGGACGAGCGAGCCCGAAAGCGAGGACGAGGAAAAGCGCAATGAAGCTGAGCCGGTGTAACACCCGTGTTACCATCGCCGCCTCCAGGGAGGTCCTCGTGCGCTTGCTCATGCTGTGTTCCGTGCCGGTCATTGTCGTGTCGCTCGCCGGGTGCGATAGCTGCGGCTCGAGCTCCCCCTCGCCCACTCCCACCGCGCCCAGCGTCGCCTCGGCGGCACCGTCGGCGAGCGCCTCGCCGGCTCCTTCGGCCAGCGTCGCGCCCAGCGGAAAGATGGCGCACTGCCCCGACGCCGTGCAAGGCGCGAAGACCAAGATCGCCGACGTGCCCGGAGGCGTGGAGCTCACGATCACCGCGGCCGACGCCAATGCGATGGGCGACATCCGCGCCCGCACCCAGGCCCTGCTGGACGCGCAGAAGAACCAGAGCGCGACGGTCCACCACACCGGCACCGGCGAGGGCGGCGGTCTGCTCGGCAGGTGCCCGATCGTCCTGAAGGACACGACCATCGTGGCCGCGAACGTGGATCAGGGGTCCAAGGTCACCGTGACCGCCAAGGATCCGGCGGAGCTCGACTGGCTCCGGCGCGAGACGCGCGACCGCGAGGAGGACCTCGAGGCAGCCGGAAGCCCCGCCGGCGCCGGCAAGATGTCTCACTGCCCGAGCGCCGTCGACGGCGCGACCACGACGCTCAAGAACACGGCGGACGGCGTCCGCGTGACCGTCACGGCGAAGGACGACACGTCCGTCAAGGCGATCCGCGATCGGTCCAAGCATCTCGAGGAGATTGCCGACTCGATGGTGGACGCGAGCGCCGAGAAGGCCGCTGCGATCGCATCGCACACGGGCGAGGGCGGCGGCGGTGGCGGCATCGGCCGCTGCCCGGTCGTCGTCAGGGACACGACCATCAAGGTCAAGGACGTGACCGGCGGCTCGCAGATCGACGTGAAGGCCAAGGCCACCGCGGGCGTGGTGCCCCTCCAGAAGGAGGCGATCGAGCGCGCCGCCAAGTTCCAGCTCCCGAGCGCGCCCTCGGCCAGCGGCTCAGCCTCGGCCGCGCCGGCTCCCAGTGCCGCTCCGAGTGCATCACACTGACGCGCGCGTGGTAGCACTGAGGTAGTTGGACCTCGGGCCGCTCGCACTCTCGCTCCAGATCGCGACGGTCGCCACGCTGCTGGCAGCAGTGGTTGGCGTCGGGCTCGCGACGCTGCTCGCCAACGTGCGCTTCCCGGGGCGCGACCTGGTGGACGTCGTGGTCACGGCGCCCATCGTGCTGCCGCCGACGGTGCTCGGGTACTACCTGCTCGTCTCGGTGGGCCGGCGAAGCTTCATCGGGCACGCGTTCGAGGCGATCTTCGGCTCCCCCATCGTCTTCACGCGGACCGGCGCCGTGCTCGCGGCCACCGTCGGTGCGCTGCCGCTGGTGGTCAAGAGCGGTCGTGCGGCGCTCGAGGGCGTCGACGCGACGCTCATCCGGGCGGCGCGCACGCTCGGCGCCGGCGCAGGGCGGGCCTTCCTCACGGTGCAGCTCCCGCTCGCCGCGCGCGGGATCGTCGCGGCCCTCATGCTCGCGTTCGCGAGATCGCTCGGGGACTTCGGCATCACGCTCATGGTCGCGGGCGACATCCCGGGCGAGACGCAGACGGCGTCGCTCGCGATCTACGACGCGATCCAGGAGCACCGTGACCAGGCGGCGCTGGTGATGGTCGTCGCACTGACGACGATTGCCGTGGCGATCCTCTACACGGTGAACAAGCTCGCACCGGAAGGTCGCGATGGGCGCTGACCGCGCTCGCAACGGAGGCGGCGGGGGCGGCGCCACGCTGAACGTGGACGTTCGGCTCGCACGCGGCGAAGGCTTCGCGCTCGACGTCCGCTTCGAAGCGCCGCCCGGCGTGACGGTGCTCTTCGGACCGTCGGGGTCGGGCAAGAGCACGACGCTGGCAGCCATCGCCGGCCTCGCTCGGCCGTCCTCCGGACGCATCACCCTCGGCGACCAGCCCTGGTTCGACTCCGCGGCGCGCGTCGACGTGCCCGTGCACCGGCGCGCGGTCGCGTACGTGTTCCAGTCGCTCGCGCTCTTCCCGCACATGACGGCGGCGCAGAACGTCACCTACGGCATGAACCGCGAGCTCGATCGGGAGGCAAAGCGCGCCAAGGCCATGGCGCTGCTCGAGCGACTCAGGGTGGCGCCTCTCGCCGACCGAAGGCCCGCCACCTTCTCGGGCGGGGAGGCGCAGCGCGTGGCCCTCGCACGCGCACTGGCGACAGCGCCCCGCGTGGTGCTGCTCGACGAGCCCTTCAGCGCCCTGGACCGCGAGCTGCGCGTGGACCTCGTCGCCGACCTGCGCGAGTTCGTGCGGGAGCTCGACGTGCCGGTGCTCTTCGTCACCCACCATCGGCAGGAGGCCCGTGCTCTCGGCCACCGTGTCGTGGTGCTCGACCGGGGCCGGGTGCAACGCGTGGGGAGCGTCGAGGAGCTCGTGGCAGGCGGGCGCGACATGAGCTTCGACGAGACGCCGCTCGATCCGGATGGGATGATGCGCCGATGACGCGGAGATCGCTCGGATCCATCGCCGTTCTCGGCGTCCTCGCGCTCGCGTCGGCGTGCTCGAAGCCGAGCGAGACGACGGACGCCAAGCGCTCGCCCAAGCCGCCGCCTCCCGCAGCCAGCGGCGAGGCGATTCCGGCGTCGGTCCACGTCGACGTGGAGATCGACGGCGCTCCGGTGGCAGCCATCGATGCGGCGCGCCTGACCGCGAGCAAGCCGGACTTCGTCGACGACGACCATCGCGCCTGGCGCATCGCCACGCTGATCGGTCCGGCCGCGAGTCGCCCAGGCGCGGTCGTCGCCGCCGTCGGCGACAAGGGTCTCTCGCTCGACATGCCGGCGCCGGGTGGACCGAAGGACCCCGTCCCGGCGCTCTCGCTCAACCGGCGCGGCGAGATCGTCGTCGGGTTGGTGGCGCCGGACGCACCGTTCCCCGACTACCACGGGCGGGGTGGAAGACTGAGCCGGCCCGGAGATCCCCTGCCCCACCTCGCCGCGCCCACGAAGCTGCGCGTCTACGTGGCGGCGGCGCCGGTCGCGTCGAGCACTCCACAGTGACGGGCCCGCGCGCGCAGATGGGCCTCGGCGCCATCTTCCGCATCGGCCTGTACTACGGCGTCGCCGGCTTCGGCGGAGGCTACTCGGTCATCGCCCAGCTGCGGCGCGACCTGGTCGACAAGCGCAAGCTGATGACGGCCGAGGACTTCCTCGTGCTCATGGAGCTGTCGAAGAGCCTCCCGGGCGCGCCCACCGGCACGATCATGGCGCTCGTCGGCCAGCGCATCGGCGGGGTGCGCGGCGGCATCGTCGCGACCATCGGGGTGGTGCTGCCCAGCTTCCTCATGATGGTCGCGTTCGGGGCTGCCTACTCGCTCTTCCGGAAGCTCACCGAGCTGTCGATCTTCTTCGACGGCATGAACGCAGCCATGGTGGGCGTGGTCGGCGCGGTCACGCTCGATCTCGCCCGTGCGGGAGCCATCCGGTCCAAGCGCGACGCGGCCATCGCGGCGCTCTCGGCGGTGCTCCTCGCGACCCGCGTCATCGCCGAACCGATCCTCGCGGCGGCCGCGGTCATCGTCGGCGTCGTTCGCGGCGCGCTTCGAGGACCGCGAGACGGCGGCAGACCACGCGACTCCGGGAGCTCCGACGACGTGCACGGAGTCGCCGGGTTGCCGTGGCTCCCCATCGTGCTCGGCGGCAGCGCGGCATCGCTGGCGGCGCTCGTGCGCGTCTTCGTGCCCATCGGGGTGACGACGTTCGGCGGCGGACTCGCGATGATCCCGGCCATCGAGCACATGGTCGTCATCGAGCAGGGATGGCTCGATCCCAAGGCGTTCGCGGATGCCATCGCACTCGGCCAGATCACGCCCGGTCCGGTGTCGATCTGCGCTACCTTCATCGGCTACCGGGTGGCGGGGCTCCTCGGGGCG
>Ga0335069_10004470_pt1 | contig 20740 bp, 19 predicted proteins | sample Lox_Sample_11_FD_206714 | JGI IMG/M metagenome (GOLD analysis project Ga0335069, IMG submission 206714) | Soil microbial communities from Loxahatchee National Wildlife Refuge, Florida, United States - Lox_Sample_1.1 | ecosystem: Environmental > Terrestrial > Soil > Wetlands | place: USA... | reverse complement strand
GGAAATAACGCCCCGCTGCGTTGTCCTGATGGCCGTCCTCCGCCTGGTTCTTCCACCTCGCGGTGCCGTCCTTCATTGTGAAGGTCTCATTGACAGGGTTCTTCATGTAGTCAACGCCCTTCGTCTCCTCGGACGTGACCATCCCGTGGCTGTCGATGTAGTACGTGGAATAGGTTTTGGGCCCGCGTCCGCGGTCGTTAAATTGGTAAAACTCGTGGATGATCCCATCAGGGGTGGTCCAGACAGCGTCCTGACCGGAAGGGGTTTTATCGGTCACTTGCAGCCAGATTGTTGCATTCTTCGGAATGTCCGGCGGAAGCGCAGGCATGGATGACTCGCCTTGTTGCGCCGGCAGCCTGGAAGTTGAAACCGCAAGAACGAGCCATATGCAGAGATGTTTTGAACGATTCATAGACGGCTAAGGTTTATACGTCGAAATCCACGACCGTTCAAGCTTCCTTCTAACCCACTTTTCCTCGATCGTCCTGTGCGCTACTCGGCGATGACTGAGTTGCCCAGCCGAGATTGTGTAAACGACTCGATTGCTGCGCGCTGCGGGCATCCCCGGAGCGTTACCATGTTTCCATGCCCCCGGCACAATCAACTCTCCCGAACGTAAAGGTCTCCAGTCGCGGAGCTACACGCCTGAAACAAGGTCACGTCTGGGTTTACCGCTCCGATGTCCTCTCGGCCGACTCCATCCCCCCCGGTTCGCTCGTCAGCATCACCGACCCACGCGGCAAGCCCTTGGGCAGCGCCCTATATTCCAGTTCGTCGCAAATTGCCATTCGCATGCTGTCGCACGAGCCGATCTTGGATTTCCCCGGCCTTCTGCACCAACGCATCTCCGACGCCATGGCCTATCGCGAAAAGGTCGTCCGTGACACGGATGCCTACCGCCTGATCTTCAGCGAAGCCGATTTAATTCCTGGCCTGATCGTCGACCGCTACCATGACATTCTTTCCCTCCAGGCTCTGACCCAGGCGATTGATGACAACCTGGTTCGCGAAACTGTCATCTCTGAACTCGTCAATCGACTCAGCCCCGCGTCCGTTGTCGAGAGAGTCGATCCGCGCGTCAGAGACTTAGAAACCCTTCCACCCCGCGCCTCCGGCCTCGTGTACGGAGACAAGACCGCAACGAATTTCACTATGAACGGCGTAGAATTCTATTTCGACGCGCTGGAAGGCCAGAAAACCGGGGCCTTTCTCGACCAACGCGAGAACTACGCAGCCGCTGCCCAGTATGCCCACGGCGACGCCTTGGACGTCTTCTGCTATCAGGGAGGTTTCGCCCTTCATCTCGCAAAAGTATGCGATAAGGTCACCGGGGTTGACAGTTCGCGTCCCGCGTTGGAGGTGGCCGACCAGAACGCGACCCTGAACCGGCGTCAAGTCGAGTGGATCGAAGGGAACGCCTTTGATTTGCTGAAGGATTACGCCGCCTCAAACCGTCTCTACGACACGATCGTCCTCGACCCGCCCGCCTTCGCCAAGAGCAAGCGCGATCTGGACTCCGCGCTCCGTGGCTACAAAGAGCTGAATCTTCGGGCCCTGAAGATGCTCCGGCCAGGCGGCATCCTTGTAACGTGCTCCTGCTCTTATCACGTCAATCAATCCAGCTTCCTTGAGATGCTCGCTTCCGCCGCCACCGACGCTCACCGCATCGTGCGGATCCTTGAGGTTCGCGGCCAGGCTAAAGACCATCCAGTGTTGCTGAATATCCCCGAAACGGGGTATTTAAAATGCTTTATAACTTGCGTAAGCTAAACAATATAATATATTTAAAGTACTTGACAATGCAACGCTCAAGTTTTATGCTTCTTTTGTGCTAATGATTCATCGAATAAAGTGACCACGGCTAGGAGCCTGATGGCCCAGCTCGGATCACCGGAGAATTCAAGTTCCACTCAATACCAATATCTGAAGGAGGAGGATTCAGTCATGACCGTATTAACCCGTTGGGAGCCGTTCCGTGAGTTCGCCACGCTGCAGGACCGTATGAACCGTCTGTTCCGCGAGTCCTATAACGATGCTGGCCGGGATGAGTCCCTTACCACCTCGAACTTCGCCCCCGCCGTAGATGTCTATGAAGACGAGCACAAGGTCACCCTAAAGATCGAAGTGCCCGGAATTGACGAGAAGGACATCGATGTCCGCGTGGAAAACAACACCTTGACGGTTACCGGCGAGCGCAAGATCGAGAAAGAAGAGAAGGAAGAGAACTATCGCCGTGTGGAGCGTCAGTATGGCAGCTTCACCCGCAGTTTCACTCTACCCCAGACCGTGGACGCTGAGAATGTCAGCGCGAACTACGAAAAGGGTGTGTTGAAGATCACGCTGCCAAAGAAGGCCGAAGCCAAGCCGAAGCAGATCAAGGTCAATGTCGGATCGGAAAAGCAGGGATCCGAGAAGCAGATTGAAGGCAAGGGACCCGGCAAAGCCGCATAAGGCGGTTCCGGAAGGCACGGGTTCGGTCGTGCCGTTAGGGGTAAGAAGAATGCGGGCTTTGACCCCTGAGGTCCACGGGAGGCGGCAGAGGTGACCGCCTCCCGTTTGTTTTGTAATTGTGAAATTGGTAAGCGGGTAATTCGAAAGCAGCCTGACAGCAGGTGCCTCCAATCACTCAATTACCAAATCGCAAAATTACCTAGTTACTCAATCGAGGTTTCATCATGCCCATACGTTGGGACAAATTTACAGTCAAAGCGCAGGAAGCGGTCCAGCGCGGCAGCCAGCTCGCGTCCGAGCACGGCAATCCAGAGCTGCAGCCGTTGCATCTGCTCGCCGCGCTCTTAGAAGATAAAGAGGGCATCGTTCCGCCCATTCTGGAAAAGATCGGCATCGGCTCGCAGTCTGTGCTGAACTCGGTTTACGGCGAGATCGAAAAGCTCCCGAAGATTTCCGGAGAAGCCGCGCAGGCCACGCTGTCGAACGAAACCAACAAGCTGCTCGACCAGGCATTCAAAGAAGCCAGCAACTTCAAGGACGAGTACGTCTCGACCGAGCACCTGCTTCTCGCCATCACGCACCTGAAGCGCGATAAAGCGCAGCAGATCCTGGCGCAAGCTGGAGCGACCTACGACGCAATCCTGAAGGCACTTACGGTCGTGCGCGGCTCGCAGAAAGTCACCGACCAGAATCCCGAAGCCAAGTATCAGGCTTTGGAGCGCTACGCTCGCGATCTGACCGAACAGGCACGCCGCGGCAAACTTGATCCCGTCATTGGACGTGACGAGGAGATTCGCCGTGTCGTCCAGGTTCTTTCGCGCCGTACGAAAAACAATCCCGTACTGATCGGTGAACCTGGCGTAGGCAAGACCGCGATCGTTGAAGGTCTGGCGCAGCGGATTATCTCGGGTGATGTTCCCGAGGTCCTCAAGAACAAGCGTGTTGTGGCTCTCGATCTCGGATCGATGCTCGCCGGGGCGAAATACCGCGGCGAGTTCGAAGACAGGCTGAAAGCGGTTCTGAAGGAAATCGAAGATTCGCAGGGGCAAATCGTTCTCTTCATCGACGAGCTGCATACCCTGGTCGGAGCAGGTGCCGCCGAAGGTGCGATCGACGCGTCGAACATGCTGAAACCCGCACTTGCTCGCGGCGAACTGCGCGCGATCGGCGCGACTACGCTCAACGAATACCGCAAGTACATCGAGAAAGACGCGGCTCTCGAGCGTCGCTTCCAGATCGTCTTCGTGGGCGAGCCGAATGTCGAGGATACGATCGCAATCCTCCGCGGTTTGAAGGAACGTTACGAAGTCCACCACGGCGTTCGCATCAAGGATTCGGCGATCGTTGCAGCTGCCACGCTCTCGCACCGCTACATCTCGGATCGCTTTCTGCCGGACAAGGCGATCGATCTGATCGATGAAGCCGCGGCCTCGCTGCGCATCCAGATTGACTCGCTTCCGACCGATATCGATCAACTCGAGCGCCGCAAGACGCAGCTCGAGATTGAGAAGCAGGCGCTCAAGAAAGAAGATGATCCGAACTCGAAGGAGCGTCTCGCGGTCATTGAGAAAGAGCTGGCCGAGATCAGCGAGCGTTCCAACACGCTGAAGGCGAATTGGAAAAAAGAGAAAGACGCGATCGCGAAGACGCGCACGCTCAAGGAGAGGATCGAGCAACTCAAAGTAGACGAGCAGGCCGCGGTGCGCAAAGGCGACTACAACCGCGCGTCGGAGATCCAGTATGGCGAGGTCCCGCGCCTACAAGCCGAGCTAAGTAAAGTAACTGCGCAGATGGACGGCAAGTCCGGCCAGCGGATGCTCAAAGAAGAGGTTGACGAGGAAGATGTGGCCGGCATCGTGTCGAAATGGACCGGCATCCCCGTCTCGAAGATGCTCGAAGGCCAGGTCAAAAAGCTGGTCACGATGGAAGAGCGACTGCGCCAGCGTGTCGTCGGACAAGATCCAGCGCTGGAGCGGGTGGCCAATGCGATTCGCCGCTCGCGTGCAGGCCTGAGCGACCCGAAGCGGCCGATTGGATCATTCATCTTTCTCGGGCCAACCGGTGTCGGCAAGACGGAACTCGCTCGTGCGCTCGCAGAATTCCTGTTCGACGACGAGCACGCGCTCATTCGAATCGACATGTCTGAGTACATGGAGAAGCATTCAGTCGCACGTCTGATTGGTGCTCCTCCTGGATACGTTGGATACGAAGAAGGCGGACAGCTGACCGAGCAAGTGCGTCGTCGTCCCTATTCGGTAATCCTGTTCGACGAGATCGAGAAGGCGCATCCGGATGTGTTCAATGTCCTGCTGCAGATCATGGATGATGGCCGGCTGACTGACGGCAAAGGCCGCGTGGTCGACTTCAAGAACACGATTATCATCATGACGTCGAACATCGGCTCGGCGTTCCTGCAGGCCGAAGGCTTGCGTTCCGACGAGGACTTCGAAAAGGCGACGCAGCAGGTGATGAATCAACTGCACGCGCACTTCAAGCCAGAGTTCCTGAACCGCGTCGACGATATCATCGTGTTCCGGCCGCTCGGAAAAGAGCAGCTGGTCAAGATCATCGAGTTGCGGCTCGAAGACGTGCGGCGATTGCTGGCCGATCGTAAGATCTCGCTCGAACTTTCGGATGGAGCAAAAGACCTGCTGTTCACGCAGGGATACGATCCGAACTTCGGAGCGCGGCCGCTGAAGCGCGCGATCCAGAAGCTGATTCAGGATCCGCTCGCGCTCAAGATCCTCGACGGCGAGGTACTGCACGGAGATCACGTCGTCGTCGATGCCGACAAAAAAGCCGGCAAGATGATCTTCGAGATCAGCAAACGCGTAGGAGAAAAAGAGCCTGCAAGGTCAAGAGGGTAAGAAAGTCGGTCCGGTGAGGCAGTCCGGGGCGGCCGGTACCGGCTCGCTCCGGGCAGCCTATGGGCACGTGGGCCTTTGCGCCGGAACATGGCGGAGAGAGTGGGATTCGAACCTAGGCTCTCCAACAAAATCAACAAATTAGGAGGCGCGAATGGCATATCAAACCTCCAAAGGACCGCAGCGACGAACAAACCCACATTCCATTGGACGCTTAAAGGACGCTGATCTCTTTGTGGCCGTTCTTCCTTCTCGATGAGTGAATAACCGGGGGCTGAAGCAAACTGTGACCAGCGAGTATGTACTCCGTGCATGATACCCATCGACTACCGATCAGGCTACGGTTTGCGCACCTGACAAAAGGGTCGCGTACCTGACCACCGGCGCCAAGGGCATTTGCACTTGAATGAACAGGTGACCTAGATTTCTGGAAATTGGTGGCACGGAACGCGGCTTGGTACGCCAGAGGGCTTTACCGTGGTGAGTCTTCGCAAGGGAAAAATCCAATGGCGGCACGAAACCTCCGGCTTTAAAAGCGTGGCTCCGGAAGATACCTGAAGCACAAAAGGTCCGAACTCGCTCGAGGCCGCAGACTAATTCGCGGTCAGGAGGGCCGAACGTTATTCCTGGCCGCCAACCCCCGCTTGCTCACCTGCCACTTTCCTGCCGTCACTGGCGACGAGATTCCCGGCAAGTCTGATGTGTTGATAGAAGATGGGATTTCCGCGACGCCTCCAATACGTTGAACGCCAACGCGAGACTCGCAGCCCGCCCCGCAAAACGCTGAGAAACGTTCGTCCCACAGGATCGAGGATTATCCCGACATGTCCGGGCCAAACGATGAGGCCCCCCGTTTGAGGAACAACGGTTCGCACGAAATCGGGCACACCTCTATACAATTCCCGCGAGTCAGCGTAGGTGTAATCGAGTCCGGCACGAGCATAAATGTCGTTTACGAAGTGCGAACAGTCTACCCCCTCTACATGGAAATCAGGGCCTCCGGTAAATATTGTTCCGTCCGAGGTCGGGGTCGCGGCAGTTTCAGTGGTGTCGTGCGAGTGTTGCTGAAGTAATTTGGTAACTAGTGACTGGGCAACGAAAGCCCGGCGACTTCCGGATGTCGAAATAATTCTTGATCGCTTTGCTCGGAAATGTAACTGCACGCGAAGTGCCCAGACTTCATTTTGGCGCATTTGTCCGGTCACATCCGCCCAATCCCCCACCCGCATTTTGGAAAATCCAATGCGGGCAGCGCCGCGGTAAAAGCGAGTTTCTCGCGATAGGTGGATTTCTCGCTCAATTCGGGGCGGGCTTCCCAGGATAAAGCTCTCTTTCCGAATGGAGAGCACGGTTCCCTCATAGTGTTCTGAGCCGGAGGGCTGCGCGGTCAAGCTCATCGCGTTGGCCATGCAAGCGACGTAAACCAGCGCGAAGAGAGCACTCCAGCGTACCCAGGAATGCTTTGGAGTCTGTGGCCGAAAAGGCGAAATCCCACGATCATGTCGCATCATAAAGTGGCCACGTCATCAGTGTGACGGCTTGCATCGGGGCCGTGCTTGGTCGACATCCATGCGTTGTGTCCGACACAAACTACTGGGTTGACGGCGCAAGTGTCAAAGGTTGTCGAGACGGCTGGCAAACTCCGAGCAGAATCGACCGATAGTAAGTTCGGACTTGTTTCTTGCCAAGGTTTCGCTGACGAGCGGACACTTCGTAGAAACGAGCGGGAGTAAACACTCGACGAACGGCCTGCAAGTAGAAGCGCGCGCGATCAACGGCTACTTCGAGGTTAACAACAGCCAAAGATCATCGGCCATCTGAAATTCGTTTCTGTGTGTTCGCGTAACTTAGCGACTGCTGGGACATCTGATGTCCTGTTCGCCGGAACGGCGGACGCGAACTCTCCTGCGAGCGACTCAGACGGGCCTAGCGTCCTTCGGAGGACAAAGTTGCCTTTGTACTGGGGGACCAAGCCATGGCAGTCAGCTGCGAACAAGTCTGGCGGGAGATTTCGAACTATCTTGAAGGACACGTTGATCCTGGTCTTCGGGCCGGGATGGAAGAACACATTTGCACCTGTCAACGGTGCTCCGCCGTTCTGGACGGCACACGTAATATTCTTCAACTGTACGGCGATGACAGAATGCTCGAAGTGCCTCCGGGCTTTAGCTATCGCCTACAACGAAGAATAAATGAGCATTCGGTTGGCAGCAGGCGCGGTTTTCTTGGATGGATGGTTGCGGCTGCTGTGGTGGTCACTGGCGCCGTCGAAGTGAGCAGGTCCGCTGTGTTTAGCCAACCCGAACTGCGTTCGAAGCAGGCCCGGCACGGACGTGGCGTTCCTCCCGAGATGTTGGTCGTGGTTTGCAGCGACGGGAAGACGTTTCACGTAGCTGGATGTCCTTTCATTCACGATAGAGCACATCTGGCCACGGTCACAGCGCAAGGGGCGCAAAGAGAGGGATACGCGCCTTGCGTCCGCTGTATGAAGAAATATCTGAGCTCCTGATCTCCGCGTGCACTGATGCTAGTCGGTTCGCAACAGAGCAAGGCACAGCACCAGATAGCCGCTTTTCCTGCCAAGACTGTGCGGAATGCCGGGGACGGCGGCGATTTCACACGGACGCAATCGGATCGATCCAACAGACGATCCTCACTACTCGTTTTGTCCAGCCTCGAAAAAATGACGCCTTAAAACCGTTATGTGAAAAGACTCTGGTCGACAACGGTAGAATCGACAAGCCGAGTCCATTTTCGTTGTAACAGTCTTGAACTCCCTGCATTCTCAAGAAGTGCTCTGTCGCGCTTCGTCCGCCAGTGGGGGAACTGGCGAATCGTCGGGCGCTGCGAATCGAAGGATTCGAGCACTATTGAGGACGACGGCGAGCACGGCAGTGCTTTGCGCCAGAGCCCCCGTCAGCGGATACAGAACTCCCGTGGCAGCCAATAAAATAAGGATGGCCGACAAGCCAAAGGAAAGCCAGACGTTCTGGCCGATGATTTGATGTGTCAGATCTCCTAAGCCAATGAGTTGTGGGAGTCGCCCAAGATCCGTTCCCAGGACGGCGACGTCCGCTCCACCCAGTGCGATTTCGTTCAGCTCTGCACCGATCGCAACCCCGACATCCGCTCCGCCAAGAGCCGGCGCGTCGTTGACTCCGTCACCGACCATCATGACCGTGCGTCCCGCGGCCTGCTCGGTTCTTACGATCTCGAGCTTTTGTGCGGGCAGGACTTCGGCGAAAACCTGGTCCACCTTGAGCGCGTCCCCGACTTCGTTGGCCGCTTTGGCTCGGTCCCCGGTAAGCAAAACGAAGCGATTGATTCCGAGACGTCTCATGTGTGCAAGGGCATCGCGGGCCTCCATACGTGGTTTGTCGCGAAGCACAAGGCTGCCCAGGCACCGCCCTTTGTAGCCCACCCAGACCTGCGATGCGTCGTCGCTATCTTCGTGGGCAGAAAGGACTCCCAGCTCTTCGAGCAGAGCTCGACGTCCGAGTACGGCTTGTTCGCCGTCAACCTTCGCCGTGACACCCAGACCGGGAAATTCCTTGAGATCTTTCGGGGGCATACTCGTGATGCCACGAGACAAAGCCTCACCCACAACAGCGCGCGACACGGGATGCAGGGAGCCGAACCCGCACGAAGCCGCCACGCGGAGTACCTGTTCCTCCGACTCACCGGGATCAAGGCGCACTTGGATAACGACGGGCGCCCCCACCGTGACCGTTCCGGTTTTGTCGAGAATCAGCGTGTCGACGTTCGGCGCACGTTCGAAGAAATCCGCACTCTTGATCAGAATGCGCATGCGCGTTGCGACGCTCATCGCCGCCACGACGGCGGCAGGCCCCGCCACGACCAGAGCTGTCGGTGTGGCAACCACAAGGACCGCAATTGCGCGCGACAGGTCGTTGGTAAAGAACAGCGTCGTGGCTGCGAGGGTCAACACGAGCGGCAGCCAGACTCCGGCGCGGCGTTCGAATAACCGAAGCACGGGCACTGACGTTCGCTCCACTTCAGCGAGAAGTTGAACCACTTTCCCAAGAACGGTTTCTTCCCCGGCGCCGCGCACCTGGATTCGGAGTAAGCCATCGAGAGCAACCGTTCCCGCAAATACCGGGCTTCCCGGCCCCACATCTTCATAAACGGATTCTCCAGTAATCGCCGACTGATCGACGGCGGCTCTTCCTTCGAGTACCGTTCCATCTACCGCGATTCTTTCCCCGGGCCGAACCAGGATTTCCTCGCCGGGACGGAGAGCGTTTGGGTCGACACGTTCTTCGGCGCCGTTTCGCCAGCGCACCGCCTGGCGTGCGGCAAGTGCGCGAATTCCGTCAATGGCGGCACGCGCACCGAGAGAGCTCCGCTCTTCAAACAGCCTCCCCAGTTCAAGAAAAAGAGGAATCAGAGTCGCCGTAACGAAATCGCCGGATGCGGCTGCGGCTAAAATGGCAATGGAAACCAACTGGTCGGTGGCTCCGCGCGTCTCTCCAGTTACGATTCGACGGACGCCGGAGATAAGCGTAGGAATCCCCACAACTGCGGCAGCCATAGCTCGAAAGATCTCCCCGACCTGGAACTGGTCGGGGGAGACGTGTACTAAGAACGTCCCGAGGCCAAGGAGTCCAACTCCGACGATTCCCGCCCCCAGCCGGACGCTGATTCGCCTGCGCTCTGCGACTCCAAGCGTGTCCGGCTGGCCTTCGCTGGCTGTTGGGAGGTGAAGCGAGAAATCACTCATGGAGGGCTGCCTCCCTGCGGCTCTTCATCTTCGTCGTCACTTGACGAGGGCTTGGTCGCGCTCGGGCGCGTCCCCGCAAAGGGAGGCACGAGGGAAATACGAAAACCGCGATATTGACCTCCAGTGGGAGGCGGAACCCAGCGGACGCTGGCAGCGCCCAACGCTTTTTCGACGGCATCGCGATAGAGCCGCTCGCGCACGACCGCCTGATTGGCCCGGTACTCTCGATCAAGGGCGCGAAAGGCGCCGGCCTCGCCGCTGGCTTTGGCTAAATTGGAATCGGCGTCGGCGAGGGCTGACTGCACCGCGGAGTTCGCGTCAGCCCGGGCCTGCGGAAGGGAACGCTCGGCGAACGCTCGGGCCTCATTTTGCGAAGTTTGCGATTGGATGAAGGCGCTTTGAACCGCATCGAACGCGCTCGACAGGGCCGCAGGAGGTCCGAGACGCGTGAGCTCTAAAGACGCCAGTTCGAGACCCGAATGCGCCGCGTCCAATCCTGTTTGCGCACGCCGTGTGACTGTGGCAAGGAGGGTCTTCCGCCCATCCGAGAGAACTCGGTCCACCCCCATCTCTCCGAGGGAACGAACCATGGCGGCGGTAATCTCGACCCGGAGGATGTCCTCTGCTTTGGGCCCGTAGAACGCCCACTCTGCCGGTTCACTCACGCGGTAACGGGCCACCATATCCGTCTGGATGATGTTCTGATCCCCGGTGAGTGTGTACCCTTGCTGCAGCGGATCGAGCGTTTGTTCTCCTGTTGAAGTGTAGTTGGTGCTTGAGTCAGCCGCGGGAGCCAGCGTATGAATCGGAACCTCCCACACATGCTTGACCTGCACGCGAACCACCTCATCGATCGGCTTGGGAAACGCGAAGAGTAAACCCGGACCGTGCTGTTGGAGCAGGGGAGCATCACCGACAAGACGGCCCCAACGCAGGACCACGGCCACTTCATCTGATTTCACAATGGTGATTCCAGACAAGGCGTAGAGCACGGCCATTGCGGCAATCCACCAGTGCATTCGACGCCACGCTTCATCGAGAACGCGAAGAAGGGGCGCCGCAAGACGTACGATTTCGGAGGGTACCTTCTTCCCCCTCACTTCTTGTCCTTGCTTTGTAAAAGCGAGAAAGGTTCGGAGTCGGTCCGCAAAATGATAGACGTGCCCGGCGTAACAAGCTTGTCGAGTGATTCGAGCGAGCGCGTGAACCGATAGAGTTCCGGATCGGTACGATGCGCGTCGGCATAAATCTTCGCAATCCGTGCGGCTGATTCGCCGCGTATGCGAGCCTGTTCCTCGGTGCCTTGGGCGCGAATTCTTGCGGCCTCGAGTTCCGCTTCGGAGCGAATCTTGCTTGCGGCTTGCTGTCCTTCTGCCTGATACTTGGCGGCAAACTGGCGGCGCTCGGCTCGCATCTGTTCGAAGACAGCAGTCACATTCTCCTCCGGCAGGGCCAGGCGTTCGAGCCGGATCTGTTCGATGGCGACCCCATAGTTGTGCAATGCCAGAGGCGCGCTGTAAGACAGTAGTTCTGCTTCGACTTGATCCATCTGCAATTCGTTTGGGTTGGTCGACACCAGCGCCGAAAGGTCGTGCCCTCCCAGGGTCCCGATGGCCGCATTTGTGAGCAAGCCGTCGAGTTTGCCTTCCGTGCCGCTCTCATTGCCGATCGATTGCACAAAAGTGAGCGGATCGCCGATCCGCCAGACAACAAAGGTACGCGCGATGATATTTTTCTTGTCCCGGGTCAGCATCTCCGCTTGGCCCGTCTCGTATATGCGTCTTCGCATATCGAGCATCACCGCGCCATCGATCGGCCAGGGTAGTTTCCAGTGAAGCCCGGGCTGAGTTGCGGCGCGCAGAGGACGGCCGAAGCGAGTAATAAGGACGGCTTGTCCTTGCCTCACTACCACAGCCGTGGCGCTAAATACAATGGCGAGCAATGCCAGCGATCCGACAATCGCTCGCAGCCAGCGCTGCGTCTTCACTGAGTCAACCACAATAGGCCTCCATCCCTTAAATAGCGCGCATCCACGACTACGAAGCGACGACCAGACAGGTTTTCCTCCAGCCCTTCGAGGCGGCGGCGAAACCTGAACTCTTCCGGCGCGGTTCGGTACTCCGATTCCAAAATGCGAAAGCTCCATGCCTGGCCCGCTGCGAGTGCGCGCGCATTCTCGGCCTCCGCACGGGCCCCATTATTGCCGCTCAGAACCGATGCCTCCGTCACGGGCACCAACTCGTTGCGATATGCTTCCGCGTTTACGACGGCCGTCCCTTTTCCTAACTCTGCGGAGACAACAGCTTCATAGTCGGCCGCCACCGGAACCGGAGGGTGCATTCCACCGACAGTAAACGCGAGCACTTCCACACCAAGTCCGACAGTGTCAGCGTCTCTTTGTACACTGTCGCGCATTTGCCGCGTCAATACCGACACGTTTTCGGACAGGGCTTCGGAAAGGGTGCGATTGACGGTTGATTTCATCACTGCGCGGTAAGCGATGGCTCGAAGCGCCTCGGCCGGGTTCTGGCAGTTGTAACGCCAGGCGCGCGCGTCGACGACACGATACTGGACAGTCGCATCGATGGTGATGAGATCGCGTCCATTGCCAAGAAGCAACGTGTACTCGTTGGGGGCGTGTTCCACAGCCCACAGCACGTCCTCCGGTCCCGCTGCTTCCTGCCCTTCATGCCCGATTTGTTCGGTTCCGATGCGCTTCGCGGGAATTCGAACCACGCGATCCACCGGCCATGGCCAGTGAAGGTGAAGGCCGGGCTGGAGCGCCGATCCCCTGACAGGCACACCCAACCGTTCCTGAAGACCTTCTTCCTGAACATCGACGACCGTGAGAGAAGTGGAGAGCCAGCCGAGCAGTACCAACCCAAACAGGAGAGGCTCCAAATTCCGACGTACCACAGCGAGAGCCCAAGTCGAGCGGAGATCGATGCCAAGTTGGCGCTCTCCGGCGTCGAGAATACTTCCGAACAGGTTCGCCCGGCTGCCCAAAACGAAGAGCACCGCGAAATCAAGGGGAAAAACCTCATGGCCTTCTTTTGTGGAGCCTTCTCTTTTGGAAAAGAGTCCGTAGCAAACCAAGGCGTTAATGGCGAGGACCGCAAAATGCAGGATACGGACGATACCGTTCAACCCAGCCGCCGCGAGTGCCATTGAGAGGGCAGTTGCAATTAGAATCCACGCGACCACGCGAGCCCCGCGACAGAGGTCTGCTGCCTCCGGAAAGCGCATGGTTTCGATGCGGTTAAAATAGCGCGCTGCGATGGCTGCTAACGCTGCCGCGCCGAGACACAGCGCTCCAACTATCGCTGCCAAAACAGGCGAAGGTCTCGTCTCTGGAAAGGTCGACAACAGGAGAGTGACGACCGCCAGAGATCCGAGCGTTACCGTAAATACGCGGATGGTTCTCCCATAGCGCTGCAAGCTCGAACGCGACAGCCAACTTAGGGCCGTTTTCAGGGACAGCTCGGATTCAGACACTTTCTTAAAGGTTAGTTGAAATCGAGGCGAGACTTTGCTCTTGTCCTCACCCTTGTCCTCGCCCTTGTCTAATTGCGTATTCTCATTGTCGGTCTTCACCGATCTGGTTCGCGCGGTCTGCGCCGTCATAACGCCCAAAAGAATTCCCGCGGAAAGTCCGAGAGTTACCCCCGCGTCGAGGACCACGGGGTTGCCGAGATCCGCGCCGGCAACAAGAGCAGCCCACGCTCCCAGAAACGATGCCCCCGCCAGAATAGCCACAGCTGCGCGATATGGGTCCGAATCTTTCTGAACGACCGATGGATCGGAAAAAGCAGAAACCGGCATGCGTGCTCCAATGAGTCAAGAATCCCTGGCAGCGCTGAAGTGGATTGCGGCTACAGGGATATCAATTCCAACCTCACGGGCGAACTTGAATCTGGCCTAACAGCCAGTTTGCCAGGCGCCCAGGCAAGAGGGATGGTAAGTCAGCGGGGGAGCCCGTCCTTGCAGAGCAGGGGGTGAAACGATGGGTAGGCTCAGAGGTCCCGACGAGGGTTGGAGCCATGTCTCAACTTGCGGGGATGAAAGCAGTAGCGGCGCAGCAAGTGCCACATTTTGGGTATTGTGGTCTGCGATGCAGATCTGGCAGTGCGATTCATCACCTGAAGACGAGTTAAGGTGAACATGACCGCCGGCGGCTGTTGACACCACAAGCACGGCCAATCCGATGAGCGCAAGAAGCACCGAACGTAAGAAATGCCGTCTCACAAGAATGCCGGCCTAACACGAACCAGCGCTGCCGTTTGAGAATCGGAACGAAAGCGCTGGGCAACGTGATGCAAGGCGTGTCGATAATAATAGTGCATTCCTGTTTGCTGTCAATGAGACGCCTTCCCGTGAACTCGCCTCCGCACGTTCAAGCTCAAGCAAAGAGTACGAACGTAGAAAATAAGCCGGAGCGCGGCTCATCGGTGATGCTTGCGCGACTAATAGGAACTCGATAGCATTAGAGTTGAACCAGAGCGCGCGGGACAAGGGTAACCCCGTCCGACAGCAGACCGCTGTTCGTGATTCTCCCCGAGCGACGGAAGGAGGCCCGCTTGAAATTAAAGAAGACCATCGCAACGAGAAATACCCGCCAGAAAGACGCGATCCGCGCCGCCTTTGTCGAAACCGATCGGCCGCTCTCGCCGGAAGAGGTACTCTCCTACGCGCAGCGGACCGTGTCCGAGGTCAGCATCGCAACGGTTTACCGGAACCTCAAAACGCTGGTTGACGAGAAATGGCTGGTCCCGGTTCAGTTGCCGGGCGAGCCCCCTCGCTATGAACTCTCGGGAAAAGAGCACCACCATCACTTCCTGTGCAACGACTGTCGAAAGGTCTACGAACTCGAAGGATGCGTGCCGACGATCAAGCCACAACTGCCTCGTGGATTCCGCGCCGTCAGCCATGATCTTCTTCTTCACGGCGTCTGCGCGGCATGTATCCCAAGGCACGCGTAACAAGCAAATCGCATTACCTCGCGCCGGTACTCTGTCGGCCCTGAGGACTCGTCAAATTTTAGTGGAGAGTCCTAGCTACTGCCGCAAAGAATGCCGCATCATCGAGCACAGTCGAACCCGTCGGTTTGGGTCGAGCGCTCAACACAACAATGACAAGCTTTTCGGAGGGGTTGATGTAGAGATGCTGTCCAAATATCCCTCGGGCTTCAAAAGCTCCTGCGTGAAGCGGCTCTTCCGCAGGCATGGGCCACCAGAGATAGCCATAGTCAACAGACTTGCCGCCGATGCGATGGGCCGTGCCAGCCTCCTCGAACCATCCTTTGGGGACGGTACGGCGGCCGTCAATCACGCCATCGGAAAGTACGAAAAGACCGAAACGTCCATAATCTCTTAGGGTCGCGCTGAGACCGGCGCCACCGATCCCCATGCCGCCTTGCGACTCGGTCCACCAGAATGCATCGTGCTCCATTCCAATGCGAGACCAGACCTTCTTTGAAAGATAGGTGGCGAGGCCCATGTGGGTGCCCCTTCCACGACCGCTCCAGCGATGTTCGTCTCGCCCGAGTTGTAGTTCCACACTGAGCCTGCCGGAGCTGCGCGGGGAAGGTGTTTCATGTAGGCGAGAGATGCGCCGGCCTTATGACTCATCTGCGCGTCGGTCAGTTTGCGGCAGTCCGAGCTGGGATCAGTATAAGTCTCGTTCCAGCGCACGCCGGAGGCCATCTGCAACACGTTGCGGATACTGACACCGTCGTAAACACCGCCACGAAGCGCGGCAACATAGCGCGTCACGGAATCGTCGAGGCTGGCGATGAAGCCGTCTTGGAGAGCTGCACCAATCAGCGTAGAGGTTACCGACTTTGCGATTGAGAAGGAAGCCCAGCGTGTAGCCGGTCCAGCTCCCAGTTCATAGTCTTCGAGGATTACCTTGCCGTCTTTGAGAATCAGCAGGCCTGCGACCCGGTTCACCGCGAGGTAATCGAACAAGTCGTACTGCTTATCCCCCACCTGAAAATAGCATTCTTAAGACGCCTCCCCGCGACTGGAAGCGGGCGGATAACGTTGCCACGGCTTACCACTTCGACTGGATAGAGTGTCTCGCTTCTTTCAAAGGTCGCGACCTCCTCACCCGGCGGCATTCTCCCGTCGAGCACGGTGTGAATGTCGGCTAGTCCTGGTTGTTGGGCATGAGCAGCATTATCGCCGCAGGTTAATGCCACAGCCAGGAGCAGGTAAACGAAAAATAGTCGTTTCGTCATGGGAATACGTTGTTCCTTGATCGCGCGGCGGTGGGTGAGAAGATGGCGCCTTTGTGAAAGCCAGCCTAGAATCCGCCACACTTCACCGTATCCCGATGAACCGGTTGGCAACATAGATTAGCATTGCGCCGAGGAGAATGAGCGGCATCAGATACCATCGCGAACCGGCATAGGCACGAAGATCAGGAAGGAAGTCAACGGTAGCCATCTGCAGAAAAAATCCTGCTGCAACGGCTAGTAGAACCACTGCATTCTCGGGCGACTGTACCCACCATATGGTCAGCAAGCCGCCTAGAAATGGCGCCAGCGCGTCCGCAGCAAGAAATACGAAATCCCACGGCCCCGCCTTTTCACCGGAGGTTGACAAAAGGACCGTATTCATTCCGTCTCCGATATCGTGAGCTACGATGCCGCAGGCTACCGTAAGACCTACGGTCCGGGAGGCAGAGTAGGCCGCGCCGATCACCATGCCATCGCGGAAGCTGTGCAAGATGAGGAGTCCGCCGCTGACGCGACCAAGGGTTTTCCTGGTTGCCGACCTCTGGTTCTTGAGTCGTCCGATTCCATCGCTGAGACTCTCGATGGATAAAAATCCGAGAAAGGCGGCCAACGCGATGGCGAGGACTCTGCCAGGCGACTGTCCGGTAGACCTCGCCATCAGCATCGCCTCTGGAAGAAGGTCGAGAAAAGCAGTGCCAAGCAGCAGACCGGCGCCCACAGCCAGCAGAAGAGGAAGATATCTCTGAGCGCGCAGCGCGAGCCAACCTCCCAGCAACGTGGAGATGACGGGCAGAAGAAGCAATGCAATGGGCATAGAGGTCTTTCGTCCTGGTGCTCATTACTAATGATAATGTACACTCAATAATACAGTGACACGTTTCCGCTGAGGCTGTTGTACCCGACCGCTGGAGTTGAGGCCGTAAACTTTGCCGGTTTTGGACTCAGAGTAGAGCATGAAAAGATCGCCACCTATGCCATGGACATATCGCTGGACGACACCCATGACGGCGTTGGCCGCGATGACTGCTGTGCAGGGACAATCACCAAGTTAAGTAGCAGTGCGGCGACACATGCAAAATGTTTCATGCCACCTTCTTGATGGGAGCGATCCGAAAAGATAAAATTCGAGGCAATTCGCCATCCTGTCGAGCCGCATCAAACTGACGACATTTCCACAACGATAGGGGTTGCCCGACAGTCTAAAAGGAAAACATCTCTCATACTATTTCGACACCTGCGTCTTCAATTTCTGAACCACCTGAAGGCAGGTCAAGAGAGGAGAGGTATATTCAAATGCAGCATGACGAAAAACTTCGACCAGATCGCAATCTGCAAACAGATAAGGAAGGTAAATGGGATCTCTGACCCTTCCTGAAGCAGACCGGAGCGGAATCGTCCGAACTGGCCGCCATCTGGAAATTTTTACAATCGTATGGGCCGGATTCGAGGCAGCGGTTGCGCTGTTTATTGCCTTCAAGTCCAACAGTATCTCTTTAACAGGTTTCGGTTTCGACTCGTTCATCGAGATGCTTTCAGGTGCAGCCTTATTGTGGCGCCTCTCCCAGGAGATGGATGAACATCGCCGAGAAAAAGCTGAGCGGATCAGTCTTCAGATCGCAGGCGCCTGTCTGATCATGCTGGGCGCGTATGTCCTGATCGAAGCATCCGGCAATCTCTGGAATCGGCGCACTTCCACCATAAGCTGGACGGGGATCGTGATAACAGCGGCAGCACTGATCTTCATGCCTTTACTTGCCCGAGCCAAGCGGAAGGTGGGACGAGCGCTCAAGAGCGAAGCGATGATGACCGATGCCAAACAAACGGACTTCTGCATGTATCAGGCGGCCATCGTTCTCTTTGGCCTACTGGCTCATGCCACGTTTCGTATCACATGGGCTGACAGCGCGGCTGCGCTACTGCTGGTTCCGCTTCTGATCCGCTCCGGTGTCCTCTCCTTACGGGGAGTGCCGTGCTGCGCTCACCATGCCTCCCCATAAATTAGGCGGGAAATAGTTTTATAAATACACTTGCACAAATGTGCATATGTATTCTATATTGTCCTGGTGAGATCCAACGCTAAACCTGCTTGCTCTTCTGAATCGCATCAATCCCGGCGTCTCCGCCTTCCCATCGGTGAACCATCGATCGAGCGCACGGCCAGAATTTTTCGTGCGCTTGGGGAGCCTGCGAGAATTCGCCTGGTAGCGCGCCTTTCGCAGGGCGAAGCTTGCGTCACGGAACTGGCCGAACTTGAGGGTGAATCGGTGACTGTCATCTCTCAAAGGCTGCGGGTCCTGCGGGCCGACAGTATCGTCGGGCGTCGCCGTGAAGGAAAACACATCCTCTATTTCCTGTCCGACCAACACGTGCTCGATCTGGTCTTCAACGGTCTGGCACATGCCTCGGAGCAATCATCCACAACCATAAACAATTCGCGCCTTACGGCGCACGTCAAAGGAGAAATACGTAATGTCAAATCAGCACGAAACTCATAATAACCATCCGCATCAGCATGGCAAGGACTGTGGGCATACGGCGGTCCTGCACAACGGACACACCGATTACGTTCACGATGGCCACCTGCACTTCCTTCACGAGGGACATGTGGACGAGCACAAACTGAATATCAGCGCCGGGAATCCAGCCGACTGTACCGACGGTCACGACTGCAAGGCACACGCCACCGAGCACCGGCACGGTGCAAACTGTGGCCATGACGCGATTCCGCATGGCGATCATGTGGATTACGTGGTGAACGGACACCTTCACCATCCGCACAATGGCCATTGCGACAATCACGGCAAGGTGCAGCTGGCTAACTGATCGAAAGCTGGAAATACAAAGGCGGAAGCGTCGAGCGCTTCCGCCTTTCATTTTGCTCAATCGCTGTTTGCTGACTTGCGGCAAACCCAGCCCTCGCGCCGATTCCCAATCCACGGCAAAGGGAAATCAGGCGCATTGTCCATTGTTCTCAAAGTTCAGGGACCGGTCAGGCTATCCACCGGGAACTTCCCGCCGACACATGGAAGTTTGACTGGTATCCAGTAAAATGCCCCTATCATCGGCGTGGTCTGAGTCGTAGTTAGTTTCGTTACTTCACGAAGCGGTACTTGTTCGGGGTCAGGCGCACTTCCACCGAATTCGGTGGGCTCACGTCTACTTCTAATTCTTGTGCCCTGGGCTTATCTCAGGTAAGACTTGACCATTGCGATTACTTCGTTGGCGGCCGTAATTTGCTGCGAAGTCCGTTCGTGTTCGCCGTCTAGGACCTGACGCCAGACATGGTCCTTCAGGAGTTCGGCCATCAGGCTGTTCATTGCTCCGCGCGCGGCACTTATGAGTTGGAGAATGTCGGAGCAATCGCGGCCTTCTTCCAGGACTCGCACAAGAGCTTCTACCTGCCCCTGAATACGTTTGGCCCGGAGAATTAACTTGTGCTTTTGGTTGGTGGTATGACTCATGTCACAAAGATGCTACGGTACCGGTTCGTATTTACGTCTTATGCAACGTCCTGGATTCCCTCGTCTGCGGTGCGCGTACATCCATTCGATTTACCTTGAGGATCCCCCTATAAACTGGCGCTATTCAATGTCGCACGCCGTTTCCCGATAGGCCGCCAAACGATACGGGTCGAGATCTTGAGGCAGGGGCAGAAGTCGGTCAGCGGTCTTCGACTGCTCGGCCCAGTCGGCTAGCCGCGCATACTGGCTTATTTGGCTTATGCTCCCGAGCCACTGGGCTCCCGAGGCACTAGTGATCAGGACTACATTGGGTACGTCACACGGTCCCAGACATCCGCTGATCGTGAGATGCACCCGCTTCAGTAATCCCCGGTGCTTCCATTCCCTTTTGAGCCATTCCACCGGCACGGCCGGGTGCCCCTTGTCGACCGCGCCACAGCAACAGCCGTTACAGATACTGATCTGCCCCAGCATTGGCCGTTTGGTGGTAAGCGCGCAAGGATTTCGCAGGCCGACAGCTGGACTTGACATAATCGCTAATGATATACCATTATCAATAATCTAAGGAAGTGAAGGATGGATATATTTTCGTCGCGCAGTTCCTGCGATTCTTCGGGTTGTGCGTCCGCTATCAAGGCGCAGGTCGCGGCCGAGCTTGCCCTCGATGAAGACGCGACCGTGCTGGTAACGGAACTGGCCTGCATGGAAGAGGGGTGCCCGCCGATCGAAACGGTCATTGCCGTCTTCCATCCGAAAATGCCCAAACTTCAACTTCGCGTGCACCGTCCTATGTCCGAGATCACCACCAGCGATATCCAGAAGCTGTGCGCACAGAAAATCAATCCACTTTCGGAGAATGACAATGGAAGCTCTTGTTGAGAATGATGATCCACGCGTACCGGTAACCATCCTGACTGGCTTTTTGGGCTCGGGCAAGACAACTCTCTTAAATCGCATTCTGAGCGAGCAGCACGGTAAGCGCATC
>Ga0335069_10004469_pt1 | contig 20741 bp, 10 predicted proteins | sample Lox_Sample_11_FD_206714 | JGI IMG/M metagenome (GOLD analysis project Ga0335069, IMG submission 206714) | Soil microbial communities from Loxahatchee National Wildlife Refuge, Florida, United States - Lox_Sample_1.1 | ecosystem: Environmental > Terrestrial > Soil > Wetlands | place: USA... | reverse complement strand
AACCCGCTGTTGCTTGACGTTGCCGTGACGTTGGGAATGGCGGCCGGGATTCTTTTCGGAGTTGCGGTGGCCCAGGGCTTACGCGCGAGGGGTCCCAGGGAAAATAAGCCAGCTTCGACAATCAGCCCTGCGACGCCTACCCCAGAGCCCCCGGAAGCGAGTAGCGCAGAAGAACACACGCCCCTTGCGGGCGCTTGGAAATTGCGCGATCTCCCGGAAATCGATTGGATCTGGGCCGTGACCATTGCTACCGCCGCGGGGGGAGCGCAGGCCATTGTTCTTGTGCTGCTAAAGGGCGCCTCGTCGTCTGCTCCAAGTCTCCTGGGCGCTGGGATTGCCGCGGCCCTTTGCCTGGCGGCGGCGGGGATATCCGGGACCGCTGCCAGTTATCTCGGAGGCGTCGATCCGAGCCGGCTGCCCGAGGCGCCAGGGCTTTGCCGGGCAGCGCGCGTGGCAACTTGGATTCTGGTGGTCGCCGCGCCCTCGTTCGGCCTAGAACTGGCGGGCCTGCACTCCGTTCTGCGATTCCCACACTTCGCGGTTCTTGCCGTCGACGCGGCGGTGTGCTACGGCCTTATCAGGGCGGGCAAGCCACGCCCGAGCGACCCTCCATGTTTCCCGGTCGACGTTACCGTGTTCTCCGTCCTCGGTAGCCGGGCGAATTTTGTAGCCAGCGCGCTGGATAGCGCGGAGGCGCAACTGGGAATCGATCTGAGATCCACATGGGCGCTCACCGTGGTCCGCCGCAGTCTAGAGCCGCTCGCAATCGGACTGTGCTTTCTAGCTTGGCTTTCCACGTCCTTCACCGTGGTGGGCATTCGGGACGCAGGCTTGATCGAACGGCTGGGCTCGCCGGTTGGGGGCGCCCCTCTATCTCCAGGACTGCATGTGCACTGGCCCTGGCCCGTGGATCGGGTGATTCGCATTCCAGTCAAAGCCGTGGAGACTTTGGAGGTGGGCCACGAGGGAGTAGAAGCAGCCGGCCCCGAGAACGTCCTATGGGCGGTGGAGCACGCCCCTAACGAGTACACTCTGGTGCTCGGCAATGGCCGCGACCTTGTCACGGTGGACGCTGCGGTCGAGTACCGCATCTCGGATCCGCGCGCATGGCGCTACCACTCGCAGAACCCCGCCGAAGCGCTGAAAGCCATTGCGTACCGCGCGGTGATGAGGAACACAGTAGACCGCACGCTCGAAGACGTCTTGTCGCAGAACCTCGCCTCGGTGACGGCGCGGATGCGTGAGATGGTCCAAGCGGACGCCAATGCGCTCGGGCTCGGCGTGGAAGTGATGGCGTTCACGGTGGGCGGCATGCATCCGCCCGTGCCGGTGGCCCCGGATTACGAAGGCGTGGTTTCCGCGGAACTAGGGAAAGTAACCGCAGTGGTGGATGCCCAAGCCTACCGCAACAGAACGCTTCCAACAGCCGAATCGTCCGTACTGATCAGCCTTAACGGCGCTCGCGCGGAAGCCGCTGCAAACCTGGCCCAGGCCGCCGGGCAAGCTTGGAGCTTTCGCACGTTGGAGGCGCAGTACCGGGCGGCGCCCCAAGAATACTACTTCCGCCGCCGTCTGGAAACGCTCGAAAGAGGCCTCCCCTTGCTGCCTTTCACAATCTTGGATGCCCGCATTGAGCGGGACGGAGGTGAGTTGTGGTTGACGCAATGAGAACGCAGCGCTGGTTGAGGGCCACGGTTGGGATTCTGGCGCTGGCCGCCATCGCCTTCCACGCAACGGCCGTGATCGTCACCGAAGGTCAAACGGCCCTGATTACACGCTTCGGGCGGCCGGTTCGAGCCGCGACGCAGGCGGGTCTGCATTGGAAGCTCCCCTGGCCCATCGACAGCGCCATGTTTCTAGACATGCGGAGGCAGGTTTACGAGACGGGCCTTACCGAGATGCTCACCAGGGACAAGAAAAACATCATCGCGCGCACGTTCGTGGTTTGGCGCGTCGGGGACCCTCTGACATTCGCGCAGGCTCTGGGGAACCAGACCGCCGCCGGAGGAAAGCTGGATGGCCTGTTGGCCAATGCCGCCATCGGTATCCTGGGAGGGCACGACCTTTCCGCGCTGGTATCCACGAATCCGGAGGATCTGCAGATGGATCGGGTCGAGAGCGAACTGCTTGCTTCCACCGCTCCGGTGGCGATGCGTAGCTATGGAGTCGCTATCGAACAGATTCGCCTCAATCGCATTGCCTTGCCGGAGCAGAACGTGAGCGCGGTGTTCGACCAAATGCGCGCCGAGAGACGCCAGTTCGCCGCCAAGTTTGAAGCCGAAGGCGAGCTTGAGGCCAGCCGCATCCGTTCGGAAGCGGAGCTTGAGGCGGCCCGTACGCGGGCCAAGGGCTCCGAAGAGGAGGCGCGCATCCGAGGCGAATCGGCGGCGGAGGTAGCGCGCATCTACGCCGACGCTCACCGCACCGATCCGGAGCTTTACCGGTTCACGCGGTCGCTCGAATCCATCGACAAGCTCGTCAACTCGGGCACTTCGCTGATCCTCCGCACGGACTCGGAGCCCTTCTCTCTCCTGCAGAGCAAGGACAAGCAGTGAGAAAGCTGGGGGCCCCTTCCGAAATCGGCCGTTTGGCAGCTCCAGCGGCCGGCCTTCTAGACGCCGCGTGGCAGCGCATCCACTGGTGGATCGCCGCCATGGCCGTGCTGTACTTGTTCTCCGGCGTCACCGTGGTGCGGTCCGACGAAGTCGCGGTGATTTTGCGCTGGGGCCGCCTGGTGGGCGATTCGCCGGGCTTGCAGCAGCACGGGCCGGGACTGCTTTTCTCCTTCCCACGACCCATCGACCGGGTTCTGCGTGTTCCGGTCAAACATGTGTGGGAGGTTTCCGTCACTACGCTCGACAGCGCCGCCGGCGCAAGCGGCTTCAGCCCGATCACCACCGGCTACGCGCTGACCGGCGATGAGAACGTCGTGCACGTGAATATGGTGGCCCGCTACCGTGTGCGCGACCCTGCCGAATGGGCGTTCTACAGTCCCAAATCAGAGGATGCGCTGCGCGTCGAAGTGACCGCCGCGATGGTACGCTCATTGGGCGAGATGGGCGTGGACCGCGTGCTCGCCGACGGCCGCCAGCAACTCGGCGCCACGGCCACGCGGCGGGCGCAGGCGGGTCTGGACGCCGTCCATTCGGGTCTGGAGATCTCATCGCTCGAAGTCACCCGTCTGGCTCCTCCGGCGGAACTGGCAAGCGAGTTCGACGCCGTCCAAAGCGCCTTTATCGGAGCTGAGACTGCGAAAAAAGAGGCTCAGGCCTATGCCGCAACCGCCATCCCGGAGGCTCAATCCTACGCGGATAGCGTGGTGCAGAAAGCCCGGGCCGACGGCGAAGCGGCCGTCGCCCAGGCGAGAGGCGAGGCCGGAGCTTTCCTGGCGCTTGTCAAGGAGTATAAGGCCAACACCGCGGTGGTCCGCGAGCGGTTGTATCGGGATGCGGTAGAAAAGGCGTTAGGGGCGGCCGGCTCAGTACGTTGGATTCCTCCGCCGGTCGTAGGCAGCTATCACGGCATGCGCATCAGGGTGGGTCCTGCCGGCGCCCGTCCCACCGCTCCGTCTGAAGAAGAAGAAGACGAAAATCCATGAGCACGCTTGGACTTGAAGCATCCCTTGCAGGCGGCGGTTCCCATCCGACCGTACTTTCCGACGATGAGCGCCGCCGTATCGGCATTCGCCTCAGCGCCGGACTTACGGGGGTGGGGCTTCTCGCCTTGGGAACCGTGCTTGTGCGCATTGCGCCCGACCAATGGCAGATCGGCGAGATGTTCCGGGGCCTGGCCGCGGCCGTGGTGGGCATCCCCACGCTGATTTCCGGCTTGCGCGGGGTCATAACTGGGGATACCCGGCGCGCCACCGACCAGCTGGTCGCGATCGCCGTGTTGGCGGCCGCAGCCAGCGGCGACTTTGTGACAGCAACGCTGATTCCTCTCTTTCTGGAAATAGGCCGCCTCTTTGAAGAGCGCAGTTCGCTGGGGGCCCGCGCGGCAATTGACGGGATCCGCGCGCTCGGCGCGCGTCAGGCCGTCCGCTGGCGAAACGGAGCGGAGGAGCGCGTTGACCCAGACAGCCTAAAGCCGGGGGACGAGATCCTGGTCCGCCCCGGCGAACGGATAGCCGTGGACGGCACTGTTCTCGAAGGCCGCGCGGCGGTGGACCAGTCCGCCATCACGGGCGTATCGCTTCATGAGGACGTGGGGCCGGGCTGTCCGGTCTTCGCCGGTACGGTGGCTATAGACGGCCTGTTGCGCATTCAGGTTCGCGGAGCCGGGGCTGATACGGTGCTCGGGCGCGTGGTGCAGCTTCTGGCGGAAGTGGAACGTACTTCGGTTCCCGTGCTCCGTCTTTTCGAACGGCGGGCCGGAGTGTGGTTGCCACTGGTCCTGACGCTGGCCGCAAGCACTTTGTTCTTTACGGAGAATCTGTCGCGCGCCATCGCGGTACTCGTGGTGGCAGCTCCGACGGCCCTTGTGGTCGCGGGTCCCGCCGCCGTAGTCGCCGCCATGACCGTAGCCACGCGGCTTCGCATTCTCATCAAGAGCGCCGATTTTTTCGAGCGCGCCTCCGATGTCGATACCCTGATCCTCGACAAGACGGGCACGGTCACTGTGGGAGCGCCCGTCGTCGCCGAAATCCGGCCCGCGCCGGACCAATCCGAGGCGGCCCTTCTTGCCGTGGCCGCTTCCTGCGGCTTTGGTTCGCTGCATCCGGTTTCACGCGCCGTCGCGGCGGAAGCTCTGTCGCGCGGCATTGTTGCCGCATCTCCCAAAAACCTGCAAGAGCACCCGGGACTCGGAGTGGTCGCCACAGTGGGCGGCCGTCGGGCCATCCTCGGACGCAGGCAATTGCTCACCGATCTCGGAGTGGATCCCGTCTCCGAAGACGTTGGCGATCTCTCGCAGGTTTGGGTCGCTTATGGCGACCGCTGCCTTGGCTGTTTGGTACTGCGCGACCGGCCCCGATCCGAGGCGAGAGAGGCTCTCGCCGCCATGCGCGCTCTCGGTATCGGACGACTGATCCTGCTCACTGGAGACCGGACCGCAGTGGCTCGCGAAGTCGGGGGTATGCTCGGCATGGACGAAGTCGTCGCTGAAGTGCTTCCCGCGCAGAAGCTGGACGTCGTTCGCGCGGAGCAAGCCGCGGGACGCACGGTCATGATGGTCGGCGACGGAGTCAACGATGCGCCGGCCCTCGGCGGCGCCGACGTGGGCGTAGCCATCGGCGCCGAACTCAACGAAGTTGCCCTCGGCGGCGCGGACGTGGCTCTCCTCGGCGCCGATCTCACCCGCCTGCCCAAGCTGATCGGTCTGGCCGACCTTACGCGCCACGTGATTGGCCAGAACGTCTGGCTGGCATTTGGCCTCTCGGTAGTCCTCATAGCGCTGGCTGCCAGGGGCCTTCTCGATCCGCTCACTGGCGCGCTTGCCCAAAGCATGGCGGTCCTGGTAGTGGTCGCCAACAGTGCCCGAATCCTGCGGTTCTCCCGGCCCGGTCCCTTGGAGACGGGCACTCCGCTGCGCACTGAGGTGAGACCCGGAGAATCTGCGTGAAAACAATGGGGGACCGTGGTCAGGCGCCGAGCGGGGCAGGCAATGCAGAGACAGCCTGGCTCTGGGGTTCGGCTTTGTGTCGCGAGAGCAGACGAGCGGAATTCAAGATGAACGCCAATTCAGAGGTGACGTGGATCAGGACCGCCAAGACCGGATTCAAATAGCCCATGGCTGCCAGGGCTACGCCAATTCCATCCACGGCCAAGGTTCCTGCGAAGTTCGTCATGATGATGCCCCGGCAGCGGCGAGCGATTTTGATAATCTCGACCACCTTCAGCAGATCGTTCCCGAGCAGGAGAACATTGGCGCTCTCGCGGGCGACTTCGGTTCCAGAGCCCATGGCGATGCCGACGTTGGCTTCCATCAGAGCGGGAGCGTCGTTGACGCCGTCGCCAACCATCGCGACGATCCTTCCGGCGGCTCGCAGTTCGCGGACGCGGTCGAGCTTCTGCTGCGGCAGAAGGCCCGCCTCCATCTCGTCCACCTGGAGGCGATCCGCTACCGCGCGGCCGATGGACATCGCGTCCCCTGTTAGAAGGACGGTGCGGATGGAGAGATCATGCAGCGCTCGAACGGCTGCCGCAGCCTCGGGGCGCAGAACATCGGCAATGCGCAGGCTGCCGAGATAGGCGCCGCCGTGCGCCACCGAAATTTCGGTGCAGGCGCTATCGCCTTCGCTGGAAGTCGAGGGGCTGACGCCGCGCTCCAGCAGAAAGGCCCTTGTTCCGACGATCGCCTCGCGGCCATCCACTCGGCATGAAATCCCTTTACCGGGCACGTAGGAGAACGTGTCCGGGTCCACGCGTCCGACGCCCGCAGCCCCGGCGGCTTTCGAGATAGCGCGCGCCAAAGGGTGTTCGGAAAATCGCTCGGCGCCGGCGGCCACCCGCAACAGCCGTTCCCGTCCCTGCGTAGGATGGATGGATACCACCTCGGGATTGCCGAGGGTGAGCGTGCCGGTCTTATCGAGCACAACGGTATCCACCTTCGACAAGGTCTCCAGGTACAGACCGCCTTTCACGATGGCCCCGTGCCGGGCAGCGCGTCCAATGGCGCCGAGGATGGCAAGCGGCGTCCCGGCCGCCACGCCGCACGCTCCGGCGACGATGATTACCGAGATCGTCGATCGGGCATTGTGGGTAATCAGAAAGGTGAAAAGAGCGCACACCAAGGCGAAATAGACCAGGTAGCCGGCCAGGCGATCCGCTGTCCGCTGAACCGGCGCGCGGGACCATTCCGCGCGTTCGACAGCCTCAACAATCTTTCCGAAGGCCGTATCGCGGCCCACTGTTTCCGTCCGAATCTCCAGGACGCCGGACTGATTCACGGTTCCTGCATGAACGCGGGCTCCGGTTATCTTTTCGACCGGCATGGACTCGCCCGTAATCGCCGCCTGATCCACGAAGGACTGGCCGCCCACCACCACGCCATCGACCGGCACCCGGCCGCCGGGGCGGACTATCACCACGTTGCCCGCGCGCAGATCCGCCAGCTTCTTGGATTGCGGGCCGCTCGCGTTGCGAAGCTCGACTTCCTGGGGCAGGAAGTCCAGCAAGTCCCGAATTGCGCGGCGGCCGCGGCCGACGGTCAACTCCTCCAGGACCTCAGCGATCAAAACGAAGAAGACGATGACCAGCGCAGTGAAGACCTGGCCGATGGCGAGGGCCGACGCCAGCGCAATGGTCATGGAAAGCTCCATGGTCATGCGGCGGGCCCAGAGATCGGCCGCGGCTTCGCGGAAAATGGGGTGGCCGGCAATTAGGACGGCAGCGAATCCGGCGATATCGAAGCTTGCCATCGGCTCCCATAGGCGAAGCCAAGTGACAATGATCGCCAGACCGGCAAAACCGATGCGCAGGAGATCGATTGGGTCCACGCGCACGCCGCCCTCGGCATGATCGTGCGCGTGAGACTCCGCCATCCTTCTCCCCCCGGCGCTTGTTTCCAGCGCTTCGCTTCAAGTCCTACTCGGACGCGGTCACCCGGCGTCTGCTAGAAATGGAAGCCGAGGGTGGCCGTCATCGCACGCGGAGTAACGTAATGGGTCCCGCTAAAGGTGGAAAGGAAGTTATACAGCGCTTGCTTGTTGGTGATATTGACGGCCTGCAGGCGCAGGCTCCACCTGTGTTTGTCGCCGTTGAAAAGGTTGTCGTCCCCAACGGCCACGTCGAATAGGCTGCGCGCCGCGATGCGAGGAGGGTTGTGGTCGTCGTCCTCCGTCCCGGCGGCCGGTATCTTGACCAGGTTGGACCCGTACTGCGATGCCGGACATAGCCCGCTCGCGCTGATCGGGCTGGTGGGCGTCGCAAAAACGTTGCCGCAATAGAGCCCGGCCTCGAACTGCTGGTCGGGCGTGATGCCGGACACGTCCACGATGCTGTCCGTTCCGTTGGGCCCATTCGCGCAATTACCGCCCGCGCAGGGTACCGGACCCGCTACCAGGCCGCTGTCGTAGCGCCAGTTAAAACTGAACCACGGCCCCTTCTTGAACGGCTGATATTGCACGTGCGTGGTTGCGTTGAAGTTCTCGTCGTGATCGATGCGAAACACTGCGGCGTCGCCGGGCGCCGCGCCGATCCCGCTGACTTGAGGCCCGAAGAACCGCGCCGCCACGGAGGACATCACGATGAACGCGGAGAGACCGTGGAAATTCGGCAGGCTGCCGCGGATCGCATAGCCGGGGATTTTCGACCTGTCCCACTCGATGGGAAAGGTGATCGGCGTATTGCCCAGGACGCTGAAGTCGTAGGCTTTGTGCGTGTACTTCCAGATGTACTCGGCGTCCACCACAAAGAAGCGCCCGAAGGCCTGCTGCAAGCCCGCGTGGAACTCGTTGCGCCAACCCGGGGATAGCGGCGTTTGCGAAACGCACGGGCTGATTGTGCTGGACATAATCGCGTTGATCACGGGGTCATTGCACCCGAGGCTCGACAGAACCAGGTTCTCGTTGAACGGCGTCTCCAGCTCGCGAGCATAGGAAATGCGCAGCACGGTGCTGCTGGGCTTGATGTTGTATGCGACTCCGAGCCTTGGCTCCGGCTGTGTGGAGGAGGTGATCCCACGGTAGACGTCCTCGCGGAAACCGAGGTTGAAATTCCAGGGGCCCTTCGTGATTGTGTCCTGGTAGAAGAGGGCCAGTTCGCGGATATCCGCGTGACCGTAATAGTTGTAGGAGCCGCTCGTGGAATTGGGGCAGCCGTCGGAGGCCGGCAGCTTGGCAGTCCTCGTCAGGTCGTAGCAGCCTAGCAGGGGAGTGAAGCCGGGATTCGGAGTGAGCGCGCCGGTGCACCCGGCGGGGTCGGTCAACAACGCGCCCGTGAAGGGACTGCCGTCCGGATTCAGACAGGGTGCGTTGGCTGTTGGATCGACGATCCCGATGCCGTCTTTCTCGGTGAGGATCGTGTCCATGTACGTGACTCCGAACTTCATATCGTGAGGGCCGGAGACATAAGCCAGGTCGGCGCGCAGACCGAGGTTAGTCAGCGTGCGGTTCTGGCCGACCGTCTGGGTCTGAAGATCGGGGGTCAGATCGGCAAACGGATCGCGGCTCGGGTAGTAGTTGTAGCCGTCCCGCCGCATGAATCCGCCGAATGTGAGTACGGTATGAGGATTTAGTAACCGCGTCCAGGTGGGCGCCATGTTGACCGTCTGAATTTTCGAGCGCTGATCCTGGGACCCGACTACCTTCCCGTCCGGACCGATGCCACCGTTGTCTACCACCAGTCCGCTCCATGCGGTCGCGTCCTGGGCGTCGTACGAATTCGGCGTCTGGAACCAGGAACGCGTGAAGCCCAAGTTCACGTTGACGGTGTCGGACTGGGAAGGCTTGAAATCGACGCGGTCGAACAGGTTCTGTTCATTGCCGCGATCGTGCATGATGGCCAATTCCGGGCCGTCCAGAAACCGGCTGGTCTTCATGCCATTGGCGGAAATGAAATTGCCCCAGGTTTTGCCTCCGTTCTGGAGATCGAAGCCGTCATTCGTGGTACCGAATGAGCCGTAGGAGGCGGTGAAATCGCCATGGGGCTGCGTCACGCCGAGGCCGGAACGGGTGGTTACGTTAATCACGACGCTGGTCTTGTCCCCATATTCGGCTGGCGGCGCGCCCTCAATCACTTCCATGGACTGAACGGCATCGACGGGGATCTGGTTCGAGAACACCTTACTCTGTTGGTCGGTAATGGGCTGGCCGTCGAGCGAAAAGGAGTTTTCGGCGTGGTCGCCTAAGCCGTGGAAGAGACCATTGGAATCCGCGGCGATACCCGGAGTGGAGAGCGTCACGAGCGAGCTCAATTCCGAAGACTGGCTTTCGAGCGGCAGCGTGTCGAACAGGGCGCGGTCCACGTCGGTGTGAGTGGTGGGCACGGTCTCGATCAGGTCGCCGGCCGCCGCCACCTCAACCGAAGCCGATGAAGTCCCGAGTTGTAAGTGGGCGGGAACATCAAGCGGCACCGAGGTTCTCACTGCAATATCCTGCACAAACGTCTGAAAGCCGGTTGCGTTAACGGCGACATGGTAATTATTGAACGGCAGATTATCCAATTCGAACTTGCCCTGGCTGTCGGAGACCACCTTCTGGTCGTAATGGGACACGGGGTTGGAAATCTCGACAGAGGCTCCCGCCACCGCCGCGCCCGTTGGGTCGAAAACGGAGCCTTGGACCGTTCCGGAGCTGACGCTGGTAGATTGTGCGAATGCTAACACTGCGGTGAAGCAAACCGATATTGCGTACCCAGTCCTCATCATTACCCGATTGTGCGGAAACCGTGAGCCAAGTCCTAGAAGAAAGGAACGGGCGGACCGTCTTTGTTATGATCGAACTGGAATTCGCTGCAAGCGGGCTAGCCGCGGCAGTTCCGCCCGCATCTACCACTGCAGGATTTTGCGGATGTTGGATGCCTGGCGCTTGCTGACAACGAATTGAAGCTGGTTACTCAAAGTCACAAGCCACCTCTGGCTGCTCAGGGCGCTCATCTTGCGGACGTGGTCGAGGTTCAGGATGGCGTTGCGATGCACTCGAAGAAAACGTTCGCCGCCCAGTCGCTCCTCGATGGCCCGCAGCGGTTGCGTGGCCAGCAGGCGTTGCTTCGCCGTGATCATCCACACCAAAGCGCGTTCCGCCTGAAAGGCGAGGACCTCGTCGGCGTCCACCAAGACGTAATCGGCGCCGCTTCGCCCAACCACCTTCCGGCGCGGTCCCGGCTGGGTCCGGTCGTTGGCCGCCGCGATCCGCGCCAGCTGGTTAGCTACCTCCAAGGGTCGATCGAGTATACTCCGGGCGCGTTCCACGGCGCGGAGCAGGCGCGTCTCGTTTACCGGCTTAAGCAGATAGTCAATGGCGCCGGCCTCGAAGGCTTGGATGGCATGCTCATCGAAAGCGGTCACGATGACAACCACCGGGGCTGACCGGCCAGCGAGACTTCGCACTACCTCGAAGCCGCCCATGACGGGCATCTGGAGGTCAAGCAGGACCAGATCCGGCTTGAGCTCTTCGATGCCCAGCAGAGCGTCCTTGCCGTTCTCAGCCTCGCCGACCACTTCGACGCCCGGAAACGATTCGAGGTCTTCGCGCAGCACCCGGCGCGCGATGGGCTCGTCGTCTACAATCATCGTTCTCAGGACGGAGGGCCCCATATCAAGTCAGGTCTACAACGAGAAGCACCTTGGGCATCAGCGAAAACTCGTGGGCGGCGAACGGCGCTTATGAACGGACCGCTCCGGCTGGCCAGCGGGCGGCGGCATGGGAAGGTGCTTTCACGGCCATCGGAAATCGTGTTTGAAGTACCGGTACCGGCCCGCGCTTTCTGTCGACCGCGCTGTGAAGATTTCGCTTGTTATTCAGCGGAGCGTGGGGTATGTTCCCCTTATGTTGGGAAAATTGGCCTGGGGAGGGGTTATTCTTGCCGTTGCCGGCTCGACCCTCGCGCTGGCAGACTCGATAAGTCCGGCAACGGGGTTCCAGGACTGGTATACCCCGTACGGCGGCCCTGGCTTCACGTACTCGCTTGGACCGATCGGATCGGGAGTCTGGTCCATGAATGTTGGCGACGTAACCATTGTGCCGGATACTGGTTACACGGACGTCAATCCTTCCACCTCCCCGTCGGTCACGGCGAATGCGGGTGTGGGCTCTGGCATCGACAACCCCGGCCAGGGTAACCAGTACACTGCTTATCTAGGTGGCATCGCCACTGCCCAGGAGAACTTCGATTTCGAGGTGGAATATACCGGGAGCGGGAACCCTCTTTCCAGCATTCCGCTGATCGGTTACTTCAATTTCAGCGGAACAAGCTCCTGTAATGGAACGTTCAACGCGTTCCCCGTAGGTACTGGCCCTGACGCAGGCGGCACCAGCATTGTTGTCAGCGCCGGCCAGTGCGAAGGCGCCTTCTCGACTACCTGGATGGAGCCCGAGGGCGACCAGGTGCCTGCACAGATTAAGGTGAACTCCGACTCGAATGGCGACAAGATCGGCGAAACGGCTTTCGCCAGCGTGCATTTGGCGATCGACCCGAACGTTTGTGACGCCCTGTGGCAGCAGTCGGGGGCGATCTCCTGCACCTTGGACTCGGGTTTCGACACGAATGCAGCGGACTACAAGATCGAATACAGCTCGAATTTGGTTTCGAGCACGCCGGAACCGGCGACCATTGGCCTCGCTTTTGCCGGGGCTATTCTGCTGTTCCTGCGACGCCGCTTCGCCCGAATCATCTGACGGCGATTGCATCAACCGGCTTCGACATCGGATCGGCCTATCGCGCGGAGTCCCGCCTGAAATTTCCCTAGCTAGAATGCGATGCCCAGCTCCGCCCGGTACGAACGCGGCGCTACGAAGTGCGTTCCCGAACAGGTGGATAGGAAGTTGTACACCGCCAGTTTATTGGTAATGTTGAATGCCTCGAGCCGTAATGTCCAGCGCCTCCGCTCGGTGTGGAACAGGTTGTCGGTTCCAACGGCCACGTCAAAGAGATTGCGGGAACGCACGCGCGCCGGATTCAGGTCGTCGTTTTCCGCGCCGGGCGCCGGAATCTTGACCAGTTTGGCGCCCCATTGCGGGTACGGGGCATTGCAGGTGGTGATCGGGCTGCCGACCGTGGCCACCTGGCTGCCGCAATAGAAGCCAATCTGGGCCTGCTGGTCGCCGGTCAGTCCGAGAACGCTCCCCAGGTCCGGAATGGCGCTGGCCACAATGCCGCTATCGAAGCGCCACGTCCACGCCACCCATGGGCCGTTCTTCAGCGGCTGATACTGTACGTGCGACGTACTCTGGAATGCCTGATCGTGGTCGATTCGCACGACATAGTCGGACGGAAGAGAGGTGTCGGGGAAGATCAGTCCGCCGTTCTCCGGGCCGAAGACACGCGCCCGCGTGTGCCCGAACTGCGTGTAGCCGGTCAGTCCCTTGTATTGCCGGAGCGACAGCCGGGACGAGAAACCATCCATCTTGGAATGGCCCCATTCGATCGGGAAGAAGATCGCGGTGGTGAACAGAGTGTCCAGGTCGAATGCGTTCCGCGTGTACTTCCAGAAATAGTCTCCTTCAAACACTAGGCGCTTGCCGATATTCTGTTCGAAGCCGGCGTTGTACATGTTGCGAATCCCCGGCTGGAGAGGAATGCTGCCCTGGGCTCCGAAGACGTTCGCCGCCAGGCCGCCCGCGCCGGTGGCGCTGGAGAGCACCAGGTTTTCATTGAGCGGAGTTTCGTAGCTGTGCGAATAGGCTATCCGCAACACCGTCTTGGTTGGCGCAATCAGGTAGGACAGGCCCGCCCGCGGTTGCGGTTGCGTGCCTTTGGCGATGCCGTCGTAGCGGTCCCACCGGAACCCCAGGTTGAGCGTCAGCTTGCCGAAGTTGATGGTGTCCTGTGCATAGAGCGCCTGCTGCCTGATGTTGGCATGGCCGTAGTAATTGAACAGGGAACCGCCCCGTGTGAGGTCGTAGGGAACGAGCCCGGGCGAGAGGTCGGGATTGGCTTGATACCCGGCGGTCGGGCACTGAGCCGGATTCGTCAATCCCGGATTCAGCACGGCATTGCCATCGTCGTCGAGACAGACGGGATTGAAGGTCGGATCGGTCAGCCCGAGCGTGAATCTCTCGGTCAGGATGGTGTCGGTGATCTGCACCCCGAACTTGGCATTGTGGCGGCCATTCAAGTAGTTGAGATCGGTCTTCACGCCCAGGTTGGTCAAGCTTCTTGTCTGGCTCATCGTGGCCGGCAGGTCGTCAAAGGCATTGCGGCTTGGGTAGTAATTGATCAAATCCCGCCGCACGAACACATTCGAGGCCAGCGTGGTATTGGGATTGAATACATGTACCCAGCCGGGGCTGATGCTGAAGGAACGCACCATTTGCTTTTGATCCTGCCCGGAAGCCTGCTGATCGTATTGATTAGGGACCTGAAACCAGTTCCGGGCGGCCAGCACGTCCAAGTGCAGCATATTCGAGGTGGACGGTTGATAGTCTGACCGTGAGAACACGTTCATGTTGTTGCCGATATCGTGCAACGGACGGTATTCGGGAGTGTCCAGGAAACGGCCCGACCGCGACGAATTGACGGCGAAGAACTGGCCCCACTTCGCCTTGCCGAAACTGTAGTCGCCTTTCTGATCGATGGTCCCGAAAGAGCCGTACTCGACCGCGAAATCGCCGTGCGGTTGCTGGCCCAGGCCCGAACGCGTTACGGCAGTTACCACCAGCGAGGTCTTGTCCCCGTACTCTGCCGGCGTGCCTCCATAGACCGCTTCGATGGATTCGATCGCATTCGAGGGGATCTGCGTGGAAAAGAGGCTTCCCTGCTGATCGGTGATGGGTTGGTTGTCGATCGAAAGCGCCATCTGGGCGTGATCGCCAAGCGAATGAAAGAAGCCATCCGAGTCCGCCACCACGGCCGGGGTGGAAAGCGTGATGATGTCGCTGAGCCCGGTGGCGATCGAGGTTTCCGGCAGCTTCGCAAACAAGGCGGCGTCGGCATCGGCGTGCGCCGATGGCGTAGTCTCCACCAGCGGCGCCTCCGCCCCCACCGTCACGGACTGGACTTGCTTCTCGATTTCCAGAGCGAGTTCCAGGTTCACGGGCACCGCGCTCCGGACGGTCAGATCGCGGTGAATACGCTGGAATCCGGCCGCATCGACTTCGAAATGGTAGACGTTCGGAGGAATATTGCTGAACTCAAACTCGCCCGAAGCCGACGTCGTGGCTTCCCGGCGATATAAGGTGAGATCGTTGGACAGGCTCACCGTGGCGCCCGGTACGGCGGCGCCGCTTGGGTCGCTGACTTTTCCCCGGAGGGTACCCGCCGTACCCAGTGACTGGCCGTAAGCCAGACCGGATGTGAGCAGCAGCAAAGCCAATAATGTTCGTTTCATTTCATGCCTCGGCAGCGGAACAACCTCCACAATCTGTTTCGGTATTTAGGACCCTTAGATCTAAATCTATAAGACGGCGATCTAGGGCCCTCCGATATTTCTTGCGAGCGGGCTAGAATGACATAGCGGTAGGCATTTTGGGGGTGCAGGTGGGAACGTGCGAAACGGCGGCGCCGGCGCCGCAGGGAAACGAGCGCGCCACTTCCCACCGCCTGCGGGCGATGTTCGAAAGCGGCGCCCAGGACCGAGGAATGGCCGCCCATGCTTGTTTCTGGTCCTCTGGCGCCGGAATTCGTGCCGCCAGCAAGCTTTTTGTGCGCCAATCCGGTCTCAAGAGGTAGTTCCTTTGATAATGGCTAATCAGGCAATGCGAACCCTGATCGTTGACGACGAACCCATCGCCCGCAAGATTCTACGGGAGGAGCTCGGCTGCGTTAGCGACGTGGCCGTGGTGGGGGAAGCGGAGAACGGTGAAGAGGCGCTTCGCAAGATCGCCAAACTTGCACCGGACCTGGTGCTGTTGGACCTGGAGATGCCAGGCCTGGGTGGGTTCGACGTGATTCAGCGATTGCCGCCCAACGCACTGCCGGTGGTCATCATCGTGACGGCGTACGACGAGCACGCGATCCGCGCTTTCGAGGCGGGCGCGCTCGACTATTTGCTCAAGCCCATCAGCCAGGAGCGCCTTGAGAAGGCTCTGGAACGAGCGCGGCGGCTGAAGGGCAGACCGCGAGAGATGGCCGAGTCTCTGGGCCGGCTGAGCGAAATCACCGATGAGTCCTCCAAGGGGAAAGCCCGCAAGGTGGTGGGCCGGGTCGGCGAGGAGTATTTCCTGCTGAATTTGGACGACATATTGGCGTTTCAGGCGGAGCGAGAATTGGTGTGGATCGTCACGGCGAGGCAGCGTTACTTGGCTACGCAGTCGCTTAGCCACATCGACGGACGCTTGAGTGGAACGGATTTTCAGCGTATCCACCGAAACGCGCTGGTGAACGTGAACCACGTCCGGAGGATGTCCCCGCTGAGCAGCCAGCGGTGGCTGTTGACGCTGAGCAACGGACAGGAATTCATCGTAAGCAAGCGGCAGGCCCACAACGTTCGGCAAATGCTGCAATGGTGAGTCCGCCGGCTGCGCGAACGAGCCCGAATCACAGGACAATGATCTGAGGGAGAGCATTCAGCCATGGCCGAAACCGGCGCACCGCTCTTAATCAATGTTCTAGGGCACGCGGGCGGAACTCTGATCTTCGCCATCTTCCTGGTCCTCCTATTCAGCGGCCGAGGGTGGTCCGGCGCGAGCGGGCGCTATCTACCTGCCGCGGCCGCGATTCTGGCGCTGATTTGGAACCTCGGCTCCCTGCTGGTTCTTTCCTGGCCTAGCATGCCCGCCGCCGTGAGCGACCTTGTGATTGCCGTCAGCTTTTCGGTGCTGAGCCTGCTCCCGGCTGTGCTTCTGCATGTGGCGCTCAAAGGCGGCCAACCTACGTTGGTGGGGGCCGGTTATCTGCTGAGCTTCGTCGCTGTTGGAATGCACTTCGGGGAGGTGCGCGGCGGCGGCGCCACGCTCCACCGGAACGCGCTCTTGCTGATCACGGTTGGATTCCTGGCTCTGACGGCGGCCGCGGTGGCGCACACCGCCCTTCGCGGCCACGCCAAGCGGGATTCGGGGCGCATCGCGGCATCCATGTGCTTGGCGCTGTTTGCGATGTCGTTTCTTCACTTCGGGCCGGGACACGCCGGGCAGGCATGGTCCAGCGAGTTGCTGGTACACCACGCCGGCATCCCACTCGCCTTGTTCGTCCTTTTGCAGGACTACCGGTTCGTTTTGCTGGACGCATTCGTGCGCTTTCTGGCAAACGCGCTACTGGCGGCCGTATTGACCTGGTTCGTCATCACGGCGGCCTTCCGTCTGGTACTTGTGGAGCGCGCCGAGCCAGCGCCACTGCAAGAGGCGCTGTTGCTGATCAGCGTCTGTTTTTTTCTGGTGCTCTTCGCCTGGCTGCGAAACCAGACGCAATCCTGGCTCACGCACGCCGTCTTCCGGCAGGGCGCTTTGGCTGAAGCCGCGGAGCGCGTAAAGGGCGGCCCGGCAAGCGACGAGCCGGCTTATCTCAACTGGGCCGCGTCCGTGCTGGCGAACGCCGCGAGGACTAGCGCCTGGGCCGTGGTCGCTCAGAACGAGGCGCCGGCTGCCGCAAGTCTGCATGCCCCGATTCCGGCCGCTATGGTCCCCGCGATGGCGAACTCGAAGGATTGGGGATGGGCCGAGGCCCTGGTCCCAATTCGGATTGGACAGGGAGACCACAAGCTGATCCTCTTGGGCCGGCGGCAAGGCGGGCAGCGTTACCTGGGCGAGGACCTCCACGCGCTGGGCAGGGCGGCGGCGGAGATCGCGGCCAAAGTGGAGTCTTTGCGGCAGCAGGAGATGGACCGCTTGATGAGCCAGGCCGAACTGCGCGCACTGCAATCTCAGATCAATCCTCATTTCCTTTTCAACGCCTTGAACACGCTCTATGGCTCCATTCCACGCGAGGCTGCCCTGGCGCGCCGCATGGTGCTCAACCTTGCGGAGATCTTTCGGTACTTCCTGCAATCCGATAAGACCTTCGTGCCGCTGGCGGAGGAGATGCAGATCGTCCGCGCATACCTGGAGGTGGAGAAGAACCGGCTTGGCAGCCGCCTAGACCTGGATATCGTTATCGATCCGGACGCCGAACAGATTCCCATCCCGATGCTCTCGATACAGCCGCTGGTGGAAAATGCGATCAAACACGGGATTGCAACGCGGACGGCTCCGGGGCGGGTGCGTATCGTCGTCGGCCGGGACGGAGAAGAACTACGAATCTCCATCCAGAACAGCGGCAGCGGTAAGCCCAACAGCACAGCCGGAACCGGCGTGGGACTCGCAAACGTCAAGCGGCGTCTGGAGATATGCTACGGCCCGTCCTCGCACCTCGCGCTCTCGATCGGCCCAGATACGGCCTCGGTGGTGCTTCGGATTCCGTTGGCCAAAGCCAGCCCGGTGGCATAGATCCGTTGGCAACCTCCGGAAGCCTTTTGTTTGGGCGCTGAAGCCCCTCTTGGGACTTTTCCAAGAACCTATCCGACGTCCCCGCCGACGGGACTACTGGGCGTCGGGCTCGGCGGCGACAGCTCGCCTGGGATGATCGCCTTCCAGGCTAGGGTGGAATTCTGAGGAGGGATCTCGTGGTTACGCCGGCAACGCTTCCGAAGTTTGAAATGGGCGCTTGGGCCCCCACGCACGAAACGCAACCGAAGGAATCGAAGAGTCTGCTCCTCTCAGCCTGCGGCAATTTGCCGCAGTTTAAGAATTAAGTACCTCTTATACCATTTAAGGGGTGGCGGCCTGCGCCACGCGACATGTGTCCAACCAGGGGGCCGTTTCCTGGATCAGGCGACAGCCATGAAAGCCGCGGAACGTTCGATAGGATTAGCGCTCATACTGAAGGCCGCCTTTTTGCTTGCGCTCGGCGCGACGATCCTGCGCCCTTTGTGCTACTCCGCGGAGGACGAAGCGGTGCAGGGGACTGTAGTCGACGCCACCGGCGCGGGAATCGCCGGCGCCCGCGTTCAATTTTCGGCAGGCAATCGGGTTGTCATTTCCGCTACCACCGACGCCACGGGGTCCTTCCGGGTGGACTCGATGAAATTGAAGAGCGCAACCCCATCCGCGGTTGGAAGCTTCACGTTGACGGTCTCCGCTAGCGGCTTTCAGACAGCCACAAGCGGATTGCGGTTGGGAGGAGCTTCGGGGCCCGTCACGATCACCTTGCAGGTTGCGCCCCACAAAGAGTCGATTAGCGTAACAACTCAAGAGCCAGGCGGCGCCGCACCCATGCCCCCGCCGAATCAAGACACGCTGACTGCGCGCGAAATTGAGCGCGGAGACGCGGCCGATGTCGGCGAGGCCTTGTCTGCCATAGACGGCCTTTGGATGAAACGCACGGCTGCCGTCGAAAACGATGTCGTCGTGAGGGGCTTCAAGCAGGACGACCTCAATCTGCTGGTGGATGGCGCTCGCGTCTATGAGTCCTGCCCATCCCAAATGGACCCTCCCGCCGGCCACGTCGAACTGGCCGAGGTGGAGCGTGTGGAGGTGACGAAGGGACCGTTCGACGTGAGGAACGCGGGGAGCCTGGGCGCCACCGTGAATGTCGTAACCAAAAACCCGGAGCCAGGCTTTTCGGTCGCTCTCGATAGCCGGTTTGGCTCATTCGGAGCTTACACCGACGGCGTCAGCGCCTCGTACGGCGGAGACCGGCTCCAAGTGCTGGCAGGCTACTCCTACCAATCCTCGGACCCTTACAGCGATGGGCACGGGCAATCGTTCACGGCCTACAACAACTACAGCGCGCTGGGACGCAACGCGAAGGCCTTCGACGACCAAAGCGCCTGGTTCAAGGCGTACTATACGCCCGCGGATGGGCAGCAATTGTCGTTGTCCTATACCCGCGTGCAGGACGGACTCGTCCTCTATCCCTATTTTTCGATGGATTCCAACCATGACAACACGGACCGGGCGGAGCTAAGGTACGAGGGCAAGAAAATCTCGATCTTCAGGAACGTCCGAGCCGACGTCTATTACAGCAACGTCGTCCATCTGATGTCCGACAGTGAGCGCACCAGCGCCATGAATGGCGTGCCGACAATGTCATCCCCTGTCTCCTCCCGCGTGGCCGGAGGTCATCTGGAAGGCGATCCCGGCGGCGGATTCTCGGTTGGCGTCGAGAGTTATTACCGCAACTGGAATGTTACGGGGACCATGGTGAGCGGCGGAATGGCGATGTTCAGCCAGTCGCTGCCGGACGTGAACACATATGCGACGGGAGCTTACGTCGCCTACCGCCATGCCTTTACCCGCAAGCTGCTCTTAACCGGGGGCGGCCGCTACGATTACGCGTCGGCCTCCATTGGAGTTCCAGGCTTCAGCACAGATCTTTACTACCAGTATTACGGCAACCGCAACACCGCGGCGACGGACAGCTACGGCTCGGGCAACGCCAGCCTCAGCTATGCCGCGCTTCCCGGCGTCACGCTGTTCGCCGGCGGCGGGAGCAACGGACGCATTCCTGACGCGGAGGAACGCTTCTTCGCGCGCGCCGGCGCATCCAGCATGAGCGGTATGTCGGGAATGAGCGGCATGAGCGGCATGATGCAGATGAATGGGACCGTCGGAAATCCCGACCTGCATTACTCGCGCAACACGGAAGGCGACATTGGCGCCGTCCTCCAGCGCGGACCATTGCGCGTCAGCGCGAACCTGTTCTACTCGAATGTTCAGAACTTCATCATGATCGGCGAGGTGGCCGCGATGAGTTCCAGCTCGGGAATGAGCGGCATGGGAATGGGCGGCGCGGGCATGCCGGTCAAGGCCATTACCTACAACAATGTACAGGCGCGGCTGTACGGTGGCGAGGCGTCGTACGACCTGAGGCTTATGCGCGGCCTTTCACTTGCCGGAAGCGTCTCGGAGTCCATCGGCGTGCACAATCCTGCGCCCGGCGACGCGATCCACAACACAAATATCCCGGAAATGCCCCCGTTGCGTGGAACCCTTGCGCTTCGCTACGTTCAGCGGCGGATGTTCGCCGAAGCCGGCGCGCTCGCCGCGGATCGCCAGAACCGCGTCGATACGGATCTCATGGAGAGCCCAACGGCGGGGTACGCCGTGTTGAATGTGAAGCTTGGCGTCACGTACCGCAGGTTTCGCGTTAACTTTGGCATCGACAATCTGCTCAATCGCTTCTACTACCAAAACCTGTCGCACACGCTTAGCCCGTTCAGCTCAGGGATCA
>Ga0335069_10004468_pt1 | contig 20747 bp, 17 predicted proteins | sample Lox_Sample_11_FD_206714 | JGI IMG/M metagenome (GOLD analysis project Ga0335069, IMG submission 206714) | Soil microbial communities from Loxahatchee National Wildlife Refuge, Florida, United States - Lox_Sample_1.1 | ecosystem: Environmental > Terrestrial > Soil > Wetlands | place: USA... | reverse complement strand
GGCGTTTGGCAATGCGCTCTCGGCGGTGCGGCGCGGCGTTGAACGGCATGTCCACGGCGCGGATCTGGGCGAGCGCGATCCGGACTACATCCGCGACAACCTTCCGTGGCTCTGGCTGCTGGCGTCGGTGTGGTTTCGGGCCGAGGTCCGCGGCCTCGAGAACATCCCCGATCGCGGCCCAGCGCTCCTGGTGGGGAACCACTCGGGCGGAAACGTGGCCCCCGACACCGCGATCCTTGCGATGGCCTTCTCGACGTACTTCGGGGCTGAGCGCCGCTTCTACCAGCTCGCTCACAACCTCGTGCTGGCGATCCCGCCGCTCGCGCCCCTGCGGCGGTTCGGCACGGTGGCGGCGACCCCGGAGAACGCGGCCGATGCGCTCGAGGCCGGCGCCGTGCTGCTCGTCTACCCCGGCGGGGACCATGAGGTCTCGCGCCCCGTATGGGAGCGAAACCGGATCGATTTCGACGGTCGCCGGGGGTTCGTCCGGCAGGCGCTTGACGCGGGCGTGCCGGTGGTGCCGGTGGTGTCGATCGGCGGACAGGAGACCGCACTGTTCCTGACGCGCGGCACGCACCTGGCACGCGCGCTTCGACTCGACCGGACCCTGCGCCTGAAGACCCTGCCGATCTCGATCGCCGCGCCATGGGGGCTGAACGTCGGCGACTTCCTGGGCCACATCCCGCTCCCGGCCAAGATCACGATCCAGGTTCTCCCGGCGATCGACCTGCACGAGCGCTTCGGGCCCGACCCCGACGTCGACGAGGTCTACGAGCACGTCGTCTCGCTGATGCAGCAGACGCTCGATGGGCTCGCCGCCAGGCGACGCCTTCCGGTGCTCGGATGAGAGTCACCTCGACCGCCCAGATCGGGGCACCGCCCGAGGTTGTGTGGGAACGGGTGGGCGACCTGCGGTGCTGGCCGGACTTCGTTGCCGGTCTCACCCGTTGGGAGGCCGAGGGACGGCGCCGCTCGGGGCTCGGTGCGCGCTACCGCGCGCTCATGCGGATCGGCTCGGCTGACATCGGCGGGCTCGTCGAGGTCGTCGAGTTCCAGCCGCCCACCGACCTCGCGTGGAACGCCGTCACGGGCGCCGAACAACGCGGCCGCTGGCGCCTGCGTCCGGAGGGCAAGGATCGAACGCGCGTCGAGCTGCGCCTGACGTACCACGTCACCGGGTTGTCCCCCCTCGCCTGGCTCATCGAGCGCATCGCCGCGCGCGCGATCCGTGCCAACCTCGACCACACGGTCCGCGAGCTCGCGAAGCAGCTCGAGCACACCGAGCGACGCCGTCCTGCACCCGACGCTCATGCTGCGGGCTGACCGAATCGCAGCAAGGCATCCGGATTGAGGAGCGACCATGGACACCGGCAGCGACGCCGGTCGCGTGAAGATCCCGCGTGACCCGCAGAACGACTACACCCGCCAGGCTGCCGAGGGGCGCGCGACGTTCATCGCCGGGCAGACCGGCGTCGAGCTCCAGCATCTCGTGAGCTACTCGCTGGACCCGGCGACCCTGCCGGGGAACGTCGAGAACTTCGTCGGCGTGGCGCAGGTCCCGATCGGCCTCGCCGGGCCGCTGCTCGTCAACGGCGAGCACGCGCAGGGTGAGTTCTACGTGCCGCTCGCGACGACCGAGGGGACGCTGGTCGCCAGCTACAACCGCGGGATGAAGCTCGCGCGCGCGGCGGGCGGCGTCACGGTCACAGTCATGCACGACGCGATGCAGCGCGCGCCGGCGTTCGTGTTCGACAGCGCCCGCGAGGCACGCACGTTCGGGCGCTGGCTGACCGCGCACTTCGACGAGGTCAAGCGCGAGGCCGACGCCACCACAGGCTCCGGGCGGCTGCGCGACATCCAGCAGTTCCCAGCCGGTCGCATGCTGTTCACGCGCTTCAACTACACGACCGGCGACGCCGCGGGGCAGAACATGACCAGCAAGGCGACGGCCTTCGCCTGCAAGTGGATCACCGCTCAGCGCCGGGAGATCCGCCACTTCATCCTGGAGTCGAACTTCGCGACCGACAAGAAGAGCTCGCAGGTCAACATGCTCCACACGCGCGGCAAGCGCGTCGTCGCCGAGCTGACGCTGCCCGGCGACCTGGTGCGCGCGCAGATGCACGTCGACCCGGAGCAGCTCTTCCATACGCGACTGGTGTCGAACCTCGGAGCGTTCATGTCCGGCGCCAACAACAACGGCGCCCAGGCGGCCAACGGGATCTCCGCGATATTCATCGCGACCGGCCAGGATGTCGCGAACGTCGCGGAATCCTGCGCCGCCTACGGCTACTCGGAGCTGCTCCCCAACGGCGACTACTACGGGTCGGTCACGCTCCCGGCGCTGATCGTCGCGACCTACGGCGGCGGGACCGGCCTGGCGACCCAGCGCGAATGCCTCGAGCTCCTGGACTGCTACGGCACGGGGAAGGTGATGAAGCTCACGGAGATCATCGCCGCAACCGTGCTCTGCGGAGAGCTCTCGCTCGGCTGGGCGATCGCCGTCGACGAATGGGTCTCCGCCCACGACCGCCTCGGACGCAACCGGCCCGACGAGCGCGACGAACCATGAGCGGTACTCGTCGGTGCGGCCGGTTGCGTCCCTTCCTTCCGGACCCGTAGTGAGAGACTCGCTCCTGGCGGACCAGTTGCATGTCGACGTCCCAGGTGCATTACGCAAAGAGCGCAGACGTTCACATCGCCTACCAGGTGGCTGGCGAAGGTCCCATCGATCTTGTGTTCGTGAACGGCTGGGTCACCAACCTCCAGCTGATGTGGGAGGACGCAGGCTGGAGCGCGTTCTTCAGGCGGCTGGCGTCGTTCTCGCGGCTGATCTTGTTCGACAAGCGCGGCACTGGGCTGTCGGATCGCGTGTCCGTCCGCGAAATGCCGACGCTGGAGGAGCGCATGGACGATGTGCGCGCGGTGATGGACGCGGTTGGCTCGCGCCAGGCGTTCGTGTTCGGCGTCTCCGAAGGCGGCCCGATGAGCGTGCTGTTCGCCGCGAGCTATCCGGAGCGCACCCAGGGGCTGGTGCTGTACGGCAGCTTTCCGCGCATCACCAGCAGCGAGGACTACCCGTGGGGATTCTTGCCCGAGCAGGTCGAGCCGCTGCTCGCGCTCGCCGAGCGCTCGTGGGGAGACGGCACGTTCAGCGGCAACTTGGTCGCACCGAGCGAGCTTCCCGGACGACTCCCATACTTCGCACGGCTCGAGCGCGAGGGCGCTAGCCCCGGAGCCGTGATCGCGCTGATCCGAATGGTCGCCGACATCGACGTACGCGCGGTTCTGCACTCGATCCCGGTACCGACGCTGATCATCCATCGTGATCGCGATGCGATCGCCCCGATCGAGGGCGCGCGCTACATGTCCGGGCAGATCCCGCGCGCCCAATTCGTCGAGCTGGAGGGCGAGCATTCCCCCCTCGCTGGGGACACGGACACGATTCTCGACCGCGTCGAGGAATTCGTCACCGGCAGACGCGGCGAGCGTCACCCCGACCGCGTGCTCGCGACCGTGATGTTCACCGACATCGTCGACTCGACGTCGCGAGCCGCGGCGCTCGGTGACCGTCGTTGGAGCGAGCTGCTCGAAGATCACTACCGGCTGATCCGTCAGCAGCTACCTCGTTTCGGGGGCCTCGAGGTCAAGACGATCGGCGACGGGTTCCTCGCGACTTTCGACGGCCCGGCGCGGGCTGTGCGCTGTGCGTTGGCTGCGATCGAAGCGAACCGCGAGATCGGGGTCATTCTGAGGGCCGGGCTGCACACCGGCGAGTGCGAGCGCCGCGGCGAGGACATCGCCGGGATTGCCGTGCACATCGGCGCGCGCGTGGCCGCGCTCGCCGGCCCCGGGGAGGTGCTCGTATCGCGCACCGTCAAGGACCTCGTTGCGGGCTCGGGCCTTCAGTTCGAGGACCGCGGCAGCTACGCCCTGAAGGGCGTCCCGGACGACTGGCACATTTTCGCCGTCAGCTCGTAGGCGGGCGCTGCTGCGCAACTGACGCGACCTGCGCTGCGGTGAGCTCGCGCGTGACATCGACGAGCAGATCGACGTCCTCGGTCTGCGTCAGCCAGTTGACGATCGCCGGTCGCAGCGCGACCTTCCCCGCGTAGGTGGTGGAGCCCACGAACACCCGTCCGTCAGCGCGCAGCGCGGCGCCGAGCCGGTTATTGAGCTCGTCAAGCTGCTCACCGCTGAGCCCCGGCGGGTGTGCCCGGAAGCAGACGATGTTCAGCGGCACATCTGCCAGCCGCTCGAGCTCGGGAGCGCTGTCCACCCGGTCGGCCAGGTGGCGTGCGAGCGCGACGTGCCGCTCGACCATCGCCCGGTAACCGTTCCGTCCATACGCGCGCAGCGTCGCCCAGACCGCAAGCGCGCGAGCGCGGCGCGAGTTCTCCGGCGAGAGGAAGCCGAAGTTGGGGTGCGGATCGTCGGCGGCAGGCAGATACGGCGCCCCGACGTTCAGCGCGCGCGGCAGCCGCTCCATCTCGCGAACAAACGCGAACCCGCAGTCGTACGGAACGTTCAGCCACTTGTGCCCGTCCGAGATGACCGAGTCGGCCAGTTCGACTCCGTCGGTCAGTGCCCGGGTACCCGGAGCCAGACGGGCGAACAGACCAAACGCGCCATCGACATGAAGCCAAACCGCATGTCGCCTGCACAGCTCGGCCATATCGACGATCGGGTCGAAATCGCCGGCGTTCACCTCGCCCGCGTTGGCGATCACGATGGTCGGCGCGCCAGCCTCGGCCAACTCGCGCTCGAGCGCCGCGAGATCGAGCCGGCCCACATCGTCTTCTGCCAGCCGGCGGACGTTCGCTCGACCCAGACCGAGCATCCCGATCGCCTGCACCGCACTCGGGTGCAGATACCCGCTTGACAGGATGACCGGCGAGGGGAGCTTCCCGACGCCGTCGGCCTCGACATCGACACCATGCTGCTCACCCCACCAGTTTCGAGCCGCCGCCAGCGCGACGAAGTTCGCCATCGTCGCTCCTGTCGTCAGCACTCCCCCAAACTCGGACGGAAGTTCGAACAGCTCGCGCAACCAGTCGACCGCCACGTGCTCCAAACGAGCCGCGAACGGAGAAGATGCCCACGCGTAAGCTGGCTGGTCGTAAGCCGATGTCAGCCAGTCCGCGCCCACCGCGGCGGGCGTGCCGCCACCCATCACAAAATGGAAGAACCGCGGCCCGCTCGAGCGCGTCGCCGCCTCATCCGCGCGATCGGCAAGCTCTCTGAGCGCGTCCAACGATCCGACGCCCTCCTCGGGCATCGGATCACCCCACCCTCCGATCGCAGCTTCCGCGTCGGGGTTCAGCACAAGCTCGTCGCGGATGCGCTCCAGGTAACGCCGCGCGACGCCCGCCGCAAACTCCAGTGCAGGGTCGAGCTGGTCGCGCTCCGCAAACGGATCAGGCACCTCGCCCATCCTCCCAGGCCACGAACCACCGGGCGCCCACGGTGAGCCGGGCTGGGTGTGACGGAGGCCGCATAGGAGTTGTGCGTCGCCGCGAACACGAGCTCGTCGAGCCGGCGGTCGCACAGCGCCGCGCTGCCCGCGCAGCGCGTCGCCGACGAGCGGGTCTGGCCGGCGCAGCCGGCGAGGGCGACGACGAGAGCCGCCGCCGCGATCAGGTGCGTCAGTGTCGACCGCGAGGTCAGGGGAGAGGCCAGGTGGTCATGCATCCGGCGGGTCGGGAAGCCGGCCCGGCCTGGCGGTGAGCAGCTCACGCCATTCCTTGAAGCCGCGCACCAAGTGCGGGGCGCCTGCGACGGTGAGGCGCTCGATGCGGTCGTCGATGTACTGCTGGTAGAGCGGAAGGAGCTGCTCGCGGAGCAGCGGGCCTGCGGTCGAGGCGTCCTCGATGTCCCGCGCTCGCCATTCCAGCGCGGCGTCGACGAGCGACTTGGCAGGGGCGCCGGCGAGCGCGAGGTACCAGCGGGCGGCGTCTTCGTTGGTGCCGACCTGGCCCGTCGCCGCGGTGTACATGAAGCGGACAGGGAACAGGACGAGCTTGGTCACGCGCCGCGTCCCCCGTGTGAGCAGCAGCTCCGGATCGCGGACCTCGCTGATCGCCTCGCCTGTGGCGGGACGCATCGATCCGAGCCCGGCGGCGACCGGCGCGGTGTCGGTACGGATGCCCGCCAGGAAGTCCAGCGCGAACTGCGCCCCGCTGATCAGCAGCTCCTCAGCCGTTGGTTGAGGCAGATCGTCGCGCGCATCGACGCGGGCGAGCAGGCGCCCGTTCGCGATCAGGTCGAGCCGGTCAAGCGGTGGGAAACGCCCACCGTCCGCCCCGCGCAGCGTCGACGGCGTACCCCAGAAGACCGAGAGCCGCTCGGCCAGCGGCGGGCCGGCGCGCTTCCGGGCCTCGGCAATCGCCTGGATCGCATCGGCGTCGGTCGGCTGGACCGGATCGGCGAGCACCAACCCGAGGTCGATGTCGCTCACGAGCGGACTGAACCCGCCGTGGGCCAGGCTGCCCAGCGCGTAGGCGGCGACCAGCCGCTCACCGAGCCCGGCGCGGTAGGCCTCCACCGCCGCGGACAGGATCTTCTCGGCCTCCGCCATCGGTTCCGACGCTAGCCGCAATCCGGGCCGTCGTGGGTCCCGCGAGCATCGGCGACACGGGGCCTTCGCAATGGCGAGACCCGGACTCGAACCGGGGACACCACGATTTTCAGTCGGCGATGCCGTCAGAGGGATTTGGCTTGTTCAAGCGGCGCGCGCCGTCGAGCCGGTAGCTCGGGAGTCCAGGGAGACCACTGGAGTGCGCTGGGTTTGTGACGTGGGAGGGCGCTCGCGTCACAAACGACCGAGTCGTCCTTGGACGGGTCCCAGCGCGCTTGCGGTGCGGTCCTCATGAGCATCACCCGAGACGGACGACGCCCGCGAGGGCATCCCGGGAGACCTCCGATTCGTCGATCAGACCGCCGCGGCGGTCGGGAGGCTCCGGCTGCGCTACAGGCGCGCAAACGCTTCCTGAGCATGTTGAGGTCGGCATCTTCGCCTGATTTTGGCGCAAGGCTCCCTGCCGCAACCCAGCGCGGGACATAACCGGGTGCCGGAGCGCAAGAGGTAGCTCGACTGGCGCGCGGACCGTGGCGGCCGGAGAGTGGTGTTGGAGTGCCGCAGCAGGTCTCCGGTTCGCCGGGGCTTCGGCCGGGCTCCCACAGCCCACGACTCAGGAAGAGCAATGGCGACCGAGAAGCAGAAGGCGGCGGCACCGCATGACATCGCCAAGGCGCGCGAGGTGCAGAGCGACCGCGCGCACGGGGTCGATGTTCCACGCGCCTCGCGCGGCATGACCACCGCGGAGCGGGATCGCTTGCCCGATAAGGCGTTTGCGTTCTCCGAGCAGCGCAAGGAGCCCCTCGTCGACGCCGCGCACGTGCGCAACGCTGTCGCGCGATTCGATCAGGTGGAAGGTGTCACCGACGCAGAGCGCGAACGCGCCTGGGAGCGCATCGAGCGCGCGGCCCGCGAGCACGGCGTCCACGTCTCTGAGAGCGATTGGCGCGAGCTGTTCGTGGGCGGCAAGGAACGAAAGCGATAGGGAAGCGTGACTTCCCGACGGGAGAGCGGAATGTTCGTCTTCTTCTCGAGCCGGCTGGGTTGGCTCGGTTCGCTGCTCGTGACGATCGTCGGCACCGTCGTAGTGCTTGTGCTGACGCACGTGATCACGATCAGTTGACCAACGATCGCGACGTCGGTGCCGGCGCCGATCGCGACGCCGATGTTGGCTCGGGCGAGTGCGGGGGCGTCCCGAGCTCGTCTCGCCGACCACGCAGGACTGGGAGGACGGCGGCGAGACGAGCCGCGGCCATCGGCAGAGCTCTGCGCCGCAGAGCCGCCGAAGACAAAGGACCGCAGTAAGCACGCAGTATGGGCTCGAGTGGCGCCGTTCTTGCCGTTGTCGCGGTCTGGCGGTAAGCACTTCGTGACTCGAGACCCAAGGAACCCGCCGTGTCAACGAACGTCACCACAACGCTCCGAAGGAAGCCCAAGGCGACGGGCCCGAGCCGCATCGCGCGGGTGCGCCCTCTGCCGGCGACCTCGCCGAGGATGGCCGCGTGATGGACATCGACGGTCTTGGCGTCCACGTCGGCTGTGCGGCCTGCCGGCGACAGCACAGCGGGCGCTGATGCCGGAGAGCGCTGTCACTCCCGTCGAACGAATTCTCGTCTGCGATGCCGACGCACGCACGGTGCGCGCGCTTCGCGTGGTTCTGCGTGACGTCGGCTTCCGGGTCGAAGCGGCGGCATCGGCCGAGGCGGCCCTCGATGCGGCGGCGCTTCGCCCGGCGGCTGCAGCGATCGTCGAGCTCGCGCTGCCGGACGCTGACGGCGTGGACCTGTGCCGACGACTGCGGGAGTGGAGCACGATCCCGCTCATCGTCCTGTCGGCGATCGACGACGAGCACCACAAGGTCCGTGCACTGAACGCCGGCGCGGACGACTACGTGACCAAGCCGTTCGCCCCGCGCGAGCTTGTTGCGCGGGTGCGCGCCACGTTGCGGCGGGCTCAAGGTGGCACTCGGGACCAGCGCATCGAGGTTGAGGGCGGGCTCGCCGTCGACTTCGCGCGGCACGCGGTCTATCGGGATGGCCAGGAGGTGCATCTCACGCCGATCGAGTTTCGCCTGCTCGGCGTACTCCTGCGCGACCGGGGTCGCCTACACACGCATGCGTCCCTGCTCCGACAGGTCTGGGGACCGGGCCACGTGCACGACGCGCAGTTGCTGCGGACCCACATCGCGAACTTGCGCCGCAAGCTCGCGTCGCCAGGTATCCGCACGCTCCACGGCGTCGGGTATCGCTTCGAGGAGGCCCAGCCGTGCGCTGCTGCGATCCCCGGACGAGCTCGCCGGCCGACACGCGTTCCGGATCTTCGAGCCGCCCGACGGGTGATGGTCTGAGTGCCTGGGTCGCGCTCCCGAGCCGCGTGGGCTCGTTGGTGCCCTTTGGGTGGCGGAGCACCGCCGTGTTCGCTGGCGGCTGTGCCGGAGCAATCCGGGTTCGTGTCTCGGGCGGCCGCGGCGGCGGGTTGCGGGCGCGCCGGTTCGCGCGGCGACTCCCGACGCTGCGGGGCACGATTGCGGGCACCTTGCTCTGGCCAGGATGGCTACGGACGGTCAGCGCGCCGCCGGCGGCCTCAACGCGGTCGTTGAGGCCGACGAGGCCGGAGCCGGCGGCGGGGTCCGCTCCCCCGACCCCGTCATCGCTGATCGAGAGCCGCAGGTTCCCGTCGATCTTCTCCACGCAGACGCGCAACATGGAGGCATCCGAATGCTTGGCGGCGTTCGTCAGTGCCTCGGTGGCGACATAGAACGCGGTCACCTCGATGCGCTCCGGCATCCGCTCGTCGGTACCAAGGTCGACCACGGCCCGCAGAGCCGCCTGCTCGTCCACGAGCTTTCGCGTGTCGGTGACGTCCCGCGCAGCTGCGTAGAGCAGCCCCCGATCCGGCAGCGCCCGCATGTTCCACTGCAGCCAGCGGAGCGCGCCGTCCTTCCGCACGAAGCGGCTCTCGAACCGGCTCAGCCAGCCGGCGGGGACGAACACGACGAGGATGCCCCGACTTCGCGGGCCTCGGCCGAAGCGTGCGCCCTGCACCACGAAGAACCCGCGTCGGCCTGCAAACGTCTGGACCGGCGTAGCCGTCCCGACGAAGATCGATGCGGGGTTTCGCAACGTGTCCGCCAACGCGGGCAGCCCCGAGACGTCGGCGCCGCCGCTGTTCCGTGCTCCAGGTGGTCGACACCCCGATCGCGACCGCCGAGATCCGCACGCCTCCCATCGTCACCTCGCTCATGCAGCGATACGGGCACCGCCTCCGCTACCTGCTGACTGTCAACGGCGCCTACGTCGCTGGCGCGCGCGACGCGCTGTTCGGTGCGGGCGTGCGCGGCGACCATCCGCCGTTCTCGATCGCGGCAGGGGACGGCGATGCTTCGGAGTTCGAGCGGATTCGCGCCGGCGACTATCAGAAGGCGTCGATCGCCGAACCGCTCAATCTGCAGGGCTGGCAACTGATCGACGAGCTGAACCGTGCTCGCGCGCGGCAGCCGGCATCGGGCTACGTCGCTCCTCCGCGCCTGATCACGCACGCCGACATGCCCAGCGGCGCGGTGTTCGATCCACCGAGCGGCTACCGGGCGAACTACCGCCGGATATGGGGTGTCTGAAGTCCGGGCGCATATGGAGGCCGGCAAGGCTCGGGCCGCCGAGGAGCGGCACCCGCTCGGATCGGGCCGTCAGGGCCGTGGCTGCGAGCTCGTCCGCTTCGATCCTCGCGAGGTTGGCTTCGAGCACGGCGTACTCAGCTTCCTCGATTGCCGCGTATGCGAAGTCGATCGCGAAGAGCGCGTCGTCCTCGGCTTCATCAGCCACCCGGCCGGCCTTGTCCAGGGCGTGCTCCGCCTTCTTGTAGTCGATGTCCTCACGGATGGCGGCGACGCGCGCATCCCAAGCGTCCCGCACGCCGGCCCAGCGGTCCGAGACCTTGCCTCTGGATGCCTCGGCCCGCTCGCTGAGCTGCTTGGCCCGCGCCTGAGCCGATACGCGGGTAAGGTGACGTCCCGTTCGAGGTCGGCCTTGGCCTTGTCCTGTGCCGCAGCGGTGCGCGTCTCCGCCTCCTTCGCGCGCTCCGAGAGCGTCGCCAGCTGGTCTGAGAGAGCCATTCGAACCCCTTCTGGTCGGGTGGGTGTGAGCCGATCCTCGTCTTGATCGAGCCGGTGTCCAAGACGTTGCGGACGGGCGACCCATGCGGAGCGATTCTGGCGGGCGCGGCGTGCGGTGTTGCACTTAGGGGAACGTGCTGGCTAGGTTGACGCCAGCGATGCACGCGACCACGCCAGGCGGCTTCGTCCTGCCCCAATTCGGCATCTTCGCCCAGGGAACGCACGCCCATCATTTCCTCGAGTTCGACCTCGAAGCGGGCATCACGCCCGCCGCGGCCGTGGTGGCCTTCCGCCGGCTGCGGACGCCGGACGTGTCGGCGGGCGGCGTAAACCTCGTGATCGCCTTCGGCGCCGACGCCTGGCGCGGCGCGGCGCCCGCGGCGGCGCCCGACGACCTCGCCGCGTTCGAACCGGTCACGGGCAGCGACGGTCACGCCGCGCCCGCCACGCAACACGATGCCTGGCTGTGGATCAGCGGGGCCGAGCCGGACGTCACCTGGCAGAGCGCCCGGGCTGCCGCCGAGCTCCTGCGTGGCACGGCACGCGTCGCTGCCGAGCAGGAGGCGTTCACCTATCGGGGCGGCCGTGACATCACCGGCTTCATCGACGGCACCGCCAACCCGCAGGTCGCCCGCGCCGGCGACGTCGCGCTCATTCCTCCCGGCGCTGTGGGGCAGGGCGGCAGTCACGTGCTCACGATGCGCTGGGTCCACGACCTCGTCGCCTTCAACCGGCTCTCGCTGGAGGACCAGGAGCGTGTCTTCGGCCGAACGAAGGCCGACAGCACGGAGCTCACTCCCGGCGAGAAGCCGGCCAACGCGCACATCGCGCGCGTCGAGACGACCGTGGACGGCGAGGAACTCGAGATCTTCCGCCGCAGCGTGCCGTACGGGACCGCCGAGGAGTCCGGGCTCAACTTCGTGGCCTTCAGCTCCGCGCGGTCACGCTACGACCGGATGCTGTCGCGCATGTTCGGCGCCGCTCCCGACGGTCCTCGCGATCGCCTGACCGATTTCTCGCGACCGGTCAGCGGCGCGTACTACTTCGCGCCCTCCCTCACGGCGCTGAACGAGCTGGCCGGTCGCGATCCTTGACGTCAGCGGTCGCCCTGACGAGCGTTGCAGCCGACGTCACCGGCGTGGTTGTCGGCTGACCGATTCTGCGAAGCGCCGAGCCGGCCGCGTTGTATCCGCACATCCCGTGGGCGCCTGCTCCGGGAGGTGTCGCGGCCGAGCAGAGGTAGACGCCGGCGATGCCGGTGCTGTACGGGTCGAGCGCCGGCCGCGGACGGAAGACGAGCTGTCGCATGTCGTTTGACCCGGTGACGACGTCGCCCCCGACGTAGTTGACGTTGTGCTCCTGCATCGCGGCGACGCTGCGAACGTGCGTGGCGAGGATCCGGTCGCGGAAGCCGGGGGCGAAGCGCTCGATCTGCGCGATGATCTGCTCGGTCGCATCCCCGGAGTGGCCCGCGGGGACGTGCGCGTAGGCGTACAGCGGGTGGACGTCGCCGTTCGAGCGCGTCGGGTCGGCCAGATACTGCTGGCAGACCAGGACGAAGGGGTTGTCGGGCATCCGGCCGCTGCAGGTCATGCGCTCCGCCGCGGCGATCTGCTCGTAGGATCCGCCGAGGTGGACGGTGCCGGCCTGCCGCGAGGCCTCGTGCCGCCAGGGCACGCCGTCCTGGACGGCGAAGTCGACTTTGAACACCCCCGGTCCGTGGCGGTACCTCCTCAGCGCCCGTGCGACGCGTCCGGGCATGCGGTCGCCGGCGATCTTGACGGCCGCGTGGGGCGCGACGTCGAGCATCACGATGTCCGGCGTGCCGAGCTCGTCGAGTGAGCCGACCTGCACGCCGGTCTCGAACTTGGCGCCGTGTTCTTCGAGCAGACTGATCATCGCCGTGCTGATCGCCGCTGAGCCGCCCTCGGCGACCGGCCAGCCGTAGCGGTGCGCGGCCGTCCCGAGGGTCACGCCAATCGCCGCGGACATCGGCGCGCTGAACGGCCGGAACGCGTGCGCGGCGACGCCGGCGAAGAGCGCCCGTGCCTCCGGCGTCTTCCAGCGCCGCGCGACGAGCGCGGCCGGAGGTCCGGTGTACGCGCCGAAGCGGGCGAGCTGGATCGGATGAGTGGGGAGATGCAGGACGGGGCGCCAGAAGTCCTGCGCGATGTCGTCGAAACGGTCGCTGAGCGCCCCGAACAGTGAGCGCCAGCGCTCGCCGTCGCGCTCGCCGAGTTCCACGGCGGTCTGGTCGACCGACCGCCACGCCGCGACGCCGGCGTCGCCGTCGAGCGGATGGGAGTACTGGACCTCGGGCCAGCGCCACGTCAGCCCGTGGCCGGCGAGGTCGAAGCGCCGCGAGAACGGCGTGTCGATCGCCAGCGGGTGAGCGGCCGAGCACTCGTCGTGGATCAGGCCCGGCAGCGTCAGCTCGCTCGACCGCGTACCGCCGCCGAGGCGATCAGACGCTTCGAGGATCGTCACGTCGACGCCTTCGGCGGCGAGGGTGAGAGCGGCAGCGAGCCCGTTCGGCCCGCTGCCGACCACGACGGCGGTCGTCATGCGACCACCATCCCCTCGAGCAGCGCCGACGCCGGTCCCGGCGTGACGGCCGTCGTCGGGCGGTCGTGGCGCATGCGGCTGTAGCCGTCCATGCGCGAGTCGACCGAGATGGGGATCGGGCCGTTCGGCAACCATGGCTGCTGCGCCACGGCGTCCTTGACGGCCCAGCTGCCGCGTTCGACGATCCCGACCGCCGCGTCGATCACCAGGTACTGCTGGCGGCCCTTGCCCAGCGGCTCGGACTCGGCCCAGACGACGATGAACTCTCCGGGAGCGAACCGGCAGCGCCGCTGGATCGCCTCGATCAGCCGGTGGTTGTGCAGGTGCCCGTCGCCGAAGTTGAAGCCGACGATCGCGTTGCAGGAGAACTCCGCCTCGCGCAGCGTGTACGTGTCGATGTCGTCACCGAGCTGGTTGATCATGACCGAGTTCAGTCCGCGGCCCTGGCTGTGCATGGCGCGCCACGCAAGGAGCTGCTGCAGCGCGACCTCGGCCTCGCGCTCGCCGAACATCTCCGTCAGCTGATTCTTCTGCATCTGCGCCGCCTTGACGATGTTGTCGTTGAGCTTCTGCTCGGCGCCGGGCGCGAACGCCCACATCCCCGTCGCCCAATTGCCCGCGTACTGGCGCATGGAGGGCAGGAACGAGACGAGGTCAGGCCGCAGGTTCCCGAGCACCGGGAAGAACAGCAGCCCTGCGACCGTCACGATCAAGAGCGTCGTGTCCATGTCGCCCAGGCCGTAGCCCGCGTTGTTGGGGTAGCCGAGGAAGAGGAACACCACGATGTACATGAACAGCGCGTTCCACTCCAGCGGCACTGCCAGCGGGAGCGTCGAGATGATGAACGCGTGGAAGCAGAGCATCAGCACGACCGCGGCGACCGTGACCGTGTGGTTCTGCGAGAACAGCAGGATCAGCGGCGTCACGAACTCGACGAAGGTCCCGCCGGCGTGGGCCAGGCCGACCGCGCGCTCCGAGGGGCGCAGGTCCTCCGGGAAGCTGCGGTAGTGCAGGCGCTTGATCTGCTTGCTGGGCAGCCATGGGGTGTTGGACACCATCGGCGGGATGACGTTGGCGAAGTGGCGCCCGAACTTCGAGAACGCCGCACCCGTCCAGACGATCACGATCAGGAGCTTCGCCGCGACGATCATGTCGACGAACGGGTAGAACGCGAAGAAGATCAGCGCCGGGAGGTACTGCTCGCTGCGGGCGGCGAGGAAGAACACCTTGTCGCGCAGGCCCAGCGCGACGAGCAGGACGATGATCGGGACGATCGCGCCGGTCGCGATCATGCCGTCGGCGGCGCTCGGGACGAGCAGCGCCACGACGATGCTCGCGAGCACGCCGACGTACAGCAGCGCGTCGAACGGGGTGCGCTCATCACCCTTGGTGAATGGGACCCGGTCCGGCCACGGCGGCAGGCGGATCGTGCCCGGCCGCGCGTAGTGACGGAAGCCGGCCGTCATCGGCTTGAAGTGACCGGCGAGCGGGCCCCACGAGCCGGCGACGCCGAGGCACTCGAGCAGCACCGTCCACAGCACGAGCTTCTGCCAGACGATCGGATCGTCCCACCAGGCTGACGGGTGCAGCGGATCGAGTCCCGAGCTGAGTGTCGCGACGAGGACACCACCGAGGACGTAGAAGAACAGCAGCTTCGCGGCATAGACCAGGCCGGTGGTCTTCGGCGCGCCGAAGCCGTGGTCGACCCAGTGTGCGGCGAGCATCCGCGTGCGCTCGCGGTAGGGCTTCTGCATGAAGGTCGCCGGATCGACCGGCGGGAATGCTCCTGTGGTCAGGCCCATGGTGTCGCTCCTCCTAGTTGTCGTGATCGAGGGTCTGCGCCAACCTGCGCAGCGCGGGTTTGTCGAGCTTGCCGACGGGGTTCTTGGGCAGCTCGTTCAGCAGCTCGATGGCGACCGGCCGCTTGTACCTGGCCAGTCGCGCGGCGCAGAGCTCGTGCAGCTCGTCACGTGTGGCGCCGGCGCCGGGGCGCAGCGCGACGTAGGCGATGACGACCTCGCCGAGGACCTCGTCGGGCCGGCCGACGACGGCGGCTTCCAGAACACCCTCGTGGGTGTGGAGCGCCGACTCGACCTCCTTGGGATAGATGTTCTCCCCGCCGCGGATGATCATGTCCTTGATGCGGTCGACGATCCGCAGGTAGCCGTCCTCGTCGAAGAGGCCGACGTCGCCGGTGTGCAGCCAGCCGTCGATGATCGTCTTCGCGGTCTCCTCGGGCCTGCCGAGGTAGCCGCGCATCACGTTGGGTCCGCTGATGACGACCTCGCCGCGTTCCCCCTGGGGCTGCTCGTTGCCGTGCTCATCGACGACGCGGACGTCCTGTCCCGGCAGCGGCAGGCCGACGGTCCCGGGCTTGCGGACGCCGTCGTAGGGGTTGAGCGTCGAGGCGCACGTCGCCTCCGAGAGTCCATAGCCCTCGACGAGCACGACGTCGAGAAGTCGTTCGACGCGCGCGATCAGCTCCGCGGGCATCGGCGCGGCGCCACACACGACGAGGCGCAGCGACGACGTGTCGCTCGCGACGTCTGGCAGCGTGGTGAGCATCGCGTACATCGCGGGCACCGCCGAGAAGTAGGTGGGCCGGACGCGCTCGACGAGCCCGAGAAACGTCCTCGGGCTGAAGCGCCCGGCGATCGTGACCTGACCGCCCGCAAGCAGCGGCGTGAGCGTGCCGACGACGATGCCGTTGACGTGGAACAGCGGAAGGATCAGGAGGCTGTGATCCGAATCGGTGATGCCGAGCCCGGCGCACGCCATCGCGCACATCGCGGCGATGTTCGCGTGGTCGAGCATCACGCCCTTCGGCTTGCCGGTGGTGCCGCTGGTGTAGATGAGCAGTGCGAGCGCGGCCGGATCGACGTCCGCTCGACTGCCGGCAGCTGGCGCCTCGCGAGCCAGCTCTTCGACGCCGACGACCTTGGCGTTCAGCTCAAGGCCGCGGCCGATCACGACCCTGGCCCCGGCGTCGTCGACCTGGTACTGCATCTCCGTCGCCGTGAGCGACGGGTTCACGGGCGTGATGGCAGCACCGAGGCGCCAGGCGGCGAACAGCGAGATGATCAGCTCAGCCCGGTTGGCGAGCACGACGGCGACCACGTCACCCTCACGGACACCGAGGCGCGTGAGGAGCGCGGCTGCGCGAGCGACGCGGTCGGCGAACGCCGCGTTGTCGAGCCGCATCGCCTCGTCGGCGACGCACGGCGCGTCGGGCGCGAGCGCCGCGCGCGCCTCGGGAAGCGCGGCCAGGGGGACGCTCGGTGACTGACGGGTGTCGGATGCGGGCATCGGCTCTCCTGTTGGCATGTGACTCGCGACGTGTCGCGTGGCCGGACAACCGTCCCAGGGGAAGTGCGGAACTTCGGGGTGCATCTGCCTACGAATCGGGCTCGGGGGGGTGCGCTGGCCGCCGGATCGGCGTACTGTCGGCACGTGTCCGTCCCGAGCACCTGGGTGCCGCCGACGCCGCTGGTCGCCGAGCAGATCCGCTCGGTCGCGGAGCGCCTGTACGCGGACCTGGATGAGCTGATCCGGAGCACGAACGCGGCGATCCTCGACGCCCTGCCGGCGCTGGAGTCCGACCCGGTGCTGGCTGCGCGCACGCGCGAGAGCACGAGCGCGAACGTGACGCGATGGGTCACCGCGATGGTCGCGCGACCCGAGGCGCTGGTCAGCGTCGACGTGCCGCCGCAGGCACTCGACCTCGCACGCGATGTCGTACGTCGCGGCATGGAACGCGACGCGCTGCTGAGCTCGTACCGGCTTGGCCAGAACGTCGTGTGGGCTGGGTGGATGCGCTGCGCGCGCGAGGAGGGACTCGACGGCGACGAGCTCATCGCGGTGCTCGACGTGGGCTCGCGTTCGCTGTTCGCCTTCGTCGATGGCGTCCTGGCGAAGATCGCCGCGCAGATGGAGCTGGAGCGCGACGAGCTGATCGGCGGCGCGCTGGCCCGCCGCCGCGAGACGGTCATGCTGATCCTCGACGGAGCGCCGATCTCAGAGGCTCGCGCGAGCGCTCGCCTCGGGTACGAGCTCGGTCGCGCCCACACTGCGGTGATCGCGTGGTCGGACGAGCAGACGCTCGAGCAGGGCGAGCTCGAGAACGCCGTCGGAGTGCTCGCGCGGGCGCTGGGCGCGGGACGACCCTTCTCGGTCTCCGCGGGGACGAGCGCGCTGTGGGCATGGATCTCCGCTGTCGCGCCGGGCCTGGACGATCTGCGCGCCCTGGCCGAGCTCGTCCCGGCCGGCGTGCGGGTCACACTCGGCTCCGCGCTGCCGGGTGTCAACGGCTTCCGCGACAGCCACACAGAGGCGCTGGCGGCCCAGCGGCTGCTGATGCGAGCGCCCGACGGACCGCGCTTCACGACGTACGCCGCGGTGCAGGTGGTCTCGCTGGCCTCGCAGGATGAGACGCGCGCCGCAGCGTTCGTCACCGCGACGCTGGGGGAGCTGCGCCACGCCGATGGCGAGCTGCTGGAGACCGTGCGCGTCTACCTCCAGCAGGACTGCAACGCGGCCCGTGCGGCGTCCCTGCTGTACACGCATCGCAACACGGTCCTCAAGCGCATCGGGCGCGCCGACGGCCTGCTCCCGCAGCCGCTGGCCGGCAACGGGCTCGACGTGCGCCTCGCGCTTGAGCTGCTGCGCTGGCGCGGCGACTGACCCGGGTGCAGCTGCCCACGGCGGCCGAGTTGCACGGGGCATCTGCCCGCACCTCGCCCGGCGGGAATCGCGTAGAACGAGTCCATGAGCGCACAACCGAGCTATCAGGAGTCAAAGCGAGTCGCGGAGGCGAGCCGCGAGGCCGACTGGGAGCAGCCGAGCTTCGGGCGCGAGCTCTTCATGGGAAACCTCCAGCTCGGACTCATCCACCCGCAACCCGCGCTGCCCGCCGACTCGGTGGCGCGCGGTGAGCGGTTCTTGGAGCGCCTACGCGTCTTCCTGACCGAGCACGTCGATCCGCTCGCCGTCGAGCGCGACGCCGCGATCCCCGCGAGCGTGCTCGACGGGCTGGGGCGGATCGGCGCCCTCGGTATCAAGATCCCCGAGGAATACGGCGGTCTCGGCCTGTCGCAGGTCTACTACAACAGGGCGCTTGCGCTCGCTGCGACCTGGAACGCCGCGCTCGCGGCCCTGCTCAGCGCGCACCAGTCGATCGGCCTGCCCGAGCCGCTGCGGATGTTCGGCACCGAGGAGCAGAAGCGCGACTGGCTCCCGAAGGTCGCAAAGGATCACATCTCGGCGTTCCTGCTCACCGAGCCCGACGTCGGCTCGGACCCCGCTCGCCTGGCGACCGCCGCGATCCCGACCGATGGCGGATACCGCGTGTCCGGGACGAAGCTCTGGGCCACCAACGGCGCGATCGCCGACGTCGTCGTGATCATGGCGGTGGTACCCCGGTCCGACGGGCACCGCGGCGGCATCAGCGCGTTCATCTGCCCCTACGACGCCGACGGCATCACCGTCACCCACCGCAACGCGTTCATGGGCCTGCGCGGCCTCGAGAACTCGGTGACGGTGTTCGACGACGTCTTCATTCCCGCCGAGAACCTCATCGGGCGGGAGGGCGACGGACTGCGCATCGCGCTGTCGACGCTCAACACCGGCCGCCTGTCGCTGCCGGCGATCGCCACCGCCTCCACCCGCTACGCGCTGAAGATCGCACGCGAGTGGGCCGCCGAGCGCCGACAGTGGGGTCAGCAGATCGGCAGGCACGACGAGGTCGCGCAGATGCTGGCGTTCATCGCCGGTTCCGCGTTCGGTATGGAGGCGGTCACCGACGTGGCCAGCCGGATGGCGGACGACAAGCGCAACGACATCCGGATCGAGGCCGCGCTCGCCAAGCTCTACACCTCCGAGCTCGGCTGGCGGGCCGTCGACGCGATGGTCCAGATCCGCGGCGGTCGTGCGTACGAGACGGCCGCGTCGCTGAAGGCGCGTGGCGAGAAGCCCGTGCCGGCCGAGCAGCTGCTGCGCGACATGCGCATCAACCGCGTCTTCGAAGGCTCGACCGAGATCATGCACCTGCTGATCGCCCGCGAGGCTGTCGACCAGCACCTCAAGATCGCCGGCGACATCCTCGATCCCGACACGGCGCTACAGGTGAAAGCAAAGGCTGCGATCGGTGCCGGCAGGTTCTACGCCGCCTGGCTCCCGACGCTCGTGACGGGTGAGGGCCGCCGGCCCGGATCGTTCGCGGACTTCGGCGAGCTCGCCGGGCACGTGCGCTACGTCGAGCGCGGCTCGCGCAAGCTCGCGCGCTCGACGGTCGGCCTGATGGGCCGTTACCAGGCCAAGCTCGAGCAGAAGGGCGCGCTGCTGGGACGCGTCGTGGACATCGGCGCCGAGCTGTTCGCGATCGCCGCGGCGTGCACGCACGCGCAGACGATCGCGCTCGAGCAGCCTCAGCGCCGCGAGGAGGTGTTCGAGCTTGCCGATCTGTTCTGCGGGCAGGCGCGCCGGCGGGCCGACGCCCTCTTCCAGACGCTCTTCTCCAACGATGACGCATCGTCTTACGCCGCGGCGCAGCGGCTGATCGAAGGGCGCTACGACTGGTTCACGCAGGGCGTGCTCGACCCGGCCGGTGACGGCCCGATGATGCCCGAGCGCGAATTCCAGGGCCACAACTAGGTCCCACACCGGCGGGCGAGTGCTCGCGCGCCGAGCGCGGCGGCGTGTGCAGGAGGACGTCCGGCGCCGCACCGGCGCCGCCGGGCCTGTGCCCGCGTTCTGCGTATGGGCTCATGCTCGCCGTGGGACGTCGCGCGCAGGCCCGCGGATCAGGCGACCGCGACAGACAGCCCGACGGTGAGGGCCGAGACCACGATCAGGATCGCGTAGGTGACCAGATAACCGCGGTAGTGGCCGATCACCGACGCGGCCAGCACGGTGATTGCCAGGGACGCCAGCACGCTGGCCGTCGTTGCACCGAAGAAGAACGGGATCGCCGGCAGGATCGAGCCGATCAGCGTCGCCACCGCCATCACGATGGCGCGGCGCAGGCTGCGGCGTTCGTCGGAGAGATACTGGCCGGCGCCCATGCCGATCGTCGCCGCGACCGCGATCCCGATCGCGCCTGCGACGATGTGCTGGGCCGTGGACTTGGTCGCCAGCAGACCGGCCACCACTCCCAGCGTCGAGGTCATCCCGTCGAAGGAGCCGAAGATCGCTTCCCTGGCGTCGTCGGCGTTGAGTCGCGTGCCACCTTGTGTCCTCGCGTGCGCGCTCATGGCGCCGACCTGCGCCGCCCTTCGCACCGCAGCAAGACCCGCTGCGTCCAGTGGCAGACGCGTGAGGACTCGCCGCCGCCGCGGACTCCAACCCCGCGAGCAAAATCTCGGGATACTCCCGCTATGGCGATTGAGGCGCCACACCAGAGCCCCGCCAAGGGCACGCGCGCCGTGCTGGCCGACGATGACGTCCTGCTCCGCGAAGGCCTCGCGAGCCTGCTCGAGCAATCCGGGTTCCGGGTCGTCGGTC
>Ga0335069_10004467_pt1 | contig 20751 bp, 16 predicted proteins | sample Lox_Sample_11_FD_206714 | JGI IMG/M metagenome (GOLD analysis project Ga0335069, IMG submission 206714) | Soil microbial communities from Loxahatchee National Wildlife Refuge, Florida, United States - Lox_Sample_1.1 | ecosystem: Environmental > Terrestrial > Soil > Wetlands | place: USA... | reverse complement strand
CAGCCGGCGTGGTGGACTCTTCGGGCAGGTTGCTCTCTGCCGTGCGCGTGCCCACGCCGGCCGCTGGCGTGAAGCGCGACTTGGCGGCGCTCTTCGACGCGGCGCAGTCGGCCGCACGTTCTGCCAAAGTCTCCTGGTCAAAGATCAAAGCCGTGGGCGTGGGCGTTCCGGGTGCATTTGACCCTGTCACGGAAACCGTGTGGGCTCCTAACCTGCCGGGCTGGACGCGCACGCCTTTGAAACGCCTTCTGGAACAGAGCCTGGCGCGCCCCGTGTACATCGAAGGTGACCGCAACGTGCAAGCCCTGGCGGAAGCATGGATGGGCGCCGGTCGCGGGAAGCCCATACGGAACCTTGTGTTCCTTACTGTGGGTACCGGCATCGGTGCGGGACTGATCATTGACGGTAAGGTTGTTTCGGGAACGCGAGGACTTGCCGGCGCCGCGGGCTGGATGGCTGTCAGCGGCAAGTGGCATCCACGATTCGCGCAGATCGGCTGCTTCGAATTCCAGGGCGCAGGTCCGGCCGTCGCACGTCTCGCCGAGCGGGCCTTGCGCAAGAATCCCCGCAGCCTGATCAAAACTTTCGCGAGCGCCTGCGGCGGGCGCGTGACGGGAGAGATCGTAACCGAAGCCGCGCGCCGCGGCGACCGGGTCGCTTGCGAAGTGCTAGCCGAGATCGGTACGAACCTTGGCCGGGGAGTCGCGAGCATCGTCAGCCTGCTGAATCCGGAAGTGGTAGTCTTGGGCGGCGGGCTCGGGAGCGCCGGAGAGTTGATCCTCAAGCCGTTGCGCCGGGCGGCGCGACAATGGGGCCAGCCGCTCGGGGTGCGCCAAGTGCGTATCGTCTGCTCGCGCCTTGGAGAAGATGCTGGTGTTCTTGGTGCCGCGCGGTATGCCCTGACAGCCTGCTAGCGCGGACTATTCATGACCTTCCTGGGCGATGGAGGAAGGGAAAGGGTTCACACAGAGGCCACTGAGTTAGGGCACAGAGAGCACGGAGGCGTTTTCGAGACTCGCTCTGTGCGCTCTGTGACCCGAGGCTTCGGTAATTCCCACGCCTGTCGGCCCATGCACTGTGTGTGAAGCCTTTTTCCGTCCGCTCTGCCGATAGTCAAAAGTAGGGGCGCACGGCCGTGCGCCCTTGTGCGTTCGAGAAGGAGAGCGCCAACCTAAAAGCAGCTTTCAGGTGGAAGCTGCTTCCAAACGCAAGTGATTCACGCAGGGGAGGAGTCCAATGTCAGCGGAAACCTATCTCACCGAAGCGCAGAAAGTCTACGACCGTATTCGTGATACTCAACTGGGAAATATCCAAAAGGCTGCGGGCTTTGCAGCCGACTCCATTGCCAAGGGCGGCCTCGTCCACCTGTTCGGGAGCGGGCACTCGGTGATCCCGGTGCTCGACGTCTTCCCGCGCTATGGGAGCTTTGCGGGCTTTCACCCCATCATGGACCCGCGCCTGATGTGGTTCAACGTGGTGGGGCCGGGCGGCGCTCGCGAGCTATTGCAGCTCGAGCGGACGGAAGGTTACATCCAACATTTCCTCTCGAACTTTCAGTTTGAAGCCATCGACACGATGATTGTCTACTCACACGGCGGCCTGAACGCTGCACCTGTGGAAGTCGCGCTGCATGCAAGAAAGCTGGGCCTGAAAGTAGTGGCCGTGACCTCCGGTGAGAACGCCCGTATCGCCCGCGCCACGCACTCCGGCGGCAAGAAACTGGCCGATCTTGGCGACGTTGTAATCGACAATTGCTGCCCGCTTAAAGACTCCCTGGTGCAAGTGGGGGATTTTCCGGTGGGAGCCAGTTCGACTTTTGCGGTGATCACAATTTCGATGGCGCTGGTTGCAGAGACGGCTGTGCAACTGGCGGCTCGCGGAATCCAGGTCCGCGCCTTCGTCTCGCCCAACGTGACGACCGTTGGCCCGGACAACAACCGGCGAGTGTTTGACGAGTACATCGCAAAGGTCCGGACTCGCCTGAAGTAGGGGTATTCCCTTTGCCATGCCCGTGCATACGGGGTGGATTGGGGACGCGAGTTCCCCCTCACCCGCCCTTCTCCGTCGGGCACCCTCCCCCGCGAGGGGGGAGGGTCGGACGCCTGATAGCGTTGCAGCTCTCCTCGGTGCCGGGATTGCAGAAAATCGTGATGACCACCACTGTAGCGGCGGTCTGTGACCGCCGTCTTTTCGGCGCTCATAGAGCGCCGCTACAGTGAGCTGCTGTCACGTTGTCCCGCAGACCTCATCAACTGGGTACATGCTAGTCTTCTTCGACAATGGCCACATCCCACGCTTTGAGCGCCACTGGCTGAGGGTGTGTGATGCTTCTGCCCGTCAGTAGGTCCTTTCCCGCCGCGTAGGCATAGGCAAACGACTTCTGTTCGCTTGAGTAATTGAAGTAGTAGTGCACCCGCTTGCCCAGGCGATTCACTCCGTGTCGAACCCGGATTGAAGCCGGCAGTTGCTGGTCGGAGCCACTGAGTCCTGCTTCTTTCAGGGCGTCTGCCAGGACTTTCCTTTGCAGCGCATCGGAAAGGTACGTCCCCTCATAGACAAGCGTCCCTGAGCCGTAGTGATTCTCGGTGATCGCCGGCCAGCGTCCAAAGAACGGGTGATCGTACCAGGCGCGCGGCTGCGCGTGTTCGGGCATCAAGAACTCCGCCCAGTAGCTGACCTTGTTCTCCTCGCCGCAATGAAAAGGATCGCCTTTGAGCGCGAGCGGCTTCTCAAGGTTCGAGAACTCCTGATAGCTGAAGCCTGCCGCTTCGCGCAGAGGTCCCGGGGCCCGCACCCAACGGACGGCCGAGTTCTCATTGGCGAAGCCACTCTTGAAAGTCATCACCACGTGGCCGCCGGTCTTGACATAATCCGCGATGCGCTGGAGCAGTGCGTCGTCGGCGATGTAGAGAGCAGGAACGACGAGGAGCTTATAGCGGGAGAAATCCTGCGTGGTGGGGAAGACAAAATCGGTGCCGACGTTCAGTTCGTAGAGCGCCTTGTGGATCTGCTGAACGAGCGTCGCATAGCCCGCCACGGGATGCGCCGCCGACCACTGCGGCCCGCCGGACGTGAAGGGCATGAAGTCGATCGCGTTCAGAGAGTCGCGGCTCCACAAGATGGCGGCGGGGTTAGAAGCTTTGAAACCCACAAGATGCGGGCCGATCTTCTCAAGTTCGTGAGCCGTGCGGGCGACTTCCGCGTAGGCGCGGTTGGGCTCCAGATCGTGTGAAAGCACGCCCTTCCAGTACGTCTCCTGATTGGCGGCGATCGACGCCCAGTGCCAATATTCCACCATGTTCGCGCCGTTCGCGAGGTGAGTGTAGACATCGGCGCGCAATTGGCCGTCGTAGGGTGGGAACTGGAAGGAAGAAGTCCAGTCGGTTGATTGCGCGTTGGTTTCCGTTACGAGAAAATTCGAGCCCTGGAGCGAGCGGGCGAAGTCTTCGTTCAAGGCCTGCTGGGCGCCGTCAAAGTGGTCCTGCGTCCCGTGATAGACGTTGATGGCGGGGATGTCCAGAACGGCGGCAATGGACTCCTCGTTCACGTCCGGACGCATGGCGCCGCCGAAGTCCGTGGTCACAAACTGGTCCGCCCGCGCGCACTCGCGGACCAGCGCGGCCTGCCAGGTGAGAAAATCCGTGACGCGCATCTGCTGCCAGCGGGACCACTCGAGCTTGTAACCGGTGCTCTCGGCGCTATCGCGCGTGGGCACGTCTTCCCAGGCGTTCACGTCCTCGCCCCAGTAATTCAAGAACCATGCCTTATTGAGATTGCCGGTGGTCCCGAACTTCTGCTTGAGGTGGTTGACGAAGCCCACAAAAACATCGTGATTCGAAGCGCCGTAGGAAGACGTTTCGTTATCGATCTGCCAGCCGATCACCGCGGGGTTGTCCTTGTAATGCTGCACGAGATTGCGGATCACGCGCTCCGCGTAATAACGATACACGGGGCTATCGGTGTCCATGTTCTGGCGCATACCGTAGAAGGCTTCACCACCGCCCAGCGGCCGGGCCAGCACCTCGGGATGCGAGTGATAGAGCCAGGTGGGAATCGAGTAGGTGGGCGTTCCCATGATCACCTTGATGCCCGCCTTTGCCATGGCGTCCACGACGCGGTCCATCCACGCGTACTCGAAATGCCCTTCCGTGGGCTCCCACAAGCTCCAGGTGGATTCGCCCATGCGCACGACGTTGAGCCCGGCCTCGCGCATCAGCGCCACATCCTTATCGAGCCGGTCATAAGGCATGTACTCGTGATAGTAGGCGGCGCCATAGAGCACCGTGTCCATCGCGGGAGCGGAAGGCGTGTTAGCGGTCTGCGCCTTGACCTCCGTGGGGAGGCTGCCGCTAAGCATCAGCGCCAGCACTCCGAGCCGGCATACGGCGCAAACCAACCTGCGTGTATTTCTCGTCATAAGTCCCCCTACGGTTTTAGTCGCCCGGAGTATAGCTTGGCAGAACACCGTAATCCACTGGCGGAATGAGGAAAGCTTGACTCGCGCGCACTCTGCGGTAAGAATTCCGGTTGCGAGATTGCCGGAAGCGCCGCCGGGACGCGCTCGGAGGTTGTGGGATGATTGTTCATTCTGAACCCGGCTGGAAGGAACCTGCCATGATCCATCGCACTTCGACCGTAGGCGCCGTGTGCGTGGTCTTATTCGTTTATGCCTTGAGTTTCGGGGCGATATCTTCGCCTGAGGGAAAACACATGATCAGCAAGCAGGCTTTTGGAACGACTCCGGACGGGAAATCCGTCGAGATCTACACGCTCACGAACCACCACGGCATGGAAGCGCGCATCATGACTTACGGCGCGATTATCGTTTCGCTGCGTGTCCCCGACCGGAAGGGCCACGCGGATGACGTCGTCCTGGGATACGACTCGCTGGCGGGGTACATCGAGAAGACTCCGTACTTCGGGGCCGTCGTGGGACGCTATGGAAACCGGATTGCCAACGGCAAATTCACCGTGGATGGCAAGGAGTACACGCTGGCCAAGAATAACGGGCCGAATGCCTTGCATGGTGGCATCAAGGGGTTCGATAAAGTCGTCTGGCAAGCCGAACCGTTTGAGAAGAAGGGAGAGGCCGGCGTGATTTTGAAGTACACGAGTGCGGACGGCGAAGAGGGATATCCGGGCACGCTCCAGGCGACCGTTACCTATACTCTGAACGAGAAGAACGAACTCATTCTCGACTATCATGCGACCACGGATCAGGCCACTCCGATCAACCTCACCAATCACACCTACTTCAATCTGGCGGGAGAAGGGAAGGGAGACATTCTCGCGCACGAAGTCATGCTGAATGCCGGTCACTTCACCCCTGTGGACAAAAACCTGATTCCCACCGGCAAGATCGCGAGCGTCAAAGGGACTCCCTTGGATTTTACGCAGGCAACCGCCATCGGAGCGCGGATCAACGACAAGTATGAGCAACTGGTTCTGGCTGGAGGTTACGATCACAACTTTGTGATCAACCGCTCCGGCAGTGGCCTGACGTTGGCCGCCCGCGTCTATGAATCAACCACTGGGCGCGTGCTGGAGGTGGACACCACGCAGCCGGGCGTCCAGTTCTATACGGGGAATTTCCTGGACGGCACGATCACCGGCAAGCAGGGCCACGTATACCAGAGGCGCTATGGCTTTTGCCTCGAGACCCAGCACTATCCAGATTCTCCCAATCAGCCGAATTTCCCCTCGGCGATCCTGCGGCCGGGCCAGGTCTACCACACCACGACGGTTTTCAAGTTCTCCACGCGATAGAGCGCGGCAGTTTGGCCGAATGTGCCGCAAAGCATGAAAGCAGGGCTCCTTTGACTAAGGAGCCCTGCCGGATGCCGGAGCTGGCACGGCGTTCGCTGGCGCCGCACCGGAGGCGGCTGTGCCGCCGGGCTGTTTCATTGGGGGCTCTGTGCCGGGGGCCTTGTCACTGTCGGCTACCTTGTCGGCGTTCTTGGAACCCTCTTCCGAAGCGTATTCGACAATAAGAGAAATCCGCCGATTGGAAGGGTCGAGAGGGGCGTCGGGCTTGCGCAGTTGCTGATCGGCGTAGCCCCTGACTTGGGCCACCTGATCCGCGCGCAGGCCGTTTTCTTGCATCAGCCGCCGGGCGTTATTGGCGCGATCCACAGAGAGTTCCCAGTTTCCGTACTGCCCGCCGTTCCGGGCCAGGGGGAGGGAATCCGTGTGTCCCTCAATCGAGATCTTGTAGGCGACGCCTCCCAACTGTTTGGCGAGGGCGGCGAGAGCCTCCTTGCCGCTCTGGTTGGGCTCCGGGCTGCCGCTATCGAAGAAAGTGCCTTCCGCAGTCTCCAGCAACTCGATGCGTAGCCCCTCGCTGGTCACCGTCATTTCGATCTGTTTCTTGAGCTTGTCGGAGTTCTGCATGTGCTGGATGACGGTTTGCAGTTCCTCCTTCAACTGCGACATCTCATTCTTCGTGACCGTCAGGCTTGCCCCCGATCCCTTCAGGCTAGTGCCACTGAGCTTTCCAGTGCCGCTCGGGTCTCGGAAGTATCCGCCCACGGCTTCTTGCACCTGTTTGCTTGTGCTCATCAGCCAAAGGACGATGAATAGCGCCATCAGCGCGGTGACGAAGTCCGCATAGGCCACTTTCCAGGCACCGCCGTGATGCCCTGCGTGGCCGCCGGTCTTCTTGATAATGATAATCGGTCGTGTGTCGCTCATGGCGATCAGCGCCTGTTTCTAACGTAGCTCGGATGCGTGTCGAGGCGGCGTTACACCGCCATCTGGCGAGGTCCACTTGCCGCTACCACCACAAACCGAGATACTGCCTCTGTTTCACGCGGCGGGCGGAGCCGCCGCCGGTGCGCCCTCCTCGGTGCGGTTCCGGCAGTAGCTCTCGAGTTCCTGAAAGGAAGGGCGGATGTGGCTGGGAACCGCCCGCCGCGCCACCTCCACGGCCATGATCGGCGCGGTCCCCTTGATGAAAGAAGCCATGGCGACGCGTAGCACGTACAGGAAGGCACCTTGTTCCTCCACCAGCTTGCTCATGTTGGAGGAGATTGGCCCGACAAACCCATAGCACATCAGGATGCCCAGGAAGGTGCCAACCAGGGCTGCTGCAACCTTGTGTCCGATCGCTTCCGGCGGCCCGCCTAAGGCTCCCATGCTGATGACCACTCCCAGCACGGCAGCAACGATTCCCAAGCCCGGCAGCGCGTCGGCCACGGTGGTCAGTGCCGAGACCGGCTGCGAGGAGTCGTGGTGATGCACTTCCATGTCGCGTTCCACCATTTGGTCAAGCTCGAAGGCTTCCACCGCGTTGCTCGCCACCAGCCGCATGGTGTCGCAGACAAAGTCCCGTGTGTGATGGTCAGCCAGGAAGTCGGGATATTTGGAGAAGACCGTGCTCTTTTCCGGATCGTCCGTATCGCTCTCGAGAGCTACCAACCCATCGCGGCGCGCCCGGGTGAACAGTTCGTACATCATCTTCAGAGAGTCGAGATACTTCCGCTTGGTGAATTTAGACCCTTTGATGACCGCTGGCAGTGAACTGGCGATGCTTTTCAGGATGTGAAGAGGATTTGCAACCAGGAGTGTCCCAAGAGCCGCCCCTCCGATGATCAGCAACTCGGCGGGCTGCATAAGAACTTTCAGGTTCCCGTGCTCGAGCAGGTAGCCGCCCACCACCGCCCCGAGCACCACGACAATTCCGATGATCGCAAACATTCCGAGACATCTCCCCGACGTGTTGAGGATGCCAAACAGTCGCCCCGGCAGCGACAGCCTCTGCCGTCCTTACAGCACGCGGGGAGGGCCGCTGCAAAACGTGTCACGCCATTTTGATCTCCTCCTCAGTGTGCCTTGCCCTTGCTGTATGAACTAGCGTTGTCTCCGACGCATTTCCCGGCCAGACTGATCGAACAAGAGAGCATGGCAGCTTCGCGTTGCCGTCGCACATCGACGCCGATGACGCTACGGCGCGATAACCTTGCTGTCATCGAACGCCAGACGACTTTTCCATCGGCCTGCTACGGTACTACCCGCGAGCATAGCGAGCGACACACCCCCGGCTCTGCTGCGGAAGAGTGCGGCATCTTAAAGCTCCTTCACTCTTATCGGCGGGAATGGCACGACCTTGAGGAAGTTTGCAGGCTGGCTATACCGGCGTGGTCCGAGCCTTCCAGTCGTCCCCGAAGATCTGCGCACACGGAGAGACCTCCAAAGCCAATGCCGCTACTACCTGCGGCAGACCCTGGGACGGGTCACGACACACCTTGCATTCTTGGCAGCAATCCCTTAAGTTCCCGGGAGAGTTCATTTTGCGGTGACAAAACTATGCGGAGAATCACGACGATCCTGCTCTTTTCGATTGCAGTCCTATGTTGTCCGGTGACGAGCGCGAGAGCGGCGGACAATCTTTATGGCGCGAAGGGGATTCGTGCCGAAGCGGTACGCCAGGGGAAACTTGGCAGTTGTTATTTCCATGCCGTCATTGCGGCACTTGCCGCGCGCAATGGCGATGCGATCCGTAAGATGATCCGCTCGAACCCGGATGGAAGTTACACGGTGACATTCCCGGACGGCAAGCAAGAGACGGCTTATCCGGACGATTTGCGCTACACCCACGAAAGCGGATATGACCTTTCCGACGGTGAGTGGGTGGCCGTTCTCTTCCGTGCTTACGCGCAGCGGGTGTTGCGCGGGTCGTTGCTGCAAGCGATCGAGCATAGCGACACCTTTGCGTTACTGAAACAAGGTGCGCAGCAACTGGTTGCGTCCAGTGACCCTGTGGTGCTCGCCTACGACCGCGCCATTCGCGCCGAGGTCGACCAGGACGGCAACATCGACCGCAACAAACTAGAGGCTCGCTTGCGGGAGCAGATGAACGCAATTGCGGTGCCGGATTCTGCGAAGAGCTTTCTGATCAGTACGCTCGAGTCGGGCGGATTCTTCGACAAGATCGTGCAGATGGTCCACGAGAATGGCGAGCTTTTCGGCGCCTATCGGGCGGTTGGGCAGGGAGGCGTGGCGGAGCGGGTCATGGAGGCACTGGTAGGAAGTTCCCGTCTCCAGGAGAGCCGGTCCGAGAGCCAGGCGGCCGCCGCGCTTGAGGATGCCACACACAAAGGTCTGCCTACCGTGGCGTGTACGGCGGGCAGCCGATTCTATCAGGAGGTTACCGCCGGCCACGCCTTACCGCCCGATACCGAGTCCTGGTACGTGAATGCCCACTGCTACACGGTGTTGGGCTACGATGCCGGCGCCGGATCGGTGAATCTCCGTAACCCCTGGGCGCGCCACCCTGATCCCGACGGAGTCTTCAATTTGCCGCTCGCCCTGTACCTGCAGGCCTATCTCGGAATCGTGACGCCCTGAGAAGGTCCGCCACAAAAGCCAGATCAAAGACGCTGCCAAAGACCGTGTAGGCGTCTCCTGCCAGCAGCAGCGTAAGTGCAACCGCGGTGGCCAGCAGCAAGTACGGCGCCCACCAACGGCGGCCAAGCGTCACGCCGCCCAGTACCGTGATCCCAACTGCCAGAAAGCCGGCCAGAGCCGCATCCCAGTCGCTGGTGGACCGCAGAATGGGAAGCGCCGCGAGCGCGGGTAGCAGCACCCATGGCCGCGCCCGGCGCCGGGCCAGGAACAATGCCAGCAAACTTGCCCCTGCCAACATCCAACCGATCTGCGTCGCGACCATTAGACTTCGGGAAACAAGCGGCCGCCCCTCGGCCCTTTCTTTAATGCCGCGCAGCATGCGTTGCTGCATCACGAAGTGCATGGGGTCCCACGCCAGCGCATTGATCGTCCGCCCGACGAAAGTCGAGGGGACGGCCTCGCGCACGAGCAACCGGCAGCTTTCCCCGCCGATAGGCTGAAGCACGAAGCGGCCGGGGATATTGGCGATCAGCCGTTCAGGTTCCAAGGCAACGATGCGAGTCTGCGTCACCTGGGCGAATGCTCCGCCCCAAAGGTCAGGGCGAGCGAGGAGGACACGGTCGCCCAAGCTCCGCTGCTGCCACTCGGGGTGAATGACATCGGCATTGTGGATGTTGGCTCCCGTCAGATTCTCGAGCCACGTGTTGCTGTAGAAGCCGGCGCGGTCTTGGCCGATTTGGACCACCCACTTCCAGACTGTGGAGGCCGGTGCGTGGATCGTGATGGCCCTTGTGAACCTTGGCGATCCATCGGGAAGCAGTTCGTCTCCCGGCAAGGCCATTTGCTGCTCTGACGGCGCCGCACCCCAGTTCATGAACCAGGGATGAAGACCTGTGAAGTAGACTGCCCAGGCCACGATGAAGATCGCGACGACCAGCCGCGGCTGGAACAGTTTGCCGGCAATACTCTGGAGTCTTGGCGCCATGGCTCACCTAACTTGCGCAGGCGTATTCTGACCGCCACGCGTCCGCAATGCAACTGCCGCGACCGTGTCCCTTCAGCCCTCTTGCACTCCTGGTGCGCGGGATGTAACCTGCCACGCAGCCGAGCCGCTGTGACTGAGCCGGACGGCCTGCTTCGGTGTCGTCTGACGACGGGTGTGACAGCGGCTTTCAATTGCCAGGGAGGGTTCATCATGACCAGACGTGAGTGGATTGCCGCGATGAGCGCAGCAGCCGTAGTGCCCGCCGCCCACGCCGCACAGCCTGTGAATACGGTGCGGCCGGCGCATTGCACGATACTGGACCATAATGGCGAACCGGTTTCTCCCGGCGCGCTGGCGCGATTTCACGTTTGCGATTTGTTGCTACGTCCCTTCCCGCTTGCCCCTCAAATAGCGGCGGGTGAAATCACCTTTGAACCGCCGGGCAATCCCTTCCGTATTTCCGTCCCGTTGCCCGTCCCGGGGTTCGGAGACGTCTTTCTGTATGCTGACAACCGGGGCTCGGGGTACACGCGCTCTTCACTTGCGAAAAGCGGCAGCCTGCTGCTGAACTATGAGTTCGCTGCCGACCGGCTGGCTACGGTGCGACGTCTGAACGACGATTGCCGAAAGCTCAGCGTGGTTGTCCCCCCTGCCACGGAGCGCCGGATCGCTGCGGCCGCCGAGTTGTTGCAGAAGGCAGACGCCGAACGGCAGAATCAGGCGGCGTGCGCGCGGACGGCCATGGAGTCGTTACGTGAATCGTTGTGGGCAGGAGAAGAGCTGGTGGTGGAACGCGCCCGGCAACGGATCTCGAAGCAGCCGCCCCGCCCCGGATTCCTGTTCGGGTGTAACGCCTTCGATTTCGCTACCGGCCCGGATTGGTACCGCGAGTACTTCACACAACTTTTCAACTATTGCACCCTTCCGTTCTATCGCGGTTATGTGGAGCGCCGGCGCGGAGAAGTGGACTACTCGGAGCAGGAAGCGCTTCTGAACAGCCTTGCCCAGACCTCTATTCTGGCCAAGGGGCACCCGCTGATCTTTCTCGTGGCGGACGCGACTCCCCCGTGGCTGAAGAACCTGTCTTTCGCCGACACGCAGGCTTTGTGCCTTTCACACGTCCGCGAGGCCATCAGCCGCTTCCGCAGCCGCCTACATGTGTGGGATGTTATCAATGAAGCGCACGTGCAACCCGAGGCCGGTACCGATATGGCGGGCTTCACGCGACAGCAGAACGTCGAGCTGACGGTGTCCGCCTTGAAGGAGGCGCGCGAGGCCGATCCCACTTGCTACCGCGTGGTGAACAACACCGGAACGTGGTGTGACTACTACATGGGAAGGAAGCCTGCGCCGTGGCAACAGACCGTGTACGACTACCTGGCCATGCTAAAGGACGCCGGGGCCGACCACGAGGCCATCGGGCTTCAGTACTACCATTCGGGCCGCGATATGGTGGAGTTCGAACGTAATCTCGAGACTTTCCAGACTTTCGGGAAACCCGTGCACCTGACCGAATTGGGAATCGCTTCCTCGTCCGAAGAAGTCGAGAAGAACGAGTGGTGGGGAGGCGGACCAGGCGGCACCCGGCTCGTGTGGCACGGTAAGCGTTTCACGGAGAGTTCGCAAGCCGACTGGTTCGAGCAAGTCTACACGATCGCCTACAGTAAGCCGTGGGTCCAGGCCATCACCACCTGGGATTTCGCCGATCCGGCCTTCGTTCCCCACGGTGGTCTTATGAACGGTGACGGGACGCCGAAGGAGAGCTATCACCGCCTGAAGGCCCTTCTCGCGGGATGGCGGCAAAAGGCGTAGGGCATCTCCCAAGTTCGGCTGGCGCGACTATGGGATACCGGCAGCGGGCTGCCGTGCTGGAGACTGCCATGCGCCTTGGTGTAGGTGTCGAGATCTCACGCATGGCGGGGTTTCTAGGGAACCGCGGGCGGTGGTGTAGGGGCAAACGCCCGCACCGGCGGGCGGAGGAGTGGTTCGCTACACTCAGCGTGCTGAGACCTGGGCGGGTGAGTCCGCCGCTGTGGGCAACCGGGTTGCCCCGGTGCGGCGCTCGATGCCGGAACGCGCTGTGCGCCGTGCGATCACGTTGTCGAGGGCCGTGCGGACGACATAATTCAGGTCCATGGCATTGAAGGGAGGCGCAATGAAGTCAAATGCGCCGGCCTCAATTGCTTCCACATAGAACCGTGTATCCACGAGCCGGGCAACCACGATCACGTTAACCGGCAGTGATGCCTTCTCCGCCAAACCCAGAATATCGGCCCACGTCCCGTCCGGCAATTGCGCGTCCGTGAAGACCAACGGCACAGGGTCCAACCCACCCAGCTTCCGTTTGGCATCCGTGCGCGAGACGGCCTGGAGCAGGCGGATGCCCTGGCACTCCAGCGCGCGCTGGAGATCACGAAAGGTGTCAGAATTCTGGTGAACAAGTAATGCTGCGACTTTCTCTGTCATGTGATCTCTCCGATCCTTATCCTCAACCGATTCCTTACACTGTTCGGACCCGCTGGCTGCCGTTCCGCGAGCCGCCTGCAACCCGTCAGCAGCCTCGACTCCCTTTATGAAGCGGCGGCGGCGCGGCTACCTCCGCGCGCCGGATTCCCGGCCGGGCGGTTTGTCCCGTCTACTTCAACACGACCTTAAGGCTTTTCTTATCCTGGGAGATGGCGACCTTATCCTCGCGCGCCAGCCAACCCAAAGCCAAGGGGACCAAATCGCCGGATCCATTGAGTTTCTTCTTGAGCTGGGAAACCGTCTGCGGGCCGTGGTCACTTAGCAGGTGCCATATCTTCCCGGCGGTTTCCCCAACTTGGCCAACAATTTCCACTGGCGAGTACCTCGACTGTATATTCGGCGGTTATTCCACCGACTTTAGAGTTTTTCAGTTCCGGCCTGCTGGCGGACCCGAAGACACTTCGCCCGCAGCGCAGAAGGCGATCTTCTACACAGCGAGAACGATTCTAGGCCCTTACCTGTGAAGACCAGCTTACGGCGAGGTCAACTTGAGGTTAAAAACGTAGCCTGAGTATCTGCACTCTATCGAGCCGTAAGATATAAGTTTAGTGAGAAGTTGTGACCTTGGCAAGAAAAAAATAGTTATAGTTCGGATAAGCCCCTCGGGTGGCGCGGATTACGAGGGGTTCCGAACGCTTTGCTGCGCGCTTGCGAATCCTTTCGGGCTGCCGCTCCCGGACGGAACACTCGTCCAGCGCCGGGGAAAGGCGGTCTTCCGCCGTTGTACGTGTGTGTGAAACTGACATGCCGCTTGTGCAGTGGCCTGACGGCTGACTCGAAGAGTCCGCAGGGAATTGGCGCCTGGGATCCTGTTGCGCACCTCTACGCGCCCGCTGGCATCATGGCTCAGCGCGGCAGGAGCGGCGGCCAGCACCGTGATCGCTTGCTCGGACGGAGCCAGTTCCCGGAATCGCAACTCAGTGAAGCCCGACGCGCCCGCCGCAAGCTGCACGTTCACCTCGACGGGAGCAACAGCCGGGGCAGTGGCAACTACGGTAAACTGACACTGCCCATCGTGCCGCAAAGGAAGTATCCTTGTGCATCGAACGCTGGCGGGGGCGGCTCGGGACATTGGGATGATCAAGGAGGCAAAGCCATGGCAGAGCTTGTGAGGACCGGCATTTCGCTTGAGCGCGAGTTGCTGGAGAGGTTCGATCGCGTGATCGGCAAGCGCGGTTACAAGAATCGTTCGGAGGCCATCCGCGACCTGGTGCGGGACTATGCGGTCAATGAGGACGTGGAAGAGGACCGCGCGGTGGTGGGTACGCTGACCATGGTCTACGACCACCATCGCCCGAAGCTTTCCGAGCGGCTGATCGAGGTTCAGCACCACGCGCACGGCAAGGTCCTGGCGGCGACGCACGTCCACCTGGATCATCGCAACTGCCTCGAAGTGGTCATCCTGAAGGGCCGGAGTTCGGAACTGCAGCATGTGGCGGACCAGATTTTGAGCCTGCGCGGCGTGAAGCACGGCAAGCTGGTCTTCACGACCGGGGGCAAGGGGCTCGCGTGAGCGGCCGGCGTCACGGCCCTTCTGGAAAGTGATACGATGACGCGGCACGTGTTACTGGAAAGGTGAGCGGGGATGACACTCGATCGATCACGATTGGACATAAAACCTCTGAAGGCGCGGAAGCACAAGCTGGACATTCGCGCGATTGCCGTCAATCCCGATGCAACGGCGCCGGCGGTGGAGGAAGCAACGCGCGCGCAGATCGCGCGCCTGGCGGCCCGCATGAAGGCGGCACGCGCCAAGGGCCGTCCGGTGATGCTCACCTACGGAGCGCACCTGATCAAGAACGGGCTGGCGCCGATGCTGATCCGTCTGGTGAAGGAAGGATGGGTTACGCACCTCGCTACGAACGGAGCGGGTTCCATTCATGACTGGGAGTTCGCGTACCTCGGGGAGAGCACCGAGGACGTCAGGGCCAACACCGCGAAGGGTGAGTTTGGAACGTGGGACGAAACCGGGAAGTACATCAGCCTCGCAGTGGCGCTCGGAGGAATCGAAGGAATCGGCTATGGCGCGTCGGTCGGCAAGATGATCGCTGAAGATGGGCTCACCGTGCCCGAGGAAGGGGAAATCCTCCAGCAGCTTGGCAACTTGGCCTCTGTGTCGGGCCCTGATGAGCGCGTGGGCGCGTGGGCGGATCTGCTCTATCTGGTTCGTGCCTTCGGACTGCGCGCTGGTCGCCAACGCATCGATCATCCCTTCAAGAAATACAGCATTCAGTGCGCAGCCTATGAACACCACGTGCCGCTCACCGTGCATCCGGGAATCGGCTACGACATCATCAACACGCATCCCTTGAACTGCGGCGGCGCCGTGGGCCGCGGCGCGCTTTGGGATTTTCTGACATTCGCGGAGAGCGTGAGCCGCCTTGAGGATGGCGTGCACATGACGGTCGGCTCCGCGATCATGGCGCCCATGGTTTTTGAAAAGTCGATGTCGATGGCGAATAACCTGGCGATCCAGCAGACCGGCCAGCCCGTGTCCGGACATTACCTTGCCGTCGTCGATATCCAGGACGGCGGCGGGTGGGATTGGGCCCACGGCGAACCGCCCATGGATAATCCGGCGTATTACCTCCGCTTCTGCAAGTCCTTCTACCGGATGGGTGGAACGCTCGATTACATCTGCCTGGACAACCGCGCCTTCTTGCAGAACCTGTACCGCGAATTGACGAGATAGCTCCCGTCTGCCTGGGCCGAGTGCAGGAGATGTAGCGCCGGGCTTCAGCCCGGCACGTGCCGCCCTAAAGGGCGGCGCTACGGTCAGATTAGGACGGCACCTCGTGCCGCAGAGGGGTTTGGGAAAGCTGCTCAAATCGCCACCCCGCCGGGAATGCTGAGACTGGAGAACCACCATGAAGTACCGTGTGCTTTTGTTCGGAATTGCGTTCTTACTGACCTTATCTACTGTTGCGTCCGAGACACCGAAGCCGCAATCGCTGGTCTTGCCCCTCGAATGCCCAGGAGGTGATTGTCCCCTCCTACGGGGTGCACCGCAGACGGCCGGAATGCGTAGCGGTTTTGTTCGGCTGAAGCCCGGCGCCACGGTCGGCTGGCACACAACCGGTAAGAACGAAGAGTCGCTGGTCATCCTGCATGGACGCGGCGAAGCTCGCTTGGAAGGCCAGTCGGCCCACGCCTTCACCGCGCCAGCCGTGGTGTATATCCCGCCTGCGACCAAGCACAACGTTGCGAACGTCGGCGACCAACTTCTGGAATACGTGTACGTCGTCGCTCCCGCCAAGGAGCAGTAAGCGGAGCGGTATGTCCTCACCACGTTGTGCGCTGTAGGGGCGCACGGCCGTGCGCCGCTTACCTCGACGGGGGCAAGCATTCACTCGCTTGGTGCCCTTGCGGTATCTAACGCTCAGTGAGACGCCGTGGGACAGCGTCCGCGCCGCTTTGCTTGTGGCTACTTTCCCTTTTCCGAATGGGAATCGTCCTGCCGGCGGCGGAGCGAGGCCCCCAGCTCCAGAAGCCCGTAAACGAGCAGGCAGAACCAGAAGTCCACGATGGTCCCGAGGTCCACGCTCCAAGTGTGGTGTTGCGCCGCGGGCGGCAGGTAAGGTGACAAGGCGAAGTACAATCCATTGCCCAGCAGGATTGCCACCAGGCTCTGCCGCCATTTGAATTGTGCCCGAGGCATGGGGTCGAAGTTCACTGCAGCACCAAAATGCCGGCCACTCCGGTCTCGCGGTTATAATACCCAGCGCGGCCTTGGTCGCGGAACGATCGGGGATGTCGCAAAGCAACATCCCACGGCTAAACTGACCCCTCACCGGCCTTCGTACCTCAGGCACCCTCTCCCCTGGGGAGAGGGCGGCAGGCCAGGTGAGAGAACTCGACTGAAGCCTTCGCGTAGCAGCAGAAGGTCCACGGAGATCGCGCTGAGCGGAATGGCCAACCTCACTCCCACTTCCGACGTGAAGTACCTGAAAGGCGTGGGTCCCGTGCGTGCTGAACTGCTCGCGGCGCGCGGCATCCGCACTGCCGAAGACCTTCTCTATCATACCCCCTTCCGTTACGAGGACCGCGCGCACTTCACGAACATCCGCGACCTTGTGCCCGGCCAGACCACCACCGTCTTCGCGCAGGTTCTCACCTGCGGTTTGACGCGCACGCGGCGCGGCACCTACCTTTACGACCTTGCGGCGCGCGACGCGACGGGGATGCTGCGCTGCAAGTGGTTCAACGCGGTCTACCTCGAGAAGAACAAGGTCTTCCACGCCGGCCAGCGAGTCATCTTCTACGGCAAAGTGGAACGCGATCCCTTCGGCACGGGGAATCTCCAGATTCTCCAGCCGCAGTTTGAGATTCTGCCCGAGGGCGAGGAGGCCGAAGGCGGCGACTCTCTCGAAATGGGCCGCGTCGTGCCCATCTACGAATCCATCGGGTCGCTGGGTCCGCGGGTTTTGCGGCGGCTTATGGGAACCGCACTGGCGGCGCTGGATGGGCAGATCCCGGAGCGCCTGCCTGCCTCGGTGGTAAGCAAGAACCATTTGCTCGATCGCGCGGCGGCGCTTGCCCAAACCCACTTTCCTTCCCCCGACCAGGATCTTGAGCAGTTGTGCCGCTTCCGCACGCCCGCGCAGGTGCGGCTGATCTTCGAGGAGCTGTTCTCGGTGGGCGCGGGTCTCGCGCTCAAGCGGCGCAAGGCCAAGGCGCTCGAAGGGGTTGAGTTTCAAGTCCGCGCGAGCGCCCGCGAGGCGATTCGCAAAATTCTGCCCTTTCATCCCACCACGGCGCAAAAGCGCGTGCTGAAGGAGATCGTGGCCGACATGTGTTCGCCGCGTCCCATGAACCGCCTGCTGCAAGGGGACGTGGGGTCCGGTAAGACCATCGTCGCAATTCAGGCCGCGATCCTGGCGATGGCGAACGGCTACCAGGTGGCGCTGATGGCTCCCACGGAAATCCTGGCCATGCAGCATTACCTTTACATCCAGCAGTTGTTCCGCCCGCTCAATCTCCGCACCGACCTGCTGATCAGCGCGCGCAAGGCGGCCGAGAAGGCGGACCTGAAGCAGCGCCTTGCCGAAGGAGCTCTCGATCTGGTCGTGGGCACGCACGCACTGATCGAAGGCGACGTGCGGTTTGCGCGCCTGGGCCTCGTCGTGGTGGATGAGCAGCACCGCTTCGGCGTGCTCCAACGCTTCGAACTGATCCGCAAGGGCTATCATCCTGACATCCTGGTAATGACGGCCACGCCCATCCCGCGCACGCTGGCCTTGACGTTGTACGGCGACCTCGATTGCTCCGTCATCGACGAACTGCCGCCCAACCGCACACCCATTGTGACCAGGCTCCTTGAAGAAACCGACCGCGAGCGTGCTTACGACTTCCTCCGCGCCAAGGTCCGCGCGGGCGAACAAGCCTACGTCGTCTGCCCCGTCATCGAAGAAGGCGGCAAGCTCGACTTGAAGCCCGCCGTGCGCATGTACGAGCAGCTCGCGCGGATCGTCTTCCCCGAGTTCCGCCTGGGCCTGCTGCATGGACGCCTCGCGAGCACCGAGAAGGACGACGTGATGCAGCGCTTCAAGCGCGGCGATATACAGATCCTGGTTTCGACCACGGTCGTGGAAGTGGGCGTGGACGTGCCCAATGCCACCGTGATGCTCATCGAGCACGCCGACCGCTTTGGCCTTTCGCAGCTCCACCAGTTGCGGGGCCGCATCGGGCGCGGCCGCAAGAAGTCGTACTGCCTGTTGATGGCGAACGGCCAGCGCAGCGAGATCTCCGAGGAGCGCTTGCGCACCATGGTCGAAACCACCGACGGCTTCCGCATTGCCGAGATCGACCTCAAGCTGCGCGGCCCGGGTGAGTTCTTCGGCACCCGCCAGTGGGGCATCCCGGCGTTTCGCATCGCCAACCTCTTGCGCGACCAGGAGATTCTGGAATGGGCCAAGCGCGAAGCCACGGAGTTCATCGCGAACCCCGCCTCGCCCGAAGAGTTCCAGAGTTTTGTGTCATACTTGCGTTCCGAATGGCCCCGCCGCTACAGTCTGGCGGGAGTGGCATGAAAGAAACGGGTGATTGAGTGATCCGGTGATCGTGTGAACAACAAACCACCGTGGCGCCTGTGCGTGTTGTTCATCCGATCACCCGATCACCCGATCTCCCGATCACCCGATTATGAGAATCATCGCCGGTACCTACCGTGGTCTTCAGCTCCGCACCTTGAAGGGCAGCAACCTGCGCCCCACCACCGACCAGTTGCGTGAGACGCTGTTTGACGTCCTGGGCCCGCGCATTGTGGACGCCGTGTTCCTTGACGCCTACGCCGGGTCGGGCGCTGTGGGCATTGAAGCCCTGAGCCGCGGGGCGCGCGACGTTACCTTCATCGAGCATCATCGCGCCGCCGCGATGCTCATCCGCCAGAACCTCGCCGCGCTCAAGATTGACGAGGGCTATCAGATCCTCACCTCGGCCGTGGTCACGGGCTTGGAGCGGTTGGAGAACCAGGGAGAGCGCTTCGATATCGTCTTCCTCGACCCTCCGTATGAGGAGATCCGCGAGTACCACCATACGCTCCGCCAACTCGGCCGTAGCCCGCTGATCAACGCGGAGTCGATCGTCATCGCCGAGCACTCCCGCCACGTGCGCCTGGAGGAAGCCTACAGCTTGCTCCGCCAAACCCGGCTTCTCCGGCATGGCGATGCGCAGTTGGCCTTCTACAAACGGCAGGGAATGGAGAATAGGGAATAGGGAACAGGGAACAGGGAATAACTGCCTTTGTTTTGAAGGCCAGCGTGGGTGGCGCCAGCGTGGTTGCTTGGTCTCCGGCGCGCTCGACGGGCGATGCCTTGGGGTCCAGGCAATCCTTCCCAAGGTCTTCCAACCGTCCGACTCCTTTCTTGAGGGGAGTGAACACCTTCTGTAGCAGCTCTTTGCCCTTTTGGCCTTCTGCGGGCTTGATGCCTTCGAACGGCTTCAGTCCCCCGTCGCGCTACCTTCCGAGGTGCGCAGGCGGCCAAAGGGGCGTCTTTAACCCTCAGGTGCGTCACCAAGCGAGCTAAGTGACTGTATTTTCATCAACATCCGTGTAATAGCTAACCACCTTTGTTTTCAACAACATCGTAGGATAGGTGGCTTTTTAGAGATAAGTAGCTGTATTTTCATACACATCGTAGGAAAACAGCTAAGTGACTGTGTTTTCATCAACATCGTAGGATATTCGCAACTTGGTGTTTTTTGGCCCTTTGTTTTCAATAACATTCTGGCTTCGCTCGAAACTTTTTTTCGCGAGTCTCTTTCCCCGCGTGGTGGCCGCGTCTCGTTCGAGTCGACTTGAGTCCGGACGGCATCCGGCCGGACATGCTGCGGCGTAGGGGCGGACGGCGTCCGCCCGCGCGCAGCGAGTTCAGCCGCGACTGACCTTTGCCGCGAGCCGTCCGCGGCCCGGTAGACTTCTGCGCATTCCGCCGGTTGGCTTCCAGGCGAGCTACGGTCATGCGGGGAGACTTGCGGAGGGACATAGCAGTACCAATAGAACAACCCTACTGTAGGCTATGCCATGTAAGTCAATTTGTCAAGAGGCAAATAGAGTTTCACTTAGGGGCAATGCCGATCCCGAGCCACGGCCGTTCGCGCGCAAGAAGGTGCTCCCCTGCCATCGAATGTAGGGGCGAGCGGCGTCCCGCCCGCCGGTCTGTAGGGGCAGGGCTTGCCCTGCCCGTGTTGATATACAACGCCACGTTCCGCATGCGGCCGGCCTCGCCGTGACGCGCGAAAAGGGGACGGCAAGCCGTCCCCCTACACGCCGGTGGTAGGGGCAGGGCTTGCCCTGCCCGTGTTGATATACAACGCCACGTTCCGCATGCGGCCGGCCTCGCCGTGACGCGCGAAAAGGGGACGGCAAGCCGTCCCCCTACACGCCGGTGGTAGGG
>Ga0335069_10004466_pt1 | contig 20752 bp, 34 predicted proteins | sample Lox_Sample_11_FD_206714 | JGI IMG/M metagenome (GOLD analysis project Ga0335069, IMG submission 206714) | Soil microbial communities from Loxahatchee National Wildlife Refuge, Florida, United States - Lox_Sample_1.1 | ecosystem: Environmental > Terrestrial > Soil > Wetlands | place: USA... | reverse complement strand
GGCCGGGGCCTCTGGCCCCGTCCCTGCCCGGGCATGCGGCCGGAGGCCGCTGGCCTCCTTCGAACCGCGTGTGTCTTCACCAAGGGCGCGCGAGAGGACAGACGAGAGCTTTCGAAAGAGCTCGTCGGACGGTGTTTGACCCTCGAGAGGGGGCGAAGCGTCAACAGAGGCCCCCACCCTGGGCCCGTTCTTTCCCAGGGCAGCGGGGGCATGCTGACGGCCGCCAGCTACGACGACGGGCTACCTCGAGGCCGCCCCTGAAATACGCCATGACGTGATTGACGCAGCGCGAAGAGCTCGACGCCGGCGCCGCTCGGCCTCTCTCACCAACCGACGCACCGCCCGGCTGCTCTGGCCATCGGCGACCCGCAAGATCTCGCCCGTCGCCATGCTGACCGTCGTGACGTGATTAGACCGAGGAGCTCCGCTGGGCCGGTCGGGCACGACGTCGTAAAGATCTCGCTCAAGCCTGCTCACCATTCGGCCCGCCCGCTCGACCAAACCGTGACGAGCTGATCCTTGGAGAGCAATCGACACGAAAAAGCCTTGCCGCGTGGAGTTTCTTCCCAGCGTTGGCGCAAAATGCCTGCGATGTGTTGGGCATGACTCTCTCGGCGATCGAAGAGTGACCAAATACCGGGCCCGTCGACCGGCGGCACCTCGTCGTCTGGCATGGCGCGGGCGATCCGTTCCGCATGGCTGTGAAAGGCGTCGTAAAGGTCAGAGCTGCTCAAGACCTCTCGAGCCCATATCACCGCGCCCCCTTGGGGCTCGGTGACGATGACATAGCTAGGCATGCTTTCCTTTCTCGGCCAGGGGGCTAGGTACGTTCGGCCCGGGCGCCTGGCACACGCCCGAGTTGAAGAGTGAGCTCGTCCACCTCGATCAGAGTGAGACCGGGGCCGCCGAGGTAGGCGGTCGAGAGGGCATCGGAGAAGGCGACCTCGAGCTCGTCCCAAGCCCGCCGCCTAACGAGGTCGTCGAGGTCGTAGAGGCGGGCGATGCGGGGGCTAATGAACCGGCCAGGATCGGGCCAGTCCTGTTCGCGCTCGTCTTGCGAGATCCCGATGGTCGCCTCGCCGGTCACGGTGAGGCCCTCGGTGAGCATGAGATCGGCGAGCTGCTCGACGGCCGATTTCGACCGCACCTCGCGCACCATGCCCTCGACGAGAGCTCGGCTGGCCGGATCCCAACGCCAATCCCTCGTGCCGTCCCGGTAGCGCCGTAGGCGGCGCATGAAGGCCTCGCGCTGGGCCCTGGGGCTGCCCTTGCCGCCGCCGGCCATAGGGGCCGCCGCCGTGCCGTAGCCGGCCGCCTCGGCGATCGCCGCCGTGGATCCGTAGTAATCGAGAACCTCGTCGAAGCTGGCCGGCTCGCCCTGCTCGACTAAGGGCTCTTCCTCGATCTCGTCGGCTAGGGCCATGAAGGCCGCCCGCAATGCCGAGCTCGGTCTCACCCTGCCAACACCTCGAGCAGTACGTCGATGACGTCATCATGAGAGAGCAGGTCGCCCGGCCAGGGCTCGCCGCCGGGATGGCGGCGCCGCCATTGGCGCCGGGCATTATGGTCACGGCACGCCTGGCACTTACACCCTGGGTAGCCGCCCTTGCCGGTGCCGTGGCGGGGGGCGCCGATGGCCGTGGTCTCTTCGTTGTAGGCCCTCACAAGAGGCCCTCGAGCAGCCGTGAGAATTCCTCGATAGGGATCTCGACCCGCATCTTGCCGAACGCGGACAGATAGACGCTTTGCTGGTCGGGCCCGAAGCCCGCCCGTAGGTGCTCGCTCGCCTCGGCGTAGTGCCAGAGGCCGTCATCGTCGCAATTGACCCAGGCCTTCACGGTGCGGCCTCTAAGAGCTCGTCGAGGGCCCGAAAGATCCCTACCGGGCTACGGCCGCCGCCGAGCTCGGCACGGGCCGCCGCCCCCGCTAGGCGGGGCCCCTTGGGCTTGAATTGCCCAAGGCCCTCGCCTAAGGGGATCCCTACCCGCGCCGCAAAGGCGCCGTGGCTGGGGCTGTTGGTCAAGAAGTAGAGGCAATCGACCGAGACGCCGAAGGGCTCGGCGCCTAGGCGCATGATCCGCCGATGCAGGTTGCACCGTGCGAGCGCGGTCACGGCCTGGTCCCAATAGGGCTGGTAGAGGGGATCGGCCGCGCCCTGGGGATGCCAACGCTCAGAGGCCAGCTTGCCGAGCCCCGCTTTGTAAACCGCCTTGACGGCCTCTAAGGCGCCGCTCGCGGGCACCGCCGTCGCCCGGGCGACGCGCAATTGGTCATACCAGGGCCTTAGGTAGCCGTGGTGCTCGGGCCAGAAGTAACCCTCGACGGGGCGAAGCTCGAAGCTCTTGACGAGATAGGCAGCCGCCGGCGTGGTGGCCCAAAGATCGGCGTCGAGCTCGTCGGGGCGCCACCACGGCGCCGGGCCCGGGCCTTCCCATGTAGGCAGGCCGCTAAAGCGCCAGTATCCCGGGATGGCCTCGTCGACCTCGTTGGGCCCGACGAGGTGCTCGAGCTTGCCCGCGGGCAACGAGACGCCCCCGGCGGCCCCTAGGTAGGCGCCGTTGACGTCGAAAGCCAGCATGTAGCGAGCTCGCTCTTCGGCGGGGCGAAGGGGCCGCACCCATTGGTAGTCGCCTTCGGGGGCGAGGCCCTCGGCGTAGGGGGGGGCGACGGCCGTTGGGGCGAGCTTGCCCTTGAAGCGGGCGACGAGCCAATTGTCGCTCGTGCGGGCGCCGGTGCCCCGCCAGGGCCACCGGCCGCCCGTAGCGGCATGGTAGGCGCCGAGGGCCCAGGAGAGGGCCCAGGGCGACTCCGTGGCGGCGAATGGTGGCGGGCGGCCCCATGTGCCGTCGGTGCGGAGGCGCCGCCCATACTGAGGCACGAAGAGCCGAAAGCCCGCGCCACCCTTGCGCCAGTAGTTCGCCCAAGGGGCGAGGCCCGCCGGCCGTAGGCTCGACTCGAAGCCCTCGAGGTCGCCAAAGAACGGATGCGCCTGGCCCGCCCTCGGGTCGGCTCTCTTCTCGATCGCCTGAGGCCAGCCGAGGGCCTCGAGCCCGCTCTCATGCACCCAGAGCTCTCGCACGGCGTAGCGCACGCAAAAGGCGGCGAGCTCGCCGAAGCAACAGGGCGAGAAGGTGACGTCGAATCCGTCGATGACGGCGAAGCCCGCCCCCGCAACCGCGACGCCCGGGGCGTGGGGCACCTCCCAGGGGGCGAGCGGCCAGCCGCCGGCCGCCTCGAATTCTGCCGTGGCCGCCTCGCCGCACGCACTACAGAGGCGGGGCCCCCAATAGCAGCGCCAAGACGGGGCGGGCCCGCCGCAGCCCTCGCAAGGCAATGACGCGTTTGGCGCCTCAGTATGTGGGTACGATGATGCTCGATCGGTTGGCAGCGTCCGAGTAACTACCTCCTCGGCGCGAAGCCTCTGGCCCGGTCGGCTGGGAGCCCTCCTACGGGGGGGCTTCTTGCTTTCCGAGCCGCAAGGATCTAAGGCCTCTATGGGCATGGTTACTACCTCTTTCCGGTGGCGATGCGGTCTGGCACCGTCGCCTATGTCAAGTGATGCAACCTTCGCGCGATGGTGAGGCGGGCGCAAGCATCCCTATTCGCCCTCAGGCTCGATCTCGAGGCCCGGCGGGGGACCGGTCGGGGCGATCAGATTTTGCAAGGTCGCTAAGGCCTGCTCGACCGTATGTGTGTCTTGGCGGTTGAGCTTGAGCGAAGGATCCCCGGTGGCGGCGACGAGGACGTTGAGCGCGGCTTGTGGGTCCATGACCGGGCCCACGACGGGCGGCGGCGGCGGCGTCGTGACGCGTCCCTTGTGCTCAGGTCGCGAACGGTTGCGTCGAGCGGGGCTGGTCGTCATTAGTTCGCCAGCCCCGTCGCCGATCCGATCTGGACCCAGCCGCTAAGAGCGGCCTTCCAAATCAGCCGAAGAGAGCTGCCATTACCCAATGCCAACGATGCGCTCGTGAGGTAGAGATTGTTGCCGGTGGCAGCCGACCGGGCGAAGGTGATCGTGGACGAGCCGACGTTCATATAAACGATCTCTTGGCCGTCGTAAGCGCCGGCCGAGAGGGTCGGTGTGGCCGCGCCGCCATAGGTGGCGAGATCTTGCACAGTCGAGCGCGGGACGGGCAACACCGGCGAGCCGGTGATGTAGTAGACGGCATTGCCGCCCCATACCAGGCCGGCGCCACCGGTCTCGATGTTATTAGCGGCGCCAGAGGTGACGGCGCAACCGGTGAAGGTCGTGCCGGTGATCCCGGTATAGGTGACGACGACCGGAAAGAGCCCTTGCCCTTGAGTGATGTTGAGAGATCCTCCCGCCGATGATGTCTGATTGAACCCCTGAGTCGAGGCGACGGTGAGGGTCGGCGTGCCGGCGTTCTCAAGGAGATAGCCGGTCAGATAGGCAGCCGTGCCTCCGCTGCCGGCACCAAGCGCGGCGGTCGAGTTGACGGTCACGGTATAGGTGCCCCCGGTGCCCGTCGTGCCAATGGCCGAGGCGACTGTCCAAGTGCCGTTATAACCCGACGGCGTAAAGCCCGAGAGCGTAAAGGTGTTGCCGGCCGAGAGGCCGTGAGCTGACGAGAAGGTCACCGTAAAGGTGCTCGAGGTCGAGGTGATCCCGGTGATACTTGGCGGCGCCGGCCCGCTGGTGACAGTGGTGAACGGCGGCGGCGATGGGTAGGCGGTCGACGAGGCATTGACGAGCCCATAGTTGGCCGAGCCGCCCACGAGGGGATAAAGCGTCGAGGCGTTGGGTTGCAATTGCCCGATCATGAGGCCGAAGTTATTGGCGAAGGAGGCCGGCGCCCCGATGACGTCGCCGGCGAGATAGGCGATCCGCTGCAAGCCCGACGCGCCGGCGCCCATGAATGTATATGCGAGGTAATTGGCGACATTTATATTCGAAATCGAACCGCCGCCGGCGGGCTGATAGATCGGCCCGTCCCAATAGCCGAGGTGCCATCCCTGCCCTTGACCGGGCGCGGCAAAGGTCGAGACGTTGATGGGAAAAGACGTCACCGCCCCGGGCGTCGTAGTGATCGTCGGCGCCATGACGACCTGTTCGGGATCGGCGATAAACGGCGTGAAGGTCAAGGTGTACGACCCGGTGGTGCCGGTGAAGTTTGACGGCGTAAAGGTCGCCGCGTTATAGGCGATGATTGTTGTATTAGTGCCGTCGTAATAGACCTGATTGACCTGAGCGGTCGCCGGCACGCCCGCATTGCCGCCGATCAGGAGACCGACGGGCAATGTGGCCCGGTGGTCGCCGCTGACGACGTAGGAGTTCGAGCCGTTGGTGCAAGAGACCGAGACCGAGTAGGGGGTGCCGTTGACGGTCTCCAAGAAATTTTGGATCATCGGCCCCAGCCCGTAGAGCGCGCTGACCGATTGATTCAAGGTGTTAGTGCCGTTGATCTGCAAAACGGCCGGCGGCGCGCCGCCCCCCGCCGTCGGGTCGGAGTGGTATTGAGCCGGCAACGCGGAGGCCGAGCCCCAGACGGTCACGTTGCCCGGCGTGGCGGCGTTGGTAATGGTGGCCGACGTCGAGCTCGCCACCGTGGCCGTGTAGGTGCCGTTGTAACCCGAAGGCGTGAAGTTCGCCAGCGTCACCGTGAAGGTATCGCCCACCTGCCCCAGAGTGCCGAGAATCGACGAGGCGAAATTGAGAGTCCAGGTCGAGCCCGACGCGACGATCGCCGAGGTCGTGGCGACCAGCGGGGGCAAGAATCCGAAGGTCTCATTTTGCACGACGAGGAAGGCGGTATTTCCCCGTAGGTCGGTGGTCGGCGGATACAGGACGGTCTCGGTCAAAGAGAGCTGAATCGCCGACGACGAATTGATCGCCGGCGTCTGCCAATTGGCCGTGGAGCTCGAGGTCGAGGTGAGCACTTGATTGGCACCGCTCGGCGTCCCCGAAACGGTGACGCCGATACCGCCGGCCGCCGCCGGCACCCAGGCGGTCCCGTTCCATTGCAGGACCTGGCCGGCCGTCGCGCCGCTCAAGGTGCCAAGCGCCGTGCCGTTTATCTGGGAGACGACGGGGCTCGGCCAGGTCCCCGAGAGATCGCCGCTCGCCGCCGACGTGAGAGTGGCGATGGAGCCGAGGCCAAGATTGGTGCGAGCCGTGCTCGAGCTCGCCAGGTCTGAGAGATTGTTGCCGGCCTGCAAAAAGGTGACGGCGCCGTTGGTGTTGGTGACGTTTGCCGTCTTTATGTAGTTGTAGAGCGTCGGCCCGGTGCCGCTGGCCAGATTGATGGTGGTCGCATTATTGAGAAGAACCGAGCCGCCCTCGATATTGACCGAGCCCGAGCCGGAATATTCCATGATCTGAATGGTCGTGCCGGTGGCCGCGCCTTGAAAGTAGGTGCAATCTTTGAGAGAGATCGCCACCCCGGCGGCGACGTTGCCCTGAATGAATGTTGTGGCGACCTGTTGGACGAACCAGCAACCGAGGGCCGAGATCGCATAGAGACCGTTGGGCCCGTAGATCGCTTTCGAGTTGGTGGCATGGTCGACACCGCCGTCATAGATATAGCAACCGATCAAAACGAGTGAGCAATCGGCGTAGGCGTAGGTTGGGTTGGTCTCGACCCAAAGGGGCCCATAGGTGCCGCCGACGTAGGTGATCTGTTGGGCCACAATGTCGTGGCGCCCGAAGAGCTCGCCGCCGATGATCTTCGCCGCACCGGCCGGCATATAGATCGCGAAACAGCGCGGGACCGAATTAGGGCTGCCCTCGTTGCCGCCGGTATAGCAATCGAGGTAGGTGTTGTCTTCGCATTTGAGATTGACCCATTGAAAGCCCGGGTAACTCGAGCCGACGGTCACGGTGCCGGTGCCGGTCGCCCCGGTCGCCTCGACCCGCACCCATCGGGTCCCAACCGAGGTCTCCGTCGCGACGCTCTGCACGATCGCATTGGTGGCGATGCCGTTTGCGTCCACCTTGAAGTCTTGGAAGAGGCCGCGCTTGGGATTGGTGACCGCCAAGACCTGAGACGTGCAAGAGGATCCGGCGCGCAGCGATGACGCGTCGTAGCCGGCGCCGATCAGGGCCACGGTGCCCGACGCCCACGAGAGCCCCGAGGCGTTATTGATTTGATAAATGCCCTCGGGCAGATAGACGATCCCGCCGCCCGCGGCGACGGCGGCGTTGTAGGCGTTGGTGATCGCGGTCGTCGAATCGGTGGCGCCGGTCGGGTCGGCGCCGTAGGCGAGGACGTTGAAGACGTTTGGCGCGCCGACCTGATCGGCCGTGTAGTCGCCGCTTACCGCGACGACGGCGCCGGTGCGATGAAAGACCGAGGACACCGCCCCGCCCCCGCCGCCGGCCCCGGTGAGGTCGACGATCGGGCCCGTCGGGTCGGTGATGGTGACCGAGCTATCGGTCGACTCGATCTCGGTAATGGTGCCCGACCCGCCCCCACCCTGGGGGAAACGTCCCACCCGCTATTCCGAGTAGGTCGATGCGAAGGCGGTCTCTGTCCAGTCTTCGACGCGCGCCGAGGCGGCGTATTGCTGGCCAGAGCTCGCGCCCGAGAAGACGACGAAGAGGTGCTCGCCCGGCAACAAAAAGAGCTGATGCGTGCCGTAGGTATTGCCCTGGGGCAAGGTCAAGAAGATATCGACGCAATCGGTCAGGGCGAGATCCGCCGGCGGGGCGCCGCGGGCGAAGGCGTAGGCCGAGCCGGCCGCCGAGGTCGTGACCGCCACCCCGCCGACGATCAGGCGCCGCACCTGCCAGACGTGGCCCTGAGGCACCGAGCCGAGGTCGAGACTGAGCACTCCCGAGCTCGGCACGACACCGGAGGCGAAGAGCTGCTCGTTGCCCGGCGGCGTCATGGACGCCCGGCGGTCGAGGTCGCGCTCGAGGCCGTCGGCCAGGCGGCCGAGCGATGCGCTCATGCCGATGAAGAAGGAGAGGTCGAGGCCGCCGCTGGCCGGTGCGTCGGGCCCGCCCTCGGCCGCGGCCAGCGGGCTCTGAGTGACCGGAACATAACGCGTGCCGCTGCCTTCGAAGACTGACGTCATGCTTCGGGCGCCTCGACGTCGGCCGCCTCGAGCGTCTCGATCGCTTCGAAGTGCATCCGATTGATGGCGGCGCGAAGAGCCGCTCGGCGCCGGGCACAGCCCTCGCAACCTTCGGCCTTCGCCTTGAGGGCGCCCAGGCGGGCGCCGAGACGCTCGATCGTGGCGGCGCCGCTGGGGCTCTCTTTCCACCAATCGAAGACGAGGTACAGATTGGCGGCGATCAGGGCCATATACAGGGAACGCACCACCCAGCGACTAGCGCCGGCGGGCTCGAGCTCGGTCTCCCCGTTGCCTTCGGGCATGGGCGGAGGTTACCGTCTACCTATGGCCACCTCAAGGAGTACCCCGCCCGCCGACCCGGCGGCGCCCCCGACCGGCGGCTTCAGCGACGAGCAACGCTCAGAGCTCGAGGCCATGATCGCCCGGGCGGTCGGATCGTCGACCCCGCCCAACACCCCGAGCGGGCCCTCAGGCCCGCCGACCAAAACCGACGACGAATGGGACGCCATGAGTGACCGCCAGCGCGAGAGCTGGGTTCGCCAGCTCGTCGACTTTCGCCTCGACGAGCTCGCCCGGGCCGACGCCGACGCGAGGCGAGACGCCGAGATCGAGGCCCTCAAGAGCGCCAAGACCGTCGAGCCCGAGAAGGCGCCCTCGGTCGTCACCAAGCTGCAAAAATGGCTCTGGGGCGACGAGCCGGCCAAAGCATGACGGCCGTCCGCAGCACTCTTCACCGCTGGTCGACCCTCTTCTCGGTGCTCTGCATTGTGGGAAGCGCGGCATGGCGCTACTCGAGGCGGGCCAAGGAGCGGCGCCGAGCTCTTCGCCAGATCGACGCGCAATGGTGACGCACAACGGGCGCGTGACAACGCCCGACCCCAAGCCCGAGCCCGAGACCCAAGAGGCGACCGAGTACGAACGCCAGCTCAGTGACCCCGAGCTCGCCGCGCTGGCCATCGACGTCCAGAGCCGGATCTCGGCCCTGCTCGCCCAGGGCGTCCCTCTACCCATGCAAGAGATCGAGAATCACCACCTGATCGGCCTGCTCGAGTGTTTCGTCGGACGTGAGGAGTCATTGCGCGTCCGAGAGTGGCATCTATCGTGGGTCGACCGGATGCTCGATCAGACCGAGGCCGCCATCCGCATGCGAATGATCGGCCTGCTCGACACCAGCGCGGCGGGCCCGTCGTGAGCCTGATCGGGATCGCCGAGCGGCCGTCGGACAACGCCGACCCGCGCCGTACACAAAAACGCGTGGCGACGTCGCCCTCGGGCCGCACGGTATTGATCGATATCACCGGCGACGACCGCCTCGCCTTGCTCAAAAAGAACCTGCCCGGCCGCTGGGCCGAGGTCATGATGGCCCGCGAGCGCGGCGAGAGCATGGAGCAAATCGCCCGGTGGGCCAAGGTGCCGCCGCCGTGTAATCCCTGCCACTTCAAGCGCGTCCGCCTCGTGCCCGATGATCCGAATTGCCCCGAAGAGGAGTACCACGAGGGTCCGGCCTGCCTCGCCTACTACATGGGCCGTATCTATTCGTGGCTCGAGACCGAGCTCCACGATCTCGCCAACCGCCGCGCCCAAATGCTGCCCTGATGGCACCGAGCAAAAAGATCTGCCCTCATTGTGAGGTCGAGGTGTACGCAATGCACCTCCCGCGTCACCTTCTCTCGGCGCATGGCATCGAGACCGTCAAGGCCGCAGCAACGGGGGCAAGAGAGAGCGCCGAGCCCGCGGGCCCCGACGACGGGGCGCGCCAACCACCCGCCCCCGAAGACGGATCCGACGGCCATGAGGTCGGGCCCGCGGGCGAGGCGCCACCTCGAGCCCCGAGCGACGAGACCGCGCCGCGTAAGCCCGGCCTCCTCGATCGCCTCCGATCTCGCCGGGGCCGGGGCCGCGGTGGCCAACATCAGGCCCCGGTCCCCGGTGAGCGCGCCCCGCGCCGAGAGAAGGCCAAGGGCCCCCGCGGCCGGCGCGTCCCGCTCGACGTCGACATTTCCGATATCTGGGCGTTCGGCGGCCGGCGCCTCGAGCACACCGCGCACTATGCGACGGGGCGCATGCTGCAATTCCAAGCCCCGGCGGCCGGCGTCATCTTCGACCGTGCCATTGCCGGCACCCTGCCCGACCGGATCCTCTTTCAGCCGATCGCCCGCAATCGCGACAAATACGAGGATGCGGCCTTCCTGATCGCCGGCCCGTTGCTCACCTTCTCGATCACCACGACGATCACCCAAATGCAGGCCGCCGCCGAGGACGGTGACGCCGAGCTCTATCACCAGCTCGACGCCAAGCTGCAATTTCAGCGCGAGGCGTTCATGTGGGCCATTCAAATGATGCTGCCCCGGCTCGCCGAGGGCGCCAAGAAGGCCCGCGAGAAAAAGGCCAAGGCCGACGCCCAGATTGCCGACGCCTTCCCCGAACTCGGCGACGACGACCCCGCCGAGGTGCTCGCTTCTATGCTCTTCGCCCCGCCGACATTCACCCCACCGACACAGGAGGCCACCAATGGCAAACGAGAATCTTATGACTCTGCTGATGATTCTGGCCGAGAAGGCGCCATACCTCTCTGAGTCAGAGCGCGAGGACACGTTCGATCTCTTGCGGGCCGTCGAGGCCGACGTCGGCGCCGAGGGGATCGTGGCTCCCAAGGCGGTCGACACCAATGGCCCCCTGTTGGCCCCGGCCGAGGCCCTCGAGAGCGCGCCGCCCGTCGGGCCGGTAGCCGAGCCGGTGCCACCGGGGGAGCAGGGCCCGCCGCCGGTCACCTTCGGGGGCGACACCGCGGCAGCCGGCGAGGTCGCCAACGCCTTCGGTGGGTAGGTGATGAGGCGGGGCCTCGACGAGCTCTTCGAAGCCGTAGAAGAGCTCGTCGAGGTTGTCGAGGGCCTCGTGATCGCCCTTGTGGCATTGTTGAGGCTTCGCCAGGCCACCAGCGCCGTTTTGAACATTCAAGGAGACCCGATGGCATCGACCGCCGTTCTCACCTTCACCGACTCTTCGGGCAACCCGACCGCCCCGCCCAAGGGCGACGGCTCGGGCCTCGTCGTCACCTTCGAATCCGACAATGCCGCCGTGAGCATCGGCATCGCCGTCGCCACCGGCGACACCGCGACGGCGCCGATCACCGGCACCGAGGCCTTCATGCTCTCGGCGACGGTCGCCAACACCTCAGGCGCCCCGCTGCTCGACGATGACGGCTCGACGCCTTTCATACAGCCCCAGCCGATCTCGGTGGCCGCCGGCGTGGCGCAGGCCGTGACGGCCGTGCTCTCGACTGAGTAGGCCGCTATCCCTGTCCCCGATATTCAGGGGAAAAGCTGGGATGAATTCCTCGAGGACTTCCGCGCCGAGTGGAAGCCCGGCCAGCACATCGCCATAATCGCCCCGACCGGCCAGGGAAAGACGACGGTGCTCGTCACCCTGCTCGAGCGCTGCCGCAGCTTCGTGGCCGCCTTCGATCCCAAGGGGGGCGACGACACTCTCGCCAAGACCGGCTACCCGCGGCTTGCCACCTGGCCGCCGCGGTCGCGGGATTACGACAAGATGGCCAAGGGCGAGCCGGTCAAATATCTGATCGGCCCCAAGACCAACCGCCGCCGCGACCGCCCTGGCCTGATCGCCGCGCAAGAGCGGGCCCTCGAGGGCATCTGGGACGATGGCGGCTGGACGGTGGCGATCGACGAGCTCCAGATCGCCGCCGACAAGATGGGCCAGGCTGACTCGATCGACGAGCTCTTGATCGCCGCTCGGACCCGCAAGGTCTCGGTCGTGTCGCTCTTCCAGAGACCGGCCGACGTGCCGCGCTCGGCCTATCAAATGGCGAGCTGGATCTTCTTGGGCCTGACCCTCGACGTCGACACGATCAATCGCCTCGCCGAGATCGTCGGCCGGCCGAAATACGAGATCCGAGGGGCGGTCAACGGGCTGGCCAAGGTCGACTATTCCTGGCTCGTCGTGCCGAATAATCCCCGGCGGCCGATGGTGCTCACCCTGCCTCGAGAGCCCGAGCGCACGCCCTCGGCGAGAAAGGTTGAGGTGCGGGCCTGACGGTGCTACCGTCACCCCCCGTAGGGTTCGAGGCTTCCGAGCGTTGGATTTCGAACCCTGCCGCCCGGGGCACCTCGGACCCTTGATCGTTCAAGGGCAGGAGGTCGTCAGAGTGTTCACCCGCAGGATCTTCGATGGTGTCTTGCTCACCATCCTCTCGGCGCATCTGGCCTTCGGGCTGCCGCGCATGTGGGCCCGTAAAGAGCTCGCCGCCGGTGCATCCCCGGCCAAGAAACTGCTCGGCGGCGCGATCTTGAAGGCGACGTCGTGACCTCGACCATGATGGCTGGGCGGCCCCAGCCCCAGACAACGGTGGAGCAGCCCGGCGGCCCGTTCATCCGCTACACCCAGCCGGGCAACCTGCCGCAGTATCAGGCGCCGGGCTACCCGTTCGGCAACCTGATTCAGCAACCGCTCGTGCAGAGGCCGGGCTATTACCGCGACTTCCGCCTCTACTTCGTGGCGAGCGGCGGCGTCAACGGATCCGTCACCGTGGCGGCGACGACCGACGCCCCCTACAACGTCGCGAGCCTGGTGCAATTCAAGGATCCTTTCGGCACCTTGATCTTCAGCCTGCCGAGCTTCGAGCTCTACCTCGTCAACCTCTTCAGCGGGGGGGCCGGCTGCGGCATCGGGTCCAATGCGGCCATTGCCAACTTTCCGAGCTGGTCGGCGATCTCGACCGGCGCCTCGGGCACCGGCAACTTCTCGCTCGCGATGGCCCTGCCGCTGGAATTCGCCAAGGGGATCGGATGCGCCCCGGGGGCGAATGCCTCGGTGCAGCCGACCTTGCAGGTCAATCTGAACACCTCGGGCCAGATCTACTCGACGGCGCCCGGGACGTTGCCGACGATCACGCTCGACGTCGAGAGCGACTTCTACTGGCTGCCCGAGGGCAGCCAGATCGCCCCGCCGGCGTTGGGCACCTCGAGGCAATGGATCTTGCAGGTCGGCAATCCGACCTTCGCGGCGAGCTCGAATAACCGGATCAGCTTCCCGCGGCTCGGTGGCTTTCTCGACACGATCATTCTCGAGATCCGAGATTCGAACAATGCGCGGCAGGCGGCCTTCCCGAGCCTGACGAATCGCTTCGTCATGTACATCGACGGCGTGCCGATCGAGGACTCTCCCATGTGGAAGCTGCTCGACGATGCGTATATCGCGTTCCACGGCCTGACCTTGCCCACCGGCGTCTACGTCTACACCCGCAAGACGTCGCTCAATCAGTGGACCAACGGACTCCTCGACACCTCAGAGACGTCGATCAGCTCGAACCCCGGCACGCTGATCGAGGTGCAGGGCCAGCCCTGGGGCTCGGGCGGCACCCCGCCCTACACCCTCAACGTCATCATCGGCCAGATCGTGCCCCGGGGCCGGCTGCCTCAGGGCTTGCCTGAGGTCTGATCGTGGCAGGGATCGGCGCCAACATCTTCGCCGGGGCTGACGCCTCGGCGAGCTCGGCACCGGCGTCGACCGCCAGCCCGAGCCTCGCCACCGAGACCTACGGGCCGCCGGCTGCCGGCGGCACCGGGCCTTTCTCGCCGAGGCATTCGCACGGCCTCGGCTTCTGGCTGGCCGTCGGCGGCGTCGGCCTGCTGATCATGATCCGTCAATCCCTCCCGAGATAGGAGCAAACATCATGCGCGTGCATTGGGGCTGGGTCCTGATCGGCTTCGCCGCCGGGGCCGTCGTCTGGCCGAAGGTCTCGCCAAAGCTGATGGGCGCCAAGCGGGGCGGCTGACCGCGTGCCCGCCCTTGGGATCTTGCTGCTCTGGGGGGGCTACTCGATCGCCTACTACGGTTGGAACCGGATCACCGGCGGCAACGACACCTTTCGATCTCTGCTCTGGCCCGGTGAATACAAGGTGACCACCAGAGATAGCGGGGCGAAGTGAGCGGGCTGCTCGGCGCCTTCTTTGTCGAGGTCGCTCTTGTGACGTACCGCTCGGTGACTCAAGGCGGCGTCAAGGTTCCCAAGACCGCCCCGATCCCGGCCCCGCTGCCGAGCCTCTACACCTCGGCGATCATCGTTTACGGCGGCCTTGCCCTCTTGCCGAAATCTCTGGCCCCGGTGCCGGCCCTCGTCGGGTGGGGCTTCGTCGTGGCGACCTTCTTGAATCTCTATAACCCGGGATCGGCAAATAAGGCGGCGGCGTCGAATGCGGCGGCCGTGCAAGGACTCACCACCTCGAGCGGCGTCGTCACCGGCGGCGCCTCGTCGAAGAAGTAGCGAAAGGAGCAACGATGGCGAAAATTGTTTCGCTCGCCAGTCTCGTCGTCGTCGGCATCATCATCGCCGACATCGTGACGCATGGCAGCCAGTTCGCCCAGGCCGCCGGCGGCGTCCAGTACATCGAGAACCCGGCGATCAAGGGCCTGCTCGGAGTGGCGCCGTGAGCCGCTCTTTGATGGGGATCCTGATCCTCGCCGGCGTCGGTTACGGCGGCTATTGGCTGGGCAAGAAGAGCTGCGCGACCCGATAGGGCGTCATGGCCACCGTTCGCTACACCGTCGAAGGCGTGCCGCCGCAATGGGCCGATGCCTTTATGCCGATGCCGACGCTCACCCCCGCCGGGGCGACGTCGGTCTCGCATACCATCTGGGCCGCCTGGGGCACCGAAGAGGTGCCCTTGCCGCCCAATCGGCCCGGCACGCTCTCGACGAACCCCGCCTATAAGAGCGGCTCGGACGTGGCGCCCGATTGGTTCCGGCCCGACGTCGCGGTGCAAGACATTCGACGCCTCGGCCCACCGGTGAGATGGATGCCCCTACCCGTCGCCGAGCTCGTGCCCCCGGTCGTGCCGATCAATCAGCTCGGGCCCCAGGGCAATCCAGCCGTGGTCATGCGCGGCCGTAAGGTCGGCGGCCGGCGGTCGATGTTCTGGCCTCGCGTCGTCTCGCGCTTTCCCAACCTCAAAGGGCAGTACGAATGAACCGCCCCGGCGGCCTGCCGCTCATCTACTGGATCGCCGCGCTCGGCCTCGGCGCCGGCGCGCTCGTCTGGATCCGCCGCCGCGGCGCCTCGAGCTCGCCCGGGACGGCGGCCAGCGCCGGGCAGCCTGCTTTCACCCAGGCCCAAGAGGTGCAGGACTTCCAGATCTTCTCGGCCCTCACCGGGGCCCAGCAGGCCAGCGATCTCAATATGCTGACCGAGGTGGCCGGGCTCTTCGCCGGTGGCTCTTCGACGGGCACCAACACCGCCGGCGGCTCGGCCGTACCCTCGCCGCCGTCCACCGGCACCGCTCCGCCGACGACCGTACCGAGCTCGTCGATCACCTACGGATCGCCCGGCTCGCCCAACACCACCACCTTCGCCGCCCCACCCCCGCCCGGTGCCGGCTACGTCTGGACGGGCAAGCAATGGGTCGTCGACCCCGGCCAAGGTGTCGGCTACGTTCCGGTGCCAGCATGACCGACCAGAGCTCAGCGATCACGCCCGCCGCCCTCTACCGCCTCGAGGGGCAGGCCGCCGATCAGCAGATCGCGAGCTCGACGCAGCTCGCCTTAACCCCCTATGAATACGGTCAGGCCCCGGCCGGTATCAATCCGCCGGCCAACCCGACCGCGCAGGACCAGCATCCTTCGGCCCGGCGTCTCGCCTCGAATCAGTGGCAGGGCAAGACGTCGAGCGTCAATCACGCCCAGGCGGCGCAAGATCGGGCCGACGTCTGGGTAACCGTGCCCGTCGATCGCGTGGTCTCGAGCGGGGGGAAGAGCTCGGTGGCGCCCGTCTATGCGACACCCACCGGCTACGCCTCGAGGCCAGGCGATTCGGCGGGCTCGATCCCGCCGGTCGTGCCCGCGGGGAGGCCCTACTCGTGAGCCCCAATCCGCCGCCCCCGGCCCCGACCAGCTTTGCGACCCGCGCCTTCACGCCGGTCGCCAACCCGGTCTACGTCCACAACGATGACGCCTCGTTCAAGGTGACGCCGACACCCCAACATGCCCTCGAGCGCCAACAGATCGCCGCCAAGGGCGTCGACCCCCGCCTCACTGCCCAGGGCTCGGTGCCGCCCGTCGCCGGCCTGACGCCGATCGTGCCGACCGCCTATCAGACGCCTCTCAACGTCTGGGGCCTCTACCCCGCGTGATATGGCCCTGGTCTCTGATGGGTCCAACGGCACCCGCGGCTTCTCTGGTCCTGCCTTTTTGATCTCGGCCGGCCTCGTCTATGAGGCAATCGCCGCCGCCTGCTCGTCGCCCCAGACGGCCGAGATAAACGCCGACAAGAGGGCCTCGACCCTCATGAAATGGGTCCACCTCGGCGTCGGCCAGGCGGCGGCCTTCGTGCTCATCGCCGCCCTGATCGACAGTGAACACCGCCTCGAGATCATCGCCGGCGGCGGCGCCGGCATCGCCATCATGTACGCCCAATATCTGCACGCGAAGAGCGCGGGGCTAAAGAACGGCGGCCCGGGGACCGAGAACTAACGGCATGGCCGCCGTGCTACCGACAAAGAGCCAGTTCCCTCAGTGGGAAATGGATCTTCTCGCCTGCCTCGGCGCCCCCCAATCGGTCGACAATCTGACCGCCCTCAATCTCTGGGCCCAGAGCGAAGGCTCGGTGACCAACAATGCCCTCGCCACCTCGGGCAAGGGGGCGGGCGCCTCGAAGTGTGTGGCCCAATGCGGCTCGAGCTCGCCGATCTATGAATACGACACTGAGGCCGACGGCGTGGCGCAAATGTGCCGCTTTCTCAAGGGCAGCTATTACACAAAGGTCGTCGCCGCTCTCCAAAATGACGCCGGCCTTGCCGCCATCTATCAGGCGATCAATTCCTCGAGCTGGTGCAAAGGTTGTCAGAACGGGCAGTACCCCGTCGTTCTCGCCAAGGCCGTCGGGGGCAAGGGCGACCCGATCAGCCCGACCGTCGGATCCGGCCAGGGGGCGACCGGCCAGGGCGGCCAGAACTCGGGATCCGGCCTCTCGACGTGCGTCTTGCAGGCGCCGGGCTTTCTCTTCTTCTCGGGCCCCTGCTTCGTCACCCGCGGCGGCGTCAAATGGCTCTCAGGCGTGGCCGCCCTGATGGCCGGCACGGCCATAGGCGTCTTCGGCGTCATCGTGCTCGCCGCCTACGGCTTCGAGGCCACCGGGGCCCGCTCGACCGTCACCAAGGCCGCTCGGCTTCTGCCCGGGCCCTCTGGTCGGGTCGTGAGGGCGGCCGGCGCCGCCTCTGGGCGCCGTTCGAGCTCGGCGAGCTCGCCGGCCCGCACGGCGGGCCTGGGGCCCTCGGCACGGCCTGAGCCGCCTCCCGACCGGATCGAGCGGCGGTATCAAGAGACCGTGCGCCAGCAGGGCCCCATCGGCCCTCGAGGCGGCAACCCGACCGCCCGCCGCATCGCCGTGGAGGCCCGGCGCGGGCGCAGCATCCCGGGCGCCCCGCGGCGCCAGCCCTCAGAGACCGAGCGCCGGCGCATGGAGGCGGCGAGGGCCCGGGCCCGAGAAATGAACTTTTGAGCGATGGGCGTCGTACCTCAGCACGCGACGGCGACCAGCGACGGCGCCGGCAATGCGATCTTCAAGTTTCCCGACGTGCCCCAGGGCAAGGTCTGGTGCGGCACGACGGCGATACCCTCGGCCCCGGCCGGCGCTGTCGGCACGGTCATGGCCGGCGGCGAGCTCTTGGGCTCGAGCTATGGGCCGGGCTTCTATGGGCCGTGGACGGTCAACTACTCCCAGCAATTGACGATCTCGGTCACCGGCCTCGACGCGCACACTCAATACCAAGCGGTCTGGCATCCGAGCGACGAGGCCCAGATCTGGCCGACCGCCATTACGGCCGCCTTCGAGGGCTCGGTCACCGTGCCGATCCCGCTCGAGGTGACCGTCGAGAACTTTCCCGATCCTCAGCCGGTCTCGGGCACCGTCACCACCGAGCCGACGCTCGCGACAAGCGCGACGGGCGGCTCGGTCTCGATGACGGGCTCGGCCGTCGCCCTGCCGAGCCATGCCGCCACACAGGGCGTCGTGCTGCGGGCCCCGGCCGCCAATGCCCACCCGCTCACCGTCAACGGCTTCACCCTCGACCCGGGCGCCGAGACGCCTCTCTTGCCGGTGGTCAATAGCAATGTCTTCTCGGCGACCGGGACGAGCCCCGATGTGCTCTCCTATCTGGTGACCTGATGCCCAACGCCTCGACCCCCTACTTCTTGCGCCCTCATGAGACCCATCTCGCCGAGGGGCCCGACAAGACCCTCGAGCCGACGTTCCCGCCGACCGATCCGGCCCGGCGCAGCGCGCCGCCGCTCAATTGGCCCCGCTTCGACACCTCCAAGGGCCCCAAGGGCCCGCCCGACCGCCCGGCGGGCCCCAGGCCGACGGATCCGGCCCTGAGGGCCTTGCCGCCGTTCTCGTGGCCCGGGGCACCGGCGCCGCCCAACCGGCCGCTAGGCGAGACCGAGGAGCCGCTCACCCTCGACCCCGATATCGCCCTCTGGCCCGTCGTGCCGGTGAGCCTCTGGCCTTTCGCCGGCGCGCCGACGACCGGCCGGTGGCCGAAGCAATGGCTCGGCATCGACAACACCGCGACCGTCTATGTCTGCACCGTCGGGGGCTCGCCCGGCACCTGGGCCGTCGTCGGCGGCGCGGGCGCCCTCTACGCCTCGCTCACCGGCGCCGGCCAATCGGCCAGCCCGGGCAAGCTCACCCAGGCGGGCGCCTTCGCGGTTAACGATCACGGCGAGACCGATGGGATCAGCTTTCTCAGTACCGGCGCCGGTGGCTTCAGCGTCGACTCTGACAACGCGGTCATTCTGACGTCTGAGAACGAAGGCGTCACGATCGAGTCGCTCAGCCTTTCCAATGTCGAGATACAGGCGGCCAATGCCGCCGTACAGATCGCCTCGCCCGGCGTCTATATCGGATCGCCGGCCGGCGAGGTGTCTTTTCAAAATGGCCTTGGCGGCACGCTCGGCTTCTTCGGCGCCAGTGGTCATGCTCAGATCTCGGGCGCCAGCATCACGACGCTGGCCCAATTGGTAACGGCCTTGCAGGATTACGGGCTGCTCGGATGACGCTGAACATGGCCGACGGGCCCCCCGCCAACCTGCCGCTCGGCATGGACGCGTACGCCGGATATGTCAACGATTCGGGCATCGGTGAGACCTGGCCTGAGATCGCATTGCTCGCCAAGAAACGCGGCGCCCGGGCCTTCTCGATCACGACCGACGGCTCGGTGGCCGAGTGCGCCGACGTCGAGCGCGGGGCGATGATCGATTGGCGGGGCTACTTTTGGGGCTATTGCGAGGTCTCGAGCGTCAACACGCTCGTCGCCCAATACGGCCGCCCGCCCAAACTCTGGACGGCGCACCGAGATCCCCGCCTCGGCCGCCACATCTGCGGCCCGAAGACGTGTAACTACGGCGGCAACCTCGTGACGGCGGCCGACGGTACGCAATGGACCAACCACGGCGGCGCCTGGGATGAATCGATCTTGCTCGACAACTTCTTCGACCGGAGTCCGCCGGCGCCCTCACCCCAAGGAGCAAAGCTGATGCTCGCAGCGACCCCAACCGGAAACGGCCTTTGGCGCCTCGACCCGAATGGCGCCGTCACCACCTACGGCGACGCGCAATATCTGGGCGGGCCCAATACGAGCCAGGTCGCCGGCAAATGGGGCGGCCCCCCGGTGCTGCCCGCCGGCCAAACGTGCGTGGCGATCGTCGCTCATCCGAGCTCGCAGGGCTATTGGATCGAGAGCTCGGTCGGCAATCTCTACGCCTACGGCGCCGCCAAGTACATGACGCCCAATTGACAAAGGAGACCCCATGACGATCCTCACCTCGGCCCTCTATCGCCTAATCCTCGGCCTCGCCATCATCGGCGCCGTATGCGCCTTGGCGGTCGTCGGCACGATCACCGGCACGGCCGCCCTCGGCGTCATCGTCGGCGTCGGATCCCTACTCCTCGGCGGCGAGCTCGCCCTCGCCCAGCCCTCGACCCCGGCCTCGAGCTCGTCGACGGCGCCCACCATCCCGCCTCGAGCCTGACCGAGCTCAGAGGGGGGAGGCGGGGGGGATGGCCTCGGCGGTCACCGATTACGGCTCGCTGGTCGCGGTCGTGGCGCCGATCGTCGTCTCGATCTTGGGCGGCGGCCTCGCGATGGCGTGGCGCCTGGGGCGCCTCGAGCAGACGGTCAGAGATCTCGTCGACCGGGTGGACGATCTCGAGCAGGATCGACGCTTCTACGGCCGCCGGCGTTTATGAGCCGCTCTCGGGGCCTGACCCGAGCTGATGCGGCGCGCAATGTGGCGGCGCGGCGGCGCGTGCCCAGCCCGCCCCCGCCTCTGACCGAGAGAGAGCTCGAGGTCATTCTTTTGGCGGCCGAGGGCTGCGGCTACACCGAGATAGCGGGGCGCCTCCACATGAGCCGCGCCACCGTCAAGAACCACCTCGTCACGATCCGAGCGAAGCTCGAGGCGAGGAACACCACGCACGCCGTGGCGATCGTCGTAGGCCGCAACGCCGAGCAGTAGGGGGCCGCCGGCTCTATTGCGTCGGGCTTGCATGCTCCGGCCGACCGACCTGCTCCGAGTTTCACGGGACAACGCCGGCGACCCCCATCGAGAGCGTAGGCGCCGGAGGCGCCGGGCACCTACGACCGGGCGGCGCCGGAGGCGCCAGCCAGCACGAGGGGAGCGGAGCTCCCCGAGGGCGGGCGCC
>Ga0335069_10004465_pt1 | contig 20755 bp, 13 predicted proteins | sample Lox_Sample_11_FD_206714 | JGI IMG/M metagenome (GOLD analysis project Ga0335069, IMG submission 206714) | Soil microbial communities from Loxahatchee National Wildlife Refuge, Florida, United States - Lox_Sample_1.1 | ecosystem: Environmental > Terrestrial > Soil > Wetlands | place: USA... | reverse complement strand
TGTTTGCGTGATCAGCCAGTTCGTCATATAGCCGCCATAGCTGTAGCCCCCCACCGCCAGTTTGTCCGGATCCGCGATGCCATCTTTCACCAGCGCATCCACGCCGGTCAGTATGTCCCTGCCCGGCCTCGACACGATCTCCGGCACGATCTGTAGCGCGAACTTGTCGCCGTAGCCTGTTGATCCGCGATAGTTCGGTTCGAATACCAGCCAGCCTTGTGTGGCGGCCAGGCGGTCCCACTGGTACCAGTCTGCTTCGAAGTGATTCCCGTCCGCGTCTTGCGGTCCACCGTGAATCAGCACAAACATGGGCAGATTCTTCGCTTCGAATTTTCCCAGTGGATACATCAGCATTCCTTCCACCGGTGTGCCGTCATCGGAAACCCAGCGATACGGCTTGGCCTTGGGCAGGTCTCGCTCGGTAAACAGCTTGTTGAATGACGTGATTGGCCGTGCCTGCATCAGCTTGTCTGGACCGTCGGCAACGTAGACTTCGGTCGGCTTCTCGATGGCGGAGTAGAGGAACGCGATCCGTTGCGACTTCTCGCTTACGTCCGGAACCTCGTAGTGTCCCGCCCATCCTTTATGCGGCAGGATCGGTGCTTTGGGATTGCCCTGTGAGTACAGCTGTATTTCCGTTCCCTCGCGGCAGGCGCAAAGGACAGATCCATCCGGCATGAGTGCATAGCGGGCCACTTCGCCTTTGTAGTCGCCGAACCAGCGCTGTATCTCTCCCGAAACCGTGTCGATCCAATACAGGCGTGGCTGATAGTCCGCGTACTTCCCTTCCACCGAGCCCAGACTGGTCTGGAAAAACAGATGGCGGTTGTCCCCCGCCCACTCCAAGTGGACTTCGAGTGCTTCGTTACGCGTCAGTCGGGTGGGGGCCGTTTCACTGGGCCCCGCCGCAAGGCTGACCAAGTAAATCTCGTACTCTTCGATCTTTTCGTTCCGTTGGGAGATCGAATTGGATATGAACGCCAGGCGGCTGCCGTCGTGCGCTATCACCATCTCGTCCACGCGCTTCGGCGAACGGCTCACCGCGATTGCTCCCGGAGTGGCGCCTGTGTCCTTTTCCGACTCTGGCGGCTCCTTCGTCCCCTGGGCGGCGTGGCGTGCCATCGCTTCATCCAGAGTAATGCGGTAGATCACGTCGCCACGTTCGTCTCCACGGAAACGAACCACGTCCTTCCAGTCCTTCTTGTGGGCGTCGTTCTGCTCCTTGCTCCATGGGTCGCGTGTCGAGAAATAGATCGCCTTCGAATCCGCAGCCCAGGCGAACGCGTGCACTTCTTCGTCGCCGGAGGAAATCGCAAACGCTTCCCCGCCGTTGGGAGAAATCAAGAACAAATGGGAAACTTCCTTGTCTTTATCGCCGGCGTCTCCATCTTTCTCGGACGAGCCTTTTCGTTCGGAAAGGAATCCGACCCACTGTCCGTCCGGCGACCACTGTGGCGCACTGTCATGGCCGGACTGTGTCAACTGAATCAGGCTGCCACCTCCGCCCGTGATGCGATAGAGCCACAGCTCCGAGCGGAAGATTTGCTGTTCCCAATCCGCTTTCTCCGCTGCGAAAACTACTGCATTCCCGTCTGGGGAGACTTTCACATCGCTGAAGCTGACGGAATTGAAGAACTCATCAATCGTAAGTTTTGGTTTGGTGTCTTGTGCGAAGAGGACAAAAGAGAGGAGGAGTGACCCGAGGACAACAATTGTTGCGCGCATAGGTTTGGAACCAAGAGAGGTATACACCGCAGATGCGGCAGATGGCAAACGTGTCGCGCATTGGCGCCCAGTCTATGGCGCGGGACGCGCCCCGCTGAGAGCCTCATCCAGGGGCTGTCCGTTCTTCATCGGCTCCGTGATCACGCGCCAGCCATCGTCATAACTGCGAAATCCCACCGTGGAGCGGTAGCGGACCCCGCTATCGTAGAGCGCGCTTCCGACGTCATTCAGGGGAATCCAGTGCCAGAGAAATTCCACCTCGGCAAAATTGCCGACCTTGCTGATGCCCGTCACTTCCACCAGTTCGCGATGCGCCACTCGAATCGGAGCCAGATTCCCGGTTTGCGGCCCGGCCGGAAGCAATGGACGGAACGTCTCGACCCCCGCGGGTGACAACACCACATCCCAGCACGGCGGCGGATCCACGCCCGGTGGGCACTTCGGCTGTTGTGTGCCGATAATCCATCCTCGCCGTTGCAGGACGAGCGTGTCAGGAAAGCTGAAATCCCTGTTCGAGACAATTCCGGTCCGCAGCCAGAATACTTGCGGCGCGCTGAATGTGTCGTTCCCGGAAATGAGATCGGCTGCCAGACGGCGGGTCAGGAAGTCGCGAGGCGAGCACGCCGCCACGCAACCCAAAGCCAGTGCCAGCAGGAATGTTCTGAAGGTTCGCATGAACACGGGTTATTGTTGCGTGAGGATTCTAACCAATCGTGAGCGCCGGCGCGGAAGAAAAGGACGTGCCGCAATCTGGCCATCGAACTGCCGCGACCAGCGGCCCGGAATCACCGCGTGGCACGCCGGGCAGCTTCCTTCCGGCGTCAGACGATACTCTTCAATTACGTATCCGTAGCGTTGGATCAGTGTCTCGCCGCATTGAGCGCAACGAGTGTCTTCGAGATCGCCCACCTGCCCGGAGAGATTGCCGGCATACACATAACGCAAACCGGCTTCGCGTCCGATCGTAACCGCGCACAGCAAATCCTCCGCACGCGTGTCCTTCGGCGACGTCATCTTGTAATCCTGATGGAACGCGGTCACATGCCAAGGGATGTCGGGCGAGACGCTGCACACGAATTCCGTAAGCCGGCGCAATTCGTCGCGGGAGTCGTTGAAACCGGGAATGAGCAGAGTGACAATCTCGACCCATGTCCCCATTTCATGAAGCCGCCGAATCGTGTCCAGGATCGGCTGCAACCGGCCACCGAGCTCACGGTAGTGGCGATCGTCGAAGCTCTTGAGGTCTACTTTGAATAAGTCCACCCAGGGACGCAGGAATTCCAGCACTTGCGGCGTCCCGTTCCCGTTGGAAACGTACCCGGTCAGAAGTCCCGCCTGCCTTGCAGCGCGGAAGATGGCAACCGCCCACTCGCTGGTGATCAACGGTTCGTTATAGGTGCTGACCACGACCTTCGCGCCCTGCGCCACTGCGTCCTGTACCAACGATTCCGGGTCAGCCTCGAGCGGCGGCGATATCGCGTGCGGGTCGCGCAATGCCTGCGACGTCACCCAATTCTGGCAATACGAGCAGTGCAAGTCGCAGCCCAGCATCCCGAAGCTGTACGCGAGCGCTCCCGGATACGCGTGGAAGAACGGCTTTTTCTCGATGGGATCACACTGCTCGCCGGCTACGTAGCCCCAGGGAACATAGAGTTTCCCCCCGCGATTGAAGCGCACTTTGCAGACGCCGGGCTGGCCTTCCGGAATGGGACAACAATGACCGCAGGAATAGCAGCGCAGCCGATTGCGATTGTCGAGGATCTCGTAGAGCGCAGGATCGGCCTCTCGAACGCGCTCATCGAGGATGTCGCGGAGCGTGGCCACAGCAATATTCTACGGCGTGAAGGTGGCCATATGTGGATTTTCCCCGGTTACTTGCTGCTTTGGGCGTGATGCTGTCTGAGCCACTCTTCCGCGTCCTGACGCGCCGCCGCTACCTGCGCCCGCGTCATCTGCGAGGAGAGACCCTCCAGGCGTGACTTGCTGTCATCGTCCCCTCGCGCCAGCGCCAGCGCCGACCAGAAGTAAGCTTTGGAAAGATCCTGCTGAACCCCGCGGCCCGCCCAGTAGTACGCGCCGAGTGTGGCCTGAGCGGAGACATGTCCCTGCTCCGCGGCGCGCAAAAACCACTGCACCGCTTGAGCATCGTCCTGAACGAAACCATCTCCGGTGTGATACCGCACGCCCAGGCTCCACTGCGCATCGGCGTCACCTTGTTCCGCAAGCATGCGCAGCCCTTCAGGACTATTTGCGTTGGCCGTGGGCGTCGCCGCCGACACGGTCGTTGGCGCGGCAGCCGCGTTCGGTTTCTTCAGCCACCATTTCTCGATCGTTGGCGCCAGCAGATAGCCTAGTACAAGCGCGGTCACGGCCGCCGTTAGGACGAGCAGGACGAGATGCAGGGGCCGAACCGGAACCCCGGTCAACGGCTCTTGTGCTTCCGCCTCCGGCTCCCACAAAGCCTCCCGAATCGCATGCGCCGAAGATTCGGATTCTCCGGCCGGAGCGTGCTCACTCGATGGGATCGACTTCACCTCCGCCTTGGCTTTCGGAACAATCTCCACCAGCCGGTCCAGCGCCGTCTCTTGCACGTCGGTAAAGGCGTGCGCTCGCGGCGAGAATACCTCGATCAGACCCACGACTCGGAAATCCGACAAGATCGGAGCGGCCAGGATCGATCCAATCCCAAGGATTCGACAGAGATCGCGTTCCACACGCGAATCCGTATCCGTGTCGTCGCACTTGATCATCCGTCCCGTTCGAACGCACTCTCCCGATGCGCCATGTTTCACATCCACCGCTGCGCCGATGGGTGGGGCTGGCTCCCCTGCCTGAGCGCGGCAGACCATTTTGTCGTCCGTCAGGAATGCCAGCGCTGCACCCGTGGCTCCGGTCAGGCTCAGGGCACGCTCCGTGATCAGGCGAAACGCACTGTCTAAATTGTCGCCTGTGGCCCGCACCTCCCGCCTCACGGCCTCGATCGCCGACAACATCCCGGTCAAATCGGGAATTGGCGAGGGGACGGGCGAAGGAACCGGCCGCGACTCCGCGGGCCTGCTCTCCGTGGGAAGCGTTTCAACAGGACGTGCCGCGCGCTGCCGTCGCGCTGCCACCGTACAGGCCACCATGAGATTGATAAACAGCCATTCCTTCAGCAGCCTCCGGGCTCCGTCAGTCAGACCGGAGAAGCGGATACCCGCCCGCCCCGCTCCGTCGCTCCATACCACTTGCCCACTGCATGGAATCAAAGCCTTGGTTTCGGGGAGATCCAGAGTAATGCTCATGTTCTGGTTTACGGGAAGACGACGGCTCGCTTGCACCGCGAATCCGTCCTCGTGCAAGTCAATAAGCTCACTGAGATCGACCACCATCCCGGCCGAGGAATGGTTGAAGCTGGCATATGCCGGCGTGTGCGGCCTGTGCCGTATCCGGTACCGCCGGTCGGCGGATAGGTCTCTGGCGGGAACGTCCTGCAACCTGATAGAGCTCAGTTCCATGGGTTCACAACCATGGTGCGAAGAGAACCCTATATTAACTCAGAATATTCGTCGCGAATCGGGCAATTGGGAAGAAACGAAAGCGAAAACTACTATAGATTGGCTGCAATATACTGCACATCGCCGTCGGTTTGGGGTTCCAGCACTTCCGGCGTCGTCAGGATCCGATCGATGGCGTCCGCCAGCGCTACCGGGAACTCGGAAGTCACGAGATTTACGTCGAGCTGAAGAGCACGCTGGCTGTAGACGCGGTGCACCACCAGGGACCCTCGCCGCCGGTTCGAGGTCGTTACCAGATCCAGGCTCAACCTCCAGGATGGCAAGCTCGACAAGGACACAATGTGCGGAAACTTGCTCCATTGAAAGGGCTTGTAGACATCGGAATAGCCTGACTGGTCTTCCGGCGTAGTCTTCACCTGCAGCTCGAACGCGTCGAATTCATTGCTCTCGAAGGCGGCCATCACGATGCTCCGCACCTGTTCAAAATCGCCTGCCGCCTTGAGGTCTTCCACCGCGCGCCGCACCGCCAGATTGTTGATCACAATATGACGCTGCTCAATCGTGCGCTGGGCCACGCGCCGGAGCTCTCCGAATTCCAGATAGTTCAGGTGCTGCACGCCGAGCCAGATTCCCGTGCCGACCACCGCCAGTACCAGACCGAGTGTGCTGCCCGTGGGCCACAGAAGGAACAGACTGAGCATCGCGAAGAGCGCCGAGACCGCATACAGCACGACCACGACCTGCCGGTGCGTCATTCCCATTTGCAGGAGCTTGTGATGGATATGCTCGCGGTCTGCGGTAAAAATAGGACGCCCGCTGATCAATCTTCGCAAGACCGACAGCGCGGTTTCCAGGATCGGCAACCCAAACGAAACCACGGGAATCGCAACCGCCACCAGGGTCGGTGCCTTTTGCGCCCCGGCTAGCGCGAGCGCGCTCAACACGAATCCGATGAAAAGACTGCCGCTATCGCCGAGAAAAATTGTCGCCGGATTGAAATTGAATCGGAGGAATCCGAGAATCGCACCGGCCAGTGCCACGCTCACCAGCGCCCCAAGCCACGAGTGACTCACCAGCGCCACGATGAAGAAGACGACTGTGGAAAACAACGCGGAGCCTGCTGCCAGCCCGTCCAAGCCATCAATCAGGTTGAAGGCATTCGTGATCGCAACCACCCACAACACCGTCAGGGGCAGGCCCACGTACCATGGCAAGCCGTGGATCCCGAACAGCACCGGGAGATCCAGAATCCGCATTCCGCCTGCGAATAGCATGCCGGCGGCTATCGCCTGCACCGCAAACTTCAGGTATGGTCCGGCTCCATGCAGGTCGTCATAAATCCCCAGGCAGAAAATCAGGCAAGCCGGGACGTAAATCCGCAAGAGAGTAGCCGGTGCGACGCCGTCGAGCACGCGGGGATACACCAAAGAAAGCGCCAGCCACAGAACCAGGCTGAGGGAGAAGGCGGCGAAGATCGCGACACCGCCCAGACGTGGCAGCGCGATCTGGTGAACATGGCGGCCTTCTTTGGGAAGTGACACCCAGCCGCGGCGCGATGCCAAGTCTCGCACCTGGCGTGTCGCCATGAACGACACAACCAAGGAGACGCCAAATACCGCTAAGAATAGGAAACTCAAGATCCGACAGTCCTTCCGGCCAGAATCCTTCCTGTATCAGACCGAGCGCGGGGCCGCGGAGCCCTCTTTCATTCCAAGCTTTTCTTCGTTCGTTGTTACGAACTATACAATCCGACGCTCAGACGATTCAACGATTGCACAGCCCAGAACTGTGGAAAACGTGCCACTTGTGCCCACCTGGTTAATAGCTCGTGCACTGGAGCGGCTGGTGCGATCGTGTGTTAGACTCGACCAACGAAACCCCAGGAGTGTGGCATGTCACGGCGGTTCCGCCGTCTCTGCGTCTGGAGCTTGGCTCCGCTAGTTCTGAGTTTGGCGATCCCGTCTCTACACTCTCAGACTCCCGTACCGGGAGACGTCACCGCCCCGTCTCCTCCACCCGGTCAGACGTCCCAGGAGCGGTCCGCGCTGTCCCCGCCGGAGGCCAGCTCCACTGCTAAGCTCGGCGTTGGCGATTTGATCGAGGTCAGCGTGTACGGTGTCCCCGACCTGAACACCAAGGCTCGTGTGGGGAGCAATGGCGACGTTTACCTTCCTCTGATCGACTACGTACATGTCGGAGATTTGACCGTCGAAGAGGCGCAGGAACTGATCCAGAAGCGGCTCTCCGACGGTGGATTCGTCCGCAGTCCTCATGTCACCATCTTCGTCAGCGAATCCACATCCCAGGCCATCAACGTCATGGGGGAAGTGGCTCGCCCTGGTCCATACTCTGCCATCGGCGACCGCCGCTTGTTTGACGTGATCACTGCCGCTGGCGGGCTTACCGACAAGGCTGGGCGCAACGTCACGATCATTCACCGCGAGAACCCCGATCAACGCACGGAACTGCACTTGGCCACGAACCTGGGAGAGGACACGCAGAACAACGTGCCGGTTCTGCCCGGGGACACGATTATTGTGTCCCGCGCTGGCATCGTCTACGTGGTAGGCGCGGTCGGGCGACCCAGTGGTTTCCTGGTGGAGGACAACACGCTGTCGGTACTGAAGGCGCTGGCGCTGGCAGGCGGCGGAACTCGAACCGCTTCTCTCAACAACGCGAAAATCCTGCGGCAAACGCCGAGCGGATTGCAGCAGATTCCGGTTCCGCTCAAGAAAGTCCTGCAGGCAAAAGCTGCGGATGTCGCGATGCTCAAGGGCGACGTGTTGTTTGTTCCGAGCAGCACCACCAAATCCGTTGCTTTCCGCAGCGCCGAAGCGGCTATGTCGATGACGACGGCGCTGGCGGTGATTGCGGTTCACCCCTGACGGAATCGCTTCCCCGTATCCTCTCCAGCACCGCGATGTACGCCCGCGCTGTACTCCCCCGCGATAGCCGGCTTGCCACATACTGGCGCGCACGCATGCCCATCGATCTCCTCTCTTCGAGGTTGCCGGCGAGCCTTTTAACGGCAGAGACCAGCGCGTCGGCATTCTCCGGTTCGATGAAGATGCCTGCTTCAGCCTCTTCCATCAGTCGCCTCGCCTCACCGTCAACAGCTACGATGACTGGCCGCTCACACGCCATGTATTCCAGGAGCTTCGTGGGAATGACAGTCTTGAACAGTTCGGTTCGCTTCAACATGACGAGACACACATCCGCGCCGGCAATGTAGGCGGGGATCTTGTCCCGCGGCTGCTGGTCCAGAAAGCGGATGTTGTCCAGCCCACGCTCCGCGGCCAGATGCACGATACGCTCCTTTTCCGCACCTTCGCCGATCAGCAGAAACAGCGCGCTCGGGAACCTGCTCTTCAACTTTCCCGCAGCCTCAATCAACGTCTCCAGGCCATGCGCCATGCCCAGGGTCCCGATGTAGCAGATCACGAAGCGGCCCTCGCTTCCGGCAACTTTCAGCGGTGGGCAAGGACGGAAGAGCTCTGTCTCCACTCCGTTTTCGACGACAGAGATTTTCTCCGGCCGAATCTTCCAATACTGGACGATATGCTCCTTGAACGCCGGGGTAACCACTGCGATGTGATCGCAACGACGATAGAGGAACCCCGCGATTGCTCCCAAGGTACGGTGCAGAATACTTCCCTCACTTCCAGCGCCGACCGCCGCCAGCGATTCCGGCCAAAGATCACGGACTTCGAAAACAAACGGTACCCGCTTCCACCACGCGATCCACCACCCGGCGAGCGCAACCAACAGTTGCGGTGAAGTTCCGATCACCACATCCGGCCGGTCCAGGCCCAGGCCGCGGAGCGATGCCGACAACCAGAACGAAGCGTAATTTCGAATACGTTCGTGTGCTTTGCGGTTAGGGAGGGGCCACAACCACGTGCGCACAACGTTCACGCCGTCAACAGTCTCCCTGTAGACGAGTTCCCGCAACCGCGAGCGCCACTCCGGAGGGACCGCCCCCGTCGGATGATTGGGAAATCCCGTCAGCACAGTGACCTCGTGCCCCATCCGCGCCCAATGCCTGGACAGTTCGGCGGCGCGCGCCGCTGGCGCGCCCATCTCCGGAGGGAAGTACTGCGAAACGTAGAGAATTTTCACGAGGCTTGGGAATACTGCCCGGAAATTCCACGAATCACGACCGGCTGGCCGGACGCGCGCGACTCTTCCAGCGCAAATGTGGCCTGCATCGTCGCGACGATTTCTGCGAGCGGGATTGGAGATGCACTACCATTGCGCACGGCGGCGGCAAATGCCTCCCACTCGCCGCGATGCCCCTTATCCTGGCGGAAACGCGTCCGGAAAGTCTGTTTATGACCCTGTCGTACCAGGTCGAGCTGGCGGAAATCTTCAAGCACAGCCACGGCGTGTCCCCCAAACACTTCCAGCCGCTCCTTGGAATACGCTTTGTCTCCATTCGCTAGATAGCTGACCGTGCCATGAGACCCGTCGGCAAAGCGCAAAGAGCACACAACGTTATCGCTGCTGTACTTTGCGGGATTCGGCAAGCCGTAGGCCTGGACTTCAACCGGCGGCGTGCCCGCGAGAAACGTCAGCAGATCTACAAAGTGGCAGACTTCTCCGATGATGCGCCCGCCTCCCTGTCCCGGATCCTGCAGCCAGTGATCCGGTGGCAAAAATCCTGCATTCACCCGATAGTGCATCGCCAGCGGCTCGCGGCGACCTCCCAAAAAGATCTTCAGGCGCGCGACCAGCGGGGCAAAACGCCGGTTGAAGCCGACCATCAGCAATCGCTGCCCGCCGGCCTCCTGTAATGCACCAGCAATCTCCATCAACTCACTTTCATGCAGGCAGAGCGGCTTCTCGCAGAACACATGTTTCCCTGCTCGAAGCGCACTTAGCACTTGCGACGCATGCAGATTGTGTCGCGTGGCGATCACCACAGTGTTGACCGCTGGATCGTTGATGACGGCGCTCTCGTCCGTCGAACTGTATCGAAATCCAAATTTCTTGCCGGCATGACTGGCGTGAGATCCGTTGGCCGCGCACACACCGATCAGATCCGCGCCGTCCACTCCTTTCATGGCCGGCAGGAGCGTGTTCACCGCGAAACTTCCGGCGCCAAGTAGCCCCACGCCGACGGACTTTGCCCCCACAGTTCGGCCCGCTTGGGTCGCGGTTTTGAGTTCGACCCGCTGTATCGCTTCCGCATGATCGGGATATGTGAGAAGCACACCCAGGAAAGGCTCCTCCGTCCTTCCGGCGATCAACTCATATGCTGCTTGTGCGCGATCGATCGGAAACCTGTGCGTGATGAGTGCACCCACATCGACCTTGCCGTCGGCCAGCAACTGAAGGAATGCCTCCATGTTGCGCGTCTCTGTCCATCGCACATAACCGATCGGATAATCCAACCCCTTCTGCTCGTAGGCAGCGTCGTATCGTCCCGGCCCATAGGACCGCGGAATCCGCAGGTCGAGTTCCTTTTCGTAAAACTTCCTGCGCTCGAGATTTAACCCTACCGTTCCGACCGCAACGACAGCGGCGCGATCCCGCGCAATATCCGCAGCCAGATTCACCGGATCACTGCTCGCCGACTGCGCTGTGATTAGAACCGCATCGACCCCACGCCCGCCCGACTGTTGCTGGCACAAGTCAAGAAATCCCGCGGAAGAATCCGACGCCCCGTGCGCGCCCAGCCGCAACGCCAGTTGCACTCGGCGCTGGTTGAGATCCATTGCCACCACTCGACATCCGGCCGCCTCAAGAATCTGCGCCGTCAGTTGCCCGAGCAGTCCAAGTCCGATGACCGCCACCACGTCACCCAACTTCACATCCGCTGTTCGAACGCCGTGCAGCGCCACGGCTCCGACTGTCGTTGCTGCCGCCTGGTCAAAGTTCACGGCCTCGTCGGGAATTCGCGCCACCAGCAATCGCGGCACGCACGCAAACTCGGCGTGGCACGCGTAGCCGACTCCCGCACACGCCACGCGATCACCTGGCTGTATGTCGGCAATGCCTTCGCCCACCGCCACGACGGTCCCGGCACTGCTGTAGCCGGGGGAACTGGGCTGGTCGAGTCGGCTGCGGACCGCTGCAACAGTCGACATCAGTCCGTCTCGCCGTAGCTTGTTCAGCACTTCGCGAACCAGATCCGGGCGCATCCGCGCCTTCTGCAGCAGGTTTTTCCGGGCGAACTCCGACGATGCCCGCTCCGTTCCTACGGAAACGAGAGATGCCGCCGTCCGCACCAGCACGCACCCGGCGAGCAGCTTCGGCGCGGGCACTTCGACGACGTCAATGTCGCCGCCATCAACCTGTTGCAGGACTTGTCTCATGATTCGTTACGCGCACCTGCGTCTTCGTCAATCGCCAATTGTACGACGGGATACGGCTCACACCACTGACTTCCCCGGCGCGAGACTTACTTCATGATGTAATTCAGCGCAATCGACCATCAGCATGTCTCGATCCTGCTTCAGCTTCCACTCGTCTCCTGCGAACACGACCGTAACAAATCGCACCGGCAATATCGGCCGCGCCGACACAACCAGAGAAAGCGCCGGACAAAGTTCCCCGTAGGTTGGAGATCGCCATCCCAGTGTGCTGACATCATTTGCAGGACCGCCCGTCAGCACCTTTCCCGCTCGAATCACCCTCCCACTCGCCACCGAACTGCAGTAGAAGTTCCAGTGGAAGCGAACTTGTGGTGTCGAGAGTATTGCCGATAGGGGCGAATCGGAAACGACCTCGCAGGGCCAGTCCGGCGAGAGCCAGTGCAGGCGCGTCGTATGTTCCCCGCTTCCCACCAGGTCATCGGTGATGACCCACGCATCTTCGCACACAGATTGCACCGTCCGGCGATGCGTCACGCCGATTCGCTGGTAGCCGTCGTGTTCCCCTTCGAAGCGATCGGGGCACTCTGAATCACCTGTACGTGTCACTCTCCCGCTCGCTTGCGCCCAGTCAAGCCACAGAAATCGTCCGGCTCGGCGCATTTGATCGCGATCGTCCACCGTGACCGTGTTATGCACTGCCGTGCCCGCCAGACCGTTGTCCCACGGCGAGGGGCCGTTGTAGAGATACGTCCCCGCATCGCATGCGACGTTGAGTCCATGCCACCACAGGTCGACATGTAACTGGTCCGCTTGAAATGGACGTCTTCGATAGCGGCCCGCGCGCACCATGGCCCAGGAATGCGGCGATCCCAGCCGATAGTAGCCGGAGTGCGACGGCACAGCGGGTTTCTTCACTCCTTCCCGAGCAGGAGTCTGCCCACACATCCATAAAGCCGTCTCGTCCCACGGTCCCGACTCCAGACTGGACGTACGCCCGAGCACGCGCGCGCCAAGCTGCATAAATGGGCGGAAGTCGCCGTTGTCGCATGCGGAAAGCGGCAGCAGGTTCGTTCCGTCGTTGGAGCCATAATTCGGTACGCAACCGGACTCCGCATCCACGAATGCGCCAAGAAGATCGAATGCAGCAGCCGCGCGCGCCGTTATCTCCGGATCGAGATCGACCCCTCGGACTTGCGCGAGGCGTAACGCCCACAGCAGCAGGTGCAGAACCATCCGCTGATAATGAAACGAATATTGCAGGTGGACGCCTTCCGGCGTGATCTGGTCGAGAACCGACTCCTTCAAAAGCGCTGCTCCCAAGCGCTGCCAATGCATCGCATGCTTCAATTCCGGAAACAGTGTGCCAGCCGTCCACAGTCCAACTGCCTCGCTGACCAGATGATTACTCCGCTGCGAACGGGCATAGCCGAGAGTCTGCTCCGTGCGCCACGCATGCGTTGTGATCATCGACAGGAGCAACGCCACCCGTTGCGGTGTTGTCCCCCGCGAATGCAGAAATGCGTACAGCCCAAACGACCAGGCCAGGATCCGCAGCGACGATTCCTGTCCGCACACCCACAGCGGCCCCGACATTGGCGGACTCTTGCGCGCCCAGTCTTCGACGCTTGCCCAGAAGGCCTCAGCGAAGCGTTCCTCGCCGCTCAGCGCGTACCCACGTGCCAGCGGATACACAAACAGAAATCTCGACGGTTCCAAAATGAATTTGAGATCGCCGTAGTCATTGGACGCGAATCGCATCTGCGTCCACGAACGCTCAGGATCTACGGTTCCCCCTGTCATCGGATTGCGGAACCAATTCGGAGGAAAACTCCCGGTTGTCTGGGGACGCCCAAAGAACGGCAGCGTGCCTTCCAGGACTCCGCACGCTTCGGCCTGCGCGGCGCGTTCTCCATCTGGTCCAACGATCTTCTTCAACTCCGGTGCCAGTTGCTGACATCCCGAAAAAAAGAATGGCCGGTTTGCGCCGCGCAGCGTGTTCAGTAGTTCGTCTGAAGGGGTGTTCGGCGCGATTCGTTCCAGTGACCATTTCTCCCAGCCCTGAACCGCGCGCATGCGTCGCGACATCAGACCTGAGCTGCGGCTCAATTCATATTCGAGGCGCAGGAATCCATCGCGCGCCCCGAACGCCCAGGTGGCCTGTGCCGCTGTAACGAGCTTACCCACCGGATGCCCCCGCCACGGCGTTCGTCTTCATCTGTTTCAGCCGGCGCATCGCCTCAGTTTTCAATGCGTCGTGCATCACGAAAAATTGCCGGTCTTCTTCCCGGTTTGCTTGCGGGATAGCAGAAATCGTCCCTTTGTCCAGGCCTGCGATCGCTTCGCCGATCAGCTCAATTCCCGCGCCAATCATGCGGTTCTGCAGATCTGTGAGTGAAAGACAATCGCGGAAGTCGCGAAACTCCTGCCGCAGGAGAATCGGCCCCGTATCGATGCCGCTATCCATCAAGTGGATCGTAATGCCGAGCGGGACCCCGCACAGCAGCGACCACTCGACCGTGTTCATCCCGCGAAGTTCCGGCAGCAGCGCGAGATGCGAGTTCATCACGCCGAGACGCGGAATTGCCAGTACCCGCCCCCGCAGGATATTTCCCCCCGTGAAGATGACGACATCCGGAGCCCACTGCCGCAACTGATCGAGCGCGGCTGCAGAGTTCTGGTTCCTGCACGTCACGACCGGAAAGCCGTAGGCCCGGGCAACCTCGTGCATGTTCTGAAAGATTCCATCCCTGTGGCGGATGTATTTCGCCAGATACGGGTTCCGCACCCGTTCCGGTTTTTTGGCCGTCCCCGGCGCCAGTTTGGCGCGCGCGTACCGCAGCGACTCCCGCAGTCCCCACTGACTGATCTTGCGCACGAGCGTCTTTCGGTCCCACGATGGCAGCGCCAGCGCTCCCACCGGGACGTACCCAAGCCTCGCCACGTGCGCCGACACCGCGCAACTCGTCTCGCTGTACGGACTCGGACACAGAATCGCTATGCGCATGCCGATGCCTCGAATTCTCGCAAGAATCGCTGCTGCAGCAACAACGCATCCGCGAAGAACTTACATCCCCAACTGAGATAGCGCAGCGCTTGGTAAGCCCCCCAGTGCGGATGCGAACCCGCCACACCGCCGGCAACACCTCGCCCTCGCAGAGGCACATGCTGTTCCACCATTTCATTCATCTTCAGCGCCGCGTTGAGAAACCGGAGATCGCGCGTGACCTCATACAATCGCAGCCACACACACGACATCTGTGCGTTGCCCGTCAGGCATGAGAATCCCAGGCCTCCCTTGAAATCCGGACCATACGCTCCGCACAAGTGCTTGTGAGTTTCAAATTTGCGGAGCAATACCCATGCCGATTCCGCAGCCGCAAAAATCGCGTCGTTCCTCTGGCGCAGGATTCCACACTCCAGTGTCCCCTGAATCGCATAGGCGACGAAATGCAGGTACGCCGGATGCCCCTGCAGGTTGATGCCATCAATCCAACCATTTCGTTGAAAGTGCGGCAACACCCAGTCGATATTACGGTCGGCAGCGAGACCATATCGTTCCTCGCCCGAATCTCTCGCCAGCAGTGCAAGCGCCCAGGCAACCATGCTGTAGTACGTGTGGGCGACGCCTTGATACGCACCCGGTCCACTCCACGATCCATCCGAGCCCTGCGCAGACGCCAGCCAGTCCCCGGCTCGTAGCGCGCCCTTCAAGACGTCAGCATTGCCCGTTTCCGCATGCGCGCGGACCAGCCCTTGCAGAATCTGGCCTGTATTGAACACCGACGCCTGCGGCTCGACACCGTGCAGCCCTCCCGGAAATGCTCCCGACGCCATCTGCAATGTAAGCAGCCAGCGTGTCGCCGATTCCGCTGCCTTGCGCGCATTCTCGTCCCCGGCCTCACGCGCATAGTCGTAGAGCGTCGGAACGATGTACCCGGTCACCTCCGGATACGATTCTGAATACCCCGTCAGCAGACTGTAATAAGCGGCAATGCCGCCATCGCTTCGTTGCGCTTTAAGAATCCACTCGACGATCGCTCGCAGCATCTCTGCGCTCGATCGCGTCGCGTGCGCATATGAGTAGAGGTGCGATTCCTTGAACAGCATTCGCAGTTCATCTTGAGCCAGCCTGAACATGAGCTGCGGAATCCGCTGCGGCCCTCGCAGCAAACCCGACGCTTCTTCCAGAACTCGCCCCCATCGGCTCTCTTGCTGGGATGGCGGCTCGGCAACGCTCACCGGCTGCATTGGAGGACCCGATGTCATGCCGTGATCTGCTGTGATGTGTGAGCCAGTTCCTCAGACATCCGTCTCGCCCCGCCGTCCAGAAAAAGCTGCATCCAGATTTCCAGCGTGAGCAATTGCCAGACTTGCATCGACCAGTCTTCCTCGCCGCGCCGGTGCTCCTCTACAAAACGGCGTACAGTTTCAGCCTGAAACAATCCGCGGCGGCGCACCTGGCTCTCCGCCAGCAGATCATCCACCATTGGGCGCAACTCCCCCGCCAGCCAGTAGTCCACAGGCGCGGCAAATCCCGCCTTCGGCTGCTGCAGGACCTCTTCCGGCAGCATCTCCTTCATCGCCTCGCGGAAAATGTACTTGGTCACCGGACGCCACTTCCCCTTCAGTTTCCACTCCGGCCTCACCGTCCACGCGACGAATTCCGCCAGTTCTCGATCCAGGAACGGCACACGCACCTCGACCGACGACGCCATGCTCATCTTGTCGTTATAGGTGAGATTCAGCGTGGTCATGAAGATCTTGGTGTCGAGATAGAGCATCTGGTTTAGAAAATCGGCATGTTTCACACGGTCGAACGCGGCTCGATGCTGCGCTGCCGAATCGCCATTTCGGCAAGCCCCGAGTTCCGGCCGGTACAGAGCCGACCGCTGTTCGGCATCGAGATACGTGCAGTTCCGAATGAACCCATCCACCGGACTCAGCGGAGCACTGCGGGCCATTTTCTTCGCCAGGCGGACTGGCCCTTTCATCCGCGTCCCACGAAAACCCGGCAGCCCTAGGACCGCGCCCTCGGCCGCGGACCTCACAACACCCGGCAGACGCCGGTATTGTTCCGTCCAGGCATAAGCCGCGTGCTTCCGGTACCCCGCGAACAGTTCATCTCCACCGATACCCGAAAGCAGCACTGTCGCCTGCTTGCGCGCCTCGCGGCATACAAGAAACGCCGTGATAATCGCCGGATCGGCGGTCGGCTCATCCATGTGCCACGTAAGATTCGGCAAAAGGCTAACCACGTCCGGTTCGACGACGATCTCGTGGTGCTCGCAACCGAGTTTCTGCGCAAGCCGCTTCGGCACACCCGGATTGTCAATCGCCGTCTCTCCCACGCGGTATTTCTCGGGAAACGTGATGGTGTACGTGCGCACGGGCTGTTTTCGCGCCATCGCCGCCACGATGCTCGACGAATCCAGGCCCGCGCTTAGGAACGCCCCAATCGGCACGTCGCTGACCATCTGCCGCTCGACCGACGCGCAAAATCGCTCGCGGATTTCCCGCGTCAACTCCGCTTCCCGCCGTTCAAATCGATGGCCTGCATCAGGAAGCGTCAGGTCCCAGTACTGCGTGACTTTGAACTCTCCACCCTGCCAGGTCGCATAGTGTCCCGACGGCAGTTTCCGGATTCCCTCAAACATCGTCATCGGGTCCGGCACCCAGAGAAATGTCAGATATTTGTCGAGAGCCCCGAAGTCAATCCTCGCTTCGATCCCCGGCACCTCAAGCAGCGCCTTTACCTCGGAAGCAAATGCCAGCTTGCCATCGCGTTCGCAGTAGTAGAACGGCTTGATCCCGAAATGATCGCGAGCCAGCAACAACTTCGGCGACGATCCCCGCAGATCGCAGATGGCGAACGCGAACATCCCGTTCAACCGCTGCAGGCAATCCACGCCATATTCTTCATACGCGTGTACGACGGCTTCTGTATCGGCATGCGATCGAAACGTGTGGCCCTTGCCCTCCAGATCCCGCCGCAGGTCAGCAAAGTTATAGATTTCGCCGTTGTACGTAATCCATACCGAGCCGTCCTCGTTGCTCATCGGCATGTGGCCGTCAGGAGACAGGTCGAGAATCGCGAGCCGGCGGCTTCCCAGTCCGATATGACCACCGTCCGCAAAACGGCGCTCCCAGAGCCCGGAGTCGTCCGGCCCGCGGTGCGATTGGACGTGCGTCATGCGCGCCAGCGTTTCCCCGTCACCCCAGTTCGCGAGTCCGCTGATGCCGCACATGACTACGCTCCCGCCCTTTTGACCTGCAACTCGTAAATTTTGGCTTTGATGTGGAAGAACTGCGTTCCCTGAAACACGCAGTAGATCAGTCCGGGAACTCCGTCCAGAAATCCGAGGCAATAAACGTACTTGTAGAGGAAGAAGAGAATCGGCGATCCCGGAACCATCAGAAACCGGCGTCGCAGCCATCGACGTCGCTGCGCCTGTGTTCCCCACAACGAAGGTTCAATCTCTTCTTCGCCGCGCTTTTCGTCCAGCCAGACGCGCGCCTCCCAATTCGAATACTCATTGTGCTTCTGGATATAGCGCGACAGCGACTCGACATTGTGATGCACTAAGAAATTCTTCAAATTCCTCGTCTTGCCCGGCACTTTCACATGCTCGTGGATCTCCATGTCGGCCATGCTCGCGTCCTGATCTTCCAGGCGGCACTCGAATCGGCCCAGGCCTTTGCGAAAAAACGAGAGTTTCCAGAACGACGCCCCGCTGTGGCGCAAGCGGCGCCCGAGAAAGTAAATCTGCAGCGCGATGTAGTACCCGTCTGCCTCCGGGTCCTGCATTGCCCGTTTCATCTCCGCCGACAACTCCGGCGTCAGTACCTCATCGGCGTCGAGCAGCAAAATCCAGTCATGGGCCAGCGGCAGCGTGTCCATCGCCCATTGGCGCTTCTTCGGCCAGCCGCCGGTGTAATGAAACTGCACGACCTTCGCGCCGTACGATCGCGCGATAGCCTCCGTTTCATCGGTGCTGCCGGAATCGATGACATATACTTCGCCGACATCCTTCAGCGCCTCCAGACAGCGCCCCAGGTTGTGCGCCTCGTTGCGCACCGGCACGATCACGCTGACCGGCAACGCCGGAGCCTTCGCCTTCGACACTTCCACTTCTGGCTTCGTTTCGATCACGTCGTTCACGGCAGGTTGAAGTTCTACCTATCTTAGCTTGGCTTTGCGCGATTTTTCACCGCGAACCCTGTGCTAGTATCGCCTTCGGAACTATGCCGCAAGCCCTGCCGGCCCGCGATTTGAAATCTGACGTCCAGGATTTCTGGAACGCCGATCCCTGCGGATCGCGCTACCTGGACAATCGTGATGACTTCGAGGCACACGCGCGCGCGCGATATCAGCTCGAACCATACATCCACGAATTCGCAGGTTTCGCCCAATCCGCTGGAAAGCGCGTGCTGGAAATCGGCGTAGGCATGGGCGCCGACTATCTGGAGTGGCTGAAGGCGGGCGCGATCGCAACCGGCGTCGACCTCTCCGACATATCCCTTGAGCGTGCACGCCGCCGTTGCGAACTGGTAGGCTACACCCCCGAACTGCGCGTCTCCGACTCCGAGCATCTGCCCTTCCCCAACAACACGTTCGACATCGTGTATTCCTACGGCGTCATGCACCACAGCCCCGAGACGCCACAGTGCCTTCGCGAAGCACGGCGCGTGTTGAAGCCCGGCGGGCAGATTCGCCTCATGATCTACCATCATCCCTCGCTTACTGGACTGATGCTCTGGCTGCGCTATGGCTTGTGGCGAGGAAAATCACTCCGGCAAACCGTGTACGAGAAGCTGGAGAGTCCAGGCACAAAGTCGTACACGAAGGACGAGGCCCGCAGTCTGCTCGAAGGATTCGAACAGATCGAACTGCGCCAGGTCTTCAGTCCGGGAGACTTGCTGCTGAACGAACCATCCCAACGGTTTCAGGGCCGCTTCTATCGCATCATCTGGGCGTTATATCCGCGAGCTGTGATGCGAAGAATCGGGAAGAACCTGGGCCTCTTCCTTCTGATCTCGGCGCGCAAACCGCTCTGAACCTTCTACAGATTTTGCTCGCACCAGCGCTGTAGGACGAAAAGCGACCATGGGCGCGTCCACGAGGTCTCGCCCCCTAGAAACCGGTTCCACACTTCGCGGACAGCTGCAGCATTCAACGGCGCCCGATCCGTTCCGCCGAGCAATCCAGCTTCGACCGCCTGACGCATCTCCCCTCGGAGCCACCGTTCGAAAGGGAGCGTAAACCCTCGCTTCGGGCGCCTCACGATCTTCATCGGCAATTCGACTCCCAGATTCGAAATCAGCAGGTTCTTTAGCAATCGTCCCCTCACTTTCAGCTTTCCCGGGATGCGAAAACACTCCTCAACCAGTGCCCGATCGAGAAATGGCACTCTCAGCTCCAGCCCATGCGCCATGCTCATGAAATCGGAATCACGAAGCAACGTGTTCCGCATGTACCAATGCGATTCCAGGTACGAAACGCGGTTCACCGGGTCCAACACCGAAGCCGTCGTGATGGACTCGCTCAAATTCTCATCCAGTTCCCGTTCAGCGCGTCGAAAATCCCCTGCCGCGAACAACGCCCGTTGCTCGGCTTTTCCGAACAGCTCTCGAACCAGAAAGTAGGGATGAACTGCGTCCTCAAGTTCCGTCAGCTTGCGCTTCCGGTCGCCAGCGCCTGCAACCATTGCCATCGACGCCACCAGCGGACGCCGTGCCAGCGCGGGCAACTTCTTCAGGCGGGCAGCCATGCGCTCCATCTTCGGCACACGTTGAAAATTCGAATACCCGGCAAAGAGTTCATCCGCGCCCAAGCCGGTCAGCGCAACTTTCACTCCAGCTGCCCGCGCCTTCTCAGAGACGAGATATGTGTTGATTCCGTCGACCGTTGGCTGGTCCATGGCGCGCAACGCATTGGGCAACACGGCTAGCGTGTCATCAAGCGAAACAGGGATTTCGTGGTGCTCCGTGCCGAACCGCCGCGCAACCTCCCGCGAGTATTGCGCCTCGTCATATTCCTTTTCCCGAAATACCAGCGAGAACGTCTTCGCGCGTACTCCGTTGTGGCTGAGAATCGCCACCAGACTGCTCGAATCGATACCGCCCGAGAGAAAGACTCCTACCGGCACATCGCTAACGAGATGGGACATGACCGCATCGCGCAACTGCTCCTTCATCGCCATCCCATGTCGGCCGGAC
>Ga0335069_10004464_pt1 | contig 20756 bp, 22 predicted proteins | sample Lox_Sample_11_FD_206714 | JGI IMG/M metagenome (GOLD analysis project Ga0335069, IMG submission 206714) | Soil microbial communities from Loxahatchee National Wildlife Refuge, Florida, United States - Lox_Sample_1.1 | ecosystem: Environmental > Terrestrial > Soil > Wetlands | place: USA... | reverse complement strand
GGGCAGGCCGAGCGAGCTGAAGGTGGGAATCACGGTGGGAATCACGCGCATGACAATGGCGCAACTGCCGCGCTGGATGAAGACGTTGACGCGGAAGCGCGCCGTGCCCGGCAGTCCGTAAGAGACGTCGCAGGAACCCTGTTCGCGCAGCGTGTTAAGGGCCTGCTTGTTGGTGCCGATGACGTCGGAGGCGATGCGGCGGGTATCGTCGGCGCTCAGCGTGCCCACGCCGTTGAGCTCGACGGACGTCAGTTGGCCGTGGATTTCGACCTGCGGCGGACGATTGGGCGAGAAGATGAGATCGCTGACCTTGGGCGAAGTGCGCAGCATGGCAGCCAGGAATACCGAGGTCGGGATCGCACCGCGACCGTCCAAGCCATCGAAGGGAATCGCAATCGTGGAATTCCCAGGAGCTGCCATGATCTGAATTTAGCGCGAGAAGCGGCAGGGGATGAAGAACAAGTAGGCCATAGACCTAGGTAATGAAAGGCGTCCTTAGTTATTCGTCCTTCGTCCCTGGGTGAATCAATGGCGTGGATGCCGAAGACGAAGGACAAGGACGATAGACGACGTACACGAAAAAGGCGCGACCAGTGGCCGCGCCCGATATAAGCCAGTCGAAAGCTGCTACTTCTTCTTCGCAGGAGCCTTCTTGTTGCCGAAGGTAGTTTCGATCGCGGCGCCCATGTGGTCGAGCATCGCCTTGGCTGTTTCGGCCTGCGGCCCGTTGGGATCCAGCTCGAGATATTTCTGGAACGCTTCGGCGGTTCCTGGCGGTTCGATCGGCTTGTTGTCTTTGCCGAGTGTCTCTTTGCCGATCAGGTTAATGCCCTTGTAGTAGTAGGCGAGCGCCTTGTTGGGGTCGGCGGCGATGACCTTGTCGAACGCGGCGACGGCTTCGTCGACTTTGCCGGCGTTGGTCAGGATCGCGCCCTCGTTGAAGTAGTAGGTCGAGGCGCCCTCGGGGGACAATTGTGCGGCCGTATTGTAGGAGGTGATGGCGTCGTCGATCTTGCCCGCTTTGGCCTGCGCTTCGCCCAGGTTGTTGTAGTAACCGGCGAGCTTCTTGTTGTTCTCCGGATCTTTGGCAGCCTGCTCGTTGCCTTTACGCAGGTCGATGGCTTTCTGATAGTCCTCGACCGCGGATTGGTAACGCTGCTTGCGCTGGTCGAGATCGGTCTGTTTGGCGGCGGATTGGCGATAGGCGTCGGCGAGGCGGGCCCAGATCAGATCGCGGCTCGGATCGATGGTATTTGCCTCGGTGAGTTTGGCAATGGCGGTGTCGAAGTCTCCCGCCTTGGAGGCAGTGTCGGCTTCGGTGATCTTGCCATTGAGCTGGCCGACGGTGGCATTCTCTTTGGTAGCCTTCTCGCGCTGCTCCTGTTGGGCCTTAAGCTGTTCGGGTGTAAGTCCCTGGCCTGCGGCGGCGTTGGCTTGCTCTTTCTTGAGGTCGAAGTCTACAGGCGGGTTGTCACCGGAGCCAATGCTGAGCCCGTTCATGTGAAACAGCTCTTTGCCGTCCTTGGTGAGTTTTACGTTGTACTTTCCCGGCGAGAAGCCGAGCGAGAAGTACTCGCCCTTCTTGTCGGTCTTTAATGTGGTCTTGCGGCCCGTATCTGAGCTGCTCCATTCCACTTCGGCGCCGACGATCGGCTTACCTTCAACGTCTTTGCACGTGCCGCGCACGCTCGCAGTTTGCGCATGCGCGAGGGAAGACGCCAGCATGGTGGCGAGCACGAACAGCAGGGGGAGAATAACGAACTTACGCATAAATGTGCCTCCGGCGAACCTTGAATTTACCTGAACAGATACTGCAATAATGGCCTTGATGCGGCGCGGCTATGCCGCGCTAATTTTTTGCCGCACTCAGTTGTTTGCACTATCCGGTGCGAACCGCGGCTTCGGCGTAGGGAATTGGATCCTCCGCACCCGCGTCGCGAAAGGCGCGCAGGCGCAGCACGCAACTGTCGCAAACGCCGCAGGCCCGGTCTTCGCGCTGATAGCATGACCACGTTAAATCCAAGGGCGCCCCGAGTTCAAGGCCAAGCCTCACAATCTCAGCCTTATGCATGGCGATGAGGGGCGTGACGACGCGGATTTTGCCGTCTTTTGTGCCGGCGCGGATGACTTCGTTGAAGGCTTCGTAGTAGGCGGGACGACAGTCGGGATAGCCGGAGCTGTCGGGCTCGACGGCGCCGATGTAGACCTTTTCGGCGCCTAAAACCTCGGCCCAACTGACCGCGACTGAGAGGAGATGAGCGTTGCGGAAAGGGACATAGGTGACGGGAACTTCTTTGCCGAGGGTGTGGGATTCGGGGACGGCGATGTTCTGGTCGGTGAGGGCCGAGCCGCCGATGGCGCGGAGAGCTTCGTTGCGGACGATGAGACGATTGCCGATTTTGAGACGATCGCAGATGGCTTCGAAGGCGCGGCGCTCGCGGAGTTCGGTGCGCTGTCCATAGCTGACGTGAACGGCGGCGGCGTTGTGGTCGCGGGCAGCGAGGGCGGCGCAGACGCAGGAGTCCATTCCGCCGGAGAGGAGGACGACGGCAGATTGAGAGCTGGGGGACATTTATAGGTCGATTTTATGACACGGCGGAGAATTGAGTCATTGAGGTATTGAGGGATTGAGGTATTGAGTCATTGAGGGATTGAGGTATTGAGTCATTGAGAATCGTTTTGGGAGGGTTTTAATAGCTCAATGCCTTAATGATTCAATGACTCAATGGTCAGAGCATTGAGGGATTGAGGGATTGAGGGATTGAGTCATTGAGAATCGCGTTGGGAGGGTTTTAATAGCTCAATACCTTAATGATTCAATAGTCAGAGCATTGAGGGATTGAGGGATTGAGTCATTGAGGGATTGAGTCATTGAGAATCGTTTTGGGAGGGTTTTAATAGCTCAATGCCTTAATGATTCAATGACTCAATGGTCAGAGCATTGAGGGATTGAGGGATTGAGTGATTGAGGGATTGAGTCATTGAGTCATTGAGAATCGTGTTGGGAGGGTTTTAATACCTCAATACCTCAATGATTCAATGACTCAATGATTCAATGATTCAATGATTCAATGATTCAATGATTCAATTCCTACACACCCTAATGATTCAATGACTCAATTTTTCTTACACTCCTTTTGCCGCTGGGTCCCAGATGAACTTGTGGAGTTGGAGGCTTAGGTGGGCGGGCGCGTTGTCGGCGAGGATCCACTCGGCTAGTTGCTGCGGATCGAGGAGACAGTGCGAGGAGTCGCGGGCACCAGTGGCATCTTTCTTGAATGCGGGCGAGAAGAGGATGGCGTTTACTTTGGCGGCTATGTCGTGCCGGCGGACGAAGTCGCGGGCGAATTCGTAGTCTGTGCGGTCGGTGAGGACGAATTTGAGTTCGTCGTGCGGCTGGAGGGCTTGCAGATTTTCCATGGCGAAGGTGCCGGGCTCGCCGGAGTGCGGGCATTTAACGTCGACTATCTTTATTACTTCTTTGGGGACGCTGGCTAGCGGACGCTCGCCGCTGGTTTCGAGGAGGACTTTGTAGCCTTCGTCGAGGAGACGCTGCATGAGCGAGACCGCTTCTTTTTCCTGCAGCATGGGTTCGCCGCCGGTGATCTCGACTAGATAGTGGTCAGTGGCCAGTGGCCAGTGGCCAGTGTGCAGCTTATCAATTTCGGCGAGTACCTCGTCAACTGACATTTTGCGGCCGCCGTGGAAACTGAATTCACTGTCGCACCAGGTGCAGCGGAGATTGCATCCGGTCAGGCGGACGAAGACGCAGGGGAGGCCCGCGTACGTTGATTCGCCCTGGAGCGATTTGTAGATTTCACTGATCTGCATGGAATTATTGAGGGATTGAGGGATTGAGGTATTGAGTCATTGAGAATCTGTGTCCCAGGTTTTCAATACCTTAATACCTTAATACCTTAATACCTTAATACCTTAATACCTTAATACCTTAATACCTTAATACCTTAATACCTCAATACCTCAATAGCTCAATGCTTCAATAGCTCAATGATTCAATCTCTCAATGATTCAATCTCTCAATGGACGAAGTCCTCACTCGGAATATGTCGCAGTGGTCGTATCCGTCTCGAACACGGTTACGTCTTTTACGCGGACTCGGCCGTTGGTGACGTTTTTCAGGCGGGCGTTGGTCTCGTCGTAGAAGTACTTCGAGAGGTTCTCGGCTGAGGGGTTGAGCGTTGTAAAGGGCTCGATGTCGTTGATCATCTGGTGATCGAGGCGGTCGATTACGTGCTTCATAACCTCTTTCAGGTCTTTGAAGTCGAGGAGCAGGCCGGCTTTGTCCAGCTCTGCGCCCGCCAGGGTGACTCGGATCTTGTAGTTGTGGCCGTGCGGGTTCTCGCACTTCCCCTTGTAGTTGCGGAGGTAGTGGCCGGCGGCGAATGTGTCTTCTACGGTTACTTGGTACATGAGGTCCCTGGGGTTTGATCCGCTCGCGGCACAACCCATTTACCACGGAGTCCACGGAGGAACACGGAGGAAATTGGTCGAACCGCGCTTTGTTTATTGTACCTGCGACGGCGCGGCGATGGCGATGAACTGAAATCTGGCGGCACCATTACTGAAATCGTGGATTTACTTGCAGTCATCTCTGACGAGGAGGAGTCGATGATCGCGCGAATTTGGCACGGGAGCACCAAGCCCGAAAATGCGGATGCTTATGAGTCGATGTTGAAGCCCGAACTCTTGCCCGGCCTCAGCCAGGTGGCGGGATTTCGCGGCAGCTATTTGCTTCGGCGTCCGAACGGTGGCGAGGTGGAGTTCATCACCATCATTCTGTGGGAGTCTCTGGAGGCGCTCAAGGCGTTTGCCGGGCCGGAGTATGAAGTGTCGATTATTCCGGAAGAGAGAAGACGGTATCTTTGCCGACATGACGATCGAGCGGCGCATTATGAAGTGGTGGGGCGGAAGTAGGGGCTCGCCGGTGGGACAGTGGGACTGCGGCAGGGGATGGCGGCGCAGTGGTAAGAAGCCTGCGCCACCCGCCCTTTTGCTTTCCGTTCAGTTGCTCGTGCACGACGATCCTGAAAACTTCAGCTTCTTATTTCGCCTGCGCCAGCCCCTCAACAACTGCAGCGAGTTTATCGAGTATCTGGATCCAGCCCTCCATTTGACCGCTATTTTTCGCGCTCTCCATGGGTTCATTTCCAATGAAGGTGAGTTTGGTCCGGCCGTTTCCGAGATCCTCAAAGAGGGTCACGTCGTACGCACCCTCGATGGCCTCGTGTTCTATTCCCAGCTGCGCGGGATCGATCCTGTTTCCCTTCGAGTCCGAAAAGTACATCAGGGAAACGATCTTCTCGGGCGGAACAATCTCGTGGTACTCGACCGCATTCCAGAACTCCTGGCCGTCGGGCGACTTCATGCAGCAGAGAAATTTCCCGCCAACGCGAAAATCCATCTGGCAAACGGGCGCAGTAAAGCCCTTCGGCCCCCACCACTGCATTATGTACTTGGGGTCTGTCCACGCCTTCCAAACCAATTCGCGTGGGGCATCGAAAACTCTGGTGATAGTCATCCGCTCCGTCTCATTTACCGTGCTTTTTGTCATCGCCGATCTCCTCTTTCTTCATTTGCTTTACAACCACTTCCAGCTTGTCGAAACTCTCCTCCCAGAATTGGCGATAGCTGATCGCCCAGTCGCTGACCGTCTTAATCGCCTCTGGCCTGAGCCTGCAGATACTCTCTCGTCCGCGCTTCTTCTTGATCACAATCCGCGCCCGCACCAGACAGGCAATATGTTTTGAAATCATCTGCTGCGAGAGGGCGAAGGGTTCGGTTAAGCCGTGCACGGAGGCAGGCCCGCGGGAGAGGCGCTCGACCATCGCCCGCCGGGTTGGATCCGACAAAGCCGCAAAGGTTGTACCTAATCGATCCACAACCATATGGTAGTGGATTTCGCTTGAATGTCAACTGGCGTTCCCGCCGGCTGAAGATGGGGCCCATCCAGCCTTTGGTTTGGGGTGCTGCGCCTCAGGAAGATTGGTGGCATGGGCGAGGCTTGTGCCTCGTTGCGCGGGAGCGGGCGGCCGTGTATGCGACGCTGAAAAGCGCCGCTCTTCCACGGTGGTCGTTGAGTCCGCGGCGAAGCTGCGTTGCGGGACTTATGCGGCGGGAGTTTGCGCCTCTTTAAGGCATTAGCTTTGGGCTTTGGGACTTGGGCTTCATCAACCTTTCCCGGTGACCCTATGGCATTCATGAGTGTAATCGGGCGATTCACGCAATCACGACCACAGATCCAGCGCGGACCGGTGTAGGCGTGGGTAGTGCCCAACGGCCGCGGGAGAATAAAATGGCGCACCAGGGGGTAGGGGAACGATGCCGACGATTGAGGGAAAGCAGGCGGAGACATGGATCTCCGATTATGTGAGCCGGGCGGGAGAGCTTGCGAGTGTGACGAAGGCGGTGCGGGCGCTGGTGAAGAAGACGGTCAAGGGGGCGGAAGAGTACGTGAATCCGTGGAAGATTCCCTCGTTCGATTCGAACGGGCCGCTGTGCTGTTTCATGGCCGGGAAAGAGCATGTGACGTTCGCATTCATGCGCGGGGCGGCGCTGACGGATCGGGACGGGCTGCTGGAAGGAAATGGGAAGGGCGTGCGGCACGTTAAGCTGCGCAGCGTTGCCGACGTGAAGAGGCCGGGAGTAAAGAAGTTGGTGGTGGAGGCGGCGAAGCTGAATAAGAAAGATCCGCCGTCGGGGGCGATGGTGGGGATGGAGAAGAGGAAGCGGAAAAGCAAGTGATCGGGTAAGGGATCGACAGCTTACCGACGGCCAGGCGGCCTATTGATGAATCAAACTGCGATCACAATTCGCGAGGGTGACAGCACCGATCTGGAGACTATCCTCCATCATCGGCGGTCGATGTTTCGCGACATGGGGGAAGGGACTGTCGAGCAGTTGGACCGGATGGTGGAGGTGGCTCGGCCCTGGCTGGTGCGAGCTTTGGAGAATGGGTCGTACCGGCATTGGCTGGCGGTGGACGCTTCCGGGTTCGTAGCGGGCGGTGGGGGCGTTTTGATCTCACCCTGGCCGGCGAATCCGTTTGATCCTTGCGTGGAGCGCGCTGTGATTTTGAACATGTATACGGAGACCGAGTTCCGGCGGCGCGGAATTGCTCGGCTGGTGATGGAGACGATTCTGGCATGGTGCAAGTCTTATGGATTGCGCGGAGTGAACTTACATGCAAGCGAGGAAGGGCGCGCGCTCTACGAGAAGATGGGATTTACGCAGACCAACGAAATGAGACTGAGGTTTCGGCTTTAGGCTCCCGGCTTTCGGATCCCGCAGGCAAAAGCGAAATCGAGCTTGAAACGCAGAACCGAGAGCGGAAAGCCGGCACTGTCCACATTGTCCGCTCTTGGACATGCCTTGTTTTGAAGGTGTTATGCAAGTACAGGGCCATTCTTTACAATCGTGCTAACGTTCCGGTTCCGGTTCCGTCTATATCTGTGCAAGGCGAAGTGATTATCGCTTGCAGAGGTAAGTTTGCTTGTAGAGGGCATCGATAAGGACAGGGACGGAACATGCCGGCCGATTCGTTCGTAGTATCCATTCCGGTTGGCGACACCGCCCGAAACATTCGGGCACAAGAGGAAACCCGGACCCACAACGCCACCGTGAGGGGCGCATTGGCAGCGCAGGGCAACCGCATCGACGACACGAGCCTGATTCGTGAGGCGCAGCAGGGGAACCGCGCCGCGTTCGAGGTGCTCGTGCGTCATTACGATCAGTCGGTGCTGCGGCTGGCACTGCATTTGACCGGATCGGAATCGGACGCGCAGGACGTTTACCAGGAAGCCTTCCTCAAAGCCTTCAAAAACCTCGGCAGTTTCCGCTTTGAATGCTCCTTCTACACGTGGATTTACCGGATCGTGACCAACCTGTGTCTGGATCACTTGCGGAAGCGCAACGTGCGGAAGGAAGACTCGCCGGTGGCGGTGGACAACTCGGGCGAAGAATACAGCGTGATCGAGCAGTTCGCGGACGCGCGGCCGGGAGCGAGTCCGGAGCGGGACTTGATGCGGCGGGAGTTAGGCAAGAAGATCGGCGCGGCTTTGTCGAAGCTGACGCCGCGCGAGCGGATGGTATTCGAGTTGAAGCATTACCAGGGCCTGAAGCTGCGGACTGTGGGCGAGATGCTGAACACGACGGAAGAGACGGCGAAGAATACATTGTTCCGGGCAACGCAGAAATTGCGGATGGCGCTGGCGGAGATGAGATGAAAGTGAGTTACGAGTCACGAGTTGCGAGTCGCGGGCGAGCCTGGAAGGGCTCGCGGCTCGAGACTCGCCGCTCAAAGTTTAAAAGGTACAGACATGAAATGTGATTGGGTACAGCAGAACATACTTTTTTACGTCTATAACGAGCTCGAAGATGACGCTCGCTATGAGGTTGAGCAGCACCTGGGGCGCTGCCCGCAGTGCGCGACCGAACTGAAATCGGCGCGGGCGTTTCATACGAGCATGTCGCAACATCCGGTGGTCGAGCCTTCGCCGAATCTGCTGACTTCGTCGCGGATGCGGCTACAGGAGGCGCTGGAGACGACTGCCCAAGGCGGTTTCTTCCATCGGCTTATTTTTGAGCCGCGAATCTGGCTGCGCCAGGTTCGGATGGCTCCCGCGATGGCGGCGGTCATTTTCATCGTTGGATTTGGCGGCGGAATTGGGGCGACGTACAATTTCATGGCTAGCCGGGCAACGAGCAGCGGCGTAGCGCTGGTTGAGCCCGGTTCTACCCAATCTCCCGTTGAAGCCTCCGCCATTACCGGCATTCGTTCAGTGACACAAGATCCGAGCACAAACCAGGTCAGCATCAAGTACGACACGATTTCCACGCAGGAAGCGCAGGGATCGATGAACGACCAGCGCATCCAGCAACTGCTTTTGTTTGCGGCGCGTAATAACTACAACTCGGGCGTGCGGATGGATTCTGTAGACGTGCTGACGCAGGCGCCGAACGATACGCGGGTGAGGGAAGTTTTGATGTACTCGCTGCAGAACGATACGAATCCGGGCGTGCGCATGAAGGCGCTGGATGGATTGAGCGGATTTGTACGGCAGGATCCGCAGGTTCGGGATGCGGTTTTGCAGGCTTTGGTCAGTGACAGTACGGATGCGGTGCGTTTGCAGGCGTTGCGGCTGGTGGAACCGATGAAAGCGGACAGCAAGGTGCACGCGGTGCTGATCCGGCTGGCGAAGACGGATCAGAATGCGTCGCTGCGGTCGCAGGCAAGAACAATGCTGGAGCAGATGCCGGAGCTAGACTAGCGTGCATCGTCCATGGTGCTGCGTCCTTCGCAACTCGAGGTTCGGACGACGCAATTTTGCCAAGGACGATGGAGCAAGGACGATTTAGGGTTCAAGGAGAACATTCATTGAAGCAAGCACTCAAACTCGCCGGCGCGACCACAGTGATGCTCGCGCTTGCAACAGTCGGTCTGGCGCAGGATGGCCGGATCTACCGCGAAGGCGGCAACTGGGTACAGGAAGTGAAGGGCGAACTCACGGGGGCGAAGAACCTGCGGGTGAAGCTGGATGCGGGCACGATCAAGGTTGAGGGCGGATCGCAATCAAATATTACGTATGTGCTGCATCGGCGGGCGTTCACCTCATCGGAGCAGAGGGCGCGGCGCGAATTCGAGTCGAGCCGAATGGTGGCATCGGTGAGAGGCGACACGGCTGTGCTGATCGGGCAGGGCAGCGGAGAGAACCGCAGATGCTCCGACGACCTGGTGGTGATGGTTCCGCGGTCAACGGAGTATGCGCGCATGGAGACGGGGGGCGGGAATGTCAATGCCAGCGCGCTCGCCGGGCGTGTAGAGCTGCAAACCGGCGGCGGGACGGTGCACGTCGACGATATCGGCGGCGAAGTGAGGGCGGAGACGGGCGGTGGGACGATCGAGATTGGAACGGTCGGCGGGGACTTGAACCTGCACACGGGTGGCGGCAATGTGAAGATCAGCGCGGCGAAGGGCAATATCCGGGCGGAAACGGGCGGGGGGAATCTGGTGGTTCTGTCCGGCCTGCAGGGGGCGGTACTGGAGACGGGCGGCGGGAGCATCCGGCTGGATAAATGCAGCGGGCACGTGAAGGCGTCGACTGGGGGGGGAAGTATTGACCTCGGGGAAATTGGCGGGCCGGTGGAGATTCAGTCGGGCGCGGGCAGCATCCGGCTGGCTTCGGCGAATGGACGGGTGGAAGCGCAGACCGGTGGCGGGAGCATTCAGCTGGACCGGGCGACTTCGGTGAGAGCAGAGACGGGCGCGGGCGGGATTGTGGTGAAGCTGGTCTCCTCGTCGGATGTGCGTACGAACTCGACGCTGGAAACTTCGGCGGGGGATATTACGGTTTACTTATCGAGAGACATTCCCATCACGGTGAGAGCTGCGATCGATATGGCGAATGGGCATAAGATCCACTCCGACTTTGGAGACATCCACGTTACGAACCAGGGGGATTCGCCGTGGCCGCGCAGCGTGACGGCGGAAGGCGCCTTGAATGGAGGCGGTCCGGTGCTGAAGGTGCGGACGAGTTCGGGGAATATCAGCTTCTTGAGATTGGCACAGAAGTAGAAGAGCAGTTCTCAGTGCTTAGAACGGAAGCCGAAATTGGATCTCGGGAAGAGCAAGAAGCCGGGAACGACGTAAGGCGGAGGATCAACGAGGAAGGGCGAGATCAGCAAGAGTATCTGAGGGGGAGAAAATGACACACCGCTTCATGCTTGGCATGTTGGTGCTGTTGCTGGTGATCAGCGCGCCTGCGGCTCAGCTGGCGACGGAGGGCACGGGAACGAGTGAAAGCTGGGTCTTCAGTTCGGACGAAGGCGGAGGCGGCTCTTCGTATCTTGGTGTCGATATTGCCGATGTGACCGGCGAGAGACTCTCGGAGCTGAAGCTGAAAGAAGAGCATGGGGCCGAGATCACGATGGTGGATGCAGATGCGCCCGCGGGGAAGGCGGGGCTGCATGAGCACGACGTGATCCTGAGCGTGAACGGAACGCAGGTGGATAGCGCGGCACAGCTGCGCCGGATGATCAAAGAGACGCCGCCGGGGCGCGTGGTCGCCCTCGGGATCAGCCGCGATGGGCAGCCAATGTCGATCAAGGTGCAGCTTGCGGACCGCAAGAAATCGATGTCATGGGCGCCGGAGCCCCATGACTTCAAGTTCGAACTGCCTCAAATTGCCCCTCTTCCGGAGATCGACATTCCGGTTTCGGTGGTGATCGCCCACTCCTCGTTGCGCAGCGGGCTCATGGTCGAAAACATCACGGAGCAGCTGGGAGATTTTTTTGGGGTGAAGGGCGGCAAGGGAGTGCTGGTGCGCTCGGTGGAGAAGGGTAGCCGAGGGGAGAAGGCCGGATTCCATGCGGGCGACGTGGTGGTGAAGGTCAACGATCAGCTGGTTCACGACTCGTCCGATTTCATGCACGCGCTGCGGGAGTCGAGGGGCGGGACGGCGACGGTCACGGTGGTGCGGGACAAGCGGGAGCAAACGCTGACGCTGACGCTGCCGTCGAGGAAGGATTCGGGGAAACTGCTGGAGAATGCGCTCGACGTCGACGCGTTGACGGCACAGTTGCACACGGCTCAAAACTCATTGTCGCAACTATCGTCCAAAGACTTCCAGAAGTCGCTCAAGGAAGCGGAGCGCGCGCAAGAAGAGGCCCGGAAGGCCGAGGAAGCTCAAGATGACTGCCGCGAAAGCCTGGAAGACGAGCAGCAGGACATGCAGGAACAACGAGAACAATTTGAAGAGCGGCAGCAGGAGCTCCGGGAGCGGCAGGACGAGCTGCGGGAGCAGATGCAGGAGCGCCAGGGAGAGATACGCGAGCAGATGCAAGAGCGGCAGGAAGAGCTGCGCGACGAGCAGAAGGCAGTGCAGGATCGCCAGAAAAAACTAGAGCACGAGATCTCAGGCGAGTGGACGGAAATTTAGGAATTGCAGATTGCATAGGCAGATTGCAGAGAGACGTGAGCTGTTAAGCGAGCCAGGTCGGCGATGCTGGCCGGCTTTTGGCAATTCTCTAATTCTTCGTTAATCCTCCAATGAGGCTGTGAACAGTTGTCCTCTGCAGGTGACGCTTCAGCCATCGTATGTGCCTCTGGCGGCTGCGAATTGCGCCGGCACAACGTGTTACTCAAGTACCCTCTTTGCCCGCAAGTGGCTTGTCCTCATTCCACGACAGTGCATTAACCACGGTTACCTATCGTTCTCCCAAAAGCATCACTAAGCTGGAGGTGCGATGCCCTTGCGCGCCTTACTCTACTCGAAAGACCCGCAGACGAATTCTGTCCTCACCAACGTGTGCCAAGGCGCGGGGGTACGGCTGGAGGTCTGCGACGACATTTTCACCGCCATGGACAAGGTCAAGAAGATGGCCCTGGCTGTGGTGATCGTGGATTGGTCGAGCCAGCCAGAGGCCGGGTATCTCGTGAAAAGGGCGCGCGAGTCGGGACCGAACAAGGAGTTCGCGGCTGTTGCTATTGTCATGCGCGATCCCTCGGCGGCGGAGATGAATGAGCACGGGCTGCAGTTTCTGATTCATCGTCCGGTGGCTGCGGAGGAAGTGCGCGACGTGCTGGCGGGCGCGGCCCAAACAACGGAGGCTGGTTCGCCATTGAGTGGGCAGACTTCCACGGTTGGCGATGAAACGGAAGAAGCGACTCCGGCTGCGACTGCCTCGCAGGCTGCCGATGCGAATCAGGAGAGCCCGGAGGGCGGCAAGTTCGCATTTGAATGGGCCGAAGACAAGCCCAACGAAGGAGAAAGCGCTGAAGAGCCACCAGCGGCCCCTGCGCGCAACTATGGCGGAGCTGTACGGAAGGTGTTTGTGGCCGCGCTCGCGCTCGCGGCTGTATTTGTTTTATGGAATAGCCACGATCTCCTCCTCGGTTTCGCAAAGTCGCCGGAGGATAAAGCCAGAGTCTTGCGCGAATCGCTGGTGGCATATTTCCATCTGGAACCGCCCGACGTGATGCCGGTGATCGCAGCCAAGCCGGAGGCAGCTGTAACGGCGGCGCCTGCTCCAGCGCCGGCCGATAGTTCAACGACCCAGTCACCCCAGCTTCAAGTGGTCGAAGGCGAGCCAACCATCGATGACTCGCACGCCCAGTTGCGGAAGGCAGCCGACTTTCCGCAGCCGACCGCGCAGTATGTGGCGCCGCCGCCGGCGCCGGTGGCTCCGAAGAAGCAGCCGATTCCGGATAGCATTCGCGGATCGGCGCCGATTGCGCCGCCGGTGGTGGTAACCGTGAACCCGTCGCAGATGATGCCGGTGAGTGCACCTTCCATTCCAGCGCCTTCATCGCAGACGTTAAGCGAGCCGGTTGCGGTGACCGAAGATGTAGAGCGGTCGCTGCTGGTGCGCAGCGTGAATCCCGATTATCCGGCGGAGGCGATTCCGCAGAAGCTGCATGGGCCGGTCGTTCTACAGGCGACAATCGGCCGGGACGGCAGCGTTGAAGATTTGAAAATCGTGCGCGGATACTTCCTGCTTGGGAAGGCGGCCATCGCGGCCGTGAAGCAGTGGCAGTTCAAGCCTTATACGATCAACGGCAAGGCGGCGCGCACGCAATCGCAGATTACGGTGAGTTTTGAGGTGCCGAAGAGTTAGGAAAACGTCGCCAGACGTTGAATGATTGGTTGTTGGCCCCGCTGCTTGACTTAAAGCCGGCTTCTCTCTCAGTGATGGTCGTGGCGCTCTTTCTTCTCGGGCTTTTCCGATTTTTCTTTCTTCTCCGCATTTCCCGATTTTTCGGTTGCATCCGCAACCGGGGCGGCTCCGCCCGCGGCTTTCTTCCAGTATTCCTGCACAGTAGGCGGTAACTTTTCGATGCGCGAGAGGAACGCGGTTACTTTCCACATGTCGTCGTCGGAGAGCGACTTGTCCCACGCGGGCATCCCCGTGTAACGCACGCCGTTCCTGATGACGAAGAAGATGTGCCATTCGGGATCGGTATCGGGATCGGTGATGAGGTTGGGCGGCGCGGGGTAGAGGGAGTGCTCGAGCTGGGAGGCCTGGCGATCAATGCCGCCGTGGCAAAGGGCACAATTCATGGCGTAGATTTTCAGGCCTTCGATGAGATTGTCGTCGGTAACGGGAACGGGATTGTTGAGATGCGGGGCATGACGTTCGACGGAGGCGTCAAGAGCGCTCATGGCGAAGTGGGACTCGGCCTCCGGGGGCGCGACGTTGGCGCGCGTGGGGAGAAAGCCCATGGTGGCGAGTCCGATGGCGATGAGCAGAAGGAGGACGACGGCGAAGACGATACCGAGAATGAATTTGCCCATGATGACCCTCGAACCCGAGCTGGATCTTCTTCCCGGCAATATACATCAGCAGGAGCGGTCGTGGCGGGCGGATGCCAAATCGGCCCGAGAACAAGCCGCGACCGTGCGAAATATTCCCACCCTAACGTCGCAGAAAACGCGACGTCAGGGTGGGGCAGCCTCAGCAACAGGGATCCTGCTTCGCTCAGGATGAGATCGTCATATGGGGTGGCGGGACCGAAGTTTAGCTAGTAGGCGTGGAGACGGCGGGCTTCGCGGACTACGTCGCTGACTTTGGGAAGAAAGAACTCCTCCTGAGGCGGAGAGAATGGGACGGGCGAATCGAGTGAAGCGATGCGGACGATGGGACCGTCGAGATCGTCGAAGGCTTCTTCGTTGACGATGGCGGCAATTTCGCCAGCGAGGCCTCCGGTGCGCGCGTGCTCGTGAAGAATGATGACCTTGTTCGTCTTTTTCACCGTGGCGGCGATTGCTGCGCGATCGAGCGGGGAGACAGTGCGCAGATCGAGGACTTCCAGGTCGATGCCTTCTTTACTGAGGATATCCGCGGCCGCGAGCGCCAGGTGGAGCATGGCGGCGTAGGTGATCACGCTGAGGTGCCGGCCTTCGCGGGCAATCCGCGCCTTGCCGATGGGAACAATGTAGTCGTCCGCGGGAATGTCTTCCTTGATCCGGCGATAGAGATACTTGTGCTCGAAAAAAATGACCGGATTGTTGTCGCGAATGGATGCCTTGATGAGACCCTTGGCGTCATACGCGGTCGCGGGACATACGACCTTCAGGCCTGGGGCGTGGACGAACCACATCTCGGGATTCTGCGAATGAAAAGGCCCACCGTGAACATTGCCGCCGCTCGGACCGCGGATGACAAGCGGCGCCGGGGCTCCCCAGCGGTAGTGCGCCTTGGCCACCATGTTGACGATTTGATTGAAAGCACAGGGCAGGAAATCCATGAACTGAAACTCGGCGACCGGCCTCATGCCGGTGAGCGAAGCACCGAAGGCCGCGCCGACAATGGCCGACTCGGCGATGGGTGTGTCGATGACACGCTCGGGGCCGAAGCGGTCAATAAATCCGTCGGTGACCTTGAAGGCACCGCCGTACATGCCGATGTCCTCGCCGAGACAGAAGACGCTCGGGTCGCGCTCCATTTCCTCCCAGATTCCCTGGCGGATCGCTTCGAGGTAAGTAAGGGTGGGCATGCAGATCTCAAGCCGCGAGACTCGGAGCGGAAATCCATGCTCCCGCGGGGAGATTCCAAAGAGTATAGCGTGAGGTAGCCGCACCCCGCGAACGTGGAATAGACGCTCTGGCCCGCACCAGCTAGAATTGCGGGTTTCGTAAACTTCTTCCCGGGAGCCCCGATGTCCCTGATTCAGTTCACCCGCAACTTCAACGACCATTCCACCGATAAGGGATACCAGTTCGAGTTCTTCTGCGACCGCTGCGGCAACGGTTTTACCAGCGAGTTCAAAGCGTCAGCGACGGGTATGGCGGCGAGCGCCCTGCGCGCGGCGGGCGGGTTGTTCGGAGGCATACTGGGCTCGGCCAGCAACAGCGCTTACGAGATTGAGCGCGCCATCCAGGGGCCGGCGCACGACAAAGCTTATCGAGAGGCGATTGAAGAAGCGAAGCCGAACTTCCGCCAGTGTCCGAAGTGCGCCAAGTGGGTGTGCAAGGCGACGTGTTGGAACGAGAAGCGCTCGCTCTGCTACGAGTGCGCCCCCGATGTCGATACGGAAATTGCGGCAGCGCAAGCGCAGGCCACCGCCGAGCAGATTCGCGACAAAGTCCGTCAGCAAGACATGACCAAAGACCTCGACCTCACCAGCGACGCGGTCGCGTTTTGTCCAGCATGTGGCGCGCACACCCAGGGCGCGAAGTTCTGTCCGGAGTGCGGAAAGCCATTGCGTCCGAAGAACGAGTGCTCAAAGTGCGGAACGAAGTTTGAAGCGGGAACGAAATTCTGCCCGGAATGCGGGAACAAAGTCGGATAGGCGGGATGTACGTTGAATCTCGACTCATTGTTATTCATCAAAATGCATATGAAGGCTATTCAGATTAAGCAAACCGGCGGTCCTGAGGTTATGGAACTGGTTGACCTTCCAGTGCCGCAGCCGAAGGCGAATGAAGCGGTGGTCAAGATTGGCGCGGCAGGCGTCAACTTCATCGATACTTACAACCGCGAGGGCCGCTACAAACAGCCTTTGCCCTTGGTGCTTGGGCAGGAAGGCGCGGGCACGATTTCCGCTATCGGTGCCGATGTACACAACGTCAAGGTGGGCGACCGGGTTGCCTACACGATGGTTCTGGGCAGCTACGCCGAATACGCCGCTGTTCCCGGGGACAAGCTGGTGAAAATTCCCGAGGGTGTCAGCGACCGTGAAGCAGCGGCGGCGCTCCTACAAGGGATGACTGCGCACTATCTGGTCTACGACACATTCCCGCTCAAGAAGGGCGATACCGCGCTCGTGCATGCTGCCGCGGGAGGAGTGGGGTTGCTGCTGGTGCAGATGGCGCACCACATTGGCGCGCGGGTGATTGGAACAGTTTCGACTGAGGAGAAGGCGAAGCTGGCGCGCGAGGCCGGAGCCGACGACATCATCTTCTACACGCAGACCGACTTCGAGGCCGAGACCAAGCGCCTGATGAACGGCAAAGGATTGGACGTTGTCTATGATTCCGTGGCGAAGACGACATTCGAGAAGGGCCTGAACCTGCTTCGCCCGCGTGGCATGATGGCTCTGTTTGGAGGTTCCAGCGGCCCAGCCCCAGCGATTGATCCGATCGTCCTCACGCAGAAGGGATCACTTTTCCTGACGCGTCCATCGCTCGGCGCTTACGTGCAGACGCCGGAAGAGCTGCAGAAGCGGGCTGGCGCTGTGTTTGGAATGATCCGCGACGGGAAACTGAAGCTGCGCATCGAGCATATCTATCCTCTGTCGCAAGCGCAGCAGGCGCATCGCGACCTTGAGGGGCGGAAGACGACTGGGAAGCTGCTGCTGATTCCGAACTAGCCCTTCAAGAGTTGTGGCGGGAACTGCGGAGGCGAGGACGCCTCGGCGACTGCCGGCGAGACGCCGGCGCCCCGGTCGAAAGGCTTACTGAGGGCGAGTGCGAGAAAAGTCACGCAGGTAGTGTGGCAGCTCGTGCGCGGACTTCTCGTCCGGAATGGCCTGGCCGGCCTTCATCTCGAGGGGCAAAACTCCGGCCCATGCCGGGAATGCGTAGTCTTCTTGGTCGTCGATGGGAGGACCGACGCGCACCTTCGCCGAGAACTCTTCGATTGGAATGCGCAGTACCGATGTCTGCTTCAATTCCTTCTCGTTCGGTTGGCGCGCATCGTCCCAGCGGCCGCGGACGATGTGCTCGCTGACGGCGCGTAAGGCCGCGACTTTCTCCGCGGGATCATCGACCAGTTTCGCGGTCCCGAGAATCACGACGGAGCGGTAGTTCATCGAGTGATTGAAGACAGAGCGAGCGAGCACAAGGCCATCGAGCAACGTGACGGTGACGCACACTGGAATGCCTTGTTGCAGGTTGCGCAGCATGCGGCTGGCGGCCGAGCCATGGAGGTAGAGCACACTGCCGTCGCGACCGTAAATCGTCGGGATGACGTAGGGCTGCCCGTCGACGACGAAGCCGATGTGGCAGACGAGACCTTCATCGAGTATCTGGTTGACAGTTTCGCGGTCGTACTTACCGCGATGCGGTTCGCGCACGACACGCGTGCGCGGAGTGGGCATTTGGGTAGGAACGGGATGGTCAGACATCGGATTGACTCGCAGGCAGGCGCCAAGAATGGGTGAAAGAGCATTCTAATCGATTGCAGATTGCAGAGGGGAAAACCCTTTGGTTCTCGCTCGAACGCCACGAGCTAATGCCTTTACCTTTGCAATTTGAGATCCAACCTCTGCAATCGCTTAGTGCACGTGGGCGAAGCGATCCAGAAGAAACATGAAGGCTGCGCCGACAAATACGAGCACTGCCATTCTGACTCCGGTTTCCTTGTTCACCTCGGGAATCAGGTCTGAGGCGGCGACGTAGATTGTTACGCCAGCGGAAAGCGGGAGGCCGAATCCGACCTCACGGTGGAATAAGGCCATCGTCATGACGCCGGCGACTGTGGCGATGCCTAGCATCACGGATGTCGACCAGGCGAAGCTGCGGCTGCGTCCGCTGGCCAGCATTACCGAGGCGATGGTGAAGCCCTCGGGAATTTTGTGGAGGAAGACGGCAATGAAGATGATCCAACCTAACCATTCTGAGACGATGAAGCCGGAAGCGATGGCGATGCCGTCGAAGAAGGTGTGGATAAGGAGGCCGATCAGAACGGAGAAGCTCTTGTGAGTATGGACGAATTCGTCGGCGTGCGTTTCTTCGCCGAAGTGGAAGTGTGGGGTGACCGTGTGCTCGAAGAAGTGGACCAGCAAGTAGCCGAGAAGGATCAGGAAGCCGGCGCGAGGTCCGCGCAATGCGATGCTCTCGGGCACCATCTCGACCATGGCAACAGCGAGCATGAATCCAGCACCGAGGGCGACGAAATAGCGGAGGTAGTTCCGCTCCCAGTGCTTCTGGACGATGATCGCGCCGCCGAAGACGTTGGCGGCAGCCGCGGTCAGGCCGAGGAGCACACTGGTCAAGATGGGAGACATGTGGAAGAAGGATAGCAGGAGTGAGACGCGAGTCGATCAGTGTCTGCCCGACAACTTGGAAAACCGAGCCGGGAGGGATACAATTCTCCCGCCCCAGGGATAACTCAGAAAAACAACGTCCCGGGGTTCTGTGTGTCACGACTAATCTAAGGAGCTACCGAAAGATGAAAAAATTAATGGCGTTGATGTTCGCGCTCGCGCTGACTGTTTCCATGTCGTCGTTCGCTTTCGCAGACGATGCGAAGTCGGGTGACAAGATGGATAAAGCGTCAGACTCGAAGGACAAGAAGACCTCGAAGAAGAAGGCAGCCAAGAAAGACAAGAAAGACGACAAGAAAAAAGACGATATGGCGAAGTAACCGCCGTTCCTCTTCCGGATATTCTTAAAAACCCAGCGGGTCCCCGCTGGGTTTTTCGTTTTGATGGCCGACCGGCGGGCCGGGGCGGCGAAAGAACATGCTAGAATTTGATTCGCTCTACCGACCCCGGGCTCGTAACACGCCAGACCTTCCCGGACATGATGGACTGAAACGTGGCCCAGAATTTCAATCAATCCAATACCCCGGTGACCTATGCCGATGCCGGCGTGAATATCGACCGGGGGAACCGCACCAAACAGCGGATAAAATATCTCGCCCATAAGACGTTCACCAAAGGAGTGCTGAGCGAAATCGGGGGATTCGGCGGGCTTTTTGCGGTGGATAAAAAGTATGTGGACCCGGTTCTCGTGTCGAGCGTGGATGGAGTAGGCACGAAGCTGAAGGTGGCGTTCGATATGAATGTGCATCACACGGTCGGCGGCGACCTCGTGAATCACTGCGTCAACGACATCGCGGTGCAAGGCGCCGCACCGCTCTTCTTCATGGACTACCTTGCGACCGGCACCCTGGAGCCGGAGGTTGCGGAGAAGATTGTTGGAGGCCTGGCTGAGGCGTGCAAGCACAACGGCTGCGCGCTGATCGGGGGCGAGACGGCCGAGATGCCTGGGTTTTATCCCAAAGGCGAATACGATCTGGCGGGCTTCATCGTGGGGGTGGTGGAGCGGGAGAAGATCATCAACGGCAAGGACGTGCAGATCGGCGATTGCGTGCTGGGATTGCCGTCCAACGGCCTGCATACCAACGGATACTCTCTTGCCCGCAAGTTGCTCTTCGAAGTGGCGGGCTACTCGCCGGAGACGTTTGTCAGCGAAATCAAGAATAAGGTTGGAAATGAGCTGATGCGCACACATCGCAGCTACTGGCCGATCATCCGCAAGCTGATTGCCGGTGAATGCGTAGCGGCGCTGGCGCATATAACGGGCGGCGGTATTACGGAAAATCTGCCGCGCGTGCTGCCCAAGGGGACGTCCGCGGTCATCGAATTGGGGACGTGGCCGGTACCGCCTATCTTTGAACATCTGCAGCACCTTGGGAATGTGGCGCAGGAAGAGATGTTGCGCACCTTCAACATGGGGATCGGCATGCTGGTAGTGGTTCCGGCGAAGAAATTCAAGAAGGCGCAGACCCTGCTGGAACGCGCCAGCGAGAAGTTCTACAGCGTAGGGCGCATTGTAAAGGGCGAGCGGAAGGTGATCTATAGCTGATCGATTGCAGGTTTTAGATCGCAGATTGCAGATTTAAAAGCCGCCCAAGCAGTTGCTAAATTCAAGTTGCTTTCCTGACACACTGCATTTTTGCCCGCCAATGTGAATAATGTTCCTGAATGAAAAATCTTGGAATCCTTCTCTCGGGCCGTGGGTCGAACTTCGTCGCGATCGCGGACAGCATTGACGCGGGGCGAATTCCTGACG